>Ga0209473_1001176_pt1 | contig 14717 bp, 9 predicted proteins | sample GraSoiAngelo_133_FD_185890 | JGI IMG/M metagenome (GOLD analysis project Ga0209473, IMG submission 185890) | Grasslands soil microbial communities from the Angelo Coastal Reserve, California, USA - 14_0929_05_20cm (SPAdes) (version 2) | ecosystem: Environmental > Terrestrial > Soil > Grasslands ...
TGGCTCTGAAAGACGAACCTGCAATTCTCTTTATCGAGCTCGTGAACGAGCCGTGGCATCACCCCGAGGACGTCGAGGGCTCCATCCGCTACATCAACGCCCTCACCGACGCGGTGCGCAGCACGGGGTGCACCAAGCTCGTGTTCTACAACGTGAGCCAGGACTTCAGAATCGGCGAGGCGATCCGGCGCAGCAAGGCGCAGGGCATCACGTTCGGCTGGTACCCCACGGGCTTGAACGCGGGCCACGAGCTCGTGGGCAACTACCTGCGCGGCGCCGATGCGTACCCGGACATGTTACGCCCCGAGCTGGCCCGCCTGCCGCGGATCGTCTACGAGTTCGATAGCCCCGACCTGCGGGGCGGCACGATGTATCCCGCGATGGCGCGGACGTTCCGGGCGGTGGGGGCGCAGTTCGCCGCCATGTTCGCCTACGACATGCTGCGCACCGCCTCGCGCAACCTCGGCTGGCAGACGCACTACCTGAGCCTGGTCTACACGCCGCGCAAGGCCATGAGCGCCGTCATTGCGGCCGAGGCGATGCGCCGGCTGCCCCGCATGCGTTCGTACGGACCGTATCCGCAAAACACGCGGTTCGGCGACTTCCATGTCTCGGCCGATAGCGATCTGGGCGAGCTGGTGGCGCCCGATGCCTTTCTTTACGCCGGCTCTACGAGCTCGTCGCCACCGGACCCGACCGCGCTGCGCCGCGTCGCCGGCTACGGGTCGTCGCCCGTGGTGACGTACGAAGGAGAGGGCATCTACTTCCTGGACAAGGTGCGCGCCGGTGTGTGGCGCCTCGAGATCTACCCCGACGCCGTGCCGGTCCGCGACCCGTTCGAGCCACCTAGTCCCGACAAGGTCGTGACGCGTGCAATCAACCGCGCCTGGCACATGACGCTCACGCTACCCGATTTGGGCACCTCGTTCACAGTGCAGCCAATCACGGCCGGCAACCAGCGGACGGAGCGGGCGGCCGCCGGCGCGTTCATGGTCACACCCGGCGTCTACCTGTTGAGTGCCGCTGGACCGGTGGACGTCGCCACGTTGCCGCCGTACGTGGGCGCGGTGGGGTTCGCCGAGTACCACGCGCCTCCGCTCGATACGCTGCAGCCGTCGGTGCAAGTGCTCGCCGCGTCCGAGTGTCTGGCGGGGCGCGACGTCGAACTCCGGGTCCGGGTCGTCGACCGCGCTCCCCCCGATTCCGCCAAGCTCTTCATCCGCTCCGCGGCCGGTGGCGTCTACCGTGGCTTCACGATGCATGCCACGGGCGGTTACGTGTATTCCGCCACCGTTTCGGCGGCGGCCCTGCGCGAGGGCGGTGGGGCAGGGGGCGGGGGGCCGCACCAATACGTGGTCACGCTGTTCCGCGGTGATTCGGTGCTCACCTTCCCTGACCGCCTGCCGAAGCAGCCACCGGACTGGAACTACTACGGCCGGTCGTTCTGGAGGATCGATGTCGTCGACCCGCAGACGCCGCTGCGGCTGTTCGGCCCCGCCGAGGACGCGGCGCAGCTCGCCTTTACTCGACTGGGCGATGCGGGACGCCGCGGGCTCTTCCGCCTGGCCTCCTCTGCGGTCACGGGTCACCCGGTGTTCCACTTCGCGCTGCCGGTGAGCGCGAGCGGCGCGGGTCCCGCCGACTATACCGCGTCCCTCGTTATCCACGACAAGATCGTCGCCCGGGGGCAGACGATTTCGGGCGCGGATCAGCTGCGCGTGCGCCTGCGCGGCCTGGGCCCGAGTCAGGTCCTGCACATCACCCTGATGGAAGACGACGGCACCAGCTGGACCGCCACGTTAGGGGTGGATAGCGCGTGGAGCGAACAGGCCGTGCCGCTCTCCGCTTTCTCCCTTGGCCGAGGCGTCCTGCTCCCGGAGGGATTCCCCGGCGAGTGGAACTATTGGGTGAGACCCGCGGCGGGGCGGGGCGGCAGCGGAGACCGCCCGCGGCTCGACCGCGTCGAGCGACTGCAGCTGTCGCTGCGACGCGAGGACGGCAGCGTGATCACGCCGGGCAGCTACGGCGTAGAGGTGGAGTCGATCATACTGGGCTTCGCGGCGCCGGCCGCGCGCTAGGGAACGTCTGCACAAGTGATCGTGGCGCTGGGGGTCGGGGCGGAGGGCGCTTTGCACGCGAGGGCGCCCACGAAGGCGGACCTCGGAGGCGCGGAGCTGGCTCGGGCAGGCACACGTCCCCGTGGCGTGGTTCGGAGTGCCCTCGCGTGTAGGCGCCCCTAGCCCCGACCCCCAGCGCCACGCACCGGGTTGTGCAGAGATTCCCTAGAGGTCGATCGACGCGCTCAGACGAGGTAGCCGCGCTTCAACACGAAGCGCGCCAGGGCCGCGTGCCCGTCCCCGGTGGGGACGTAGAAGCCCAGGGCATCCGCGAGGCGGTTGTACACGCTGAACAGCGCGCACACCTGGATCGCGTCCTCGATGGCCTCGTGCGTCACGCCGGCGCGCCGCAACGGCGCGATATCCGCGGGGCGCACCTCGGCGGGCGTGAGCGTGAGCTTCTCGAGGAAGCCGAGTGTCGCTCTGAGCTTCGGATCGATAGGCGCCGTGCGCCAATCCACCAGCACTGCCTGCAGCACCCGTCGGTCTCCCGAGGCCAGCGACGCGACCGCGCCGGATGCGCCTGTTCAGAACGGACACTGGTTGAGGCGCGACGTGAACGCGGCGAGCAGGGCGCGCTCGCCCACGCTCCACGGCGAGGCGCCGCGCATCACCGCCTGGGTCCATTCGCGCATGGCCCGGCCGAAGAACTCGGGACGGTAGAGAACCGTCTTGACCACGTCGGGGACACGGTGCCCGCTCAACAGCCGCACCAGCCAGAACTTCAGCCGATCGACCAGGCGATGACCCCGTTCGAGCACGGAGAGGCGCATAAAGGGCGCCAAGCATGCGTCCGCGGGCGGCCGTCCGTCAAGAGGGTGCCCTCGTGTGCCCGCGGTGCAGGTCGATCGCTTTCGCGAGCGGCCCGACTATCGCCAGGGCGACAATCGGCGGCGCGGGATAGAGCGCGCCCAGTGCGGCCACATGATAGTCACCCGCCAGCCGGATGCCTGCCTCCGCGAGAGCCACCACGGCCGCCACGACGATCCGGCCCCGCACCGAGCTCACGGTCGTCTTGGGATCGGTGATCATGAAGAAGATGAACAGCTGGTACATCGGGCCCGTGAGTGGGGCGATTTCCGCCGCCAGCGGGCCGCCCGTGATCATGCTCCGCACACCGGCCAGCGCGACGAAACACGCGACGTATGCGAGCGTCACGTGCAGCATGCGAACCCGGGACGCGATCAGCAGCCCGAAGCACCAGATCACGGCGTTCGTCGCCAGGTCGTTCCCCCACTGACGACTCAGGATGGCGACGCTGCCTGGCGCCAGCAGCTGGAGCAGGCTGATGGCGAAATTGCTGGGGTTCCACAGGTGGCGGCCGCGGAACTGCAGCACGTACTTCGATGCGATCGCGAGAAAGCCGCCCAGGGCGAACGGCCAGAGCAGGGTGGCGGGCGGCTTGATCAGCAGGGCGAGACTGATCCCCGTGATGTAGGCGCTCAGCAGGTTCGCGACCCGTCCTCGGAGCCAGCGCGACAGCACCAGCTCGGTCGCGGTCGAGACGCCCAAAGCAGCAACCAGCCGATCGTAGCTGCCCAGGATGCCGTAGCGCGCTTCACCCAGCACCAGGATGAGGGTGATGAGGAAAGAGACGGGGTAGCGCGGGTCGAGACTAGCGAGCAGGCTCGGTGACGACATGCACGCGGTCCGCGGCAGGGTGCCCGAGGGTCTGCACCGTGCCCGAGGGCCAGTGAATGACTGCGCTGTCCACCTGCGCGCTCCGCCCCAAGCCGAAGTGGAGCCGGCGGTCGTTCTGGCTCGCGAATCCGGAGCCTCCGTCCACGACCTCGAGCTGGCGCGTTCCGCCCGCGACCAGCAGCACCTCCGCCCCGATGGCGCTGCGGTTCGACCGAGCGCCCACGAGCTTGAACCCGATCCAATGATTCCCGGGCGCCACGCTGTTCTTGTAGACCAGCGCCGGCTCTTGCTGGTTCGCCACCACCACGTCGAGCACGCCGCGGTTGAACAGGTCGACCAGCGCGACGGCGCGGCCGTCGTACTCGTCGGTCACGCCCACCCGTGCGGCGACGTCACTCCATCCCGCCAGGCCGCGGTTCACGAGCACACGCGATCGCTCGTACCCCGACAAGCTGGCGGTCCCGATTGCCGGCCAGGTGCGCGCGTCCTCGAACAGATTACCGTTCGCCCCCGCGATCTTCGACATGGCGTACCAGTAGCTGCGGTTCCGGTCGCCCGACACGTAGCCGTTGGCGATGAACAGCTCGTTGCGGCCGTCGTTGTCCAAGTCGCCGAGCTGCGCGCCCCAGGCCCAGCCCGCATCGGCCAGCACCCCTTCGGCGGCCTGCTGGAACCGGCCCAGCTCGGGGAGGAAGTTGAGGCGCAGGTTGTTTCCGTGAAACAGGTAGCCCCGCTCCGAGATGTTCGTCACGAAGGCATCGACGCGTCCCCGATTCAGCACATCGCCCAGCGTGGCCGACATGCCGCTCTTGGAATCGCTCTCCAGGCCCACGCGGCTCAGCACGAACCGCTTGCCGTGGTCGTTCAGGTACAGCTCTTCCGGGCCGTAGTCGTTCGCCAGAAACAGATCGGGCCAGCCGTCGCCGTTGAAATCTGCCGCGGCGACCGCCAGGGTCCAACGCGTGCTCCCCACTCCCATCCCATCCGTCACATCCTCGAAGCGTCCACCGCCGAGGTTGTGGAACAGCCGATTTTTGCCACCGTTGGTCGCGAACTCGAAGCTGTTCTCCATGATGCGCGTGGTTTTCAGGTGCCAGAAGTCGATGTCGGAGCGGTAGTAGCCCGCCACGTACAGGTCGAGCAGCCCGTCCCGGTCGTAGTCGACCCACACGGCGCCGTTCGCGTTCATCCACTGGCGCAGCCCGGCGCTCGCGCTCACGTCCTGGAAATGGAGATTGCCCAGGTTCTTGAAGAGCTGGAGATAGCCCCACTTGTAGATCAGCAGGTCCTCGAGCCCGTCGTTGTCGTAATCGCCCCACACGGCGCCCATCGACACACCATCCCCCGGCCGGTTCACGTCGGCGACGCCGGCGGCGGCGGCGACGTCCTCGAACGTGCCGTTGCCGCGATTCACGAACAGCGCATTGGGATATCCGAACCGGCTGTTCGTGAAGTAGAGATCGGGCCAGCCGTCGTTGTTCACGTCGGCCACCGAGACGGAGGCACCCAGGGCGCCGACGAGCGGCGCGATGTTGTCGAGCTTGGGGTCCAGGGTCGGCCCATGATGCACGAAGGTGATGCCCACCTGGGCGGTGACGTCGGTGAAGTGAAACGCGGGAACTGCGGTATCGCCGCCGGCGCGCTGCGCGCGGCGGTTTAGAACGATCACGAGGAAAATGGCGGCCAGGAACGACAGCGCCACCACGACGCGGCGCCGGGGTTGGGGCAGGGAAATCACGGCGTGAACCTATCATCCGCCGCGTGCGCGGCACAAGCAATCCACTTGTCGCCGTGACCAGCCCTGTTCATCTTCACAGCGCTTCGAGTCCGCGAGTAGGGGCGCAGCATGCTGCGCCCCTACAATTCCCGGCCCTGTCAGTAAACTGAGGGAGACGAGGAGCCACCGTGGCCGATAGAACGGGTGGGGTGGTCGTGCTGCTCCTGGTGGCCGCCTGCCGGGGCGCGCCGCCCTCCCCGGGCGCGGAGCAGGCGCGGAGCGACTCGGCGCTCACGGCCCGGACCTGGGGCCTCGCCTACCTGCAGCAGCAACAACTGCCTCGCGCCGAAGTCCAGTTTCAGAAAGTGGTGGCGCTCGCGCCCGATCAGGCGCTCGGGTACGCCGACCTGGGCCTCGTCTATCTGCGCGAGGGCCGCTTCCCGGAGGCGGAAACGCAGCTGCGCCGCGCCTTCGCGCTCGATTCCTCCAACAACGAAATCGTGCTGATGCTGGCCGAGGTGTACCGCCTGTCGGGGCGGGAGGCCGACGCGCGCCACGAGCTCGACCGCGTGCTGCGCGGCGATTCCACCGACATCCGGGCTCTGTACGCGCTGGCGCGGCTCGCGGCGCAGTCCGCCGAAGCGGCCGACCGGCAACACCGGGAGAGCCTGCTGCGGCACGTGTTGGCGCGCGCTCCCGCCAACATCGTCGCCCGGCTCGAGCTCGTGGACTTGTTGCTGGCGCGTGGATCCGCCGGGGCCGCGGCGGGGGAGCTCGAAGCGCTGCAGCGCCAGCTGCCCCGCCTGCCACCGGAGGCCGGGCGCTTCTTCCAGCGGGCCCTGGTGCTGGCCCGAACGGGTCGCGCCGCGGAGGCGGCGAATCACGCGACCCGGTTCCACCGCGCCATGGAGGTCACCGCGACCTATCAGGTGGCTCTCGAGCGCCTGGGAGGTGGGTCGGGCGCATTCGTGGGCTATCCGGTGCTCACGTTCAACGCCAACATGGCCGTTCCCACCGACGACCCGCGGGCGGTGGCGGCGGCGATCCGCTTCACCGATGTGACGGCGGGGAGCGGGCTCGAGGTCGTGCCCGCGCTCCCCGAGAGCGTGGCGAGCTCGCTCGAGCGCGCCGTGGCGCTGGCGGTCGGGGACTATGACGACGACGAGACCGAAGACCTGTTCGTCGCGGGCCACCTGTTCCGCGGGTCGCTGGGACGCTTCGTCGAAACGAGCGCCGGCGCCGGGCTCGCGTTCCAAGATCGGACGAACCGTCCCGTCGCTGCCGCGTTCGGCGATTTCGACAACGATGGACGGCTCGACCTGTACGTCGCGACCACCGGCCCGGGGGTTCTGCTCCGGAACGAGGGCGGGGGCAGGTTTCGCGGCATCGCCCCGGCCGGCCTGGCCGATTCCGGATCGGTAGCAAGGGTGCTGTTCTCAGACCTGGACCACGACGGCGACCTCGATCTGTTGCTCGCGACGGGCCGAGGAAACCGTGCATATCGGAACAACCTCGACGGCACGTTCCGCGAGATGGCCGCTCCGATGGGCCTGGCCAAGCAGGGCAGCCGCGACGCGGCCACGGGCGATTTCGACGGCGACGGCCGCACCGATCTGGTGGTCGTGGCCACCGACGGGCGCCCGCGGCTGTTCCATAACCTGGGACAGGGGCGGTTCGAGGACGTGACGGCGACGAGCGGTCTCGCCGCCCTGCGAGGGGCGGGTGCGGTCGCCGTGGGCGACTACGACAACGATGGGTTCCTCGACCTGTTTTTCACGGCGCTCGACGGCACCGACCCCGCGTTGTATCACAACCGCGGCGACGGCACGTTCGAGCGCGACGCGCGCACCAGCGCGCTGCGCCGCAAGCTCTCGGGCATCGTGGGGCTCGATGCCGCGTTCTTCGATTTCGACAACGACGGCCGGCTCGACCTCGTCGTGGTGGGAAAAGGCGGCGTGCGCCTGTTTCGCAACGACGCGACGAGAGGCTTCGAGGACCTTTCCTCGATTCTACCCGACAGCCTGCGGGCCGGCCGGGCCGTCGCCGTGGTGGACATCGACCAGGACGGTGACCTGGACCTGATCGTCGCCGGCTGGGACGGACGTCCCCGCGTGCTCCGCAACGACGGCGGCAACGTGAATCAGTACGTGGACGTGCGCCTCGTCGCGCTGCGCCAGGGCAGCGGCAAGAACAACGGCTTCGGGCTCGGGGCGACGGTCGAGCTGCGCGCCCGCGACCTGTATCAGCTGCGGCTCGCCACCGACCGCGTGACCCATTTCGGTCTGGGACGCCGGCTCAAGGCCGACGTGCTGCGCGTACGCTGGCCCAACGGTGTGTCCCAGACCGTCTACTATCCCGGGACGGAAGAAGACGTGCTGGAGCAGCAGCAGCTCAAGGGGTCGTGCCCATTCCTGTACGTGTGGGACGGCAACGCCTTCACGTTCGCGACCGACGCCATGTGGAACAGCGCGCTCGGCATGCCGCTCGGCATCATGACGCGAGAGGGCGGTATCCTGTCCGCCTCGCCGCACGCGTCGCAGGAATACCTGCGGCTGCCGGGCGGCCTGCTCCGGCCCCGGGACGGACGCTACGAGCTGCGACTCACCGAAGAGTTATGGGAAACGGGATACCTGGACGGAGTCAGCCTGCTGGCCGTGGACCATCCCGAGTCGGTGCAGGTGTATGTCAACGAGCGCTTCGTGCCCGCGGGGGCAGCGTCGCTGCGCCTCTACCAGGTCGCCCGGCCGCGCCCGCCGATCGCGGCAACCGACGAGCTCGGCAACGATCTGCTGCCGGCGCTGCGCGCCCAGGACGACGTGTACGCGGTTCCCCCCGCCCTGCGTCCGGCGCGCTACCAGGGCCTGACGGAGCTGCATGATCTCGACCTCGATTTCGGCAACGTGGCGGGGATGGACAGCGTGTTTCTGTTTCTCACCGGGTGGATCTACCCCACGGATGCGAGCATCAACTTCGCGGTCTCGCAATCACACGCGCTGCAGGTCGTCCCGCTCCAGGTGCAGGTGAGGGACGCGGCGGGCCAGTGGCGTACCGTCATTCCCGACTTCGGGTTCCCGGCGGGCAAGAGCAAGACCGTCATCGCCGATCTCACCGGAAAGTTCTTGAGCGCCGATCGGCGCGTGCGTGTCCGCACCAACATGGAGATTTACTGGGATCGTGCCTTCGTCGCCGCGACGGCGTCGGCGAGCCCCGTGACCGTGACCACGCTGCGTCCCGTGGCCGCCGATCTCCACTACCGCGGCTTTTCCCGCATGTATCGCAAGGGCGGGCGCTACGGGCCGCAGTGGTACGATTACGGCACGGTCTCGCGGCAACCGGCCTGGGCGCCGATCGTCGGCGCGTTCACGCGGTATGGTGACGTCCTGCCGCTGGTCGATTCGCCGGACGACCGCTATGTCATCTTCGGCCCCGGGGACGAGGTCGCGCTGCAGTTCGACTCGACCGCCGCTCCTCCGCTCCCTCGCGGTTGGACGCGCGACTTCCTCATCTACACGGACGCCTGGCTCAAGGACGCGGACTTGAACACAGCGGCGGGCGGGACCGTCGAGCCGCTGCCGTTCCACGGGATGTCCCGCTACCCCTACGGTGCCGACGAAGCGTTCCCCGGCGACAGCGCCCATCGGCGGTTCGTCGAGACGTACAACACGCGCCGCGTGGGACGCCGGTCCTACAACCGGTAGCCGCGCTGCATGAGGGACCGCCCCGAGGCCGCGTACCCGTCCGGCCCGGGCAGGTGCCACTGCATGGCATCGGCGAGGCGGTCGTAGATGTTGAACAGGACGCACGCATGGATCGCGTCCTCGATCGCCTGGTCGCTCACACCCGCGGCGCGCAGCGGCGCGACGTCGGCGGGACGCAGCTCGGCGGGTGTGAGGGTGAGCTTCTCGAGGAAACCGAGTGTCGCGCGCAGCTTGGGATCGAGCGGAGCAGTGCGCCAGTCCGCCAGCACGGCGGCGACCAGCCGATCGTCTTGCTTTTCCTGCTTGAAGGCCAGCGACGCGACCGCGCCGTGACTCTCGGTTCAGAAGACGCACTGGTTCAGGCGGGACGTGAACGCGGCGAACAGCTCCCGCTCGCCCACGCTCCACGCCGAGGGCCCGCGCATCACCGCCTGCGTCCACTCGCACATCGCCCGGCCGAAGAACTCCGGCCGGTAGAGCAGCGTCTTGACGACGTCGGGGACGCGACGGCCGCTCACGAGGCGGATGAGCGCGAGCTTGAGCCGCTCCGCGAGGCGATGCCGGTGTTCGACCGCGTGTAGGCGCATCAACGCTACTCCGGCGTTCCCCCTCTCCGCATCGCGGAGAGGGGGACAGGGGGTGAGGACAAGGCGGCCATGCCGCGCTCGAGCCGGCCCAGGGCCGCACCGAGGGCGGCGGCAACCGTGATTTCGAAGAGGGCATCGTCGGAGTGGCCGGCCTGCTGCAACCGGCCGACGTGCTCGTCGGTGACGCGGTAGGCGTGCTGGGCGACGGTGTCGACGTACGCGGCGAGTTCGGCAGGGAGATCCTCACCACCTGTCCCTGCCGCCCGCGCCAGCACCGCGCGCCGCAGCTCGGGCGGCGCGTGTCCGGGCTGTGTCAGCACGGCGTCCACCAGCCGCGCCGTGTAGGCGGCGTAGCGCCCGCCCGGATCACCCATCGTTCCCATATGGCACTTTTGGAGCCTGCTAGAATGGCCGTTGTTTGCAGCGCCGTCAAGAGGCTGGGGGCCCTTGCGGGGTTGCCGTTGGAGGCGTATTTCAATCTCCGCAGAATGGGTTAGTCGTTTCGTGCGGGTACCCGATCATGCTGTTGGAGGGCAGGCGCATGGCACTGAGCCGTCTCCTCGTTGCCGCGCACATCCGTAGTGTGGGTGGGCTCTTTTCCCGCTTGGTGTACCTCGCAGCGTTCTGTTTTCAGTCACGCTCGCCTCTCGAATCGGTGATCCTCCGCAGCGAATTCGCTGCTGTCGGTGTCGGTGATGTTAGCCTGTGACGTGGTTGCGAAGGAAAGCCTGAAGTCCATGCGCAGACCCGTTGGATGAGGAGGCAGGGTTCCATGCAAAACGTGCTACCGCGTAACGGTGTCTTTCGTGCAATCGGAGTGAGCGTGCTGCTCGCGCTCAGTGCGGGCGGCTCGGCGTGGGGTCAGGGGCAGGCGGTCTCGGGCACCGTCACGTCGGCCTCGAGCGGGGATAAGCTCTGGGGCGTGACGGTCCGGGTGAAGGGCACGCAGACCCAGACGGTGACGAACCAACAGGGGCGGTACGCCCTCGTCGCCCCGGCCGACGCGGTCCTGACGTTCGCCATGATCGGATTTCGCGGGACGGAGAAGCCGGTCGGCGGACAGGGGACCATCGACGTCACGATGGAAGCAGCGCCAACGGTGTTGCAGGAAATCGTCGTCACCGGGTATACGACCCAGCGGCGGCAGGACATCACCGGCGCCGTCTCCAGCGTCAATCTCCAGGAAGCGAATAAGACGACCACCACCAGCGTGCTGCAGCGCATGGAAGGACAGGTGGCCGGGGTGACGGTGAACGCGAGCGGCTCGCCGGGCTCGCGCTCGACCGTTCGCATCCGCGGCGTCGGCTCGTTCCAGAACAACGATCCGCTGTACATCATCGATGGGACGCCGGTCGAGGACTCGTATCTCAATTTCCTCAACCCCAACGACATCGCCGAAATCCAGGTCCTGAAAGACGCCTCCGCCGCTTCGATCTATGGATCGCGCGCCTCGAACGGCGTCATCATCATCGAGACCAGGAAGGGGCGGCCGGGCGGCAAGTCGGCGTCGATCGACGTGCGTACCGGCGTGTCGTCCCCGGTCAGAGGCTATGATGATTTCCTGATGACCGATCCGCTCCAGTATTTCGAGGTGATCAGGCGGTCCTATCACAACGCCGGACAGCTCCTCCCGCCGGAAGTGATCGCGCTGTACGGCCATGGCGCCGACACCGCAACCAAGGTGACGCTTCCGAAATACACCTACATCGGTCCCGGGGTGGCGGTAATCGACACCGACGCAGTGGGTCGTCCGGACTCCATCAACCGGTCGGCGTACTCCTATCCCGGCTCGCTGATCATGCCCGCGAGCCAGGGCACGGACTGGTGGAAGGCGGTGTTCGGCACGGGGAATTACACCGACGCCAACCTGGCGCTCACGGGCGGCGGGCTGGATAACTCCTACAACGTGTCCTTCAACTACCTCAGGCAGGACGGCACGGCGGCGTTCAACCGGCTGCAGCGCGGGACCGTGCGCGTGAACACGTCGTTCAACGCCAGCTCGAAGCTCACCCTGGGCGAAAACATCGCCGTGTCGCGCGAGCAGGCCTATGGGGGGCTCGATGACGGTGATCTCGGAGAGGGGAACATCGTCGGCAAGAACATCCTGATGCAGCCGATCGTGCCCATCTACGACATCGGCGGCAATTTCGCATCCGGAAAATCCACGGGGTTGGGGAATAACACCAATCCGCTCAAGATCGCCTGGGCGGGCCGCTTCGACCGCAACACCAACGACCGGGCCCTCGGCAATGCGTTCGCAAAGTTCGCCGTGCGGCCGGAACTGGCGCTGCGCAGCCAGTTCTCGTTCAACCTCTTCCAGAGTGAGCAAACGACCTTCAACCCCACGACCTTCGAGAACTCCGAGGCCAACGCCACCAACAGCATCACGCAGACCGACAACCGGAACACCGGCTGGACGTGGACGAACACGCTGACGTACGGACGGGCGTTCGGGCCGCACAACCTCGCGGTGTTGGTCGGGCAGGAAGCGAATTCCAGCAGCGGCCGGCTGCTCTACGGCGGCATCTCGGGGCTCATCAATGACAGTCCCGACGACCGCTACATCAACGATGCGCTGGGACTGGCGTCCTCCAAGACCGACAGCAGCTCGGGGTCCTTGGACCGGCTGCTCTCCGTTTTCGGCAAGGCCGACTACAACTACGCGGAGAAGTACTACGGCAGTGTGACGGTGCGGCGCGACGGCTCGTCGAAGTTCGCGCGCGGAAACCAGTGGGGCACGTTCCCGGCGTTCAACGTCGGCTGGCGCCTCTCGCGCGAGTCGTTCTTCCCGCAGGGCGGCTTCTTCTCGAACGTGCTGCTGCGGTTCGGCTACGGCACGACCGGCAACCAGCAGATCCCGGGAGGCCGCATCTTGTCCCAGTTTGGCGGGGGCAGCGGCGACACGTTCTACGACATCGGGAACACCGGTGTGAACATCGTCGCCGGATACCGGCAGACGAAGTTGGGGAACCGGAACCTGAAGTGGGAAACGAACAAGTCCACCAACATCGGCGCGGACCTCGACTTTCTCCAGGGGCGGGGCTCGTTCACGGTGGACGTGTACTCGCGCACGACCGATAACCTGCTGTTCCCGCCCGCAACCCCCGCGACGGCGGGCGCGGCGGCCCCGCCCATTCAGAACATCGGCAAGATCAGCAACAAAGGGGTGGACTTCGGCGCCTCCTACAACGGCACCATCGGGACCGACAAAGTCTGGAGCTTGTCCTTCAACGGCAGCCACTATAAGAACAAGGTCCTGCGGATCGATGGTGAGCTCAACAGCTTTGTCGATGCGGCCATCGGCCCTCAGATCACCCGCATTGGCAACCCGATCATCAACGAAGTCGGCCAGCCGATCGGCACCTTCTTTGGCAAGGTGGCGAACGGCTACTTCCCGGACGCGGCGACCGCAGCGGCGCATAAGCCCGACGTCACCACCGGCACGTGCGCGACGCCGCCCTGCCAGCCGGGCGCCATCGTGGGGGGGCTGCGCTATACCGACATAAACAAGGATGGCAAGATCGACGGCGACGACCGCACGATCATCGGGAGCCCGCACCCCGATTTCACGGCCGGCCTCAATCTGGGATTCCGGATGGGTCGCTGGGACTTGAGCGCGACGCTGTTCGGGTCGTTCGGCGGCCAGATTTATGACGCGCAGAAGGACTTCTACGTGTTCCGGGATTTCTCGACCAACGTCGTCAAGGACCGGCTCACCAACTCATTCTGCATCGCCGGGGACGCGGGTTGCACCCACCCGGGCGACCAGAACGCGAAATATCCGCGCCTCAATCAGAACGACAATGGCAGCGACGACATCAGCAGCTTCTTCATCGAAAGCGCGACCTATGTGCGGCTGCGCGCGCTGCAGATCGGATTCGCCATTCCCGCGACGCTGATCGGCTGGCTGCCCTCGGGGGGACGCATCTACGTGCAAGCCGAGAACCTGTTCACGCTCACCGGATACCCCGGACTCGATCCGTCATTGCCGGCGCGGGCCTTCACGGGAGCATCGGGCGACGTGCGTGACCAGTTCCGCAATGTCGACGTGGGTGTGTATCCGACCAGCAGGACGTTCACGTTCGGGATCAGCACCAACTTCTAATGCGATCGCCTTTACTCGAGGGACGGAAGACGATGACAAACTCATGGCGTTTCAAGATGCTGGGCGGAACGGCATGCCTCCTGGCGGGCCTGGCGATCACGTACGCATGCTCGGACTTCCTCGACACGCCGGCGCAGGGCACTCTGGACGTGAACGCGCTGTCGACCAAGGTCGGCGTCGAGGGCTCGCTGATCGCTGCCTACCGCTCGCTCGACTGCAACAATGCCACCAACGGCAACTGGGGCTGCGCGGCCAGCAACTGGCCGTTCGGGAGCATCACCACTGACGATGCCTACAAGGGCTCCGAAGCCACCGACCAGCCTCAAGCGACCAAGCTCGAGCTGTACGCGTGGGGCTCCGATCAGGCGCAAGACTATCTGGACCGCAAGTGGGCCAGTATGTACGAAGGCGTGGTGCGCGCCAACGCGACGATTCGGCTGCTGCAGGCCGTCAGCGCAGCCAAACCGGGGGAGATCTCGCGCGTCGATTCCATGGGCATCATGGGAGAAGCGCTCTTCCTGCGCGCGCATTATCACTTCGAGTTGTGGCGCATGTGGGGCAACGTTCCCTACTACTTCGAGACCGACAACGACTATCGCAAGCCCAACGACACCGACGCGGCCCGAGGGGCCGATTCCGTTGCCAAGCTGGTCCTCGCCGATCTGCAGGCCGCCGCTGCCCTGCTGCCGGCCACGCCGAGGAACGGGGAGAAGGGCAGAGTCACATCGTGGACCGCACGCGCCTACAAGGGCCGAGTGCTGGAGTACATGCATCAGTACGCGGCGGCGATCGCGACCTTCGACAGCGTGATCGCGAACGGCCCCTATGCGCTCGAAGTCAGCTTCGATCGCG
>Ga0209473_1001179_pt1 | contig 14709 bp, 14 predicted proteins | sample GraSoiAngelo_133_FD_185890 | JGI IMG/M metagenome (GOLD analysis project Ga0209473, IMG submission 185890) | Grasslands soil microbial communities from the Angelo Coastal Reserve, California, USA - 14_0929_05_20cm (SPAdes) (version 2) | ecosystem: Environmental > Terrestrial > Soil > Grasslands ...
TGAGTTGATAGAGGTACTGCGTGTAGACCAGACCACCGACCGTCACCTGCGGAGGCGTGGGGGCCTGCGCGGCGAGCGGAACGGCGCCCGCTGCGGCGGCCACGATGGCCACGCCGAGCGCTCGACGGATAAAGGACGGCATTGGGCGTCTCTCCTCGCGGGAATGGGTTGTGGTGCGCGTGCGACGTCGAGGGATAACGAAGCCTCGGCGCGTCACGAGTGGACGCGGGGAGTGTAACAAGTCCGTAACAAGGAAGCGGGAACGGACGCCTTGCCGCCCGGCGGGCGCCTTCCTAGCGTACACCGCTCGTGGCAAACGATCTGCCGGACCTGACCGTCATCAAGGGGACCTGCTATCCCCTGTTCGCCTACGACATCGCGCAGGCGATCGACCTGGATGGCGCCGAGCAGCGCATTCTCGCTGGGACCGAGCGGCAGACGGTCAAGCAGAAGCGCCGGGCGCCGGCGTTCTTCGAGTACCGGCCGGCGCCGTTGCGGGTGTCGCTGCCCGCCCAGCCGATCTCGCTCGGATCGTTCAGCACCGGCTCGACCGTCGAGGTTGTGCTGTATGATTTCGGCGCGGTGTCACTCAGCTATGCGATACCGCTCGAGGGCCCGCTCGCGTCGCTGGCATCGCTCTCGAGCGAACTGTGGGGCAACGAACGCATGCTGGCGGATTCGCGCGGCCATGTGGAGCGGCTCGTCGCGACGCTGCGTGAGGCGGCCGTGCGGCCCCACATCGCCCGTTTCGTCGAGGATTACGCGGTGTTCGAGGTGGAGCGATTCACGCCGCCGTGCGACGCGGCCACGCTCGCCGCCCGGCACGCGCACACGATCGCGCAGATCCTGCGGGCCGAGCGGCATCGCCTGTCGCAGCAGGAGATCGCCGACGCCACCTCGTCCCGGCTGTCGTTCGGTCCCGACGACGCCACGTTCATCGACACCGACGTGACCCTGCTGTTCGATCCGGAGGGCGAGGACGTGCGCGCCGTGATCGAGTTCGCCAACACGCAGCTCTTGGAGATGCGCTATCTCGATCAGCAGCTGGACGACGCGCTGGAGCGGGCCTATGGCCTCTTGTCCAAGCGGCGCTGGTCGGCGCTGCGGGTCCCCAGCCTGTACGGCTCCGATCTGCGCGAGCTGGCCCAGCTGCAGCTCGACGCGGCCATTCTGTTCGAGCAGGTGACGAACGCCCTGAAGCTGATCGGCGAGCAGTATCTCACGCGCGTGTATGGGCTCGCCTCACGCCGCTTCCACCTCGCGGAGTGGGACGTGAGCATCACGCGCAAGCTACAGACGATCGACAGCATCTACAGCCGGATGGCCGATCGCGCCGCCACCCGCCGTTTGGAGATGCTGGAGTGGATCATCATCGTGTTGTTCACCATCTCCATCGTGGTGTCGCTGGGACCGGCGCTGCTGCCGCATTGACGAGGCGACTCAAGCCCGGGGAGCAAAGCGGTAGCCCGCCCCCCGCACCGTCTCGATCCAGCAACCCACGGGACCGAGCTTCCGCCGCAGGCGCTGCAGGTGCATGTCGACGGTGCGCGTACGGATGTCGGGCTGTGCGTGCCATACCGTCTCGAGCAGCTGGGCCCGGCTCTGCACGCGGCCTTCCCGCTCGAGCAGCGTGCGCAGCAGCTTGAACTCGGTGGTGGTGAGCACGATCTCCGTGCCGTCCAGCGTCAGGCGGTGGGCCGCCGTGTCGAGCACGATCGGCCCGGCGCTCAGGCGGCCGCCGCGGGCGCCGGCCGGCGCCCGCAGCCGGCGGAGCACGGCCCCGACGCGCAGCACCAGCTCCAACGGCGAGAACGGCTTGGGCAGGTAGTCGTCGGCGCCGAGCGAGAGGCCGCGGATGCGGTCCGCCGCTTCGCGGCGGGCGGTGAGCAGCAGGACCCCGATCTGGCGCGTCTCCTCCCGGCGCCGCAGCTCCGCCAGTACATCGTCGCCGGACAGGTCCGGCAGCATGAGATCCAAGACGACCGCGTCGGGGCGCTCTCCGCGTGCGGCGTTGAGTGCTTCCCGTCCTCCGGTCGCCGTGGTGACCCGGTAGCCCGCCTTGGCGAGATGGTAGGCGACGAGGGCCGTGATGTCGGCCTCGTCGTCGACCACGAGAATCCGCTCTGCGGAGGCAATATCGGGCACCTGGGGACGGTAGGGCGCCGATGTGACGGACCTGTCACGGACGTGAGACCGCTCTGTAAAGGCAGGCGATCGGCCCGTTGTTCACGTTCTCGGACACCGCGCCGGAGTCGCGGCTGAAGCCGCGGCTCGGCCTGCCGCTGAAGCGGCCTTGTCTCCGTCAGTTCACTGACAGGGCCGAGCCGCGAGTTCACTCGCGACTCTTCGCGGGCTGCGGCCGCTCAGAGTCCCCCGGGAAGAACATCCGGATGGTCGTGCCCTTGCCGAGCGTGCTCGACGCCTCGACGCGCCCACCATGCGCCTCGACGAGGTGCTTGACGATGGCCAGGCCGAGCCCGGTGCCGCCCTCTTCGCGCGAGCGGCCGGGGTCGGCGCGGTAGAATCGCTCGAAGATGCGGGGCAGGTGCTCGGGGCCTATCCCCGAGCCGGTGTCGGTCACGGCGACGTTGACGCCTCCCCCCTTGACGCGGTCCACCGACACCTTGATGCCCCCGCCCGCGGGCGTGTGGCGCAAGGCGTTGTCGAACAGGTTCGTGAAGATCTGCCGCAGCGCGTCGGGATCGGCGGTCACGTCACCGCCCGTCGTGGGGGTCACCGTGAAGTCCACTCGAGCGCCGCGCGCGCGATCGGCGAACGCGGCCCATGCCTCGGCCGCGATCGCCGGGACGTCGGCGTGCCCGAGCGTCGGTTGCCAGCGTCCCGACTCGATGCGCGACAGGTCCAGCAGATCGTCCACGAGGCGCTGCATGCGGTGCGCGTTGTTGAGAATGGTGCGGGCGAAGCGCTCGGTTTCCTTGCCCGCGTCTTCCGTGGCGAGGGTTTCGGCGTACCCCGCGATGGAGGTGAGGGGCGTCTTGAGCTCGTGGGACACGTTGGCCACGAAGTCGCGGCGCACGGCTTCCAGCCGTCGCAGCTCGCTCACGTCGCGGATCACGAGCAGCGCCCCGCCCTCCGGGAGGGCGCGGCCGGTCACGAGCAGCGCGCGCCCGCCCCGCTCGAGCTCGTGTGGCTCGGCCTCGCCGCCCGCGAGCAGGGTCTCGACCAGGTCGCGCGCCGCCTTCTCGTGAAACAACCCGGCCAGGGCGGGGAGGGGATCGTCCGCGCCGTACCCCAACAGCCGCCGGGCCGCGCGATTGAGCGTGACGATCGCGCCGCGCGCATCCGCCGCCAGCACGCCATCGGTCATCGTCTCGATCAGCGCAGCCGTCTCCTCGCGCTCGCGCACCAGCTCCTTGAAGCGCTGGTCGAGCTGCTCGTGCATGGCGCGCAGGGCGACGACGTGCTGGGCGACCTCGGGCACGCGCGCGTCCGGGAAATCGGGCCGCCGGCCGTCCGCGATGGCGCGAGCGGCCGAGCCAAGCTGCACCAGCGGTCGAGCGACCCCGCGCGAGACGATCCAGGCGAGCACGCCCGCGCCCAGCACCGCGGCGAACCCCGCGAGCGTCAGCGCGCGCTGCACCGTCCCCACCTGCGCGTCCACCGCCGCCAGGGTCGTCGAGAGCCGCACGATCGCGAGCCCGGGCGGTCCGCCGCGCAGCGCCACGTACATGCGGCGCTCGTTGGTCGACGCGCTCAGGCGCCTGCCCCGCCCCTCGCCGCTCGCCAGCGCTTGCTGCACCTCCGGGCGCATGAGATGGTTCTCGAGCCCGCCGAGCGAGGCGCGATCGAACTCGGTGTCGCCGCGCACCCGCCCGGTGGGGTCGATCAGGGTGAGCCGGTGCCCCACGCTCGCGCCCAGCTGACGCGCGAAGTCGGGCCAGCGTGATGAATCCGCCGGCAGCAGGGTCGCGATCAGCAGCGCCTCCCGCTCGAGCCCGTGGGCGATTTCGTCCTCGAGGTAGCCTCGCAGCAGCCGGTCGGCGGCGACGGCGAGGCCCGCCACGGCGAGCGCGGCCAGCAGGCTCGTCGTGAGAAACAACCGCGTGGCGAGCTTCACGCGCGCGTGCTGGGCCTCGCGTCGGGGCGCCGGAAGCGATACCCGGCGCCGCGCACGGTCTCGATGTAATCGCCCGCCCTCCCGAGCTTCTGGCGCAGGCGCTGCACGTGCATGTCCACGGTGCGGGTCTGGATGTCGGGCTGGGCCTGCCACACCGTCTCGAGCAGCTGGGCACGGCTCTGCACGCGCCCTTCGCGCTCGATCAGCGTGGTGAGCAACTTGAACTCGGTCGCGGTCAACTCGACCTCCGCGCCGTTCACCGTGACCCGATGGGCGTGACGGTCGACCGCGATCGGACCGGCTGTGACCAGCCCGCCGGCGGCGACGGCCGGGGCGGCCAGCCGGCGCAGCACGGCGCCGACCCGTAGCACCAGCTCCTGGGGCGAGAACGGCTTGGGGAGGTAGTCGTCGGCGCCGAGCGAGAGACCCTTGATGCGATCGGACTCGTCCTTGCGGGCGGTGAGCACGATCACGCCGAGCTCTTTCGTCTCCTCCCGGCCCCGCAGCTCCGTGAGGACGTCGTATCCCGACGCACCCGGGAGCATCAGGTCGAGCACGACGAGGTCGGGTCGCTCCTCGCGGGCGGCGCGCAGCGCGTCGCGCCCGCTCGCGGCCGTCGTGACGCGATACCCCTCCTTCGCCAGGTGATACGCGACGAGCGCGGTGATGTCGGGCTCGTCGTCCACGACGAGGATGCGGTGGCTCGCGGGCTTGCTCACGCGCTGCAAGGTAGCGTAACCCACTCGCGCTTGGCAATTTTCACCGCACCATGTACGTGCTCCTGGCGGAGGAGTCGCCCTGATCCGGGTATTCGTGAACGAGCGACCGGTGAGCGTGGCGCCGGGCGCGCGCGTGCGCGACGCCGTCGAGCAGTTGGACCGCGAGCTCGCGGACCTGGTCGCCCGCGGCGCGGCGTACGTGACCGACGGCGTGGGCCGTCCGGTGGACGGGGCCGACCCGGTGGGGGAGGGCGGGGCGATTTTCCGCGTGGTGGTGAGCGCGCGTCAGGGCCCCCCGCGCCTCTCCAAGGAACAGCTGCGTCGCTGGCCCAAGGCCGAGCTGCACGTGCACCTGGACGGCTGCCTCCGGCCCCAGACCATGCTCGAGCTGGGGCGCGTCCAGGGGATCCGGCTTCCGGCGGACACGCCGGACGGGCTGGCCCAGGCGCTGTCGGTGAAGCACGCCAAGAGTCTCGAGGAGTACCTGACGAAGTACGAGATCACCCTGTCGGTGATGCAGACGGCGGCGGCGCTGGAGCGCGTCGCCTACGAGTTCGTGCTCGACGTGGCCGCCGACGGCGTGCGCTATGTGGAGGTGCGTTATTCGCCCTTGCTGCACGGGCCCGCGCTGACACTGGCACAGGCGATCGAAGCGCCGCTCGCCGGGATCAAGCGTGGCGAGGTGGAGACCGGCACCAAGGTGGGGGTCATCGTGTGCGGGATCCGCACCCGGCCGCCGGCCGAGTCGCTCGAGCTGGCGCGGGCGGCGGCGCAGTACCGTACCGCGGGCGTGGTCGGATTCGATCTCGCCGGAGCCGAGCGGGGCTACCCGGCGCGCGACCATGCGCCGGCGTTCGCGTACGCGGCGCAGCACGGCATGGCGTGCACCTGTCACGCGGGCGAAGGCGACGGCCCCGACTCGATTCGACAGGCCCTGCACGAGTGCGGCGCCCGGCGGATCGGGCACGGGACGCGGCTCGGGGAGGACGGCCCGTTGCTCGAGTACGTCGTCGCGCAGCGCGTGCCGCTCGAGATGTGCCTCACGTCGAACCTCCACACTCGTACCGTGTCATCGCTCGCCGACCACCCCTTTAAGCGCTATCTCGATCGGGGCGTGGTCGTGACCCTCAATACCGACGGCCGGCTGGTGGACGGGGTCTCCCTCACCGACGAGTATTTCCTCGCCCACGCGCAGGGCGGTCTCGCGCGGGAGGATCTCGCCCGCGTGGTGCTGAACGCCTGCGAGAGCGCATTTCTTCCGGAGTTCGAGAAGGTGGCGTTGGTCTCTCGTGTGCAGAGCGAATTGGAGGCTCTCTAATGTCGCTGCGCCGTACCATCGTCGCCTTCGGTGTCGCGTTCGTGTGCGCCCTCGCTGTGTTCACGCTGCCGCATTTCGTGTGGAACACGGTCCAAGGAGCCGTTCGACAACAACCCACGGTCGACACCACTGCGGCGGCTCTCCCGACTACCGTGCCCCAGGCGGCGCCCCGCTCGATTCCGCAACGGCTCACGGGGATCTTCGGGATCGCGCTCATTCTCGGAATCGGCATCGCGCTGTCGCGCAACCGTCGAGCCATCAGCTGGCGCGTGGTGGGTTGGGGCGTGGGCCTGCAGCTCGTCTTCGCGCTCTTGGTGCTCCGCTTCCCCGCGGGCCAGCGTCTCTTCAAGCAGCTCGGCGACCTCGTCACAGCCATCCTCTCCTTCTCTTACGCGGGGTCGGAGTTCGTATTCGGGGACCTCGGCAAGCAACACACGGGACCGGGCTTCGTATTCGCGTTCCAGGTGTTGCCCGCGATCATCTTCGTTTCGGCGTTGTTCGCCATCATGTACTACCTCGGTATCATGCAGGTCGTGGTGAGGGCGTTCGCGACGCTCATGACCAAAGTGATGGGCGCGAGCGGTGCCGAGAGTCTGAACGTGGCCGCCTCCATTTTCATGGGGCAGACCGAAGCTCCGCTGACGATCCGGCCGTTCCTCCCCAAGATGACCCAGTCCGAGCTCATGACGGTGATGACCGCGGGGATGGCTCACGTGTCCGGCTCGATCATGGCCGCCTATATCGCGTACGGCATCGAGGCGCGACACCTGCTCACCGCCGTGATCATGACCGCTCCGGGGACGATCATGATGGCCAAGATCCTCGAGCCTGAAACGGGCACACCTGAAACGCGAGGCGGCGTGAAGATCGAGATCGCTCGGACCGATGTGAACGTGGTCGCCGCTGCCGCACGCGGCACCAGCGAGGGCCTGAACCTCATGCTCAACGTGATCGCGATGTTGATCTCGTTCATCGCGCTCATCTACCTCGTTAACGGCGCGTTCGGCTGGGTGCACGGCAGGGCGGCCTGGTTCCCGGCCGATATTCAGACCGTCCTGGCTTGGGTGTTCGGCCCCATCGCGTGGGTGATGGGCGTGCCGTGGCACGATTCGGGCACGATCGGGGGATTGCTCGGCACCCGCATGGTCCTGAACGAGTTGGTCGCCTATGTGCAGCTGGGACAGATGAAAGCGGCTCTCGACCCCGTGTCGTTCACGATCGCCACGTTCGCGCTGTGCGGCTTCGCGAATATCAGCTCGGTCGGCATCCAGATCGGCGGCATCGGCGCACTGGTACCGGACCGGAAGCACGACCTGGCCCGGCTCGGGTTCCGGGCCATGATCGCGGGGACGCTCGCGAACTTCCTGTCGGCGACGCTGGCGGGGATCCTGTTGTGACCGGGACACGGGACACGGGAAACGGGAAGCGGGTCATCGAGGAGGCGGCGGACGCCGTCGCGGGACGGCTCGGGAAGCTCAAGCCCCGTGTCGCGATCGTGCTGGGCTCCGGGCTCGGCGGCGTCGCGGACGCCGTGCCCGACGCGGTGCGCGTGCCGTACCGCGAGATCCCCGGTTTCCCGGAGCCCGGGGCGCCGGGGCACAAGGGCGAGCTCGTCGCCGGCACGCTCGAAGGGGTGCCGCTCGTGGTGCAGAGCGGGCGCTTTCATCTGTATGAGGGGCACACGGCCGAGCTGGCGGCGCTGCCCACGCGCGTCTTCGCACGCCTCGGCGTGGATACCTTGATCGTGACCAACGCGGCGGGCGGCATCCGCCACACGTTCCGGCCCCCCACCCTCATGCTGATCGCCGACCACATCAACCTGATGTTCCGCAATCCCCTCGTGGGGCCGGTGGTGGAGGGCGACCAGCGCTTCCCGGACATGAGCGATCCGTACGATGCGGCACTGCGCGCCAGCGCGCGCGCCGTGGCGCGCGCCGAGGGGATCGTCCTGGAAGAAGGTGTGTACGCCGCGCTGCTCGGGCCCTCCTTCGAGACCCCGGCGGAGATCCGCATGCTCGAGCGGCTCGGGGCCGATGCGGTGGGGATGTCCACCGTGCCGGAGGTGATCGTGGCCCGGGCACGGGGCCTTCGCTGCCTCGGGTTTTCGAGCGTTACGAACGTCGCCGCGGGCCTGTCGGCACAGCCGCTGTCGCACGTCGAGGTGCTCGAGGCCGGCGCGCGGGTGGCGGGCCAGCTGGAGCGGCTCATCCGTGGAGTGTTGACGAGACTCTGACACCCTCGTTTGCAACTCTCTTGTCGTCTCGCCTGTCATACCTCACGTCGTTCCCACGCCCCGGACGCCGCCACCGGGGACACACCGGCCACTTCCTCGTTAGAGGTGCGCTATGGCGGGATTTCTCAGAGCCGTGCTCGTGTTGGGCGTCGTGTGGGGATGCTACGCTCGTTCGGTGGGCGCGCCGCTGCCGGAGGAGACGGTGACGGGGCGGCTGGCGTGGTTGGACGCGAACGAAGCGCCGCGGGAGTACGTGCATCTGGCCACGACGCCCCTCATCGGCCCGTACTACATCCTCGTCAGCCTGTCGGGGCATTACTGCGTCGTGCCGGACGTCGTCTACGTCTCCGTGCAGGACAGCCAGCGCTGGGCCTGCGACTGGCGGCCGTTGCGGCCGGCCCGACTCAGAGTCGGTCCGCCGGCTGCGGCGGATACACGGTCACCTCGGATCCCGGGGTGAAGATCGCCGATACGGGCCTGGCGTCGTTGAGGAAGCGCCAGTCCGCTCCGTAGAGGAAGCCGAAATCCACGCGGTAGTCGACCGCGGTCACCTCGCGGACGACCCACGGCGGGTGCTCGACGCGAAACACGCCGAGCCGCCCGTCCCGCCGCGCGCGGCACGCCAGCACGCGCTCCTTGAAATAGTGCTCCGCGCTGTCGGGCGGGGGGACGTGGGTGGCGCGTGATCCCGCCATCGTCAGGTGCCAGCCGAGCTCCGGCCGTTCGAGCTGATAGGAGGCGCGCACGCTCGTCTCCTGCTCCGCCACGCGGACCCGGATCGGCGCCGTCCCGAAGGGCTCCCCGAACTTGAGCCACGCAGCGGCGGCGAGGAGCCGGCTGGGGACGAACTCGCGGATGAACCATACGCCCGGCTCCCCCCGATACCGGACGTAGGTGCGGAAGTTCACCTGCAGATGCGCCGAGAAGCCGGGCACCCGCCAGCCGTGCAGCCGCACGCGGTGCATGCCGAGGGCGACGAGACTCACGTGGGTGCGGCCGTTCCAGTGGTCCGGCTCGACCCCCACGGGCACGAGGCGTCTGATCAGGCCCGCGGGCGCTTCGAAGGTGAGGAGCAGCACGTCGCACCATCGGGCCGTGAGAAACGGGCGGGGCACTTACAGCCCCTCGGTGGGTGGACGCGGCGGGGCCGGCACGAAGTGATTGAGCGGCCCGTGGCCGCGCCCGCTCCCCAGCCCCGGAGCGGCGGCGATGGCGCGGTGCACGAAGTCGAGCGCGTCGGCGACCGCCTGCTCGAGCGGACGGCCCAGCGCCAGGCCCGCCGCGACCGCCGCCGAGAGCGTGCAGCCGGTGCCGTGTGTCGACGTCGTCTCGAGCCGCGGTCGGGTGAACCGGCGCGGGCCCCGCTCGGTGACGAGCACGTCCACCACCTGGTCGCCCGAGAGGTGTCCGCCCTTCAGGAGGGCCGCGCGCGCCCCGCGCCGCAGCAGCGCGCCGCCGGCGCGCTCCATCGCGTCCGGAGTTGTGACGGGCTCGCCCACGAGGATGGCCGCCTCGTCCAGGTTGGGTGTGACCAGCGTGGCGAGCGGGAGCAGACGCCGGGCCACGAGCTGCTCGGCGTCTTCGTCCAGCAGGCGATCGCCCGACGTCGCGACCATCACGGGATCGAGCACGTAGTTGGGAAGGCGGTGCCGGGTGATCCCGGCGGCGACCGTCTCCACCAGGGCAGCGGAGGCGAGCATGCCCGACTTCACCGCGGCGGGGGGAAGGTCCCCCACGAGCGCGTCGAGCTGGCGGGTGACCAGCGCTTCCGAAACAGGCTCCCAGGCCAGCACGCCCAGCGTATTCTGCGCCGTGACCGCGGTGATCACGCTCGTCCCGAACACGCCGAACTGGTGGAAGGTCTTCAGGTCGGCTTGGATCCCGGCACCACCGCCCGAATCCGAGCCTGCGATCGTGAGGGCGATCTTCACGTAGCGCCCGTCCGCCGCTTCTCGACATATTGAAGGCCCGGCCGCCGCCGGAAACGCGCGAGGAGACCCATCGCCAGTAATCTGCCATCGACGATCCGCGATCTCCAACGGCGCAAGGCGCGCGGCCGGCGCGGCCTCGCGCTGATCGAAGGCGTGCGACTGGTGGAGGAGGCACTCGCCGCGGGCCTGCCGTTCCAGGGCGCCCTGGTCGCTCCCGACCTGGCGCGCACGGCGCGGGGTGTGGAGCTCGTGGCCGAACTGGAGCGGCACGCGATCCCGGTGGAGGAGATCGGCGCCCGCACGTTCGCTCAGCTGGCCGAGACGGAGACGCCCCAGGGCATCATGGCCGTGATCGAGCCGCGACGCTGGGCCGTGGCCGAGTTCGCTCCCCGGCCGGAGGCCGTGGCGCTCGTGATCGACGGGGTGCAGGACCCCGGGAACGTCGGCACCTTGATCCGCACGGCGCACGCGCTGGGCGCCGCGGGCACCGTGGTGCTGCGCGGCACCGCCGACCCCACCAGCCCGAAGGCGCTGCGGGCGGCGATGGGGGCGACGTTCCGCCACCTGGTCGTGTCGCTCGACGATGCGGGGTTCATCGCCTGGGCGCGCAAGCACGCGGTCACGCTGTGGGCGGCGGCCGCGGACGGCACGCCGCTGCACCGCGCCCTCGGCACGGGGTCGGGGAACGGCGGGCCGATCGCCGTCATCGTGGGAAACGAGGGCGCGGGGATCCGCCCGCAACTCAACGCCGTCGCCGCGCAGCGTGTGGCGATTCCGCTGGCGCAGGGCGCGGAGTCGCTCAACGTCGCCGTGGCGGCGGGCATTCTGCTCTACGAGGTGACGCGTGGCCGTTGACCCGATACTGCTCGTCGCCGCGGCGATCCTGGGACTCTGTCTCGGGAGCTTTTTGAACGTGTGCATCGTCCGGCTCCCCGCCGACATGTCGCTCGTCAAACCTCCGTCCACTTGCCCCCGCTGCAAGCAGCCTATCGCCTGGCGCGACAACATTCCGGTCGTCTCGTGGCTGTTGTTGAAGGGCCGCTGCCGTCGCTGCGGCGAGCCGATCTCGCGGCAATATCCCATCATCGAGGCGGCGGTGGGCGCGATCTGGGTGGCGGCCCTGGTGGCCTACGGGATCACGCTGCACGCGCTCGCCGCGGGGCTGTTCGGCACGATCCTGCTCGGCATCGGCGTCACCGACGGGCGGCACTACCTGATTCCCGATGAATACACCTGGGGCGGCCTCGTGCTGGGCCTCGCCCTGTCCCTCGCGGGCGGCGCCGACGGCTTCCTCAACGCCGTGCTCGGTGCGGCGGTGGGCTTCGCGCTCCTGCTCGCGGTGGCCCAGGTGGGGCAGTGGGCGTTCAAAGAAGAGGCCATGGGGGGCGGCGACATCAAGATGATGGCGATGGTGGGCTCGTTCGTGGGGTGGAAGGGCGTGCTCCTCACCGTGTTCCTGGGCGCGTTGCTCGGCAGTCTGATTTTCGTCCCGCTGTCGCTCAAGAAGAAGCGTCTGGTGCCGTTCGGGGTATTCCTCGCCCTGGGGGCCGCGGTGACGTTCGTGATGGGAGACGCCATCATCGCCTGGTATCAGCACTTCCTGCACGGCGAGTGACCGATGGGTGAGGCGTTCGAGGGCCTGTTCGACGCCGGCAACGTGCTCGAGCGCGTCGGGGTGGAGCTGACGGCCCTGGCCCGCCGCGGAGACCTCGAGCCGGTGCGCTGCCGTGACGCGGAGGTGGCGCGCGTGGTGGACATCCTGCTGCGCCAGAGCAAGAACAACCCGGCGCTCATCGGCAAGGCGGGCGTGGGCAAGACGGCCATCGTCGAGGGGCTGGCGCAGCGCATCGCGGCGGGCGACGTCCCCCCGGCGCTCAAGGACGCCCGCATCCTCGCGCTCGACCATGTTGCCCTGCTCGCGGGCACGGCGTTCCGCGGCCAGTACGAGGAGCGCATCCGCCGCCTCGTGCGCGACCTCTCGGCCGATCCCGACCTCATCCTGTTCGTGGACGAGCTGCACAACCTGATCGGGCAGGGGACCGCCCTCGGGGCGGCCATGGACGCGGCGAACATGCTCAAGCCGGCGCTGGTGCGCGGCGACATCCGCCTGGTGGGGGCGACCACCGGCAGCGAGTACGACAAGTGGATCCGCGGCGACCCGGCGCTCGAGCGCCGCTTCCAGCCCGTGCTGATCGAAGAGCTCGACGCCATCCAGACGTGGGAAGTGCTGGTCGCGCGACGACCACGGCTGGAGCGCCACCACGCCGTCGCCATCACCGACGACGCGCTCAAAGCCGCCATCGTCCTCACCGATCGTTTCGTGCCCGAGCGCGCGCGACCCGACAAAGCCATCGACGTGCTCGACGAGGCGTGCGCCCATGCGCAGGCCACGGCCGCCGTGTCGCCGGAGCTGGACCGGCTGATCCGCGAGCGCCGCAAGGTGGACGCGATGATCCGGCGCGGGCTGACGCACGAAACGCCGCAATCCGAGCCGGCGGAGGATCTGGTGGCCGAGATCTTTCCGATGCTGGAGCGGATCGGGGCGGAGATAGAGAAAATGCTGGGCGGGGAAGGGCGCGGAAGGGCGCGGGAGGCCGCGGACGGGTCCACTGCCGCCGCCCCTGTCGCGCCCTCCCGCGCCCTCCCGCGCCCTTCGCTGCCCGATCGACGTGCCGAGCTCGATGGTCTGCTGCGCGCGGAGCTCGAGCATCAGGGGATCATCGTGCGCGGACAGGACGTCGCCCGCGTGGTCGGGACCGCCATCGGGAAGGGGATCGAGTGGCAGGCATGAGGCGCCGCTGGCTCGCTGCCGGGGCGCTGCTGGGGTGGGTGGGAGCGGGGAGCACGGGATGCCAAGAGCGGGCGCAGGAGGTCCGGGGCGAAGCCGAGCTGCGCCAGTCGGTGCAACAGATGATGCCCGCCGTCGAGCGGGCGACGCGCCTGCGCTTCAAGCAGCACCCCGTCGTGCTGCGCCGCTCCCGCGCTCAGGTCCGCGACTACGTGATCCACAAGTTCGACGACGACCTGCCGCCGGCCGAGCTCGCGGGCGCGCAGGCCGCCTACCGCCTGTTCGGCCTCATCCCGGATTCGCTCGACCTGCGGCGCAGCATGGTCGACCTGCTCACCGAGCAGGTGGCGGGCTACTTCGACCCCGACTCGAACGCCCTGTACATTCCCACCGACATCGATCCCAGCCAGACCCGACTCGTGATCTCGCACGAGCTGGTGCATGCGCTGCAGCATCAGTACCTGAACCTCGACTCATTGGTCGAGCTCAAGGGCCAGAACGACCGCCGCACCGCCGCCCAATCCATCCTCGAGGGCCAGGCGACGCTGGCCCAGCTCCTGGTGCTGATGCCGGAGCAGCGGATCGAGAGCCTGCCCAACTTCTGGGACCTGCGCACCGCACTCAGCGCGCAGCAGCAGGGCATGAAGGTGTTCGCCAGCGCGCCGCTGTGGCTGCGCGAGTACGTCATCTTTCCGTACCTCGGGGGTGCGGAGTTCGTCCGCTGGTTCGAGCGTGAGTACCCCGGCAAGCAGCCGTACGGGGCGCTCATGCCAATCTCGACCGAGCAGATTCTCCACCCCGCCCGCTACGCCGCGGGCGATCGGCCCGACCGGCTGGCGTTCGAGTCCTCCGGTCCCGACACCGTGCGCTGCGAGGACGGCCTCGGCGAGTTCGAGATCCGCCTGCTGCTCGAGCAGTACCTCGGCGACGACAGCACCGCCGCGCTGGTCGCGAGCGGCTGGAATGGCGACCGCTATCGCGTGCTCGGCGCCGACGCCGACGTCCTGGTGTGGTATACGCTGTGGGACGACGCCGCGGCGGGGACGCGGTTTTTCAAAGGGATCGAGCGCGCCTGGACCAAGCGCCGGTCGGGCACGGGGTCAGGGGCGGGAAAGGCCCGTAGATCGGAAGTGAAGCAGCTGGTGCTGAGCGGCGTGCCCGCGGTGCGGCTGGTGGACGCGCCGGCGCGCTGGTCCGGATGGCGCCACGTGCCGGCGATCCGGGTCGGCCGGGTAGCCGGCAAAGCCCCCCCACTTGGAATCCGTCAACGCGCTAAGTAGTTTTGTGGGCTTATGTTTACGGCCCTCACGTCGCAGCTCGCCGCCGTCCTGAAGCGCGTCACCGGGCGCGGCGTGCTGTCGGAGCAGGACGTCACCGAGGCACTGCGCGACATCCGGCGTCACCTGCTCGAGGCGGACGTGAGCTTCGAGGTCACGCAGGGGTTCGTCGAGCGGGTGCGGGAGCGCGCGGTGGCGGCGATCGCCCTGAAGACGGTGAGCCCGGGCCAGCAGGTAGTGAAGCTGGTGCGCGACGAGATCGCCCGCATGCTGGGGGCAACGGACCAGGACCTGGCGCGCAAAGCAGGGGCGCCGCATGCTGCGCGTCTCCAGTTTGCGTCTGTGGGGCCGACCGTCATTCTGCT
>Ga0209473_1001182_pt1 | contig 14702 bp, 14 predicted proteins | sample GraSoiAngelo_133_FD_185890 | JGI IMG/M metagenome (GOLD analysis project Ga0209473, IMG submission 185890) | Grasslands soil microbial communities from the Angelo Coastal Reserve, California, USA - 14_0929_05_20cm (SPAdes) (version 2) | ecosystem: Environmental > Terrestrial > Soil > Grasslands ...
GTTCCGCACTTGATCGAGGAGTACGACAAGGGTGACCTGGTGGCCGCGGTGCGTGAAGCGCTTGGCCGCTTGCGGGGCGCGTACGCCATGGCGATCTTTTCCCAGAAGGACCCTGATCTTCTGATCGGCGCCCGGCTCAACGCTCCACTGGTGGTGGGTATCGGCGACAAGGAATGGTTCGTCGCCTCCGACATCACCGCCGTTATCCCCTACACGAAGAAAGTCCTGCTGCTGGGTGAAGGCGAGATGGTCGCGATCACCCGGCTCGGCCCCGAGGTCAGCACCATTGGCGGCGCCGCCGTCAAGCCGAAGGTGATCGAAGTCAAGTGGGACATCAGTCAGGCGCAGAAGGGCGGCTTCCCGCACTTCATGGCGAAGGAGATCAACGAGGCGCCCGAGGCCGTCTCCAACGCCCTCCGCGGCCGGCTGACCGACGAAGGTGAGGTGACCTTCGAAGAATTCGGGTTGACCGATCGCCAGCTGCTCAAGCTGCGCGACATCAAGATGGTGGCGGCGGGCACGTCCTACTATGCGGCGCTGCTCGGCAAGTACATCATTGAGGAGCTGGCCCGGATCCCAGTCGAGGTTGAGCCGGCATCGGAGTTTCGCTACCGGCAACCGATCATCGATCAGGACACGCTGGTCATCGGCATCTCGCAGTCAGGCGAGACCGCCGACACGCTGGCAGCGATCCGGGAGGCGCGAAGCCGCAAAGCCCGAGTCGTGTCGATCACGAACGTGGTGGGCAGCTCGATGGCGCTCGAAAGCGACGGGGTGATCTATCTGCACGCCGGGCCGGAAATCGGCGTGGCATCGACGAAAACATTCATCGCGCATATCAGTTGCCTGTATCTGCTCGGAATCCGGCTGGCGGCGGTCCGTCACCGGCTCGACCCGGAGCGGCTGCGCGAGTTGACCGCTGAGCTCAAGGCGTTGCCGACCGCGGTCCAACTCGTCCTCGACGGCGCCGAGGCATTGAAGACGCTGGCTCGCAAGTACGCCGGCTACCGCAACTTCATGTATATCGGACGTGGCATCAATTACCCGATCGCGTTGGAGGGGGCGCTCAAACTCAAAGAGATCTCCTATCTCCATGCCGAGGGATACGCGGCCGGCGAGCTCAAGCATGGACCGATCGCGTTGCTGGATCGCAATTTCCCGGTATTTGCGATCGCGACCAAGGCGGCGACCCTCGAGAAGATGGACAGCAACATCCAGGAAGTGATCGCTCGCGATGCGCCGGTGGTCGCCCTGATCAGCGAGGGCGATGATACGCTCGCCGAGGTGCAGCTTGACCGGATCGAGATTCCTGCGGTCTCCGAGTTCCTCTCGCCGATTCCGAACGTTGTGGCCATGCAGCTCTTCGCCTACTTCGTGGCCAGCGAGCGCGGTTGCAATGTCGACCAGCCCCGAAATCTGGCGAAGAGCGTCACCGTAGAGTAAGCACGTGACCCCTCGGGTCGGCGTGGATGTGGCGGCGATCCCCCGCATCGCGGAGGCCCAGAGGCGGTTCGGCGATCGCTTCCTGCGGAAATTCCTCAGTGACCGGGAGATCGCGTATTGCGGCAATAGCCCTGAGCGCTGGGCCGGCCGCTGGGCCGCCAAAGAAGCCATCGGCAAGGCGATGCCGAGCGGGATCCCTCGGCCGCGCATGCGGGACGTCGAGATTTTGCCCAGCGACGATGGCCGGCCGCAGGTGCAGGTTGCGCCGGCGACGACGCTGACCGGCCGCGAAATCGACGTCAGCATCGCGCACGACGGCCACTTCGCCGTCGCCGTCGCCGTCATCCCCGATGCACCAACTCCCTCCCCCCTCGTGGAGGAGGGTCGGGGTGGGGGGGCCGAGCTTCCAGATGGCTTCCGACTTCCTGCCCGTCCGCGCGATGGGCATAAGGGCACCTTCGGGACGGTCGTCGTGCTGGCGGGATCGCAGGGCTTCACCGGCGCCGCCTATCTGGCGAGCATGGGGTCCGCCCGGTCGGGGGCCGGCATCGTTCGCCTGTTGGTGGCGCAGTCGATCTATCCGATCCTGGCGGAAAAATGCACTGAGGTGATCGTGGGGCCCGTACCCGAGATCGCGCCCGGCGTGGTCGGACACGCGTCGCTCAGCGGCGTGCTGCGTGGCTTTGCCGGCGCGGATGCCGGTGTGATTGGTCCCGGGATCGGCCGCGATATGTCGACCCGCCGGCTGATCGAGGACCTCGTCCCGCGGGTGGCGGCGCCGGTGGTGCTGGACGCCGACGCCCTGAATCTTCTCTCGGAACACCGAAGTATCCTGCCGCGGCTCTCCCCGCAGATCGTCCTGACGCCGCATCCGGCGGAGTTTGGGCGGCTCGCTGGTCTCGAAACGAGCGTCGTACAGCAGGACCGGCGCGGCATCGCGTCGCGGTTCGCCAAGCAATGGAACAAGGTGGTGGTGCTCAAGGGGGCCGGTACCGTTATCGCCGCTCCCGACGGCCGCGTGACGCAGAATCCGATCGCCACGCCGGCCCTGGCGTCCGGTGGCACCGGCGACGTGCTGGCCGGGGTGATCGGCGGGTTGATGGCCCAGAAGCTGCCGCCGTTCGAGGCCGCGGTGACCGGGGTCCACCTGCACGGCCGGGCCGGGATGGCGCTCGAGCACTCCCTCGGCCTCGCCGGCGTACTCGCGTCTGACCTCTTGCTAGAGATCCCCCGCGTCATGGAGCGATTGCGCTGACCGAACAGGGGGCTACCAAGTGGGCCGACGTCGACTCGTCGGCCATCAGCCACAACATCAATCTCATCAGGCAGCTCGTCGGTCCGAAGACTGCCGTGATGGCCGTCGTGAAAGCCAATGCCTACGGTCATGGCGCCGTGCCGGTGGCCCGCGCCGCGCTGCAGGGCGGCGCGACCTGGTTGGGCGTCTCATCCGTCCCGGAGGGCATCGAGCTCCGCAAGGCGGGCATCGCCGAGCCGATCCTCAACCTCGGCTTTACGCCGCCAGCCGCATTGTCTGCGGCGGTTGCGGCGACGCTGAGCCTGACCGTCTACGATCGAGACGGCCTTGGCTTGCTGAAAACCGCGGCGACCGACATCGGCGTCCATGTCAAGGTCGACAGCGGGATGCACCGCCTCGGCGCGGCGCCCGACGAGGCCGTCAAGCTCGCGTTGGACGTGCACGCCGACCCCAACCTGCGGCTGGAAGGCTTCTGGACGCATTTCGCCGACGCCGATGAAGACGCCGCCTTCACGAAGGAGCAACTCCGGGTCTTTCTCGACGCTCGGGCGGCGCTGGTGCGCGGCGGGGTTGCGAACTTCATGAGTCACGCGGCCGGCTCCGCGGGGCTCTTGCGCTTTCCCGAAGCGCGTCTGGACCTGGTGCGCGCCGGCCTCCTCATCTATGGCGTGCGACCGGTGAGGCGTTGGGACGATCTGCCCACGCTTCGACCCGCTCTCACGTGGCAAACGGTCGTGACCCATGTCGCGGCCGTGCCGAAGGGCGAGAGCGTTGGCTATGGGCGCCGGTTCACGGCGCAGGCACCGGTCCGGGTGGCGACGATCGCGCTCGGTTACGCCGATGGTCTGCATCGGCGCGCGTCCGAGGGCGGTCAGGCGATCGTTCGAGGCGTGGTGGTGCCGATGGCCGGCACCATCAGCATGGATCAGGCCGCGCTCGACGTGACGAATGTACCTGGCGTGGCGCCCGGCGATGTCGTCACGTTGATTGGCCGGGATGGTCAGGCGATGCTCACCGCCGACGATCTCGCGCAAGCCTCCGGCACGATTTCGTATGAAGTCCTCTGTGCGATCTCGTCTCGGGTGCCACGCCGACACCTATAATCAATACGCCCTAGGGGAGCGGAATGCTGAGAGTGCCGGCGCCGCCGGCAGACCCTAGAAACCTGATCAGGGTGATACCTGCGGAGGGAAGGGGTTGAGCATTCCGCCACCATCCGGGACGTGGCATATATGGGAGTCGCCGAAGAACGACGCGAGAAGCTGTCCCGCATGCGCCTGTACGTGATCACCGGTGATCACGGCGGCGAGGCCGAGACGGTGCGCACCATCGAGGCGGCGCTGGAGGGTGGCGCCAACGTCATCCAACTTCGAAAGAAGACGATGGCCAAGGGCGAGCAATACGCCATCGCGCTGGCACTTCGCCGGCTGACCCATATCCACGGTGCGCTCTTCATCGTCAATGATCACCCCGACATTGCGATCGCCGCCGATGCTGACGGCGTGCACCTGGGCCAGGATGACTTGCCACCGGACGTCGTCCGAAAGCTCCCGGGCTTTGACGGCAGGTTGATTGGCCGCTCCACGCACAGCCTGGGCGAGGCGCAGGTCGCGGTTCATGAGGGCGCCGATTACATTGCGGTTGGCCCGGTCTATCCGACGCCGACGAAGGAAGGCAGGGCCGCCGTCGGTACAGCCCTGGTCTCGCGGGTTGTCGGGGTCATCGATCGGCCGTTCGTCGCCGTTGGCGGGATCGACCACGACAACGCCTCCGCCGTCGTTGAGGCTGGTGCGCACGCCCTCGCGGTGGTTCGCGCGGTCTACGACGCCGTCGATCCGGCTGAGGCGGCCCGCCGGCTCCACGAGCTGATCGTGACCCGGCTGGAGGCGGCTCGCCGATGACCGACGTCACGGTCACGCTGAACGGCAAGCCGCGTCGGGTCGCCGACGGCGTGACCCTGCTTGACCTGCTCACGCAGCTCGATGTGCAGCCCTCCAGGGTGGTCATCGAGCACAACCGCGAGATCCGGCGGCGCGACGATTTCGCGAAGACGGTCGTCCGCGCCGGCGACGAGCTCGAGCTGGTCTACTTCGTCGGCGGCGGGTCGCCGACGGCGTGACCCTGCTCGACCTGCTCACGCAGCTCGATGTGCAGCCCTCCAGGGTGGTCATCGAGCACAACCGCGAGATCCGGCGGCGTGACGATTTCGCGAAGACGGTCGTCCGCGCCGGCGACGAGCTCGAGCTGGTCTACTTCGTCGGCGGCGGGTCCCCAACCGGCGACGACCCTTTCGTTGTCGGTGGGCGGACGCTGCGCTCGCGACTGATCCACGGCACCGGAAAATATGCCTCGAACGACGTCCTCGCCCGCTGTCTTACGGCCGCCCAGCCGGACATGATCACGGTCGCGATCCGACGCTTGAATCTCGAGGGCGGCCGCTCCGAGCTGGAAGGGATCGACCTGCGCCGCTACACCCTCCTGCCGAACACCGCCGGGGCAACAACGGCCGACGGCGCGATCCGGCTGGCACGGCTCGCCCGCGCGGCCGGATTCTCCGACTTCATCAAGGTCGAGGTCGTCGGCGACGAGGACACCCTCCTTCCGGATCCGCAGGCGACGCTCGAGGCAACCCGCCAACTCGTCAAGGAAGGCTTCATCGTGATGCCCTACACCAGCGATGATGTCGTCCAGGCGATCCGCCTCTATGAAGCGGGAGCGGCCGCCGTGATGCCGGGCGCGGCGCCGATTGGCACGACACTCGGCCTTCAGAATCTTTTGAATCTCGAGCTGATCGTGAGCAAGGTCAAGGTGCCGGTCATCGTCGATGCCGGCCTGGGCGTGCCGTCCGAAGCCGCACGCTGCCTCGAGCTGGGCGCCGCGGGGGTGCTCGTCAACACGGCCATCGCGCGCGCGAAGAACCCGCCGGAGATGGCGCGCGCCTTTGCCGAGGCGGTGGTGGCGGGCCGCCGCGCCTTCAACGCCGGTCGGGCCCACATCGGGGTGAAGGCCGTCGCCAGCAGCCCGGCCGAGGGCGTTCCCGTTTAGCCCTACGCGCCTGCGTCAGATCGGCGAGCGAGGGCTGCTTCGTTCGCTCCAACGCTATATGACCCCGACAGGCCGGCGCCTTATGATCGGCGCGCGGGAGGATGACGACGCAGCCGTCTGGAAAGCCGACCGGGGCGCGGTGGTGGCCACCGTTGACAGCATGGTCGAAGGGATCGATTTCCGGCTGGAGTGGCCGGGCCTGACGTTTCGACTGCTCGGCCGGCGCCTGATGAGCGTTAACCTGAGCGACCTTGCCGCCATGGGTGCCGACCCTGGCCACGCCCTGATCTCCCTGTGTCTGCCCGGCAGCCTGGCTCTTCGGGACGTCACCGACCTCTACCGCGGTATTTCGGAGCGAGCTCGACAATACGGCTGCACCGTTGCAGGCGGCGACCTCAGTGGGACGGACGGACCGATGGTCTTGACGGCGGCGCTTTACGGGACCCTGCCAACCGGCCGTCGCCCACTACGCCGGAGCGGTGCTCGGGCGGGCTGGGCCCTTGGCGTCACCGGCGTCCTGGGGCGCGCGGCAGCCGGTCTCGGTCTCCTGCTCGCCGGAAAATCTCCACGAACCGCCGCCGAACGTCGCTGGGTCCGTTCGCAGTACGACCCATCCCCGCGCGTCGGCGCCGGCCAGACCCTGGCGGAAAGCGGGATTCGGGTGGGCGGCGACATCAGCGATGGGCTCTACCGGGAGATCGAGCGCATCGCAGGCCCGGCGGGCCTGGGGGCGACGATCGAAGCCGATCAGATGCCTCTCGATCGAGATCTTCGCCGCGACCGCGATCATGCCTGGGCGGGCGGGCTGATGGAGTCGGAAGACTACGAGCTCGTTTGCGCGGCGCCACGCGCCGTCCTCGACGCGGCCCAGCGCCGGCTCTGGCGCACCGAACGATTGACCCTGACGATCATCGGCACCCTGACGCCTGAAAAGGGAATCCGGATTCGTGTCGACGGCAGGCTCGTGTCGATCCCGAGCCTTGGAGCAGGCTATGACCACTTCCGTTAATACGGCGTCGGTGGATGAGACCCGGGAGGTTGGACGCCGCCTGGGGCTCGTCGTGGAGCCGGGTGACGTCATCGCGCTGGAGGGAGAGCTCGGGACCGGAAAAACGGAGCTGGTCAAGGGGATCGCCGAGGCACTCGGCGTCACGTCCGGTGTGCACAGTCCGACATTTGTCCTGCATCACCGCTATCGGGGCCGTCTGCCCATCGAGCATTACGACCTTTATCGCCTCGAGGGTCTGGCCTGGGTCGATACGGGTCTGGATGAGCCGGCGCCCGAGGCGGTCACCGTGATCGAGTGGCCGGAGCGCGCCGCCGTGCTCGACGATTGGGCGACGACCCGGATCCGTCTGACGGCGCCGGGCCCGACACGTCGCCGGCTCACATTCATCCGTGGCCCGGAACGGATTCGGGCGGTGTTCGAGCATGCGCCTCGCGATTGACACGTCGGGCGCCGAGCAGGCCATGGTCGTGCTCGACGGCCACCGCCTGCTGGCGGCTGAGGACTGGGTCCGAAGCCGGGATGACGCTCCGGTGCTGGCCCGCCTCGACGCGCTGGTGAAGCGGGCGGGCGGCAGGCCGGATGACCTGGACGGGGTGGCCGCCGCGCGTGGCCCGGGTTCGTTCACCGGCCTTCGGGTCGGGCTGTCCCTGGCCGCCGGGCTGGCCTATGCGCGGCACGTTCCGCTCCACCTCGTCGACAGTCTCCTGATCCTCGCGCGCCGGGCGACTGGAGACGCCGCCACCGTCGCGCTCCGTGACGCCGGCCGGTCCGAGGTCTACGCCTGGCGGGCCGGTGAACCGGCTCGGCGCATGGCGACGGATGAGCTTGCTCCGTGGCTCCCATCCAGCGCTCGCATCATCGTGGAGCCGGCGGGCATGCTGGCCACGTGGTCGTCCGGGCATGCTCACCTCGAAATTCCGCCCGGGGGACGCCGGGCGCTGAGCGCGGCGCTTCTGGACTCCGCCATTTGGACCTTCGAATCCCAAAAACCACTGCGATATGATGAGGTGCAGGCGCTCTACGTTCAGCCCGCGGCCGCCGAGGAGCGACGAAGGAAGGCCCCATGATGATGCAACTGAAGTCCCGAGTCCTCGTCGACGCCATGCGCGAGGATGACATCCCGGAAGTGCAGGCGATCGAGCGCGAAATCTTCCCCACTCCCTGGCCGCGCAACGCCTACTACCGCGAGCTGCACCACAATCGGTCCGCCTATTACCTCGTGCTGCGGCGCGACGAGGAGATCGTCGGCTACGCCGGACTGTGGAAGATGAGCGACGAAGCCCACATCACCACCGTCGGCGTCCGGGCGAACCAGCAGGGGAAGGGGTACGGTCACGCCCTGATGGCGGCGCTGATCCAGCGCGCGTATCATCTCGGCTCGCGCTGGCTCACGCTCGAGGTGCGGCCGTCGAACGACGTCGCCGTCCGGCTCTACGAAAAGTTCGGTTTCAAGGTCATCGGTCGCCGTCGCGGTTACTACACGGACAACAACGAGGACGCGATCGTCATGTGGTCGGACTCGATCCAGGCTCCGAGCTTCAAGAAGCGGTTCAAAGACATCTTGCAGACGCTCGACTTCGAAGGGCTGGATACCAGCACGCCGCAGTAGCCGCCCCGGACCGGCGCCTCCTGGCGATCGAGACCTCCTGCGATGAAACGGCCGCGGCCGTTGTGGCGAGTGGACCGCGGCTTCTGTCGAATGTCATCCGGTCGCAGGATGAGCTCCACGCACCCTTCGGCGGCGTCGTCCCGGAGATTGCCGCGCGCGCCCACCTGCAGACGCTGATCCCCGTGATCGAACGAGCCCTCGAAACCGCCGGGACCCGCTGGGAGCAGGTCGATGGCGTCGCGGTGACCCGCGGCCCTGGACTCGTGGGCTGCCTGCTGGTCGGGGTCAACGTGGCGCAGGCGATTGCCTGGGCGCGCAAGCTGCCGGTCGTCGGCGTCAGTCACCTGGCGGCTCATGTTTTCGCCGCCCAGCTCGAAACGCCCGAACTCCGTCCACCGTTGCTCGGGTTGGTGGTGTCGGGCGGGCACAGCGACCTGATCCGCTGGCAGGAGGATGGCAGCATCAGCGTGATCGGACGGACGCGCGACGACGCCGCGGGGGAGGCCTTCGACAAGGGGGCGCGCATCCTGGGCCTGCCATTTCCTGGTGGTCCGGCGATTGATCGGCTGGCGAGTGCTGGCGATCCCCGGGCCATCGCGTTTCCGCGGCCGCGGGCGCCCGGCCTGGACTTCAGCTTCAGCGGGGTCAAGACCGCGCTGCTCTACGAGGTGCGAAAGCGCAAGGCGCTGTCCGAGCAAGAGCGCGCGGATCTGGCGGCCAGCTACCAGGAGGCGATCGTCGATGCGCTGTTGCAGCGGGTTGAAGCGGCAGTATTCCCGGCCCCGGTTCGCGGGGAAGGTTCAGTCGCGGCTTTGTTGCCCTCTCCCGCGAGCGGGGGAGGGTCAGCGTGGGGGTCGGCCCCGACGGTCGTGCTCGGAGGCGGCGTGGCGCGCAACCGGCGGCTACGGGAAGCCGCGCAGCAACGACTTGGCTCGCGGGTGCACCTGGTGATCCCGGCGCCTGAGCTCTGCACCGACAATGCGGCGATGATCGGCGCCGCCGGCCTGATCGAGTGGGATCGGCGAGGCCCTGATCCGGTGCCGTTCGATGCCGACCCCAGCCTCGGATTCGCCTAACCTGGCCACCGGCGCCGGGCCCTTGAACCTGCCCGGGCCATCAGGTATCATTAGCACTCGGACTAACTGAGTGCTAACCACCGCCAGCAAGGAGGATCGCGTATGAACTTAAGGCCACTGGGAGATCGGGTCGTGATCAAGCCCGTGGAGCGTGAGGAGCGCACCAAGAGCGGCATCGTGCTGCCCGACACCGCCAAGGAGAAGCCACAGGAGGGCATGGTCGAAGCCGTCGGGAACGGCCGCTTCATCGAGGCGACCGGCAAGCGGGAGCCGCTCGATGTCAAGGTCGGCGACCGCGTCGTCTATGCGAAATACGCCGGCAGTGAGATCAAGCTCGACGAGACCGAGTACCTGATCGTGTCCGAGAAGGACATCCTCGCTGTCGTCGCGAACGGCAAGAAGTAACTCCGCGCAAAACCAACGGGAGCCAGCCTACGGGCTGGCTTTTTTTATTTTCGCTCTCGGGATCATCGGCAGGGCCAGCATCGCCTCCGTCATCGCCGCGTACTGCTCCTGGCTGCGCCAGTCATAGTGCGGATTGCGCCAGCGGACATAGCCCCGGTAGTCGATGAGAAACAGTGAACGCTGCGCGACGCCGCGCTCCTCGATGAGGACGCCATAGCGGCGGGCGACGGACTTGTCCCAGTCGGCGAGCAGCGGGAAGGGCAGGTCGCCCAGGCTCTTCGCGTAGGCCTTGTGCGCCCAGATGTGATCGACACTGACGGCGAGCACCTGGGTCTCCCCCTTGACGAACTGCTCGTGATCACCTCGCAAGGAGGTGAGCTCATTCGTTCAACCCGGGCTGAAGTCGAAGACATAGAAGCACAGAAGGACGTGCTTGGTTCCGCGGAAGGATGACAGCGCAACCGGGTCGCCGTCCGGCGTGCCGGGCAGGTTGAAGTCTGGTGCCTGGTCACCAATTCCCGGCATGCTGGCCGCGGCGCTCGACATCGACCTATTGTAGGTTTGGGTGATTTTTCGCGATCGTGTGGATGCAGGGGAACGCCTGGCCGCGGCGCTGCAGCGCTACCGCGATGCACCGGACACCGTTGTCCTCGGCATCCCGCGCGGCGGTGTGGTGGTGGCCAAGGCTATCGCGGTCGAGCTGTACCTGCCGCTATCGATCTGTCCCGTGCGCAAGCTCGGCGCGCCCGGCAACTCGGAGCTGGCCATCGGAGCTGTCGATGACGATGGCGTCCTGGTCTTCGATCGCAAGCTGAGCCGCCACATCGGCCTGACCGACGAGGACCTCGCTCGCGCCGCCGAACGCCAGCGCGCTGAACTCCGCGCCTGGCTGTCGGCCCTGGGCGCGGGGACGCTGCCGCCGCTCGACGGCCGCACCGTGATCCTGACGGACGACGGGGTTGCCACCGGATACACCGCGCAAGCCGGCGTCGAGACGGTTCGCCGGCGCGGGGCTCACCGGGTGGTGCTGGCCGTGCCGGTTGCCCCGCCGGACACGGCGGAATGGTTGGCCCCGCAGGTCGACGAATTCGTCTGCCTGGCCAGGCCCGAGCCCTTCTATGCCGTCGGCAACTTCTTCGAGGAATGGCCACAGGTCACCGACGACGAGGTTCGAGCGCTGCTGCTGGCCGGTAACACGTTGTAGCGGGGACTGACACACCGGCAAGGTCGGCGCCCGTCACCCGGTTACAGAAGCGTGACGGGTTCTTTGGGTGGCATTTGGACACCCGGTCATATAGTGGTGGGCGCATGACGCTCTTCAAGAAGGGAAAGGCTGACCAAGGCGGTGGCGCGTCCAAAGGGCCAGCCTTCAGTCCGATCGACCGATTCGGCCTTCTCGGCCTGCTCGATCAGGTGGTCAACGGCGGCCAGTCCGGCGTGCTCGAATTGCACGAGCCGCGCGGGAACTGGGTATACGCGTTCCAGGCCGGCGCGTTGACGCATGCCAGTGGCGGGCGCGTCCGGGGAGCTCGCCAGGCCTTCGACCTGCTCTGGGAGTTCCAGAGCGGCGAGTTTTCCTTCACGACAGGCCAGAACCCGGGTCTGGCGGGCAACCTCTACATCGACAAGGGCCGGCTGCTGGACCTGCTGCGCCGCAGCCAGGCCGTTCTCCAGGGACCCTCCGCCCCGTACATCCCGCCCGGCCAACAGCGGCCGATCGCACCCGCGAACCAACCCTACCGGCCCCCGGTGCCCGGGCAGGCGCCCACCTGGCAGCCGGCGGCGCCCGGCCAGTACCCGGTGGCGCCGCCGCAGGGCTGGCCACCGGCGGGCCAGCCGGGCATGCCACCGGCCCCCACCTGGGGCGCGGGTTACCCCCCGCCGCAGGGATACCCGGGCGCCCCTTATCCGGGTGCGCCATACCCCATGCAGCCGGCCCCCGGACAGCCGTACCCGCCTCAGCCGTATCCGCCGCAGGCGTACCCGCAGGGGATGCCACCGCAGGGCATGCCACCGCAGGCGATGCCGCCCCAGCCGATGCCGCCTCAAGCACCGGCCGCTCGACCGGCCCGGCCCGTAACACCCCCGAGCTTTTCGGTGCCACCGATGCCGATTCCGAAGAAGCGCGAGCCTCTCCCGACTTACCAGCCGCCGGCTGCCGCGCCAGGTCCGGTTGCCGAGCCGCCGAGGCCGGCGCCGGCCAGTGACGATCTGGCGGCGCTACGGGCGAGCCTGGTGGCCCAGGCGCCGCCGGTCCGCCCGGCGCCCACCGGTCCCGCCTGGGGCGTTCGCAGCGCTGAGGGCACGGTTACGCCGCTCCCCGTCGCGCCCGTCAAGGGCAAGGGCAAGGGAAAGGGGAAAGCCAACGCAAAGGCCGGCGTCAAGGGAGCCAAGCAAGACTCCAAACTCAAGGCGGCCATCAAGGTGCAACTCATCACGTTTCTCCTGTGGGCCTGCGAGCGCAAGTACTCGCCCGATGATCACTGGACCCTCAAAGACGCGTTCGAGGTCTCGACTATGGAGTTGCGTGACCAGTTCTTCAGCGCCTTCTCGCAATCGCTGAAGTCGGCCAACCGGCCGCGCTCCGATGACGACGACGACGTGGACGACATGGCCGCCGGCCGGATGCGCGGCCGCGGCCGCCGCCACTAGCGAGCCCGCAGGGCGAGCCGCGCTTTCGCGCGAATTAGGGCCGGCGTCGTATGCGGCCTGTACGCGCTGACGAGGCCGTCGTGATTTCGGCCGAGTGCGCGATGGGCCGCTGGACGACGCATCGGCCCGGTTCGGTTTCCGTGTAACTGCGCCGGGTAGACTGGCCTTTGCCTTGGCATCAACTACGCCTGCGGCAGCGGAGCGCGCCGTGGATTTGCTAGCCGGACTGAATCCGCCGCAGCGCGCCGCGGTGACGGCCGATGATGGGCCGCTGTTGATCTTCGCCGGCGCGGGCAGCGGCAAGACACGGGTCTTGACCCACCGGATCGCCTGGCTCATCCAGCAGGGCCGCGCCGAGCCTGGGGAAATCCTGGCAGTGACGTTTACCAATAAAGCCGCCCGCGAGATGCGCGGCCGGGTCGAGCACCTCCTGAATCTGACGGCGGGCGCCATCTGGATGGGGACCTTCCACGCCATCGCGGTCCGCATCCTGCGTCGCGATGGCAGCGCCGACGGGATCGATCGCCACTTCGTCATCTATGACGAGGCGGACCGGCTGGCGGTCGTCAAGCGCGTCATGAACGAGATGCGGCTCGATGAGAAGCGTTATCCGCCCGGCGGCATGGTCGCGCTCATCTCGCGGGCCAAGGACGAGGTCATCAGCGCCGAGGACCAGGTGAGGGCCGCCGGCACGCACAACGAGGAGCTGGCGGCTCGGATCCGACTGCGCTACGACCCGTTTCTTGAGCAGAACCATGCGCTCGACTTCGACGATCTCCTGATGCGGGCGGTCTGGCTGTTCGATCGTCACCCGGACGTGCTCGAGAAATATCAGAAGCGATTCAAGTACATCATGGTCGACGAGTACCAGGACACGAACCGGGCCCAGTACCTGATGGTGCGGCACCTCGCCAGCAAGCACCGCAACCTGTGCGTCGTCGGCGATGACGATCAGAGCATCTACATGTTCCGCGGTGCGGACGTGCGCAACATCCTGTCTTTTGAACAGGACTACCCGGACGCCCAGATCGTCAAGCTGGAGCAAAACTATCGATCGACCCAGGTCATCCTCGATGCCGCCTATCACGTCATCAAGGCGAATCCGAACCGCGCCGAAAAGCGGCTCTGGACCGATCGGCCGGGCGGGCCCAAGGTGGTGGTGGCGCAGACCTATGACGAGCAGGAGGAGGCGCAGGCGGTCGCGCGAGAGGCGCTCCGGTTGGTCGCAGAAGGCCACTACCGGCTCGGTGACATCGCGATCCTGTATCGCACCAACGCGCAGTCGCGTGCACTCGAGGAAGTCCTGCTTCGGCGCGGCGTCCCCTACCGGCTGATCGGCGGGCTACGGTTCTACGAGCGGCGGGAGGTCAAGGACGTGCTCGCGTATCTCCGGTTGATCGCCAATCCACAGGAGACGCTCAGCTTCTCCCGCATCATCAACGTTCCCCGGCGCAAGCTGGGCGAGAAATCGCTCGCCCAGCTGGGGTACTGGGCCGATGCGCACGGCATGTCGGCCTGGGATTCGTTGAGCCGCCTCGACGAGATGGATTTGGCGTCGGCGGCGAAGCTTGCGCTCGCCGACTTCCGTGATCTCATCAACGAGGTTCGGGCGGCGAGCCAGGAGCGGCGGCTCGTGGAGGTGATCGACCTGCTGCTGCTGCGCAGCGCCTACGAGCGCTATGTCAAGGAAGGCAGCGCCGAGGGCGAGGAACGCTGGGCGAATGTGCTCGAGCTGCGCGGCCTGGCGTCAGAGTACGACGGGCTGCCGCCGGGCGAGGGCCTGCAAGCCTTCCTCGAGGACGTCGCGCTGATGAGCGACGTCGACACCATGGACGACCGGGCGCAGGGCATGACGCTGATCACGCTGCACATGGTCAAGGGGCTCGAGTTCCCCATCGTCTTCATGCTCGGCATGGAGGAAGGCCTGTTCCCGCACAGCCGCAGCCTCGATTCGCCCGCCGGCCTGGAGGAGGAACGCCGGCTTGCGTACGTGGGAATGACGCGGGCGAAGGATCGCCTTTATCTGTTTCATGCGTTCCGCCGCCACCTCTGGGGCAGTGCCAACCTGAACCTGCCCTCGCGCTTCCTCAAGGACATCCCTCGCGACCTGGTTAACGGCTCCGCCGGGTTGCCGGCCGGCATTCCCGATCCCAGCATGGCGCCCGCCCGCCTGGTCGAGGCGGCTCGGCCAGCGGCGCCCGTCGAGCT
>Ga0209473_1001183_pt1 | contig 14696 bp, 15 predicted proteins | sample GraSoiAngelo_133_FD_185890 | JGI IMG/M metagenome (GOLD analysis project Ga0209473, IMG submission 185890) | Grasslands soil microbial communities from the Angelo Coastal Reserve, California, USA - 14_0929_05_20cm (SPAdes) (version 2) | ecosystem: Environmental > Terrestrial > Soil > Grasslands ...
AGAATGTGCTGCCGCCACGTTCGATGCGGATGTCGCCGGGAAGTCTTCCGAAAAAGCCCGCGCCGATGCCAGTCCAAAGAATTATTCCGACCACGACAATGACAACGCCAATAATGATTAGAAATTTTCCGAGTTCGGGCATGCGGTAATTTTGGTCGATCACGCCGTCATGTCGAGCGAAGGGAGACATCCTGCGGAAGTTACCTTAAGGGTCAGGCCCCGGGATCCCTCGGTCCGATGCCGGAGTGGCGTTTTCGCTCGAGATAACGGGGCTGGGGCGCGCGGACGAGAGTTGCGAACGCGGAGCATGCGATGAGATTCAACAGCAATGGCGGTGCAATTTCGCGATTACTACGAGACCCTTGGCGTATCGAAAACGGCGAGTGAGGATGAAATCCGGAGCGCGTTTCGAAAGCTCGCCCGCAAATACCATCCTGACGTTGCAAAGGACAAGAAGACGGCCGAAGAAAAATTTAAACATATCAACGAGGCCTACGAAGTCTTAAGCGATCCGGAAAAGCGCCGGAAATACGATCAACTGGGCGAGAATTGGAATCAGCCCGGCGGGTTTCAGCCGCCACCACAGTGGGGCGGCGGGCAACCCGGCGGATTTCGCTGGGGCGGCGGGGAAAACGGTGGTGTCGAATTTGAGTTCGGCGGCACCGGGTTCAGCGATTTTTTCGAAGCATTCTTCGGTGGGGGTCGTGGCCGGTCGGCCTTCGGCGGGTTCGGGCAGCGTGGGACCATGGCCGAGCGCGGGAGCGATGTCGAAGCCGACATCATGGTCACGCTGGAGGAAGCGTTGCATGGTTCGACGCGACAAGTTTCGTTACGCCGCGCCGGTTCGAAAAAAACGGAAACCTATCAAGTAAAAATTCCGCGTGGTGTGCGTGAAGGACAGCGCATTCGTCTCGCCGGTCAGGGCGAAGCCGGTGAAGGCGGTGGAAAAAGCGGCGACTTATTTTTACGGGTGCGATTGGCGCGCCATCCAGATTTCTCAGTCGAGGGGAGCGATCTTGTGCACGAGGTGAAAATTGCGCCGTGGCAGGCGGTTCTGGGCGATCAAATCATTGTGCCGACGCTGGAGGGAAACGCTCGTTTGAAATTACCGCCCGGCACGCAGGGCGCTCAGCGCTTTCGTTTACGGGAGCGAGGGCTGCCAGGCGTTTCAGGTCAGCGCGGTGACTTGTATGTCGCGGTGCAAATTTCCGTGCCGAAAAAACTAAGCGAACGCGAACGAGAAATTTGGGAACAACTTGCACAGTTGCACGGCCGTGAAAAATCCGGTTAAACAAGGCGATGAAGATTTCGCTCGGGTCCGATCACGCTGGTTTCAAATTGAAGGAAAGAGTAAAGGCCTTACTCGGGCAACTTGGACACGAGGTAAAGGATTTGGGTACATTCGCGGCCGAGCCACCGGTAGATTATCCGCTTTTTATTCGGCCGGCAGCAGAAGCGGTTGCGCGTGGCGAATGCGAACGTGGAATTGTTTTCGGTGGCTCTGGCAATGGCGAAGCGATGGTGGCGAACAAAGTGCACGGAGTGCGTTGCGCGCTGTGCTGGAACTTGGAAAGCGCGCAGCTTTCCCGGAAGCATAACGATGCCAATGTCCTGTCTCTGGGTGAGCGACTGATCGAAGAAAATCTCGCGCTGGAAATTGTGCCGGTCTGGTTGACGACTGACTTTGAAGGTGGGCGACACGCCCCGCGTGTCGCGATGTTGAACGCAATGTAGCGCATTTTGTGCGCAGTTGTAGCCGCGGTCGCTGGCCGTAGCTGGCGATTTTGGAGGAACCGCGGCCGACGATCGCGGCTACAACAACCGATCGGCGCAAACCGCTCCGAGAAAGATCGCACTCACAAACGCATTCGAATTGAAGAAAGCGCGATTAATCGCGGCAAGGTCATGGAGCTGGCGCGCACTGCGATGCTCGTAAAAGAGCGCGGCCGCGATCGGAATCATCGCGGCGAAATAAATCGTGCCGAGCTTCGCCATGATTCCGAAAGCAATCAGCGCCAGCAGCATTAAAAGATGGAGAAACTGCGCGAGCCGCAAGCTGGCAGCGAGGCCGAGCCGAACCACCAGCGAGTGCAGTTCCTCCTGCCGATCGAAGTCGTAGTCTTGAGTGGCGTAGATCAAATCAAAGCCACTCACCCAACAAACGACTCCAAGGGCGAGGACGAGCGGCGGCAATTCCACCCGACCAGTTTGCGCGATCCAGGCCGCGACCGGTGCAATCCCTAGCGCGAGACCGAGAAAAAAGTGCGTCGCGTCAGTGAAATGTTTGGTGAGCGAATAGAAAAAAACGATACCAAGCGCGATCGGCGAAAGCACAAAAGTCAGCCGATTGATATTTGCAGCAAAAAAAATAAAAAGGGCGCTGCTGAAGATGAGGCAAATGAAAATAATGTTCTTGGTCGCGAGAAGACAACGGCTCCGTGTTCGCGGATTGCGCTGATCGATCTCCCAATCAACGAAGCGATTGAAAAGCATCGCCGCAGTGCGGGCCATGATCATACATCCCAGGACCAGGAGCACGATCTTAAGACTGGGTCGCCCGTGGGCTGACACGACCAGCGCAGCGAGCGCAAAGGGCAGAGCGAAAATCGTATGGGAAAAGCGAATGAGCCGGAGAAATCGGGCGAACGCACCGCCCCGGTTTTGCGTCACAGCGAAATCTCGAAGCAGATCCTGCTCATTCATGAATTGAGCAATGATTCGAGCCGCTCACGTGCGCGAATCATGATGGGATTTCCGTGCGCAAAAAAAATCCGAGCGAAATCGAGATCGAGAAGTTTGCGTAGCGATCGAATCATTTGTTTTTGGTTGATGCAATACTTTCGGGGCAACAAGGTGAAACCGTGCGGATCAAAATTGATGAGTGCGTCGCCCACTATCAGTGTGCCGGCGTCATCTGGATGATAAAGGGCGAATTCGCCGTCCGCGGCGCCTTCGACTCGAACAACTCGCAGCGCGCCGATAGTGAGATCATCCTGCAAGCTGTGACTAAGAGGAAGTTGTGCCCTTAGTTCCGCCGGCGCAAAAATCGGAGCGGAGTAAGATTGCGCGAACGCTACTGCATCGCGCACGTGGTTCGCATTTGTGATAACGATCCGGACAACGAGACCGAGCGATTCCAGTTCCCTTTGGGGTGCGGGTGGGAGTGCGATTGGATCAATAACGGTGAGCTCATTTCCTGCTACGAGAGCAGTAGAAAATAGTTCTGCTTTGAGTTTTCGATCGTAGGTATGCCAGGAGGCATAGCTAGCTGAAATGCGGGCAAATTCCATCACGCAAGCCGCTACGTTAAAGTAGCTTATGATTTTCTACGAAACAGGAAAGAGGAGAGTCATTGGCACCGTAACTGCTACGATTTTCATAATTACCTTCTTATGATCACCTTCTCCTATCAAGCGCGTGACGCTGCCGGACGGATCGTGTCCGGCGTCCAGGAAGCCCTCAACGAGGACAACGCCGTGACCAGCCTGATGAGCCGCGGCCTGATGGTACTTTCTCTGCAGCGAAAAGCGACGGCCAGCCACTCGCGGAGGAAATCCACTAAGGTAAAAGAGACCGATCTCGTACTTTTTACCCGACAACTTTCGACCATGATCGAGGCGGGTATTTCGCTGGTGCAAGCTTTGACCGCTTTGTACGAACAGGCTGACCCGAAACGGCAGGGAGGGTTGCGAGCCGTAATCAGCGATATCACAGCGCGGGTGCAAGGTGGCGAAACCTTCCATGAATCGCTCGCCAAACATCCTCTGGTTTTCAATCGGCTTTTTATCAGCATGGTGAAAGCGGGCGAGCATGGAGGTTTACTCGCCGAAATTCTGGATCGCCTGGCCGGATTCCTTGAAGCCAGCGCGCGTCTGCGCAAGAAAGTCAAATCGGCGATGACCTATCCGGTCATTGTGGTCTGCATCGCATTTGCCATCACCACCTTCCTGATCGTGCGAGTTGTCCCGATCTTCGGCGAAATTTTCGCTGATTTTGGAGCTAAACTTCCGGCGCCGACACAATTTCTTATTGATGTCAGCAATTTTGTTCGCGGGGAGTGGTATATCCTTCTCGCTGCCATGGCAGGCGCGTTCTTCGGCATTCGCACGTTTTTGCGCTCGACCCGCGGCAAACAGCTTTGGGACCGTTGGAAACTCAAGCTGCCAGTTTTCGGACCGCTCGTTCATAAGATTTGCATGTCTCGTTTTGCGCGGACCTTTGCCCAGTTAATCCGCAGCGGCGTTCCAATCCTGGAAGTCATCGATATCGTTGGTGGCTCTTCCGGCAATCACGTGGTCGAAACCAGCATCAAAGAAGTTGGCGTCGATGTGGAAAAAGGCGACAACCTTTCCGTCTCGCTTTCACGCAAAAGCATTTTCCCACCGATGCTTCTGCGCATGGTCGCAGCGGGCGAAGCCACCGGCAAGATCGACACCATGCTCGAGAAAATGGCGGATTTTTGGGACGAAGAAATCGAAGCAATGCTGGACGCGCTCACCTCGCTAATCGAGCCAATGTTGATCGTTTTCCTCGGCGTTATCGTGGGCGGTATCGTGATCGCGATGTTCTTACCGATCTTTAAGTTGAACGAAGTTGTCTCTCAAAACAAGAGCAACTAAGGGTTGTGTCACAGAGCAATAGCTAAGGAGAAGCTGCTCAAAGACAGGGGAGGGGCGGGTCGCAAGGCCCGCCTCTTTCCTTTTTACTCATACTCATGCTCCTGCTGAGAGGAATTTCTCGCGCACGAATAGGAGCATGAGCATGAGCAAGGTCATCATTTTTGTAAAACGCCAACGCGTAGATGCAGCGGCCATTTTATTTCGCGCAGCTCTTCGGGATTTTTCCAAACCGTCCCTAATTCCCCCACGAGTGAATCGACCGGATCAAAACCGCGGGCGGCGATAAACTTTTGCGTGGCCGACCACGTCCGCAAGTAACCGGCGAGGTGATGGAGATTCCAACGCGCACGCATCTCAAAACGAACCGGCGATAGCTCCGCGAATGGAAACTTGATGTCCTCATAGTCAGTCTCAACCAGCTCACGCTCGGGCGGCCAGAAGGGTCCGGTCGTTTTGCGATAGAAATTCCGAATGATCGCGCCGATTTCCGGCGAGATTTGCAAAACGTTATAGCTTGAGATCGCCAGGACACCGTCTTCTTTCAAGACTCGTTTTGCCTCCGTGAAAAACCTATCGATATCGAACCAATGCAGTGCTTGGGCGACCAAAATCAGGTCCACTGAAGCTGAATCGATTCCGCTCGCTTCTGCCGGTGCGACCCGGTAGCTGATCCGGTCATTTGGCTCCGCGCTTTCAATTTGCTGCGCGCTGGCGTCGGTCGCGGTGACGTTATCGAAATGGCGAGCTAATCCCACCGCGGCCTGGCCGTTGCCAGTGGCGCAATCCCACGCCCTTTCAGGCCGCGGCGAAATCGAGGCCAGGTACTCGAACATTTTGTCCGGATAACGCGGGCGAAACTTTGCGTACTCGACAGCGTGACCGGAGAAGTGGTCCTTGAATTTCATTTATCTGACCGTGGCAATCGTCCAATTATCGTTAGCTGTCGCGACTTGCCGCACACGCGCATACAACTCGCGGTAAATTCGCTCCACCGCCACGGTCGGATCTTCCAGCATCATGGTTTCTTTAATTTTGCTGGCATAAATGGGGAAAGAAAAAGGTGAGACCACTGGCAGTTCGCGCAATTGCCACTTGAAATGCTGGACCCGGTCGAGAAACGCGTTTGCCTCTTCCGCGTCGAGAAAAATTTGCGTTGCCTGCCGGTAAGCTTCCTCGAGCAGGGGATGATCCGACTCGTGTGCTTCCAGCACTCGGAAAATTGTTTCCGTGCTCCAGTGCATCTGTTTGCGCGCGCGCTGATGACCCGGATAATTGCGGGGTACCATCAATCCGGTTTGGGCGACGCCCCGGAATTGCCATTTCACCAGCTCCGACCCGCGCAAGGCCAGGCGCAAATCCTCCTCCGCTCCTTCGCGCTCGAAACAAAGCCGCCAATCCTCCAACGTAAGTTCTTGGAATCGCCGGAGCGTCAGCAGGAAGCCGGAGTCGTCGATGGTGACGAGGGCGTTGCCGCCGCTGCGTTTCTTCATGCGCCAGGCCACGATACGCGAAAGCGCGTCATTAGCGCTGCGGCCAATGAGGGCATGGAAAAAGTAATGGGAAAACTCGTCAACGCGATACAGTTCGATCAACATCGAATTGCCGGTCGGCACGTCCGAAACTGCGAGCTGCGCGCGAAATTGTTCTACCATCGCCTGAGCGTTTGCTAACGAGATCTGGTAATTCTCGACCAACCAGTCGATGCAATGCGTATCGTTTTCTTGGCGAAGTTGATGTGCCAGATCGGCGCGTAGCTGTCGTACTGCCCGCGCGACTCCCGAGGTGAGCGGCATCTTGGCCGCGTTCCAGCGGGGAATGGTCGGCAACTGGCCGTCGGCCCGCTCCACAAACGCTTCCTGCACGCCGGTATCGATTAGCCGCACCAGCCGGCCGCCGAGGACGAAAAGATCACCAATTTGCAGCCTTTTGATAAATCCTTCTTCGACAGAACCGAGGCGCCGCCGCTTCAACATCACATCGACGAATCCCTCGGAGACGATCGTTCCAATGTTAACTAGAAATTCGCGCGCCACTCGTGGATGCGCGAGCGAGACCGTGCCGTTATCGCTCACCGAAATTTTCCCGAAGACGCCGCGGTATTGCTGCGCTAGGGCTTCGCCACCGCCCTCCAGATAATTCAAAAGGCGATCGAATTCTTCGCGGGTAAGATCGTGAAATGGCCGCGCCCGCGTGATCAGTTGGTAAATCGAATCGGCTGAGGCCGGCGCCAGGGCGACAATGCCAACGATATGTTGCGCGACGACGTCAAAAGGCTTGTCCAGAATTTTGATTGGATCGAGAGCGCGCTCGCGCACGAGCTTCGCGGTGACGGTTGCTTCCACCAGATCATTGACATTGGTTGCGACCAGAATTCCGTGACTATTTCTGTTTAACGAATGTCCGGAGCGTCCGATTCGCTGGATCGCGCGCGAAACGCCTTTAGGCGTTGCCACCATCACCACCAGATCAACCGCACCAATATCGATGCCGAGCTCAAGGCTGGTTGAGCAAACAACGGCACGCAGTTCTCCATTCTTTAAACGATCTTCGACTTCGAGCCGCACACTGCGATCGAGCGAAGCGTGATGAATTTCGATCGCGTCCGCCAATTCCGGTAGTTGCTCGCGCAAACGCAAGCCGATTTGTTCCGCCGCCGAACGAACGTTGGTGAAAACGATGACCGACTGGCGCGAACGAATCAATTGCGACAATTCCGCGTAAAGGCGCGCGCCGGTGTAACCGGACGGGGGATAAGGATCCCGCCGGATTGGAGAAAACACATCCACAATTTGTTCCTTCTCGATGCGCGCTTCGGCGATGCGGCAATGCCGATTTTTGCCAACGAGAAATTGGGCCAGCAGATCGAGCGGCGCGGCCGTCGCGGAAAGACCGATACGGCAGAGATTGTTTTTGCCGTGCAACATTTGCAATCGCTCGAGCGAAATGCTCAGATCGGCGCCACGTTTGTTGCCGGCGAAGGAATGCAATTCGTCGACGATCACGAATTCCGTGTGGGCGAGATGTTGCGCGTAACTTTGCTGCGCCAAAAGAATGGCCAGGGATTCAGGCGTGGTGACGAGAAAATGCGAGGGCTTGTTCCGAAATTTCGTGCGTTCGCTTGCGGGCGTATCGCCGGTGCGCAGGTGAATCCGCAGTTCCTTTTCCAGACCCATCCCGGCGATAGGTGCCTTCAAATTTTTCTCGATGTCATAGGCGAGCGCGCGCAGCGGCGAAACGTAGACACAACGTACCGCCGGTTTTGGTCCGTTGGATTCAAGATCTCGAAGGAGCGAATCAAAAACACCAAGAAAACCTGCCAAAGTTTTCCCACTTCCGGTTGGAGAGGTGAGGAGAATCGACTCACGCTTGAGAACGGAGGGAACGCAGAGCAATTGGGCGTGAGTGAAACCCGGAAAGCTCGCGAAAAACCAACCTCGCAAGCGCGGATGTAGTCTTCTGGCAAGGTCTTGCTCTTTTTCCACAAGCTAAAATCCCGTCATCCCGAGCGAAGTCGAGGGATCCCGTGGAAGTTATCTTTAAGTTTTTGCAACGGGATTCCTCGGCCAGCGCACGGAAAACGGGCCTATGGCCTGTGCGCCAAGAGGACAATTCTGTCCGCTGTTTCTGATTCAGCGGCAGCGCGCATCGTTGCCCTCGATTCAGCGGAGTGCAACTCCGCTGGGCGCACAGACTGCAAGTCTGTGTTCCAACTCCGCGGCGGTGACAGCGTTATCTTTCCGGATTGACCGGAAAATGTTTGTTCTTGAGGTGCTCTGGGACTTGCGTCGTTTGTTCGGATTCGATTTCTTCGCTAGCAGCGGCTAACGATTCGTAGGCTTCGCGGCTTTTTTTTGCCCGACACATGTAAGCGGTGGCGTGGGCCAGCGGAATCCGCGCTTCCGGCATTCCGACGAACTCGACGGCATGTTGTGTCGCGATTGCGAGTGGAAGCGCCTCCGGGTCAGCCAGCCCGACATCTTCGCTTGCGAAAATTACGATGCGACGCGCGATGAAACGAAAGTCTTCGCCAGCGTGCAACATTTTCGCCAGCCAATAGATCGCGCCTTTTTCATCCGAGGCCCGCATGCTTTTAATGAACGCGCTGATGGTGTCGTAATGTGCATCGCCTTTCTTGTCATAAACGACCGCTTTGGTTTGAATGCTCTCCTCGGCAACCTTAAGGGTGAAATGAATAACGCCGGGCGGAGAGACGCGCTTCTGCGCGTCCTTTCCTTTGTGCGAGGAAGATCGAGACAGGTGAGAGCCCGTTTCTCCGAGAGGGGGCGTCGTCAAAACCCCAACTTCGAGCGCGTTTAAGCATTACCGCGCATCGCCGTCGCTCAGTTTGGCGAGATGCCCACGCGCGTCGGCATCCATTTTGACGTTGTATTTGCCGAGACCGCGTTCCGAATCCGCCAGCGCGCGATCGATCAATATTTCGAGCTGTTCGACCGTGAGCGGCTCAAGGCGGAAAACCAGCGAGCGCGAGACGAGTGCGCTGTTAACGTAAAAGTACGGGTTGTAAGTGGTGGCCCCGATTAGTCTCAGATTTCCGCTCTCGACGTCGGGCAACAAAATATCCTGCTGCGCTTTATTGAAATGGTGGATCTCATCGATGAAGACGATTGTTTTGCGGCCGGAAGTCCGGAGCCGATTAGCCGCCGCAGCCACCACTTTGCGCATCTCCGCAACATTACTTTCCACTCCGCTCAAGCGAATAAATTCGGAGTGGGTCATTTCGGCGACGACATACGCCAGAGTTGTTTTGCCACTTCCGGGTGGGCCCGAAATAATTAGCGAAGGCAACCGGTCAGCCTCGATTGCGCGACGCAAGAGTTTTCCAGGCGCGAGGATATGTTCCTGTCCGACAAATTCATCAAGCGTCCGTGGACGCATGCGCGCCGCGAGGGGAGCCGCCGCGCTGACGCGCTCCAGGTTTTCCGCCTCGCTTTTGGCGAACAAATCCTGCATCGGGTGAAAAGGTACCGCGCAGGCAGGCTGGGCGCATCTGCAAATATCCTGCGTGCGTGCGTTGTCGCCGATATCGGTGATGCCGGATTCAACGGAGCAGGCAAATGCCGCGGCGGATGTCATCCCGAACGAAAGTGAGGGACCCCTCGATTATTGAGTGATTACCCAACATCTGTGTGACGCAAATTGCAATTGTGAGGTCCCTGGGGCGTCTGCGCGCCTCGGGATGACAGGTGTAAGTGCGCAGTGCCGTCCTCATCGCGTGTAGCCTCTGCACCGTCATCCCGAACGAAAGTGAGGGACCCCTCGATCATTCAGCAGATCACGAGGATTTGTGGTAATGCGATTTGTAATGGTGAAGTCACTCGGCCCGAGGTGATATATATCTGGCACGGCTTGCGCTCTATTTAATCCCGTCAAAGAGTGCTTAAATGCGTTTGGGAATTTTGATTTCAGTATTGGCCGTTGCCCTGACCGGAACCACCCGCGGTGCAGTCACGTTACCGATGCGCACCGTCTTCAAGGGGCAGGACCGCTTCGAGCAACTCATCATGCGCGCGAAAGCCGAGAACTGGAAGGCCTTGCCGATTGGGCAGCGGACCGCGGCGCTGGGTCAGGCGATGGTCGGAACGCCTTATCGCTCTTTCACGCTCGAAGTCGATAACCGAGTTGAGTCGCCTTCAGTAAATTTCACGGGACTCGATTGCTGGACCTTTTTTGAAACCGCTCTCGCCTTCGCGCGGATGCTGGATGAGCCGGAAACAAATTGGACCCCGGCGCAATTGCTGCGTTACATCGAGATTGATCGTTATCGCCACGCCGAATGCACGGGCGAATATCTCTCTCGCCTCCATTACCTCGAAGATTGGCTTTACGACAATGACCGGCGCGGCCTGGTTGCTGACCTTACCCGCTCGCTTGGTGGGGTGAGCGTGCCGCACTCGGCCCGGGAAATGACAAATGGCTGGCGGCATTATCGCTACCTCGTGCACAATCGCGGCTTGCTTCGGCCCCTCGCGGAAATGGAAGCGGATGTTTCCTCGCGCTCGCTTTACGAAATTCCCAAACGTCGCGTCGCCGCAATCGAATCGCGACTGCGTAGTGGCGACATCATCGGCATTGTCTCGCGCGATGGCCGTTACACCTCTCAGCGGGCCACGTCGCACGTCGGTCTGGCGTTACGTGCCGCGGACGGCACCCTTCACTTCATGCACGCGTCAGCGCCGCACAATTATGGCCGGGTGGTGATCGACACGCGGCTCTCGAATTATCTTTACCGTTATAGCGCGGACACCGGTATTCTGGTGGCGCGGCCTCTGCGCTAACCAAATCCCCGGCCAATTATCTGATAAATTACCAAATTCCCCAGTTAACATTTACGTGTTGCAGGTGCGACAATGAATTGTTAACTGGCAGGCAAGGTTTCGGCGGGCTCTTAGTTTCGATTTGCGGGCGACGAAGGCGCTAATCCTCTTTTCGCTTCCGGAATTCGATGAGCAATTTTTCCAGGCGGGTGATGGCGGCCTCGGCGTCGGCCCCGCGTGCTTCCAGCACGGCGGTGGCACCACGATCGAGATTGGCGCGCAGGACATCGATGAGGCTGGAGGCGGAAAAGCGTTGCTCGTCCTTAATCAAGGTTATTTCGGCGCGGAAACCGTTCGCGACACGAACGAACTCCGCCGCCGGTCGGGCGTGGAGGCCGAGCTCGTTTTGAACGGTAATCTCGCGTGAGACCACGATTAATTTATCGTTGGGGTGGGATCGGCGCAGGATCATGGGTTAGTGCCCCAGCGGCGGTGGAGGAAACGTTCGACCGGGGAAAACAAGATTTTGTCGGCCAGCAACCCGATGACAACGATCACCAGCATGATGCCAATGACCTGGTCCATCGCACTCAATTCGCGGCCGTAATGAAGCAATTGTCCAAGTCCAAATCCCGTTAGAATTGTGACGAAAATTTCCGCCGCCATGAGTGAACGCCAGGCGAAAGCCCAGCCTTGTTTCATTCCACTAACGATAAATGGGAGAGCTGCCGGCAGAATGACTTTAAGCCAGATGTGCAAACGCTTTGATCCCATGGTCAACGCCGCTCGCCGGTAAATCGGGGGAACATGCCGCACTCCGGTATCGGTCGCAATCACGACCGACCAGAGCGTTCCCATTATCACAACAAAGAGCATGGCCGCCTCCGTTTGCCCGAACCACAGAAGCGCAAGCGGCACCCAGCACACGCTGGGCAGCGTTTGCAGTCCGAGGGCGAGCGTCCCAATGGTATCGTGAAAAACTTTCCAGCGGGCCGTCAATAACCCGAGCGGCAACCCACCAATAAGACCGATGACATAACCGATCAGCAGCCGTCGCATGGTGATGACGGTAGCCTGAACAAGAGTGCCATCCGTGGCCACTGTTTTGAGATACTCCGCAACTTGCTGCGGAGCCGGCAACAAAACGGGCGACCAAATTTTTGCGAGAAAAGCCCATTCCCAAAAAGCGATTAGGACCGCGAAGAAAAGAACGGCGAGGAGGAATCGTTTCATTTCGCTATCGCAGGCTCGGATTGGGCACCGCTTTTCAGGGCGTGGGTAATTCGGCTGGCGTAGGTGGCGAGCTCAACGCTGTTCAGATCGCGCGGTCGCGGCAGCTCGATTATGAATTCCTCCTGCACGCGTCCCGGATGAGGAGAAAAAAGCAGGACCCGGTCACCCAGACAAACCGCTTCGCGGACGTTATGGGTGACAAAGACAATGGTTTTGCGCCGGGATTTCCAAATGCGCTGAAGATCGCCATAAAGCTGCTCGCGGGTAAGGGCATCGAGGGCGGCGAAGGGCTCATCCATTAGGAGGACGCGTGGATTTGGCGCCAGGGCGCGGGCCAGGGCGACCCGTTGTTTCATTCCCCCGGAAAGCTCGTGAATGTTAGCGCGTTCAAATCTCGTTAGCTCGACGAGTTCGAGGTAATACTTTGCCACATCACGGCGATCCTTTTTCGTCAGATTTGGTTTTAGTTTTAATGGGAAAAGCACATTGCCAAGAACATCGAGCCAGGGAAACAGCGCCGGTTCCTGAAACATGACCAGGCGTTCCCGTCCCGGAGCAGTCACCGGTTTGCCGTCAGCCAAGACCGTTCCGCTGTCTGGTTTCTCCAGCCCGGCAATGATGTTGAGGAGGGTTGATTTGCCGCAACCGCTCGCTCCAACGATGCAGACGAACTCCGCCTCGGCGACATTCAGGCTGACGCGATCGAGCGCGAGGACTGTTCCAGCACGGCTACGAAAGCTTTTCGACACTTTGTCGATCGCAAGCTTGCTCGGCGAAACGAGCGCAAGCTCTTCCGTAACTGAACCGGTCTTGTGGCCAAACCTCACGGAGACTCGATTAGCTTGGAAGTGTCGGTATTGCCTTTGAGAAAACCAGCGTCTTTTCCATCTTGTACCGCCTTTGCGATCAACTCGTTCGGCACCGCGGTTGTGAACTTAATTCGTTTCCACGCCTGCACGACTGCGTCCGGCGCGAAGGTCGTCTTCGTTTCGGCCGCTAGTTCATCGATTAGCAGCTTTTGCGCCTCATCCGGATTCTTCTGGATCCAGTCGGTCAACTCCGCGTTGGCGGCCACTACTTTCTTCGCCAAATCTCGTTGGCCGCTAAGAAACTTCGCGCTCGAGACCAGCCAGGTCGTGATCACCTCCTTGTCTTCGAGAAAGACCCGCGCCTTCGCCTCGCGTTCCAAACGCGTTACCCATGGCTCAACTGTCCACACCGCATCCACCCCGCCATTCTGTAATAATACCAGCTGATCGGGATTATTCGTCGGCAGCACTATCACATCGCCACCGGTTTGGGTGACCTTAAATCCCTGTGCTTTTAGCCAGGCGCGGCAGGAAATGTCCTGGGTATTTCCGAGCTGAGGGGTGGCGATTTTTTTCCGGCGAAAATCCGCCGCGGTTTTGATCGGTGAATCTGCTTTCACCACCAGGGCGGCACCCGCATTGGCCGCTCCGGCAATGACGCGGACTTCTTCCCCGTTGGATTTGAAGTGCGCGTTGAGCGCCGGTCCCTGACCGACGTAGGTCAGATCGAGCGAGCCCGCGAACATCGCTTCCATTGCCGATGGTCCGGCGTTGTAAGTAAACCACTGGATCTCCACCTTTGGTCCGAGTCGCTCCTCGAACCAGCCTTTTCCCTTGCGCGAAAGGGCGTGCGCGATGACCCCTTGGGCGTGGGTGATATTCGGGAAATGGCCGAAGCGTATGACAACTTTATCTTGGGCCGAACCAATCTGTGCAAAAACGCAGATCGCGGCAGTTAAAAACAGGGCTAGGTTTGTCTTCATCGATTTTCCTTTCGCTCGGTGAACATGGTCGTGAGTTATCAAAGCGGTGCCGTGGCGTGATGTCAGGCCGCCTCCCGACCCAGCAAACGTAATAGCAAAATTGGAGTTTCGGTAATGCTAGAACATCAGCTGCAGACGCATAATGACCTCATCGAATTGATCGTCCCCCAAATGCGGATTCGCTTGCCGGAAATCCGACCAAGTGTGAATGTAATTCGCCATTAGCTTGATATCGTCGCCGTGGATATAATAGTTGAGGCCACCGGTAATAGAGTGAATACCATCGTTGCCTTTTTGTCCTGGATTTAATTGCTCCCATCTGACGGCGGCTTGAAGCTTCTTCGGGATCAGGTAGTAAGCTCCCGTTACATAGAAGCCGTTCGTTGTGAAATCGGCGAACCCTGGAGGCACCCCGTTCACGGTGCGACCGTTTACTTTCTCTTGAAAGTATTCACCGATTAAATCAAATGGACCCAGATTGAACCAGGCGTCTACGCTCCACGCCGTCCTTTCATCGGCGCCCGGCAGGACAAATGGCGAGAGGGAACCGTCGGAATTCACCAACAGGTTCAACGATTGCGAGATATTTGTGCCCTTGTCATCGCGGCTGTTTAGTACGTCACCGCCAAGCTTGAGACTCGAATCCTGACCGAAGATTTTGCCTTTGAACGGCATCAACTCCAGCCGCCCGACATACATGAAGTTATTGTTATCATTGACGGTAGTGTTGCGGCCGTTCCCGTTGAAGATGCCAGCGTAATAGGTCAGCAGATCCTG
>Ga0209473_1001185_pt1 | contig 14672 bp, 14 predicted proteins | sample GraSoiAngelo_133_FD_185890 | JGI IMG/M metagenome (GOLD analysis project Ga0209473, IMG submission 185890) | Grasslands soil microbial communities from the Angelo Coastal Reserve, California, USA - 14_0929_05_20cm (SPAdes) (version 2) | ecosystem: Environmental > Terrestrial > Soil > Grasslands ...
AGCATCTTGTCCTCGCGCACATTTCCGGGAAAATGCGCAAACGATTTATTCGACTTACCATCGGCGATCGCGTTAAACTGCAGATGTCGCCTTACGACATTGATAAGGCGCGCATCGTCTACCGCCTCTAACCAAATGAAATTTTTTGGAACACCCGCCGTCCGAAAAGCAAAAACCGGCCCCGTGATTAAGCGACTACTTGTTCGCTGTCCCGCTACGGCCAAGCTGGCGACGACCGGTCAGACAATCGACGAACAACTCTGGGCCGCTGCCAAAGTGAAAACGCCCAAGTTCACCTGCCCTCATTGCCAGCAAGTTCATAGCTGGACGAAAAAAGACGTTGTTCTGGCGCGCTGATTGCGGGTAATAGGCACCGCATCATGTTTTCCCGCATTCCATTCCATCGCGTTAATTGGTTAACCAGCTCGTTCCTTATCGGAACGTTCGTCCTCAGTATCACCACGGTCCCGATCTACCTCTGGTATTTCGGCATCGATTGGTTCCAGGTAATCTTGTTTTTCCTCTTGCTCAGCGCCACCGGCTTTAGCATCACCCTTGGCTATCATCGATTATTTTCGCATCTTGCCTTTCGTGCCAGACTGCCGGTGAAACTCTTCGTCCTCATGTTTGGCCCGGCTGCATTCGAAAATTCGGTATTGATGTGGGCGAGCGAACATCGGCGCCATCACAAACACGTCGATCACGAGGAGGACCCATACGATATCACCAAGGGATTTTTCCATGCTCACATCGGCTGGCTCCTGTTCAAGCTTCTGCCCCAGCCGCCGTTCGATAACGTGGGCGACCTAAAAAAAGATCGGCTGGTGATGTGGCAACATCAGCACGTCCATACCATCGCTCTTCTCATTGGTTTCGCCTTGCCCGTGCTGCTGGGCGCAGTTTGGAATGGCTGGATCGGGGCACTCGGAGCTTTTCTCATTAGCGGCGTCGCCAAGGTGGTGGTGATTCAGCATTGCACTTTTTTCATTAACTCGGCCTGTCACACCCTTGGTCGCCGGCCTTACTCCACCAGATGTAGCGCGCGCGATTCACTCCTCATGGCACTGCTCACTTTCGGGGAAGGCTATCACAACTATCACCACGAATTTCAGCACGATTATCGCAACGGAGTAAAATCGTGGCAGTGGGATCCGACGAAATGGATCATCTGGCTGCTCTCCAGAATTGGACTGACTGGCGGCCTCAGGCGCGCAGCGCGCGAGGCGATTCAAGCTGCGCAGGCGCAAGTTCGCCGCTCCCGCACCTCCCAAAGTATATCGGGTATATCGGCCGCAATATCGGAGACGATAACCGGCCTGGGAGTCCCGCAGCGTTGACGTTCAGCCTGCGTCCAAAGTAGCCCTTAATGCGTCGTGGTCGCTTTTTGCGGCTGCACGACCCGCTTATCTCGCGCTGGTCGCATTTCCACGGGCGAACCGTGACTGCATGAATCGCACCAATGACGCGAAGCGGTCTTCAGCCGCTTCCTTTGCCCGCACTCATCGCACACGAATATCTCCGTCTTAATGGATGGTCTGATCACGGTAATTCGGGGTTTTTCTCTATCGGCAAAAGTTTATTCGTATGGCGCTGGCCTTTTAATCGCTCGTTACTGCCGGAAAAGCAAGAGTCTAATTCGCTAAAAGAGGCGCCTTCCTCAATGCGAAACATGCTTTAGCACGGAATTCGCTCCGTTGCTACTTCGAACCGGTTCAGATTCATTGAAAGCTCCGATCACACAGGTCGCCCCCTTAGCGACCAGTCGCCTTACCGCCGCGATCGCCGTCACCGTGCTGACAGGATGGATTGCTCAAATCGATCTGTTGAAAAATTTCGCCCCGGGCATGATTGCAATGAATCCTTTTACCGCGGGCGGTCTGCTAGCCGCGAGTGCCGCCCTATTTCTGCGCCAACCCATCGACGCCCCGAAAAAGCGCAGCATCATTGGACAACTCCTTGCCGGCGCGATCATCGTCATGGGTGGATTAAATCTCCTCCTCTACCGTCATGATGTGGCCGTCCTAGGATGGTTGGTGATGTCGCCGTTAGCCGACGGTTCCCTGGTCGAAGTCAACGGCGCAAGAATTTCGCTCGGTTTTGTTTTGATCGGCGCGTCCCTGCTCTCACTCAATTGGAAGACAGCTCGTGGATTTCGTCCCGCCGAGGTAGCCTGTGCCGTCACTGCGGTAATCGCGATTCTTTCGCTGGTCGCGTATTCCCACTACCTGATCGGCTTTTACACGGCCCGCGCTTACACGCCGGCCTCGCTTTTGACCTCGGTTTCCTTCTTCCTTCTCGCAACCGGAATTCTTCTTGCGCGCGCAGACCGCGGAACATTGGCAATCATCGTCAGCGAGACCGCAGCGGGTATGCTGGCGCGGCGACTTATTCCGCTGGCGATTCTTCTTCCCATTCTGATCGGTGCCCTCCGCCAAACCGCGGAGAGAGCGGGACTGTATGATCCGACCTTTGGTGCGGCCCATTCCGCCACCACTTTCATGGTTCTATTTTTCGCGGCTATTTGGTGGACGACACGAATGCTGTTTCGCATCGATACCAATCGCATGCTGGCGGAAGCAGCCAGGCAGAAGCAGGAAGAACAGGTGCGCCAGCTCAACATCGAAAAAATCGCCGCGGAAAGGGCGAGCCAAGCCAAGGACGACTTCCTCGCTGTCCTTAGTCACGAGCTACGGACGCCGCTGACCCCAGCGCTAGTCGCGGCGAGTTATCTGGCCGAACATGAGGATCTCTCGCCCCAGCTTCGCGAAGAAGTAACCGCCATCCGCACGAGTGTGCAATTGGAAGCGCGTTTAATCGATGATCTGTTGGACCTCACCCGCATTACCCGCGGAAAAATCGAGCTACATCTCGAGGTCGTCGATGTCCACGGTCTTCTCCGCAACAGCCTCGAAATCGCCCGCGACAACATTCTCGAGAAACAGTTGGATCTGCTCGTGGACTTCGGCGCCGACCGCCACCATGTCTGGGCCGACGCCGTTCGACTTCAGCAGGTTTTTTGGAATCTGATCAACAATGCGGTGAAGTTTACCAAAAGGAATGGTCGCATCACGATTCGAACTAGGAACGAACAAGGGCGTTTTGTGTTCCAGATTACCGATACCGGAGTTGGAATTGAACCTGAACAGCTAGATCGGATTTTCCGGGCATTCGAACAGGGTGAACGTTCAATTAGCCGGAAATTTGGCGGGCTTGGCCTTGGGCTTACGATATCAAAAAGGCTGCTCGAATTACAGGGTGGAGCGATCACCGTTCATAGTGAAGGACCAAACCGCGGCACCTCCTTTAAACTCACTCTGGCTTCGGTGGAGAGCCCAAAAACAGCGAGCGTCTCAGGCTCCATCGCTGACGAAGGACCTGCCAAAAGCCTGCAATTGCTGGTGGTCGAAGATCATCCTCAGACGCTACGAGTGCTCGCGGCCCTGCTGCGTAAACAAGGCCACAAGGTTCTCACCGCGGAAGGCGTTCAGGCCGCGATCAAGCTTCTCGAGGCCGAGCGTTTCGACGGACTAATCAGCGACATCGGCCTACCTGACGGTAACGGCTGTGACATCATGCGCGCAGCCAAACAGCGACAATCACTTGTCGGCATCGCTCTCAGCGGCTTTGGCATGGAGGAGGATGTGCGCCGCAGCATGGACGCCGGTTTCGATCATCATCTGACCAAGCCGATCGATTTTCAGGAGCTAAAGAAATTTGTAGGAACAATGGCGATGGGGACTAATCATTCCGCCTCTTAAGACCCTCATTTCAGGCAAGCTCCGAACGGGGCAAATGGCCACCCCCCCGAAACCTTTTCCGAATTGACTTAATCGCTCTTCGTCGCCCGAATTCCGCGTTAGAACAAAATTGCCGTTCCTCGTCAGCTACTCGCTGGTTCATCTGCCATGTAGGGCGGAACCTGGCGCCGCTTGATCGCAGCTTTTGCCTCCGACACGGTCGGAAAAATCGCCAACAGCTTGTGGAATTGCACTACGTCAAAAATCGCTTTCAAATTCGGATTGATCCCGGCCAGACTAAAAACACCACCATGCGCACCAGTATCGCGATGATATTCAATCAAGGTTGCCAGGCCGGTTGAATCAATGAAATCGACCGCACTCAGGTCAACAATTAACGCCGGGCAACGTTCGTTCAACTTCGATTGAAAAAGAGAGCGCAGTGTCGGGGCGTAGTGCAAATCGATTGCGCCGGACAGCGCGAAAATCACCACGCCATTTTCGTGGCTCTCCTTTAATCGCATTGGCTTTATAAATGGACGTACTTGCGCCAGCTGTCGAGCGTCTCCTCTGCCCCGTTCTGTCGTAGCCGGGAGGGATGAACTTCTTCGCCAAGGGAACGAATTCGTCCGACCTGGAGATAAGTTCGCCATCGGCACTAGCCGAAATAGGTGACTCATTTCACCGAGACAGAGTTTGCGGCAGTTCACTTGCGGTGAGCCGAGGCCGTCCAAAGAAAACATTACAATTCTGTAATTTTTCCTTGTCTTGCCTGCTTTCGCCCACTAACCCACTTCCATGCGAAACCTAATCTCCCGCCGACTCGTCGTCTGGACGATCGCTTTTGGTTGTCTCTGCTTTCCTTCCATCAACCAATACGCCCTCGCTCAGAGCCCTGCTACCGAAGAAATCACGGTCGTTGGGGAGGAAGTTCCGAGCGCGTACGGTGCGCCACCCGCGTTTTCACGCAGCCGTTTTACACCTCTTCTCAACGCCTACGTCCTTCCGCCCTGGGCGGTCTATACCAGTGTCATCTACGAAGGTGATGCGCTCAAATTTAACCGGCCCGATCATTCGTTTACCGAAGAGATCGAAGTCGGTTTGCCCGCACGCTTCGGCGTCGCGTTTGAAAATGAGACCGAAGGTTTTCGCGGTACCTGGCAGGAGCGCAGCGCCAGTATCGAAGCACGTTACGCCTTTGCAGATTGGGACAAAATACCGCTTAATCCAACTCTCTTCGCTGAATGGAAGTTCGGCATCGGTCACATTTTGCACGATGAAGGTCCACCCGAGCCACTCGGCAAAGGAGAAGCGGAAGACTTCTTGCACGAACGCAACCCACTTCCTGACGCTTACGAAATCCGGCTCCTTCTTTCGGAGGAGTTTTTCGGCAAACTGGAATGGGCCTTCAATGCATTCTTCGAGCAGGAAGTCACTGGCGACCGCGGCCGCGAATATGGTTTTGCGCAGAGCGTAGTAATTCCAGTTTTATTGCCCAACGAACGGCTCAAGGTGGGGGCAGAAATGCAGCTCACGGGTTTCACTGATAAAGGAATTCGCGGCGATCCATCCTGGCGTTTCATCGTCGGGCCCACCATTGGCTGGAAACCGACGGCCAACACCCGTTTCGATATTTCGCCCTTGATTGGAGCTACCGATGACGCGCCGCGAATCTCGGTCTTTGCCGTGTTTTCTCTGCTCTTCGGCGGGAAAGAGACCGGTGGAGAAGCGCCGGCCTCGACGCGCAATCGCTAAACAACCGATCTGGCGCGGGGATTCCGGTTAGCGTCCTCCCGAGCTCAGTTCCTCGTATGAAAGCACCACGTCGCGTTCGTCAAACGGCACTCGCGTCGATGATTCAAACTGATAAATGATTCGCCCATTACGAATCTCTCGAATCCGAAAATAGACGAACCGATCCCGGATCTCGAACTTCAGCATCAGACCGACTTTGCGGAACTTGCTGTCAGTTTCCTTGATCCAATACTTAAAGCGGTCGGGGTTAAAGGTGGCCATGTCGCGCGTGAGCACGAGATAAACCAGTTGCCGTACCGCTTCCCGCTGCTCTTTGGAACGCGAATGCAATGTCATTACCAGACCCATGAGCAGGACGAATGCCCTGCGAGGGAATGGCTCTCGACTGACCTACGACAGAAATCGAAACCGCGGATTGCACGGATTTAACGGATGACGTGTAGATCGCCGGTAGCGCAAAGGACCGCAAACAAAAGATAACCAAGAAAACAAGGGTCCCTTCCTACTACCTCTACAGCGTCCGTTTCATTGATTTCCCTCTGTTCCTCACATCCGTGTTATCCGCGTGATCCGCGGTTAGGATGGTATTTTGGGAATTTGTTGGCTTACCCAGAGCTTGGGATTTGGATTTTGGGATTTCGTCGCCTTGCGACACTGTCACTCCTCATCCTCATATCTTTTCGGCGCATCTTTCTCGCGCTTTTCTAAAAGACGCAGAATTTCCCCTAGCAGCATTTCGTTTTTCAAATTGACCTGATAATCAAGATCAGCCCGCAACCGGTCCTTCTGCGCTTCGCGATTCTGCGACATCATGATGACGGGGGCCGACAACGACGCGATCATCCCGATCACCAGGTTAAGCAAGACGTAGGGATACGCATCAAAGCCCTTGTCGTGGAGCAACCAGGTATTGAGCGCAATCCAACACAAAGTAAAAAGGATCGATGCCGAAATGAATTTCCAGCTTCCACCGAATTCGGCGATCTTATCAGCAGCGTGGTCGGCCAGGGTGAGATGCTTGGCGTCTTCTTCGTTGGCGTTGCGCGAAACCCGGTGTCGAAGCAGATCATCCGTCCGGCGCAACCGTTGTGTAATCGCACTCAGCATTTCCAGGACGATGCGCGAGTCACTCGAGACGAAGGTGAGAAAATTCTCCCGCGTCAGTACCGCCAGACGCGAATCCTCCGTCACGGTGGCATCAGCCGAACGGCCATGGCCGTCGAGCATTACCATCTCGCCAAAGAAATCGCCGTGACCGAGCGACGCGAGAATTACTTCACGCCCATCGGCGTCCGTGACCGTGATGCGAACCCGCCCACTCTCGATAAAATACATCGCGTCACCGGAATCGCCGACCCGGAATAAACTCGAGCCGCGCTTGAGCTCGATCGGATGCAAGTAGCCGCAAAGTTCCTCTACTGCGGCATCATTGAGAGCCGCGAACATCGGGACACTGCGCAAAAGGGCGTATTGACCGGAATCCGGCCGCTTGTCTTCAACTAAAGATCGGGGGGCAGACGGCATTTGCATGACCAGGTTGGCTCAGGTGACACGTTTCGGTTTCAACAGGGGGAACAATATCACATCCCGGATCGATTCGGCACCAGTAAGTAACATGGTTAGCCGATCGATCCCGAGCCCGAATCCGCCGGCCGGCGGCATACCATGTTCGAGCGCGAGTAAAAAATCTTCGTCCACTTTCTGTGTTTCCTCCCCCGCCTGTTCGAGCAACCGTCGCCGCTGCGTGACCGGATCGTTTAGTTCCGTGTAACCGGGTGAAATTTCCACGCCATTGATGATCAATTCGTAAACGTCAACCACCTCCGGTTGCTGACGATTCTGTTTCGCCAACGGAACCAATTCCTTGGGACAATGTGTGACGAAAAGCGGATCGAAAGTTTTCTCTTCCACCAGTTTTTCGAAAACGTGTTGCGTTACTTCGAAATCGGCCAGCTGTGGGAGAATTTCCACGTCCAGGTCTTTCGCCCGCTCCCGCCGTTGCTCGCTTGAGATTTCAAACCAATCCGCGTCCGCCGCTTCCCGCACCAAATCGTGATAACGCGCCCGCCGCCACGGCCGCGTTAGATTGATCGTCCGCGTCACGTTTCCCTCCGCATCCCGATGCTGAAACTGGAGGGGTGAACTGGAGTTTACCCGCCGCGGCGGGCGAGCCCGCTCTGGCGTCGCAGGAGCTCCACCCTCCATCGCGATAATCGCCTCGGCCACATGACAAATCATTTCCTCTACCAAGTCCGCAATCTTCTCGAAATCGGCATAGGCCCAATACGCCTCCAGCATGGTGAACTCGGGATTGTGCTTGCGTGAAATTCCTTCGTTCCGGAAATTGCGATTGAGCTCGAAAACTTTATTGAATCCACCCACTAACAAACGCTTCAGATAAAGTTCCGGCGCGATCCGCAAATAAAGATCCAACCCGAGCGCCTTGTGATGGGTCGCAAATGGCTCGGCTGCCGCTCCGCCTGCGACCGATTGCAGCATCGGGGTCTCTACTTCCACAAAACCACGATCCTCAAGGAAACGGCGGATCTCGCGAACAATCACAAAACGCTTAGTAAAAACCGCGCGCGATTGATCGTTCGTGACCAGATCGAGGTAACGCTGGCGATAACGCGCCTCGATGTCCTGCAAGCCGTGCCATTTTTCCGGCAATGGCCGCAGCGATTTCGCCAGCAACTCCAGCTCGTGCACCTTCAGCGTCGGCTCGCCCGTTTTAGTCGTGAAACAGGTTCCTTCCACTCCGATGAAATCGCCCAGATCGAGCAGCTTAAAAATTTCCATGGCTTCCGCGCCGAGTTCCTTTGCCTGCAAATAAATCTGCATCCGTCCGCTCGCATCTTTGAGATCAACAAAGTGGCTCTTGCCCATGTCGCGATGTGCACTGATCCGGCCCGCGATGCGAAAACTTGCGCCTTCGGCAAATTTCTCCCGCGCGTGCGCAATATCGCCGGAGGTTTCGAACGCCGCGCCGAAAGGTGCGACCCCAAGCTTTTCCAAAGCCGCTAACTTCTCGCGTCGCAGCGCCAGCAACTCACTTTCGGTTTGTTCCATGCCCGGGAGCGATTCTAAACAGAATCAGCGCGATGAACAGATCGAAGCTCTGATAGGAGCGCGGGTCTCGCACCCGATCGCTGTCGTGAAGTGAGAAAAACGGAGTTGGTCTCACAAGATGGAATCTTTACCGGAGGGACATGCTTCCGCACGTCCCGGACGCGCCGAAGCGCGTCCCTCCATTCATTCTGCGTATCTCTTCCACATCGCCAGATCGCAATCGCGAGCATTTCGCCGGCAGCTTGGCTTCCGACCAGACAGACATTTACCGGGACAAATTCGGTTGGAAATGGAAGGCGGACAGTGAGATATTTCGACCCCGAATTTTTTGTCCCTGAATTCGAAAAACATGCAGGTCGATTTACCGGAAACGACTTCCAAAATAGGCGGGCCACTGGTCCGGCAGTTCTCCGTTTTCTTGCCGAACAAGGTGGGTGCCATGCTCGAGGTCGTAAAGCTGCTCAATGCCCACGCCACTCACGTCGTGGCCCTCAGCGTCTCGGAGTCGACCGATGCTGCCATCGCACGCATCATCGTGAGCGACCCCGAGCGGGTGGAAGAGTTGTTCCGCGAAAATAACGTCGCTTTCGGGGTTTGCGAGTTGATGGTGGTGGAGCTGCGCGAAGTCGCCACCCAGTTCATCAAAATTCTGGCCACACTGTTGATGGCGGAAGTGAATGTGCATTTCAGTTATCCGCTCCTGACCCGCCCCAATGGTCGCGCCGCCCTCGCCATGCACGTCGATGATTCGGAATGCGCCGCGTCGGTCTTGCAGGGCGAAGGCTTCCGCCTGCTCTCGCAACGCGACATCTCGCGGTGAATCTTTACTGGAGGGACTCGCCGCGGCGAGTCCCGGACGCGTCGAAACGCCCTTATCAAAACGCCTTCGTCATTTGCGTTTCGTCATTCCAGTCTCGGTTTCAGATCGGGACTTGGCTGGGCACCACCAAGGCGCCCGGACCATTTTTTGAACAATCCCTTGCCTCACCTTGTCCACGTGCAGTCGATTGACAGCTGACTCGCGTCCCGTTAACTGAAATAGGTGTAATGCCCGTTCTCGCCGCTTCTTCATCGCCCAGCGACCGGACTTATTCCGTCGCGGTCGGTGTTATTCTTGTGGCTGCGGCGTTGGAAATTCTTGCGATCGCAATCCATTTCGGCGCGGAGTACCGCGCCGAGCGAGCGACATTGCAATCGCTGAAAAGACCGGCTGTATCGACTAGTGCGAAGCCGGAAGCGACACCGCTTCCCGCGCAACCGGATGCTCCCAGCTCCGTGGCTCTTTCCGCTTCCGATCATTTGCTCAAGGAAGCCAATGTCCTCCGCGAGCACGGCGATACTGCCAACGCACTAGCACGCTTGCAGGATGCTTCTCAGCGTGACCCGAGAAATCCGCAGGTGCTGGCGGAAATGGCGGCGATTTACGAATCAATCCAACTCTTCGATCGTTCTAACGAGACTTGGCGGAAAATTCAGGATCTCGGTCCATCGGCTGGCCCACTCTACGAACTGGCCGACATGAAATTGCGCGTTGGGGCAGCGGCGACGCCGGCGGCCGGCGTGCCGATGGATACGGCGGGCAAGCCCCTAGATGCGGAGGGACTCCCCGAAGGCTCAGTCTTCGGCGTGACCAGCATTGAGACGGAGCAGATCCCGGATCCGGAGGCAGAAACAAATCTGCGCCTGAAAATCGGGATCAAAAAACGACAGGGCGTGGCAATCGATCACTCGAAATTGCGGATCATGGTTTTGTTCTATGATTCGGTCGATAACGACAAGGTCGTGGCGACAGACGCGGACGTTAACTACGAGTGGATGAATCCGAAACATGACTGGCTGGAATCCAACCCCGAAACACTGATCGTCACCTATCTTCGTTCCAAAACTCATGCCATCACCTCGGAAGCGGCACTCTCCGCTGCCGCAGCCGCGGTTACCCCTGGCAAAAACTCGCCTCGAGCGAAGAAGCACGGCGAGCCCGCCGCTGGCACCGATTCGCTCTCCGGCGATTCCGGTCGACGAAAATATCTTGGCTACGTCATTCGCATTTTGTATGACGACAAATTGCAGACCGTTCGGGCCGAGCCCGCACGATTGATCAACGACGCGCCCAATCCTTCCGTATCGCCGTGACGCAATTGCTCATCGTGCATCGCGACCCCGAGATTGGGCGGGACCTGGTGCAACTGGTGAAAGATTACACTGGATACGAAAGTGTCCTGACCCAGAGCGAAAGTGAGACCCTGGTTTGGCTGCGGCGGCAGCCGAATTTGCGGCCGCGAATTTTGTTGACCCAGCTTCAGGCCGCCGGGCTCGATGGTTTTATCCTTGGCGCCTTGCTCGGCGAAATGTTCTCCGGCTTGCAAACGCTGTTTCTGCCCGAATATGCCGCTTCCGAACAGCGAATGGAAGTTGCCGGCTCAAAAGTCTTTCCGGAACCAATCGACGGCGAACGACTGATCTCGACGATCGAGCGCTCGGTGCGGATGTTTTCCGATGCGCCCGATCTTTTTCATGTCCTCGACATTTTGCAAATGTGCTGCCTCTCCAAACGCAGTGGTGCCGTGCAAATGGTCTCGGGTTCAAACGTCGGCACCGCGTACTTGCGCGACGGCCAGATTGTGCACGCGGAAACCGCGACTGAATGCGGAGATGCCGCATTGTTTGAAATCGTGAGCTGGGGGGAGATCGAATTTGCCTACGACCGAAGCGTTCATGCCGGTGTTGAAACAATCAAGAAGGCATGGAAAGCGTTGCTCATCGATGCGCTGGAAGAAGGGAGGCGTCGCGCCCTTCCCGTGTGGCGACAGCAAACGGCGTGATCGTTTTTCCGAAACCCGCCCGTGAGATTCCTGCTTTATCCTCATAATCCTGCTCATCGCTTCTAATCGAATGCAACCACTAAGAATCGCCGCCCTTTTTCTTCTCTTCGGCTCGGTCGTTGGTGCGGCCAATGCTCAGATCCAGGTGCAATTAAAATTTAGCCGTTTGCAATACATCGCTTACGAACCACTCCTCGCTACCGTCACGATTACCAATCGCGCCGGACGCGACATTGACTTAAACAACGACGCCGGTGAACGCTGGTTCGGATTCGAAATCACCGGCAGCGATGGTCAATCGATCCCAGCCGATTCGTCGCAGAAAATGGAACCGCTCCGCATCGAGGCGGGCCAGACCGTTACCCAAAAAATTAATCTCGCTACTCTCTATCCACTTCAGGACTTCGGGACCTACCACGTCCGGGCGCATGTTTATTTCTCCGATCTCGGGCGCTACTTCTATTCCCCAACCAAGGTTGTTGAAGTAACCGACGCGCGTCCAATCTGGAAGCAAAGCGTAGGAATCCCCGTGGGCAGCGAGGCTGGCGGCGACGCCCGAACTTACTCGCTTTTGACGAATCGGTTTGCCGATCACACTTCGCTCTACGTCCGGGTCGAAGATGAACATCGCAGCGTGGTTTACGCCACTTATTCGCTCGGCCACGTTATCGCGTTCGACGAACCGCATGCGGAAATCGATCGCGAAAATCGACTCCACGTTCTGCATTGCTCGGCCCCGCGCGCCTGGTCTTATGCAATTATTGGCTTAAACGGACAGCTCCTTTCTCACTCGACCTTGCTCGAAACAAAATCGCGCCCGCATTTCAAACGCACCGCTAACGGCGAAGTCGCGGTTATTGGCGGGATGACGGAAGCAGCCGCGGCCCAGACGGTGCGCAGCGCAGTCCCGAAATTATCGACGCGACCGAATGAGAAGCCGCGCGGCGATTAAGGCTCCGCTTATAATGAGCGCGTGTTTCAAGCGATATGTTGTTTGCTGCTTCGCAGTAGCCACACTCACCGCCACCGCATCAGGCCAAACACGCTACACCACCATCGTGGTCGATCCCGGCCATGGTGGCTTTGACCGCGGTGGCATTCCCGGTCAGCAAGTGCCGGAGAAAATGATGACCCTGGATGTTTCCTTAAGATTGAAACCGCTTTTGGAAAAGGCCGGCTACAAGGTAGTCCTGACGCGAGACACTGACGTATTCGTTCCCCTCGGCACGCGCGTCGCCATGGCCAATTCTTATCCAAACGCGATTTTTGTCTGTATTCATTTCAACTCCGCCACTCGCAGCGGAGCTAACGGGATCGAGACATACTTCTACAGTACCGAAAGTGCGCCGCTCGCTGCCAGTATTCATTCCGCCGTAGTTGGCGGCGCGCCCTCGGAAAATCGCGGAGTCCGGCGTCGCGGCTACTTTGTTTTGCGGAAAACAACAGTTCCGGCCGTGCTGGTCGAATGCGGGTTTCTCACTAACCCGACCGAGGCGCAATACGCCCAAACCAATGTCTACCGGCAGCAACTGGCCCAGGAAATTGCCCGCGGCATTCTCAACCGTCCCGCCCTTGCCGCTCGCACCACTTACACTAATCGATCATCACGCGTGGACGTTGGTTTGCAGCCTTTCCTCGATCAGCGTTTCGTGCGCGAATCGGGCACACATCACCGCCGCCACAAAACTTCGACCAAGAAAAAATCCTCCAGCACTGAAAAAAAGAAAGTAAGCTCCGAGGAACAGTGAACTCGCCGGTCGTTACCTCGGCGCAAATGCGTGAGGCAGAAAATGTCGCATTTGCTCGCGGCGTCTCCGCCGAAGCTCTGATGAATCAGGCTGGGGCTGGGATCGCGCGGGCAGTGCAGCAATTCTTTCCGCGTCCCGGATACTGCCTTGTCTTTTCCGGCAAAGGAAATAACGGCGGCGATGCCCTCGTTGCCGCGGCGCATCTGAAACGCGCTGGCTGGCACACCGATGTTCATCTCTCCTTTCCGGAATCGCAATGCAGCGACCTTTTGCGCAAAAAAATCACAGAGTTCCGCGATACGCCCCCTGTAGCGGCAGCCGTGTCGGCTGCAAATCGCGGCTGCTCGCCCCCTACAATCATTCTCGACGGTCTCCTCGGGCTCGGATCGAAACCACCTTTACGCGACCCAATTCTGGCGGCGTGTCGTGAAATCAATCGGTTGCGCCAGGAACACAGGGCATACGTTTTCGCGGTCGATCAGCCAACCGGTCTCGACGGCGATTCTGGAGAGGCCGATCGCGATTGTGTGATCGCTGACTTTACTGTCACGATCGCGGCGACAAAGCGCGGCCTCATTGCAGACAATGCCACTAATTTTGTCGGCAGGCTCGAAGTCGTGCCACTATCCGATCTACCGCTCGAGACGGCTGACGAAACCGTTACCTGCACCGCTTCACTGCACGGTTTGCTGCCGCACCGCCCATTCGATGCTCACAAAAATCAGTTCGGCAGAGTGGGAATTGTCGCGGGCTCACGCGGTTTCGCCGGTGCAGCCACCATGTGCACGTGGGGTGCCTTGCGTGGTGGCGCCGGCCTGGTCGAAGTCTTCGTCCCCGAAAATATTTACGAGATCGCCGCCGCCGCCGCGCCTTTCGAATCGATGGTCAAACCGGTGAAATCGTATCGCGATTTGATCGAGGAAAAAATCGATGTCTGGGGAATCGGCCCTGGACTGGGCAAAGACAACGCCAATGAAATTATCGAATTAATTCAGCGCGCAGAAAGTCCGATGGTTGTCGATGCTGATGCCCTCAACATCATTTCGGCTAATGTGAGCATCCTTAAGAATTGTCGGGGGCCGCGTTTACTCACCCCCCATCCCGGCGAAATGAAACGGCTCGCCGGTGATCAAAAAATTTCGCGCGCGGAGCTCGCGAAAAAATTCACCAGCGAATTTCCAGTGACGCTTTTATTGAAAGGAAGTCGCACCATCCTTGCAGAAAGCGGCAAGCGCATCAGTTACAACACCACCGGAAATCCGGGAATGGCCACCGGCGGAATGGGCGATGTTCTCACCGGCGTTTGTGCTGCATTGCTCGCACAAAACCTTTCACCTTTCGACGCTGCCCGCGTCGGTGCGTGGGCCTGCGGCCGCGCCGCTGAGCTTGCCTTGTTTAATAACAGCGAAAGTGAACAATCACTTTTGCCTCGCAATGTCCTAACAAATCTTGGACGCGCCTTCCGAGAACTGTAGCGGCTGTCTGCGACTACCGTTTCCGAAGCAAGTGCGACCAGTGCTCCTTCGGTCGCCGTTCATTAC
>Ga0209473_1001186_pt1 | contig 14647 bp, 15 predicted proteins | sample GraSoiAngelo_133_FD_185890 | JGI IMG/M metagenome (GOLD analysis project Ga0209473, IMG submission 185890) | Grasslands soil microbial communities from the Angelo Coastal Reserve, California, USA - 14_0929_05_20cm (SPAdes) (version 2) | ecosystem: Environmental > Terrestrial > Soil > Grasslands ...
GCCATCCGCCGTGCGAGTGGGGAAGCTTTCACGCGGGTGGCATCTGCCGCAGCGGCCACCGGCAGCGGGCTGACAGCTACCGGAGCAGGCGCCGTCACCGTCGCCACGTTTCCCGTTTCCCGTTCCCCGCTTCCCGAAGGCGTCGCTGGCGCTGCGGCGGCTGGCGCGGCACCGACGGCCTCGGCAGGCGAGACGATCACCGCGACCACGCTCCCGACCGCGACGGTCTGGCCCTCGGCGGCGGCGACCTGGCGCAGCTCGCCGTCCGCGCGCGCCACCAGATCCATCACGGCCTTGTCGGTCTCGACCTCGGCCAGCGTCTCGCCCGCCTTCACCGGGTCCCCGTCCCGCTTGTGCCACTTCACCACGCGCCCTTCTTCCATCGTGGGCGAGAGCGCTTCCATATAGACGTTCGTGGCCACGGGGGTTCAGTCGAGGTAGAGGACGCGGCGCGCCGCGGCGACCACGCGCTCGGGAGAGGGCTTCGCGAGCCGCTCGAGCTGCTTGTTGTAGGGCATCGGCACGTCGGCCTGGGTGACCCGCAGGACCGGCGCGTCCAGCTGATCGAAGGCTTCGCGCTGGATGACGTCCACCACCTGCGCGCCGATCCCGGCGTGGGGCCAGCCTTCTTCGATCACGACCGCCCGGTTGGTGCGCGCCACCGAGCCGAGGATCGCCTCCTCGTCGAGCGGACGCAGCGAGCGCAGGTCGAGCACTTCGGCCGATACCCCTTCGTGCTCGGCCATCTGCTCGGCGGCTTTGAGGGCCACGGCGACGGTCTTCGAGTGGCAGATGAACGTCACGTCGCGCCCGGGCCGTTTGACGTCCGCCTGCCCGATCGGGACGATGTGCTCCCCCTCCGGCACCTCTCCCTTGACGTTGTACAACATCTCACCCTCGAGCACGATCACCGGGTTGTTGTCCCGGATCGCCGCCTTGAGGAGACCCTTCGCATCCGCCGGGGTCGCGGGCGCCACGACCTTCAAGCCCGGGATGTGTGACACCCAGGCGTCCCACGCCTGCGAGTGCTGCGCCGCGAGCTGCAGCGCCGCGCCGTTCGGCCCGCGAAACACGATGGGGATGGGAATCTGGCCGCCCGACTCGTACAAGATCTTCGCGGCGGAGTTGACGATCTGATCGAGCGCCAGCACGGCGAAATTCCACGTCATGAACTCGATCACCGGGCGCAGGCCCGCCATGGCGGCGCCCACCCCGATCCCGGCGAACCCCAGCTCGGCGATCGGCGTGTCCACGATCCGCATCGGCCCGAACTCCTCCAACAGACCACGGCTGACCTTGTAGGCGCCCTGGTAGACCCCGACTTCCTCTCCCATGAGGAACACGTCGGGGTCACGCTGCATCTCCTCGCGCAGCGCCTGGTTCAGGGCATCGCGGTACGTGAGCGTCGCCATCAATCGGCCAGCACGTGGGTGGTGAGCTCGGTGGGGTCGGGATCGGGGCTCTGATCGGCGAAGCGCACCGCGTCCTCGGCCGCCGCGCGCGCCTCCGCGTCGAGGGCGTTCAGCCCCGCCTCATCCAGCACGCCTTCCTCCTTGAGCTTCCCGGCGAGCTGCGAGATCGGATCGCGCTTGCGCTGCTCCTCCACTTCTTCCTTGGTGCGGTACACGCCGTGTAAGGGGTCGGACATCGAGTGGCCCATGAAGCGGTAGGTCCGAACCTCGAGCAGGGTCGGGCGGCCGCCCTTGCGCGCGCGCTCGGCGGCGCGCCGGGTCGCCTCGTTTACCGCGAGCACGTCCATGCCGTTCACCAGCTCCGCCGCCATGTCGTAGCTGCAGGCGTGCTCCACCACATCGGTGACCGCTGCCACGCGCTCGAACGCCGTGCCCATCCCGTAGCGGTTGTTCTCGCACAGGAAGATCACGGGCAGCTTGTACACGGAGGCCATGTTCAGCGTCTCGTGGAAGGCGCCGATGTTGACCGCCGCCTCGCCGAAGTAGCAGAGGCAGACCTGGTCGCCGCCCCTGTAGCGGATCGCGAACCCTAGGCCCGCGGCGAGCGGGACGTGGCCGCCGACGATCCCGTGGCCGCCCATGAACCGCCTCCCCGCGTCGAACAGGTGCATCGAGCCGCCTTTCCCCTTCGAGCACCCCGTCGCCTTGCCGAACAGCTCGGCCATGACCGCGTTCGCCGGCAGGCCGCGCGCGAGCGCCTGCCCGTGCTCGCGATAGGAGGAGATCACGTAGTCGTCGTCGCGCAGTGCGGCGAGCGAGCCGACCGCCACCGCCTCCTGGCCGATGTAGAGGTGACAGAACCCGCCGATCTTGCCCAGGGCGTACGCTTCGGCGGCCTTCTCTTCGAAGCGCCGGATCAACAGCATCTGGCGCAGCATGCGATGTTCCAGCTCGTGCTGGGCGGGCGCGTGGGTGGTCTGGGCGGTTGCGGTGGCCATGGCGATCGGTGAGGGTTCTAGCGGGCGGCGGTCGCTCGCGTTACCTGTTCCCACGCGTGGTAGCTCGAGCGCACCAGCGGGCCGGCTTCGACATGACGATAGCCCATCTCGACGCCGCGGCGGCGCAGTTCGGCGAACTCGTCGGGCGTGTAGTACCGCGCGATCGGGAGATGCTCGCTCGAGGGTCGGAGGTACTGACCGATGGTCAGGATGTCCACGTCCTGCGCGCGCAGGTCCCGCATGGCCACGAGCAGCTCGTCCCACTCCTCACCCAATCCGCAGATGATCCCCGACTTCGTGAGCATGCCGGGGTTCATGCTTTTGGCGCGTCGCAGCAGCTCGAGCGCCCGCGGATAACGGCCCCCCGGTCGCGCCAGCCGGTACAGGCGCTCGATGGTCTCGAGGTTGTGGTTCAGGATGTCGGGCGTGGCGTCGACCACGATGCGCAGTGCCCGCTCGCTCCCCTTGAAGTCCGGGATCAGCACCTCGACCGAGGTCCCGGGCCGGCGCCGTCGGATTTCGGCGATGGCCGCCGCGAACATCTCGGCGCCACCGTTCGCCAGATCGTCGCGGTCGACGCTCGTGATGACGACGTGCCGGAGCTCCATTTGTTCCACGGCCGCCGCGAGGCGCGCGGGCTCGTCGCTGTCGAGCGGAGCCGGTGTCCCATGGGCGACCGCGCAGTAGGCGCAGTTCCGCGTGCACACCTCGCCCAGGATCATGAAGGTGGCGGCCCGGTGCTCCCAACACTCCCCGATGTTGGGACAATGAGCTTCCTCGCACACCGTGTGAAGCTTCAGGTCTCGCATCAGATGCTGCAGCGCCACGTAGTTGGGACCGCCCGGCGCCGGAACCTTGAGCCAGGATGGCTTACGCTCGATGGGGCGGATAGGACGCTGGCGGTTCAGTTGGACGAGAGGAGGGCTGGCCATAACTATCGCCAAAATAGCGGGTTCACGAGGGGCGGGGTAGCCGCAGGGTCAAAAATTCAACCGTGCGGTTGATTCGGCCGAGCTAGTGAACCCCCCGGGCTCGTCGCTTGGTCAGCCTTCGGCCGACTCCTTGGATCGCTTCCACGGCAGCCGCGCCGGCGACCGTCGTGACGAGGTCCAACGGTCCGAAGCCGTACCCCGGCTGTCCCGCTTTCCCTTGGCGGCGCGCGTCCAGGGCTTCGAGCATTTCCCAGCTCGCAGCCACCACGGCCGTGATCGCGACGCGTTTCCACGCGTGGTCGCGGAACGGCCTCGCCACCCACGGCCCGCGGGCCAGGAGGTCGAGGCCGACACCCGCGACGAAATGCTGCACCTTGTCGGGGCAGGTGATGCATCGATCCGGATCGAGCCACTGTGCGGAGGCAGGTGGACCGGTTGCCAGGAAGACTGTCGCGAGGATCCACGTCGTGCGACGGACCATCGATGTACTCCGAGGCGTGCGTTGCGTGGTCATACGTCGCTGGGGACGTTGGGGTCCTTCGATGACTCCTCTTGCGACGTCGCGTCGGCGCACCACTCAGCCGGATTGCTGCTCGCCACCGAGTTTTTTCCTGATGCGCTCCAGCTCTTCGTCGAGCTGGGGGTCCGAGCTGAGCGTGCCGTCGGCGATCTCGGCGATTTCCTCCGCCTCGCGCCAGTGGCGCTCCAGCTCTTCGACCTCCGCGCGCTCGTCCACGGCCATTTCGAGGGCCAGGCGCCGCTCCACGCCAAGACTGCGCAGCGTGAGCTCGCGGCGAGCCACGTCGCTGATGAGCTGGTCCGGCCCGCCGGCGTTTTCGACCAGCCGAGCGGCGTCCTCGACGCGTTGCCGGGTGCCGCGCGCGAGCGCCAGATAGGTGAGTCCTTGACGGAGTGCGGCTTGCGCGTCGCGGCCCACGAGCATGGCCCCTTCGGTGCGGCAGGTGGGGCAGCTCAAGATCAGCGCGACGTCGGCCTGCGCCTGCCGCACCACCCGCGCGTGGGCCACGTGCTTGGCCCGCAGGTGCAGCACGCTCCCGCAGCGCTCGCAAATCGGCGGCTCGACGAGACTCACCCGGCGCCGGCCAATGATGCCGGTGTACATCATCCGCGCGAGGTTGGGCATGTTCCACACGAACACGCCCAGCGAGCCGCCCGCCGCCACATTGACGGCGACCGCGAGCCCAACGGCGGCGACCGTGACCGGCACGACGAACTTGAGCTGCTCGCGGCGCCGCGCTCTGAGCCGCTCGCCGTAGCGCCACGTCGCGAACTCGATGCGCCGCGGCTTCCCGACTCGCACGAGGTCGTAGCTTTGCCACCGGATCAAGGCGACCTGCTCGGTGGCGGCGGCCACGCGGCCTTCGCCGGCGGCGCGCGCCAGCGCCTCGATCTGTTCCAGGCGATCGTCCAGCGGAGCGAGGTTCCAGCGCGAGCACTTCGGGCAGATCACCCAGAGGCGACCCTTCCACTCGTCGAACGCGAGCCGCCGTCCGACCCCGAGCCCCGAGGGGCCGCCGTCGCCGTCGAGCGTGCCGTTGCAGAAGGCGCAGGTGCGGTACATAACCGGGAGCAGGGAGCAGGAGCGTTCGTTGGTCGGTACTGCTCCCTGCTCCCTGCTCCCTCAATGGAATCTATCCAAGCGCAACGCGGCGATGTCCGAGTCGGTCTCACCCGTGGTGAGGAGATCCGCCGTGATCTCGCCCGTTAGCGCCGCGAGCAGGATGCCGGTGCGTCCGTGCCCCGTCGCGTACCACAATCGGTCCACCTCGGGGTCCCGGCCGAGGATGGGTCGCCCGTCGGGAGTTGCCGGACGGAGGCCGGCCCACATGCGCTGCACCGATTGCGTCATGAGGGCCGGGAGCAACCGGACGGCGCCACGGAAGATCTGGGCAAGCCCCTCGTTCGTGACGCGCGCATCGTACCCGGCCCGCTCCATCGTGCTGCCGAGCACGGCGTCGGCGCCGCGGGCCAGGACGTAGCCGTGGTCGTGGAAGAGAATCGCGGGCGGGCAGCCGTCGGGCCACGCGGTCGCGGCCATCTGGCCGCGCAGCGGCTCGACGGGCAGGGGGCGCGGCAGGCCGCGGACTTGCGGAGACCACACGCCTGCGGCGAGCACGGCGTGCTCGACCGGCGTGGTGCCGTGGCCGGTGACGACTCCCGTCACGCGGCCGTGCCCGATGGCGAGCGCGTCGACTCTCTCGGCGTGGAGGGTGGCACCCAGGCGGCGCGCGTCCGCGAGGCAGGCGCGCGTCAGCCCCTGCGGGTCCAGCGCGCCGTCCTCGGGAGCGAAGAGCGCGCCCTGGCAGTCGGGCGCGGCGCCGGGCCAGCGCTCGCGCACTTCGTCGCCGTCCAGCCAGTCGCAACGGAGGCCGGCCTGGCGCTGCCGGGCCACCTCCTCCTTGAGGCGCTCGGCGGCCGGCTCGTCGAACGCGACGGCGGCGATTCCCGAGCGCCAGAACCCGATGTCGATGCCGGTGGTTTCCCGCAGGGCGGGGGCGAGCGGCTCGTACAGATCCCGGGCGCGCACCGACAGGGCGACCAGCACGTCGTCACCGGGCTCGATTTGCGCGGCCAGCATCCCGGCGGACGCCGGCGACGCGGCGGCGGGGTCGGGGCCCGGCTCGAAGATGGCGATTTCCAGCCCCCGCAGGGCGGCAGCCCGGGCGCACGCCGCCCCCACCGCACCGCCACCCACGATCGCGACATCGACCGCCTTCACCGGCTGGCGCCCCCCTGAAACTCGCTGCTACATTGCGACGTACGGCCCCGCCGTCGGGGTTTCACGGAGGTATACCCCATGTTCCGCAGCGTCCTCGGATTCGCCGTTGTCGCCGTGCTCGCTTGGCTCGGCTTGAAGCTCGTCTTCAGCGTGCTCGGCGGCCTCATCGGGCTGGCCATGACGGTGTTATGGCTCGCCGCCATCGGGTTCATCATCTACCTCGTGTTGCGGGTCGTCAGCCCCAGCACAGCGGAGAAAATCCGCGAAATGATCAAGGGACGCCCGGCGGACGCCTAACGCTCTCACTGGAGTAGTTGGCTGGAGTGTACGTGAACGATCCTCCAGCCCTTCGGCTTCTGCTCGCACACGAAGGTGGCGCGACCGGCCTCGGCTTGGTTGCGCTCTGAATTGAGCCACCGGTAGTCCACCAGCACCCACGCAAATCGGCCTTCCAGCGTCACCGCCGCCGCGGCGACGGTGGCCCGGCCGCCCAGGCCGACCCCGGCGAAGCGCGGCGTCCCCAGCCGCACGCGCGCATTCGCGACGACGAGTGCGTCGGGCGCATACAGCGTGTCCGCGGCCCGGTCCCCCTTCGCGTCCAACAGCACCGCCTGCCGCGCCATCTCCTGCACCATGTCCGGCGTTCCCACCGCCGCCGTCGCGCCGCTCGGGGCGAGGCGGCGAGAGCGGGTCACGCAGGCCGCGCCGAGCGTCGCGGCGAGCAGCAGCACCCGGCGCGCGCTAGCGCGCATCGAGCGCGCGCAGCACCGCCCAGGCGAGGAGCGGGATCAGGATCTCGTGGTGGCCGGTGAGCTGAATCCCGCGACCGCCGGCGAGCGTCGGGCGCTCGACGACGTTTACCCGCGGCCGGTAGTGGCGCTGCATGTCGCAGTCGCAGGCCGTGAAACCGGTCGGCTTGCCGCCGCCCAGGTTGCGCGCCACGGTGAGGGCCTTGAGGAACACCTCGGGCATCACCACCGCGCTGCCGAGATTGAGGACGACGCCGCCGTCGTGGAGAGTCGGGAGCGACGCGGCGAGTCGCTTGAAGTCACGGTGGCTCGTGGTGCCGAGCGCGGCGCCGTCCGCCGCGGGGTGCTGATGGATGATGTCGGCGCCGAGCGTGGCATGCACGGTGACGGGGACGGCCCACTCGCCCGCGGCGACGAGGACGGAGACCTCGCGGGCCGCGAGCTGCGGGCGGCGGGCGAGGTACGTGACGAGCGCCTCGCCCATGCCCATGCCGGCGCGCGCGCCGTCGCCGATGGCGGCGTTCATCTCGCGGCCGGTTTCCTCCGCCATGCCGAACGTACCGTCCGCCAGACCGGCGGCGACGTCCTCGCTCGTCCCTCCGTATGCCGCGAGCTCGAAGTCGTGGATGGCGGCGCTCCCGTTGAGCGCCAGGTGGGTGATCACGCCGCGGTGGATCAGCTCGCGGAGCAGGGGTCCCAGGCCGACCTTGATGACGTGCCCGCCGAGCATGGCCACGACACCACGCCGGCCCGCGGCGCTCGCCACCTGCCGGACGACCGCGCGGAGGTCCTTTGCGGCGAGGATGTCGGGGAGTGAATCCCAGAAGGCGGTGAAGCTCGGATCGCCGCCGGGGGGATGCGCGAGCAGGGAGGCGTCGACTTTGTTGGGGCGCTGCGCGATGGGGACCGTCTTCACCCGGGACAGGTCCGCCTCGCGGTAGTCGGTCATGGGTGCTCCGGACGGGAGTCGGCGTTCTCCTTGGGCGAGGCGATCTCCTTGAGCTTGAGCGTCACCTGGCCGAACGAGAATTTCGACTGCAGCGCCAGCATGATGTGCAGGCTGTCGTCCGACAGCCACATTCGCGCGTCGGCTCTCTCGGCGAAGATGCCGCCGCCATTCGGGATGCGCGGGCGGACGACGATCGCGTCCCATTTCTTCCCGGCCACGCCCACGCGCTCGCGCTTCAAGACCTCGACGATCACCGGATTGCGCTCGGGGCGGAAATAGCGGCGGAACTCGTAGCGCTTCCCGATTTCGAGCGGCACGGTGCGGATCCAGTAGAGGAACGCGGCGTCGTCGAGCGGGTCTGCCACGGTCGGCACCGTCGTGTCGCGCCCGGCTTCACGGTAAAACCCCGAGTCCGGGTAGATGTCGAATTTCCGCTCCCACGATTTGCCTTTTTCCTCGGTCTGATTCAGGAAGCGGCGCGAGCGGAAGTCGTGACGTCCCACCCACGACTCGAGGTTCTGGTGGATGTGGTACCACAACGCGCCGCCATCGATCAGGAACACGAAGTGAACCGTCTCGACGCCGCGGATGGTGTCGATCCCCGCGACCTGCATCGTGGCGGTGCCGACGCTGAAGGGCCCGTACCGCGCCCCGTAGACCAGCCGCTCACCGACAGGGAACGGCACCGCCACGGGGGCGGGGGGCGTGACGATCGCCATGGCGGACAGGGAGGTGACGCTGGCCGAATCGGTCCGCGCGGAATCCGGTCGGGAGGCGGTGTCCGACTGGGCGTGCAGGCCGACCGCCATGAGGGCCAGCGCCACCACGGTGCGAGCGGCGCGGATGACGGAACGGGCCCGCCACGCGTCGAGCAGCTGGCGCCACGGTCTGATGCGCGACGGGCGCTGCACCAGGTCGTACCGCGCCGCCGCGGGGACGGCGTCCAGCCGGCGGGCGTGCGGCGCCAGTCGTGCGACCAGCTCCGCGCTCGCACACCAGCCTTCGGTCCGGAGGAACGGGGTCGTGTCGTGACGCAGCGCCTGCCGCAGCACGATCAACCGCAGCGCGAGGAACCCCGACACGGTGTCGCGCAGCCCGGCGACGCGCAGCAGTCGAGGGGTCCAGCGGCGTGCCAGCCCCAGGGCCCGAGAGACTCGCCCCCGCTGCTGCAGCAGCTCCGCGACCACCAGGTCCGCCCCCGATTCCAGATGCTTCACCAGATCTTCCATGCTCTCGGGAGAATGGACGAAGTCCGCGTGGAGGGTGATGGCGCAGTCCCGCTTCGGCCGGTCGGTCCGCTGGAGCGCGAGGCGCAACAGCTCCTCGAGACTGCGCGCGTACCCCAGCCGCTCGCGGTGCGTCACGATCGTCATCGGTAGGACCTTGGCGTACGACGCCAACACCTCGCGGGTGTCATCCGTCGACGCGTCGTCCAGCACCAGCAGCTGGTATTCACGTGGGAACGCCGTGAACACCTGGCGCACCTTCCACAGCACCAGCCCCGCGGTGCGGGCCTCATTGTGCACCGGGACGCAGACGTAGATCATGGCCCTGCAATCTAGAGGAGCGAGCGATACACGGCCAAGACGCCGGTCGCCATGGCGGAAGCGGTGTAGCGCACGGGCAGGGGGACGGGGGAGGGGTGAGCCAGCGCTTCAATCACTCGGCGTGCGAGGGCGTCGGCGTCCCCTACCGGCACGAGCCCCTCGGGTGGCACGATCTCGGACAGCCCGCCCCCTGCCGTCGCCACCACCGGTTTGCCCAGCGCCAGCGCGTGCAGCACCACGGTGCCGAGACCTTCGGCCCGCGAGGACATGACGACGACATCGCTCTCGCGCAGCAACGCATCCGCCTGAGCGGCGTGGCCGATCAGGTGGACACGATCGGCGAGGTCGAGCCGGCGGACTTCGGCTGCGAGGGCATGGCGCTCGGGGCCGTCGCCCGCGATCACCCAATGCAGATCGGGGCGGTCGGCCCGCGCCCGATGAGCCGCGCGAATCAAGGTGCGCTGATCCTTGGCCGGCTCGAGCGCGGCGACGTTGGCGGCAATCGGCGCGCGGGGGGGGAGCCCCAGCATCGCCCGGAGGTTGAGCGGCACCGCGGCCGCGCGGCGCACTTCGTCGGGATCGACGCCGGAGGGAACCGTCTTGACTTCTCCCGCGGGGAACCCGGCGGCCAGGAGCGTTGCCCGCACGGCTTCGGAGATCGCTACGACGGCGTCGGCGTGGCGCAGGGCGCTGCGGCGGCGCACGGGAAACACGACTCGGCGCGTCGCGACGAGACGCGGCGCCGCCGTGCGCGCATAGGTGAGGAAGCGGCGCGCCCAGACCGCGACCGTGACGGCATGGTTGTTGTGGGCGTGGATGAGATCGGGTGGCCAGGTCAGGGCTTCGACGACGAGCCGCCACCCGGCCCGCGGGTCGACCCCGAGGGTCCAGGGCACCTCACGGACGGCGACGCCGTCGGCCGTGGCCCGGCGCGCGAGCTCGCTGCCTCGCCGCGTGACGAGCCGTTGCTCGACGCCGGGCTCGCGGGCCAGCTCGCGGGCCAACAGCCGGACCTGGTTCTGACCGCCCCGGAATTCCCGGCCGGAGTCGACGTGGAGGACGCGCACGCCCCCCCTCAGGCCGGCTGCTTCGCGGCATGGCCGAGGGCGGCGCGCAGCTCGGCCAGCGTAAACGGCTTGTGCAGGTAGGGCCGACCGAGCGCTTCGAGGAACTGCAGGGTGTCGCCGCGCACGGTGTCGCCGGTGGCGAAAATGATCCGCTCGGCGACCCGCGGGTCCTGCCGGGCGAGCTTCGTGTACATCTCGCGCCCGGAGAGGTGCGGCATCCGCAGATCGCAGATGATCACGTCGAATGCGCCGGCGAGGGCGCGCTCCAGCGCGTACGTGCCGTCGCTCGCCACCTCGACGGTGTGGCCCCAACTTTCGAGCGTGGCCCGCATGTAATGCAGGATGTGCGGTTCGTCGTCCACGACCAGGATGCTGAGCGGCTTCGACTCGCCGGGCGGCACGGGCGCGACCTCGGCGCGCGCGGCGCGCGCGCCGATCGGCAGCTCCAGGGTGAAGGTCGCTCCGCCGCCCGGCCGCGTGTCGAGGGTGATGTGGCCCCCGTGCTCCTTCATGATCCCCTGGGAGATGGAGAGCCCGAGGCCCGTGCCCTCGCCCTCCCGCTTGGTCGTGAAGAACGGCTCGAACACGCGGGCCGCGACCTCTTCGACTATGCCAGGGCCCGAGTCCGTGACACTCACCGCGACGCTGTCGTGCACGCGACGCGCCGTGATCCAGATTCGGCCGGACGGCGCGTCGCTCGCGATCGCCTGGCACGCGTTGTTGATCACGTTCACGAACACCTGCTTGAGCTGGTTCGCATTGACTTCGACGTCGGGCAGCCCGGGCTCGACTTCCAGGGTGGCCTCGACCTTGTGCGCCATCAGCTGATTGCGGAGCAGGGCAAGGGTCGAGTCGAGCAGCGCCCGGATCGGCTGGCGCGTGCGCTCTCCCTGCTGGCTGCGCGCGAAGGACAGCAGGTTCTTGACGATCGTCGCGGCCCGTTCCGCCTCCTGGCGGATCACCTGGAGCGGCTCCCGCAGCGAGGCCGGGACGTCGCCCGCCTCGGCGAGGAAGTCGCTGAAGCCCACGACGGAGGCGAGGGGGTTGTTCAGGTCGTGCGCCACCCCGGCGATCAGTTGACCGATCGCCGACATTTTCTCAGACTGTATGAGTTGCTCCTGCAACCGGCGCCGTTCGGTCTGGTCCTCGAAGACGAGGACCGCGGAGCCCGGCTCGGCCATCGGGATGGCGGTCAGGAGCAGCGTGCGCTCGCCCGCGCGGATCTCCGCCGTGCTCGCCGACGGCTCGGCGAGGGCGCGCGCCACGGGGTCCGACCAGGCGGGCGGGAGGAGCCCGAGCCACGGCCGGCCGGGAATCGCGGTGACCGCGGTCTGGATCAGGTCGGCGAACACGCGGTTGGCGCGACGCACGGTGCCGTGGGCGTCCACGATGCAGATCGCCTGGGAGATGGCGTCGACCGTCTTCTCCCACTCGCGCTTGGCGGAGGAGAGGAGCTCCACCAGGCGGGCATTCTCGAGCGCGATCGCCGCCTGCGCGAGCACCGCGCAGACGAGCGTCAGCTCGGCCTTCCCCAGCACGCCGGGCCGCTCGCTCGAGAGGGAGACCGCGCCCATCGTGCGACTGGCGGCGATGAGCGGTGCGCCGAGCCAGGAGCCGGGGGGGGGCGCGTCGGCGGGCAGCTCCGCCCCGCGGCGCCGCGCCTCTTCGCGTACGTTCTTGGGGAACGCGAGCGGCCCGTGCCGCAACGCGAGCTGCAGCAGGGGGTCGTCGGTGCGGGCCGGAACGGGGTGCGTGTCGTAGGTCACCGCCAGCCGGTTCGACTCGGCGTCAAGTAGTATGACCGAGAGCCGATCGGGCCGGAGCAGCTCGGCGAGCGCGCGCGCCACCACCTCGACCACGGTGGTCGGCCGGAACGCCCCCGCGAGCTCCTGGGCGAGCGTCGTCAGGCGCACCAGCAACTCCGGCGCGGGTCGGGGGGTAGCAGCGCTAGAGGGAGGTCTGGGCATGATACTGGCCAACGTCCGTGGTCGCCTGCGGGCGCAGGACTTTCTGCTCGTCGCGCTCGCCCTGGCGCGTGGGGACGCGCCGCGCCGCGCGCGGTACGAGCGGCTGCTCCTCGAGGAGGGACCCGACGAGCTGCTCGACGACCCCGACCTGCTCGCCGCCCTGCTGGCCCTGCGCACGCTCGTGGTCCCGTCGCCGGCGCTCTTTACGTATGTGGCGGTGCGCCATACCCTGCGCGCCGCCGGCGTCGACGACCGCGTCCTGGCCGACTACCTGGCCGCGCTGCTGCTCGAATTCGGCGATCATGACCGGCACGTCCGCATCCGCCGCACCGACGACGAGACCTACCACTACTTGATCGACATGGTGGAGGACCTCACGGGACTCGACGACGCCGGGGAACGGGCCTTTCTGCTTCGCGCGCATCTCGGCAACTACAGTCTCTGGCTCGCCGGACTGTTTCCGGACTACATCGCTGCCCGGCGCTCCCGCAAGGGCGGGCCCGACCTGCCGTATTACGACGAGCTGGGCCGACAGGGCTTTCGCCTGGCCGCCCAGCACCGGCTCGCCGAACATCTGGGCGTCGCCACCATCTACCGCGCCGCCGCCGAGCGGTTCCCCACGCTGCGGGTGGCCTTCAACCGGCTGAGCGACCGGGTCTTCTTTCCGAACGTTAGCACACCGGAGAAGATACTCCGAAATCTGTAGCGTAAGCGGTGAGCGGTCAGCGGGGCGGCCCAACCGCTCACCGCTTACCCCTCACTCGTCCAGAAACCGCGTCGGCACCGTCGTCGCCGCCTCGACCAGCTGCTCCGCGGATTTCACGAAGCGCACCACGATCGGCAGCGACCCCTTGAGCGTGAGCTTGCGCTGCATGATCCCCGCGATGGGCCCGAGCTCTTTCCGAATCACGCGCTTCCAGTGCTGGTAGTCGCCCGAGATCACGAACGCCGCGTGGTCCGCCTCCCCGTGGGACACGACCTTCGCTTCGCGGCAGACGCCTCGCTCGAGGTCGAGCCAGATCCCCACCGGCTCGCCGATCCCGATCTCGGGCTGACGATTCACCACGAGAGCGACCGGACCGTGCGTCCACTCGAGCGAGGCGGCGCGATACCCGTCGCTCGCGTTGATCGCCACGCCGTACGCGCTCACCCATTCGGCCGACGGAAATGCGATGCTCACGCGATCGCGTCCGCGAAGCCGCGGAACAGCGCGCCCTCCACGTCGTCCTCCGGATGCCACTGGACGGCGAGCGTCCAGGGTGCTCCGGGGTCCCTTCGCTCGGCCCCCTCGATCACGCCGTCCTCCGCCCAGGCGTTCGCACAGAGCGGCGGCGCCACGTCCCGGATTGCCTGGTGATGCCGGGTGTTCACGCTGGCGTGCACGGTCTCCAGCGTGTGGTGGAGCAGCGTTCCGGACTCGATGCGCAGGCCGTGGCGGGAGCGCGTATCGGCGTGGTCGACGGAGCCGGGGCGCTCGCTCGCCAGGTCTTGGTACAACGTGCCGCCCAGGGCGACGTTCAGGATCTGGATCCCGCGGCAGATGGCGAGGACCGGGAGGCGGCGTCGCTCGGCGCCCGCGATGAGCGCCAGCTCCACCGCGTCGCGTGCCCGATCGATCTCACCCAGCCTGGAATGGGGGGACGCCCCGTAGCGGCACGGCTCTACATCCTCGCCCCCCGTGAGGACGAGACCGTGCACGCCGTCGAGCGCCGCCCCCGCCGCCGCGGGCTCGAGGACGGGGGGCACGAGGAGGGGCACGAGCCCGACGCGCATCAGGGCATACACGTAGGCGGTGTTCAGGGCGACGCGCTCCCGCCCCGCGTCGGTGCGGCGCGTCGCGCTCACGGCTACGAGGCGCGTCACAGCGCCGAGCTTGGGGGGCCCGCCGCGGCGCCGAGCAGCGGGCACTTCGGGTTCGAGACGTTCGCCCAGTCGACGCGCACGCCGTACAACGGGATCGTCCGGTCGGCGCCGGTCAGGGCGCCGATGCTCGGGTATCCCTCCGGCGGGCGCCGCGACTCGTAGATCAGCAGGCCCTGCGCTCGTTGCGTGGAATCGTCCACCACGAGGATAGCGTAGGCGGTGGAGTCGCTGATCGAAGTGGCGGGGAAGCCGGCTCCCTGAAACTCCATCGTCAGCGCCCCCTTGGTGTAGCTGACTGCCACCGCGCTCTGCTGGGTTACGCCGACCACCCGGACGGGAAGCGTGCCGGGGAGCCCGCGTGGCGCGTCCGTGAGCACGAAGGGTAGATGCCGCAGCCGGTCCTGGATCAGGGACGGCCCGATG
>Ga0209473_1001190_pt1 | contig 14621 bp, 11 predicted proteins | sample GraSoiAngelo_133_FD_185890 | JGI IMG/M metagenome (GOLD analysis project Ga0209473, IMG submission 185890) | Grasslands soil microbial communities from the Angelo Coastal Reserve, California, USA - 14_0929_05_20cm (SPAdes) (version 2) | ecosystem: Environmental > Terrestrial > Soil > Grasslands ...
CAGGTTTATACCGGCTTCATTTTTCGCGGGCCGAAACTGATTCACGAAATCGCCGGCCTCTAGCTCCCGCTGTCCCAAGTGGAGGGCGGAGCTCCTGCGACGCCGGAACCGCCAGTCCGGCTCGGACCGGGCTCGCCCCTCCACAACGTGCGCGCAACATCGCGGTGATGGGCGAATCAGAAAAGGAGGTGGATCATTATGTTGCGTTGGGCTGTTATTTTTCTGGTGATTGCGCTGGTAGCTGCGCTCTTTGGATTTACCGGGATTGCCTCGGCTGCGGCGGGAATTGCGAAATTTCTCTTTTTCCTGTTCCTGGTTGTCTGCCTGGTGCTCTTTATCGCCGGAATGAGCGTGGCGAAAAGATTCTAGAGACATTTAATTTTGTTAAAAATGGCGGGGAAGCGCGCCGATGATCACGGCGGCAAGCTGGAAGCCTGACTTCCAAATGAGGCTCCAGCTTCTAGCGTGTCTCCTCCCAGCTGCAATCAGCGGGCAAGATGCCCGCTGGCCCCACAGCCAAGATGGCTGTGCTACGTCAGGCGCGAACTGGCTCAGCCGCGACGGAGCTCATTTGTTTCTCGTTCAATAACTCGAGATTTAACCCAAGTTCACGCAGCAGCTTCACATCGGCGGTGGCAGCGGGATTTTCCGCGGTCAGTAGTTTGTCTCCGAAGAAGATCGAGTTTGCGCCTGCGAAAAAACAGAGCGCCTGGCCTTCGCGCGTGATGCGCGTTCGACCAGCGGCAAGACGGACCCGGGCCCGGGGAATTGCGATGCGGGCAACAGCAACCAACCGGACCAGATCGAAAATATCTACCGGCGGGGCGTCGGCCAGCGGCGTTCCCGGCATCGCCATCAGGCAATTAAGCGGAACACTCTCGGGTTGCGGATCGAATTCGCTCAAGACTTCGAGCATGCGCAACCGATCATCCGCGCTTTCGCCCATGCCGATTATCCCGCCGCTGCACACCGACATGCCGCTGCGTTGCACTGCCCGGATAGTATCGACCCGGTCCTGGAAGGTGTGTGTGCTAACGATTCTTGGATAAAAATCGGGCGAGGTATCGATGTTGTGATTGTAAGCGGTGACGCCGGCGGCCTTGAGTTTCGCCGCTTCGTTGTCGCCGATTTCACCGAGGGTAACGCAGACTTCCATGCCGAGTTGGCTGACTTCGCGCACGATTTCGAGCACGCGCTCGAATTTCTCAGTGCCGTCGTGTACTCCGCGCCAGGCTGCCCCCATGCAAAAACGTGTCGCTCCCTGTGCCCGCGCTTGTTTGGCAGCCGATCGAATCCGCTCCAGCGGAAGCAAATCTTCGCGTTCGATGCCGGTAGTGTAATGGGCACTCTGCGCGCAATAAGCGCAATCCTCGCTGCATCCACCGGTCTTGATGCTAAGCAGCGAACAACGCTGCACCGATTCGCCGCGCCAATGTTCCAGATGAACCGCGCGCGCTCGCGAAATCAAATCAAAGAGAAGCCGGTGATAGAGGACCCGTAATTCAGCGAAGTGCATTCAGATTCAAGATCAGAGATTCCTCGACTTCGCTCGGAATGACAAGAGCAGCGTTGCTCAAATCAACAATCAAACCTCCAACATCAATTGACCCATTTGCCGCCTTCGGAGGTGAGGATGGGCAATTCGTCATCCATGAATTGTGTCTTGCCGAGCGCGCCCCACATGCGCGTGCCGGTCGCAGCGTGCCAATACTTGCTCATTTCTTCGCCGGTGTGACAGCCCCAGCTTTTCACAAATGCGCCTTTGGCAAAAATGCGTCGGTCGATTTTCGAAAGCTCAGTTTCGTGCAACCACGCTTTGGCGGAACTGTCGATCACGTTGCTATAATCGAACATGAAGCACGCCTTATTGGAATGGCCGAAGTATTCGAAGGCAGCAACCTTCAGCGAAGTGCGCGGTTGACCGTTATTAAGGTAATCGATCACGTCTCCGCCCTTGTTGAAGTAAACAAGACGCAGATTAAATTTGTCGCGCACGGAATTGATGTCCCCGATCAAATCGACTCCGTCCTGCTTAGCCCGCTCAATATAGGCGGGCTTGTAAACCAGCCACGTTATCATCAGGTCCGGTCCAAACTGCTCGCGCAATTGCTCGGTCCGAATGCGGGCCGCATGCACGAAATTTGCCCACCAATGATCATGCGGCTGGGCCTTGTATTTCTCCCACTGGTTGAGGGAGACGCCACCGACCAGGATAATCCATTCGCCTTGCGGCACATTGGCCGCCGGGATTGGCTGCGCGAGGGCGAGCGCAAAAATTGCAGCCAATGGGAGGAACCGTTTCGTCATAACTGCCGAGCAGCACTATTTATGCTGCCGCATAGGTCGCGCAACTCGCTGGGTGCAGGCGAGAAATTCACTTGTCTCGAACGTTCTCAACTATGGAGAATCAGTGACGATGGTGACGTCGCTTGAACCTGCCCTAAAACCGCATCGTCGTGGGATTGAAGCGGCCATTATTCTGGCGCTCTCGTTTGTCGCGACTATCGCACTGCACGGGAAGATGCAACCCACAGTGCTCGGGGCCGAGACCGGATATTATCAGGTAATCGCTCATACCTCGCCCCGGCACGAACGCACATTGCTGCGGGGGTTTTGGACAACGAGTTCGCATGGGCACTACACGCCTCTGGCATTTACCGCGGAGTTTTTATTTGCCAAACACGTTGGACTCCGCCCGAATTGGTGGCGAAACAGGCAGCTTTTTCTGGGCGCTTTGCTTATCTTCGTTTTTTTTGGTCTCATTCGAGCCGCCGCCGAACAGACCGGCGCGCCTCCTTTCGCCACCGCACTCCTGGCGGCGGCCATGACTTTAATTTTCGTGGCGCAACCCCTGATGCGGAACCTTCTGGAATGGCCCTTTCACAGTTTGCAAATCGGGTGGATGATTTTTGCGGCAGCCACTGGCTGGGCGTTGGTGCGGCTGCCGGGTTCGCCCAACAAGGATCGTCTCCTTTGGCTGATCGTGCTGACCGCCTACGGCTCGATGCATGTCCTTGGCCTGGGTCTGGCAGTTGTTACCGGAACAGTGGCTGTGCTCTCTCTTATTCTGATAGGAGCACTGACTGGCTCCTTCACGGAATTCAAATCACATCTGCCGACTCTGGTAGCGACCCTGATTTTTTTGGCCGTCGCTGGCTCCCTTCACACGCTCGCGATGATCGCGTTGAACAACGCGCCAGCTAACGCCGGACTGAATGCCGGTCGCCTTCCCGATTGGCACCAATTGGTCGGTTTGTACGCCTTATTGCCAATCTCGATCGTGGCCGGCCTTTTTGGTGCGAGCTTAGACAAAGGAGTAATTGACAGCGTGCTACACAGCGCGTGGCCGATTGGCGCTGCAGTCGTGCTAACCATTGGATTGTTTGTCGTTGTGCTGGCGAAGAGAAGCCGACAAATCTGCACGCGACCCCGCCTTGCCGCCTTATGTCTTGCATCGTTTTCCGGGGTCATGCTTGTCACACTCGTCGCCATGATTTCGATGCGGGAGATACGGGAACCGACTGGCGTTGGCCTTTTTGGATATCTGATTCGAGCGCGATATGTCTTGCCGCTTACAGTTTCCTGGCTCGGGATCGTTCTTGCAGCCCTGATGCTTTTATCTCCGCAGCGTCTTGTTTTCGTGGCCGTCGTTTCGAGTCTGTTCGCTGTTGGCGCAATTGTTGGCCACCGCAGCTACGAGTCTCATGTTCTGGCGCGGACAGCGCCACTGCATGGTGCCTCGCACATCCAGATTTGGCGGAACCTGGTGCAAATCGCGCACGAAGCGCGTGCTGCCAATCTACCTATTCCAAATATTCCGTTGCAATCGCTCTCTGGTTTTTCCTTTGTTGACTTCAAATTTCTCGAGCCGCTTCTCCATGATGAACTTCATCTTCCGGAGAATGAACATGACTCCTTTCTCGATTGGACCGAGTGCCGCGAGCACCGGCTTGCTGAGTATTTGACGAAATGCCCGACTCTTTTGCCAACGGCCCAGCTGCTTAATCTTGACCTGCCGAATCCAAACCGCCCGTAGCCGATCTACCGACCGGAGGACTCGCCGCGGCGAGTCCCTCCAATTTACCAAATCGGATCGACCTCGTCGCGGATGAGGTCTTCTATCGTCTGGCGTTTGCGAATGAGCGCAACTTTATTCCCTCGCACCAGCGCCTCCGCCGGCAAGGGGCGCGAATTGTAATTGGAGGCCATGACAAACCCGTAGGCGCCAGCGCTCATGACCGCGAGCAAATCGCCCGCGCGCAACTCTGGCATTTCCCTATCCTGGGCAAAAAAATCACCGCTTTCACAAACCGGTCCAACGACATCGATCTTGTTTGTTTTACCCTCACTTCCTCCTCTCCCTGAGGGAGAGGATTGAGGTGAGGGCTCGGTAATCTTCTCCACCGGGACGATTTCATGATAGCTCCCGTAAAGCGCCGGACGGATGAGATCGTTCATGCCTGCGTCGATGATGGCGAATTTTTTCTCCGCCGTTTCTTTGATGTATCGAACACGGGTCAGCAAAATCCCCGCGTTCCCCACCAGCAATCGGCCAGGCTCGAGCAAAATCAGCAGCCCAAGTCTCGTTAGAGGCAGCAAAATTGCGTTGGCATATTCTTGGATCGACAACGCCCTCTTGCTCTCGTTCCTGCTCGACATCCCACCCCCATCTGGCGCTGCGCTTCCTCCTCTCCCTGAGGGAGAGGATTGAGGTGAGGGCATCGTCCGTTTTGTCCACCACGCTTCCTCGCCGCTCGCGATCGATGATTCGTAAACAATTCCCAGTCCGCCGCCGATGCTGAAAAATTGGATGCCGTATTTCGATTTCAATTCCGAAACCAGCGGCGCAATTTTTTCGATCGCAGCCACGAACGGCGCTGCTTCGGTGATTTGCGACCCGATGTGCATCTGCACGCCACGAATGGTCACGGCCGGCATTTTGCTCGCCCGCTCGTAAACTTTCGCGCCCCGTTCGAGCGCAATGCCGAACTTGTTCTCGCTCCTGCCAGTGGAGATGTACTGATGCGTCTGCGCCTCGACATCCGGATTCACTCGAAGGGCAATCGGCGCGCGTTGGTTTTTGGCCGATGCGATCTCATTGATGTAATCGAGTTCGGCTTCGCTCTCGACGTTGAAGGAATAAACGCCTTGTTCGAGGGCGTACTCGATTTCCTCGCGCGATTTTCCCACCCCGGCGAAAGTGCATTTCGCTGGGTTAGCGCCGGCCTTCAGCGCACGAAACAGCTCGCCACCCGAAACGATGTCGAAGCCGGCGCCGGCATTGCGCAACAAGCGCAAGATAGCTCGATTCGAGTTCGCTTTGACCGCATAGCAGATCAAATGGTCGAGATTGCCAAGGGCTTCATCCAGGCGCCGGTAATGATCGAGAACGGTGCCGGCGCTATATAAATAGAGCGGGGTGCCAAATTTCTCCGCTGTGACCGCGACATCGACTTCTTCGCAAAAAAGGCGGCCGTCGCGATAATGGAATGAATGCACGATTAGAATCTAATCGTATTCCTATTCCTACTCATAATCTTATTCCTTCGGGAGATTACCAACGAATAGGAATAGGATTACGAATACGAGCACGAACGGGATTTCCTGGGAGGTCCGAGCCGGACTGGCGGGCTGTGCGCTACCCGGAAAAGATTCTCAACACGAGATTCAGAATCCCGATCAGCGCCACGCCCGCAGAAAAGCTTGTTAGCACCAATTTTTTTCCGTGCTTCATCATCTCTCCCAGGACGGCGTGCGCGGCCAGATAGAAAAATCCGCCGCCGACATGGGCCATGATCAGGCCAAGCCAAAAGGGCGAAGCATTCGCTAGAAAGAAAAATCCAATTACGCCGCCGAGAAGGGTGGCTGCTTCAACTGCCGCCACCCAGCCGGCAGTTGTAAGGCGAAGGAAACCAGCGCCGATCAAAAGACTGCCGAGAGCGAATCCTTCCGGAAATTTATGAATGCACAAGGCCAGGAATAACGACCACTTCGCTGCCGTCGCCGCGTGAATTTCCCGCCCGATCCCCAATGCTACCCCATCGGTCGTACTATGAATTGCCAGCGCGACAATCAGCGCGGTCGCGATCTGACTGAAATGGCGCGTTGCATCCTCATCGAAATGGCTGGCCGCGCACGCGGGACAGACGTGATGAACATACTTACTGATAAGAAAGAACAGCGCGTAACCGGTTGCTGCCGCCAGCGTCGTCGCCGACCAAGTGCTGTTTTCCAAGCTCTCGGGAATAATGGCGAAGAGCGTCACGCCAAGAAGTGTTCCCGCGGCAAAACTGATCAATGCGCAAAGCGGTTTGTGCGCCAATCGCAGCAGCGCGCTGACGATGCCGCCGATAACGGCGAAGGCATAAGCCGATACGATCTGCCAAAGGATAATTTGTCCACTCACGTTATTGCTGTTTCTGCCGAAAATCGTTGCGCAATTAGAGATGGACGCTGAGTCGAAGTAAACGTTGATCAGCGCTGGCCGAGCCAACGCTCAAGAGGTGGCGAGCGATTCGTGATCTTCCCGGCAATGCTGCGTCTCGATGGTGACGTGAACCAACTCCTCGTGCTCCCGCAACGGGTCGCGATAGGCTTCACATGTTTTCGGCTCGTGCGCGACAATCGAGGTGAAATCAACGTTAAACCTGTCTCACTGCGATTCGTCGCATGAATCCGACTCCCGACACGATCACGAGCAAAACGCCAAACGTGCAAACGATCGCCGCGCCACTTGGCAGGTCACCATAGAATGACCAAAACAACCCACCAATTCCTCCAGCGGTGGCGATGATCCAGCCCAGCAGCAGCCGAGCACGCGTCCCGCGCGCCAAATTAATTCCGCAAACGGCCGGCACGATCAGGTAACTGAATACCAGCAGCACTCCCGCAATCCGAACAAAGATGGTCACGACCAAGCCGAAGCTGGCGTAAAAGAAAAAATCCCACCACCGGACTCGCAGTCCTTTTTCGTAGGCGCGATCACGATCGAAAGAGACGAGCAAAAAATTTCGCCGCAGGGTGAAATGGAAAATTCCAACTGCGACAAAAAGGGCGAAACATTTCCAAACTTCAAGCGGCGTCACCAACAGGATATTTCCCACCAGCATTTGTTTGATTTCTTCGTCGCCTTCCGCAGCGCGACTCAACAACAGCACGGCCGCGGCCGCCGCTACGACATATGCGATGCCGATGATCGCCTCCTGTGGAATTTGGCTGGCGCGTTTTCCAGTTAGGGAAAAAATCGTGCCGCCCAGAAGGGTGAAACCGAGCGCAATACCAAATGTGGTCCAGCCATGAAGATCGAGACGAAAGAGCAACGCCACGCAAATCCCGAGGGAAGCCATTTGCGCCATTGCAATGTCGACGAAAATAATGCCGCGTTGGACGACATGAAGACCGAGATAGACAAGCAACCAGGGCAAGAGGACGCAGGCCACGATCGGCCAGAACATTACCTCCCACATATCATTTCAGCGCCGCGGCCAAGCGCGAAACAAGTGCGTCGATCAGCTTAATATAGTTATCGGTGCCCGGGAGCGCCCCGGGATATTGCGCGAAATCGACCACTTTCGCACCGGTCGCACTGGCGACACGTTCGGCAATTTTCCGGTCATGGTACGGCTCGACAATGATGGCATTGATCTTCTGCGCCTTCATTTGCGCAATCACTTCCGCCAGATGCGATGGCGATGGGGGAATACCGGGTTTCGGTTCCAGAAAAATATCGATCTCCAAACCGAAACGGTGGCCGAAGTAGGGCCAGGAATCGTGATAGGCGGCGATGTGCTGGCCTTTGAACGGCAGCAAGGTCGTGCCCCATTGCTGAAGCTTAGCATTGATAGCGGCTTCGAATTTTTTGTAGTTCGCGTCGTAGGCATCGGCGTTGGCTGGGTCGATTGCGGAAAATGATTGCGCGATGTGCTGCGCGATCGCTTTGGCAATGATTGGGTCGACTCCGAAATGTGGATTGCCCAGCGCATGCACGTCACCGGCGGCACGCGTCACATTCGCCGGCACGTTCATCAAACGAACTCCTTGCGAGGCCTGCACGCGGCCCGGTTTGCCGATGTCGAGCTTGGCGTTGCGCGCATTTTGTAAGAGCGGTGGCAACCATCCCAGCTCGAGTTCCGCGCCGCCATCGATCAGGACATCCGCGCTCCGAAGAGCGACGACGAAGCTCGGGCGCGCATCCACAAAATGCGGATCTTCGGTTGGTTTCGCCAAGACTGTAACGCTGACGTTGTCACCTCCAATTTCGCGCGCGAGCGAGCCAAAATCGGGAAGTGTGGCCACGACGTTGATCTTCGCCTGCGCCGAAAACGCGCAGAGAACAATAGATAGGATTAACAGGATTTTTTTCATGAAAAGTTAGATCGCGAGCGTTGCATGTATCAAAACTTGTGCGCTCCATGCGCGCCGAGGATGAATTCGAACTGCAGGAAAACAGAATCGACTTCGCGATCGGCGAGGAAAAAGTTCGACTCCAGAAAATCATGATTGTATTGCAATCGCAGCTTCGAAAATTCGGTCGGGTACCAGCTTAAATTTGCGCTGATACGCCACCGGGATTGCCGATCCGGATCATCAGTAAATCGCGAATTTTGCATGTGGAGATAGTCGCCGCGGACGCCTGCCACCCAGCCTTTGCGAAAACCCCATAGCACCTGCGAATACAACCCCCAATCGTGGAACGTTTCCGCTACCGGAAAACTCTCATCAACACCACGCCCGGCTTCGAACCGTCGATACATCACTTCGGTCTGCCATTTCAAGAACGGGAACCCACCTTCGGCATGCGCGCTTTTCCATTTGTAAAACAGGTCGCCACCGTAAATCTGCGTCCGCGAGTTCGCGCCGGTTTCGTTCGAACCGAACGCGCCGGAAACTCCCGCCAGCACCACCTGCGTCGGGCTAAGATCCACCGAATTTTCCCAGCGCGGAATCCAGACGAAATCCTGGAGACCACGTACTTCGCGATCGGTGGTTTCGCGATCGAAGAAAATTCCGTTGTCGCCTGGATTGCGGAAAGAAAATCCGGTGCCGCCGCGTCCGTTTTGCGAGACGAGAATCAGTTGAGAGTACCACGGTGTCGGCAACGTCCAGGAAATCTGTGCGCCGACACCGCGGAGCCCATCCGGGCCGAGCAAACGGCCGTTCACGAGCGGATCATCGGCAAAATCCCAGGTGTGCGGATGCGTCGGATTAATCCGGCCAAAGGCGGCGAAGAATTGCCCGCCCTTTAATTGCAAACCGAATGGCAGGTTCGTCGTTTGCATAAACGCTTCCTCGACCTCGACCTCGGTTTCGTTGTCGTTGTCGAGTTTGAAGACGATGTTGGCGAAACCTTCGAAGTAAGGATCGACCGCGCCATCGAAGGCGAGTTCGATGTTGCGGGCATTGAATCCGCGCTGTTGCGGATCGTGATCGCCCACTTCGATGTGCGACAGGTCGCGTGCGGTCGATCCAGCGAGAGCAAACATGCCGTCGAAGGAAATGTTCATGTAATTTTTTCCGCCGCCCGCAATGGTGATCGGCTGCGTGAGGGAGCCTGTTGATGTCTCAGTCGGCGGCGTACCGGTCGTAGGGGAGATTGCCCCTGCTGGCGTGGCGACGACTGATTCGTCCGTGGTCGGGAACTGGCCCGTCGCTGTCCCGTTCGCGTTCACAGTTGGCGCGCCTGGTGCAGTTGGCGCGTTGGCAACGACCGAGCTATCCGTTGTTGGAAATGATTCTTGGGCGCTCGCGCCCGGCAGAGGCGTAGGTAGAGGTGCCGACGCCACTGAAGGCGTTCCCTCACTTTGCGGCAATTGATTGCCGGTGATGTTTGCCTTCTCGAGCGCTGCCTGCTGATCTTTCACCTGCTGCTGCAACGCTTTCACCGTCTCGGTGAGGGCCTCGACTTGCTGGCGCAGCGCAGCCACATCCGAGGCGGTGGCGGAAGCGGTTGGCGTCGGCGTTTGCGCCAGAGCATGGTGAGAGGCGATCACCACCAGGATTGTCATTAGAGCTTTGAAGAAGAATTTGGTCATTAAAAAATTGATTAGTATCAGCAACAATCCCGCCGATGAGGTTGCGAGCGATTAGCGCGCGGGGAAATTCGCTGCGCAAAAAATGAATGCGCAGCCCGTCGCGGACGCGCGAAGCGTCAGTGAGACGCGGGCGGCGCGTGTTCCTGAATCGAAGAAGGAACTGATGCGACAACGAATTGAAAACGCTGCGGCAAAAACGCCGGAGAAACCGGAAAATTATTGCTTTTCGGAGCGACTGAAGGAGGCGCGCTGTGCTCGCAATTACCGGACGCGATCAACGTTGCAGCGCACTCGTGATGCGCACCGGGCTTGTGCAGTTTTTCGTGCAGCCGCGGCGAGCTGGCCAGCGTCAACGCCACAAAAAAGGCGACCAAAACGCTAATCCCAACGCGAGCGCACGCCTTCATCTTCCGCCGAGATTCCATCGGGGCGAATTAGCGCGCAAGAAATTTCTGCCGGTAACCTGAACTGGATTGATTACGCGTAGTCGAAAACTAAATCACTTTATCGAGGCGCCACGCACCTGAATGTCAGTTTCCAGGACGCGCTTTCATTCCACTGTAATGTCGGTGCAACGTTTTTTGAAAAAATCGCGGCGCGCGCGGTTTGTAACAGTTCAGAAATCGTACGCCACCGTGCCGTAAAATCCGCGGCGCTGCCCAAACTGCGGTGCGCCAACGCCGATGCCGCTGCCGTCGCGCAACTCGTAAATCTTATCGAACAAATTCACGCCATCGAAACGAACTTTGATCGCCTGTCTTCCACCAAGAGAAATTCTGCGTTCCACTCCGAGGTTCAAAGTTTCGTAGGGATGATTCTTTTGCGTGTTGGCAAAGCCGCGCCGCAATCCATTCCCATAAAGCGCGTCGGCGGAAAAACTCCAGTCGTTCCAGCTATAGGCGATCCCGGCCGAGCCGGTGAAGCGTTGATCGTGATCGAGGAAGACCCAGTGATCGCGAATGTAGGCGAACTCATCCGGATCGAAGAGGAATTGCGCGGAGCTGACATGCATGCCGCGCGCGTATTCGTAACCGATATTTAGATAACTGGAGAAACCTTTGTGCTGATAATTGGCGGTAAATTCGCCACCGTAAATTTCGCCTTCGCGATAGTTAAAGGATGAAAGAATGAGGGCCTGCCCGAATTGTCCTTCATCCAGGACGTTGCGGGCGTGCTTGTAAAATCCATCGATGCCAAGCTGCAAGTCATCGCCGATTTTCTGTGTCACCCCGGCATCGAAATAATGGGCGCGCTCGGTTTTCACCGGTGAATCCAATGTGATCGCAGATTCATTAGTTGTACCGAGAAATTTCGCGATCGTGCTCTGCGGCACATTTTCCAGCGGCGGCGGCGTGAAGTAACGCGCATAACCGATGTGAAAACTGGTCGGCGCCCATGGGGTATAGACGATGCTAACGCGCGGGCTAAACTGGCTTTCGGTCAACGTTTCGTCCGCGACATCGAAGCGGCCGCCAAAGTTAATCGTGAGCTGCTCGAACGGCTTCCATTCGTCCTGCAGATAAACACCATAGAAGTAGCCGAACTGGCTCGTATTATCGACGATGCGGAACGGCATATCGCTCGCCTGACTGCCATCGGGTAACGTTGGAAAGACGAGCGTGGCAGTGCCCACCGTTGCGTGCGATGCGGTAAAGAGTAACCCGCCGCGCAGAGTATTTTGCCCGTTAAGTTTGTAGCTCATGTCCAGTTCCGCGCCGTTAGTGTAAATCTGACGATCGACACGCGAAGCTACGCCGTTAAAGAAAAGATCGCCCACTTCGTCCGGCCGAAACAACACGCCGCTGTAACGGGTAAAGACCGATGCCTGCATGTTGAAGTTATCGGATTTCTTCTGGTAAGCCAGGATGGCATAGGCTGAGTTTTCGGCCTGGTTCTCGTCCAACTTCGACGAATCGAACATCGTTTTGCCATTCACTACAAATGCCGGCAGTTGCCCGGGGTTATTCGGAATTTCGAAGTTACTATCATTCCCGCTTAACAAGAGCGTTAGCCGGCTGGTGTCATCGATAATGTAGGAAAAATAACCGAAACCCTTGAATTGATCCGTGTCGTCATGAATCGGGTCGCTGCTTCGTATCGGATTTTCGACGCCGATGCCACTGTGGAGATAACCTCCGATTACGTAGTAAGTAAGTTTTCCCGTTACTCCGCCGTATTCGACACTCGGCGCAATGGTATCGAAACTACCGACATGCAGGGAAGCTTCGCCGCCGGTAAAGACAGCGCCGCTTTTGGTATGAATATCGATTACCCCGGTCGTCCGAAATCCAAACTGCGCCGGAAGCGCGCCCGTGATTAAGGAGATGTTGTCAGCAAAACGTGTCTCGAGTTCCTGGCCGAACCCGGTGATGCCTTCCGGCAGGAGGACGTCATCGAGCCGGTATTGCAGATTCGCGTGTTCCCCGCGCAAATGCAGCTGGCCAAACGAATCCTGCGCCACGCCAGGGAAACGCAAAATCGTTTGATTGAAAGGCGCGTCCTGTCCTTGCGATTGCTGGCCGAGCCGATCGGGGCCAACGGTGTAACGGGTTGCCCCGAGACTGGGCACGATTTGCTCACGTGAAATATCGAGTTCTTCGCTGGTAACAACAACACTGGGCGCGGTCGCAGTTCCAGGAGGTCCGGTTGGTGATGCGGATGGATTGGGTGACGCCACTGCGTTCTGTGCCATCGCCATGCCCGCTCCGCTCAGCATCGCGACCGTGATTGCTAAAAGTTTTTTCATTAAAAGTTTCATGATTGAAATTGGATGAATGCAACGCGCCTCTGGCGCGGTTGCGGTGAATAAAGGACGCGGGCGCGAGTAAACGCCGCGATTGCCTCAGCGGGAGAAAATCAATTCCGCGCGCAAACGCGGCGCCTTCGCGCTACGGAGCGACCGGCGGGGCGTGTTCCTGGACCGAAGAAGGAACGGCCGCAATGACGAATCGGAAATGCTGCGCCAGGAAGGCCGGCGATACCGGAGCATCCTGATTCTTCGGGACGATTGATGGCGGCGCAGTGTGTTCGCAGCTGCCGGACGCGATCATAGTCGCGGCGCATTCGTGATGCGTGCCGGTCTTGTGCAGCTTCTCGTGTAACTGCGGCGAACTGGCCAGCGTCAACGCTGCGAAGAAACCAATCAGAACGCTAAGGCCGATGCAGGCGCGCGGTTTCATGCCAGCAGGAGATTTACCTTGCGAGCCGATTTGCGCAAGTATTTCGACGCCTCCAGGGAGCGAGCATCAATAGGATAGAATCCAATCCTATTCTTATTCCTAATCTCATTCCGTCAGGGGATTACGAATAGGAATGGCAATTTCTGGGGAGCGCAGGCTGCCAGCCTGCTGCATTCGGCCGCTGCGCCGAATGTCCTCTTTTCGCGAGCCTAATGTGAGCTCGAGATCGGTTCGCGACAGGCTGCCGCGAACTGCAGGCTGGCAGCCTGCGCTCCCCAGAGCAGATCGGCGTCTTCGGTCGCGGCATTGGAATAATTGCGATCGACGTCGGCTGGACAGCGCCGTGCTGTTGCATTACGAGTCGGCGAACGAATGATTGGTCCGGCGAAAATTTACTTCATTATTTTTGGAATTCTGACGATTGCGGGCGGAATCGTCGGCTACGTTAAGGCGGGAAGCACGGCTTCGATCATCGCCGGCTCCATTTCGGGCGTGCTCCTTTTGCTGGCAGCGTGGCTGATGCCGGAGCATCGGGCAGTGGGATTAGTCGTCGCCCTGGTGGTTTCGCTTCTGCTGGCTGCGCAATTTATTCCGAAATTTTTCCAGACCTTCAAAGTGATGCCAGCGGGGTTGATGTCGGTCCTGAGTGCTATCGGGATTATTGTTGCGATCGCAGCCTGGCTGAGGAAATAGGACGTGCGGAAATTGGGGCTCGGCACGCTGCGCCGGATCGTTCTCCTCATTTTTTTTGCGCTCTTTGTCGCAGTCACGCTGCGTTGGATTTCATTAGAACGCTGGCGCTGGACGATGACGCACGCGGAGGAAATTGAAACCGCTTCGCCCTCCCCAACGGCGGCGCCGTCAGCCGCCGCGACCCGCCCGCCGACGATTTCGGGCAAATTCGATCTTTCCCGCCTTTTCAATGGTATCACGTTGCGGAGCGAAGTGGAAACGACCTCGGGCGCGGCGGCATCCGAGGAACGAGTCGATCCGATGAGTTATGCGATCGATTTGAAACTGCGCGCGCGAGTGCCGACGCCGAATCGAACGGTGGATGAGCTGGGGAAAGTGAGTCCTGATCTAGGCAAGTTGTTGCCCGGTCTGCCAACGATGGCGAAACCGGAAGCGGTTTCGCCTCTATTTGCGCAGCTATACGAAACCAAGGTGCGCGAGCTGCGCGAAAATCTGAGTCGGCTCGATCTGCTTCTTTCGCGCCACAATTTTTACGATTGCCAAACGGTGCTGGCGTTACGGCATCCGGAAACCAAACGCCGCGCGCTGCTATTTCAGGCGGACATGGATGTGGATGCCGATGGCTCTGACGGCGATCGTGTTCCGGCCGGTAACGGCGTTTCGCCGACCTTCAAGCCGTTCACCAGTTTTCGTTGGGGGAAGAAATCGAATCGACCGA
>Ga0209473_1001193_pt1 | contig 14598 bp, 13 predicted proteins | sample GraSoiAngelo_133_FD_185890 | JGI IMG/M metagenome (GOLD analysis project Ga0209473, IMG submission 185890) | Grasslands soil microbial communities from the Angelo Coastal Reserve, California, USA - 14_0929_05_20cm (SPAdes) (version 2) | ecosystem: Environmental > Terrestrial > Soil > Grasslands ...
GAGAACGATGTCTTCGGAGCTTGCCAGCTGTTCCGGCGGACATGCTTTGAAGAGGTCGGCGGGTACACACCAGTAAAATGGGGCGGCATTGATTGGGTAGCGGTCCGGACTGCTCGATTAAAGGGTTGGCAGACGAGGTCTTTCAGTGATAAATTTTTTTATCATCACCGCCGTATGGGCGCCACTGAAAGCAACACCTGGAAGGCGAGGTTTGATTACGGCAGGAAAGACTACGTTCTTGGTAACCATCCGCTATGGCAGATTTTTCGAGTCAGCTTCCAAATGATGAAGAAGCCTTATGTAGTAGGCGGACTCCTGCTGCTCTCAGGATATTGTTACTCGTTGGCCGCTCGCATGGAAAGATCGGTGGCGGTAGAGTTAGTGAGGTTCCATCGTCACGAACAGCTTGAACGGCTTAAGCATTTGCTGCTCGGCTTTCTTAGAACCGGGCGTTTTAGACTGCAGAGGTAAGAAGACCATGGCGACAGGTATTAATGACGTAAGAAATTTTTGGAACGCAAATCCCTGCCAATCTTGGCTGTCGCAAGAGGCAGATAGACGGCGTTATTTTGAAGACATCTCCCGAAAACGTTTTCAGGGCAGAGAATGGCATATTCCGATAATTGCCAGGTTTGACTCGTTCCGCGGAAAGGATGTGGTCGAGATCGGATGCGGGCTAGGAACTGATGGGATTGAATTCGCAAGGAGCGGGGCGAACTATATCGGAGTTGATTTAACGCCGAAGTCTGTGGAACTAACCCAAGAACGCTTTCAAGTATTCGGGGTACCAGGCCGGTTTGAAGTTGCAAATGCTGAAGAAGGCCTGGCTCTGGCCGACGCAAGCGCCGACCATGTGTATAGCTTCGGTGTAATTCACCATTCACCTACGCCGGAGAAGATCGTTGGCGAGATTTATCGCATTCTCAGACCGGGAGGTACTTTTACGGTGATGTTGTACAATCGAAACTCGATAAACTATTATGTCGAGATCATGTTCTTACGGAGATTATTTAGGTGGTGCCTCCTGCCGAAATTTATGCCCCGATTGATCTCCTCTGCTACTGGATTTGATCTTTGGAAGCTCGAAGGCCACAGAGATTTTCTAAAAAAGAGGGTTTCAAAAGAAGAATGGATCAGCATGAATACGGATGGGCCCTTGTGTCCATTAGCGCGAGTGTACAATTATTCGGAGGCAGCAGCTCTTTTCGGTGCTTTTGAAAATGTGAGACAGGAAGTGTGGGAGTTTAACGTCGAGCATTGGTCATTCATTGGGAAGGCTATTCCAGATTCCCTTGCGAAATGGATTGGTCGGCATTGGGGGTGGCACCGAATAATTTATGGGAATAAACCCTAGTCCACTGTCCGGGGCCGTTGAACAGGTAGCACCTCTAGGCAAGGTAGGTTACCGATCACGATTTATCTCGAATCTCGTTGAATGAAGTATGTTCTCATTACCCCGGCACACAACGAGGAAGCATTCATTCAAAAGACGCTCGAGTCTATGGTGGCGCAGACACTGAGGCCAGCGCGATGGATTATTGTGGACGACGGTTCAACCGATCGCACGGCGGAAATCGTCGAGAGTTACGAGAAGCAGTATCCCTGGATCGAACTCGTTCGACGGCCCCAGCGGTTGGACCGCAGCTTTGCCGGGAAGGTGCACGCCTTTAACCTCGGTCTCAGTCGAGTGGCATCATCAACATTTGAGGTGCTCGGGAATCTTGATGCCGATCTTTCATTTGACCCTGATTACCTCGCGTTTCTGATGCAGAAATTTTCCGATGACCCGAAGCTTGGAGTAGCCGGGACTCCGTTCACTGAGAATGGCGGCTACGACACAGCCCACGATAGCTTCGAGGGCGAGAATCACGTCGCGGGCGGATGCCAACTCTTTCGGCGGCGGTGTTTCGAGGAGATCGGCGGCTATGTCCCCAATGGGATAGGGGGCGTTGACTGGGTTGCAGTCACCACAGCACGAATGAAAGGATGGAAGACGAGGTCATTTCTTGAAAAGCGATTTCACCACCTCCGAATGCTTGGGACTGCGGAAAGCAGTACTGTAGGAGCAAGCTTTTTCTATGGAAAAAAGGATTACTGCCTGGGCGGTTCCCCCTTGTGGCAGGTATTTCGCGTGGCTTACTGGATGACAAGGCAGCCGATTGACGCCATAGCCTTCCTGTCTGGTTATTGCTGGGCCGCCATACGGCGTCCGGAGCGGCCCATTTCCCATGAATTGATGCGCTTTCACCGGCGGGAGCAGATGCAAAAGCTGACAGCAATTTTCAGTGCGGTTTTGCGGTTTAAAAAAATTGATAATTTTCGCGTCATTACGGCGCAAAACCGTGGCAGCCTCTGATTATACTAAGGATTTAATGTCTAGATCTCGATGCTTCGCGACAAGCAGTAATCTTCTGGTCACAAGCCAAGTATTTCAAGCGATATGGCTGAGCTGCAATACGCCGGGTCGAACCGCCGGTGTCGCCTGAATCGATGCGTTTTCGATGAAAGCAACGAGAGAGGAATTACTAGATATCATTTATCAGTGCCTTGATGGCTTAAATGAGCAATTGGCAAACACGGACCAGATTCAGAAGTCGATGGAGACGCCCCTAGTTGGAGAGCGCGAGGGCCTGGATTCACTGGGCCTCGTAAACTTCGTTGCATTGGTCGAAGAGGAGTGTGCCCGTAAATATGGGATCGCCGTCTCATTAACGGACCCTTCGCCGCATGAGGATGATCGGTTTGCGAATGTGGGGAGGTTCGTGGATTTTTTATTTCAGCGCCTGAATAACAATCTCCTCTAGGCAGCGGCTTGAACTTTCTGAACACATTGAAATGAGGGGTCTTCTTATATCTGATTTTAATATTGAGAACCTTTCTTCTTACATGAAGAGAGACAACGAAATGCCGGCGGTTGATTCCGTTAGCAGCTTTCACGGGGAAGTTTTTCAGACGTTGCTCGACGAAAAAGCTCCCGCCTGGAGCAGTAATCCGGATTTTGTTGTCGTCTGGACTCGACCTGAAGGCGTTCTGCAAGCCTTTAGAGATTTGCTGAGCTGCTCTCGCGTGAGTGACCAGGATCTGAACAGAGAAGTAGACTCTTACGCGGCCGCTCTGTTAAGAGCAAGTAAGCGGATTAGAGCCATGTTTGTTCCCACTTGGGTCATTCCTCCATTTCACCAGACGCAGGGGCTGTTGGACCTCGCTGCGAGCGGTGGAGCGGCTAGAGCGTTGATGCGAATAAATGTAAGATTGTTAGAATCGCTCGCGGGCGCGCCAACTATTTACCCCCTTTGGACAGACAAATGGATACAGCTTGGGGGCCCCGCTGCGTTCAACTACAGGCTATGGTACCTTGGTAAAATACCGTTCTCCAATGAAGTGTTCAAAGCGGCCGCTCGGGACATCAAATCTGCACTTCGAGGCCTAAGCGGGCAAGCTAAGAAGATTGTGCTTCTGGATCTAGATGATGTCCTATGGGGCGGTATTGTTGGAGACGCAGGTTGGGAAGGTCTTACGTTGGGAGGACACGATCCTGCTGGCGAAGCGCTGGTCGATTTTCAGCGTGAATTAAAGGCACTTACCAGGCGAGGAATCCTGCTTGCCATCGTGAGTAAGAACGAAGAGTCAGTCGCAATGGAAGCGATTGCGAAACACCCTGAAATGGTACTCAAATTGGTTGACTTCGCAGGTTGGCGAATCAATTGGCGTGACAAGGCGGAAAACATTCATGCTTTGATGAACGAGCTGAACCTTGGTCTCGATTCTGCTGTCTTTATTGACGACAGCGCGGTCGAGAGAGCGCGCGTTCGGGAGACCTTACCTGGGCTTTTTGTGCCGGAGTGGCCGTCAGACAAGCGACTTTATCCTCGAGCCCTGCTGTCTCTCGATTGTTTCGACCGCCCGTCCCTAACAGAGGAAGATCGGCAACGTTCTCGAATGTCGGCAGTAGATCGGGAACGAAAGCGGTCCAGGATTGATTTGGGCAATTTAGAGGAATGGCTCGCAACCCTCAACACCAGAGTAAGGGTTGAGGAACTCAATCAAGCCAACCTTCCCAGAGCAGCGCAGTTGCTGAACAAAACAAACCAGATGAATCTTTCCACCCGGAGGATGTCCGAAGTGGATTTTGACGCGTGGGCAAGAGAAAAGACCCGTCGGGCTTGGACATTCCGTGTTTCAGACAAATTCGGTGATTCCGGGCTAACCGGAATTCTTAGTGTTGAGATCGATGGCTCACGAGCCAGGATCATCGATTTTGTGCTCAGTTGCAGAGTAATGGGCCGTAAAATTGAGGAAGCAATGCTGCATGTAGGCATCAACTGGGCGCGGGCGGCCCGGGTTCAGGAAGTCTGTGCGAACTACTGTCAAACGCCAAAGAACAAGCCTTGTTATGACTTCTTCACGAAGTCCGGACTATCCTGCCGCGACGGAAATATGTTTGTTTGGGATGCTGCGAAAATCTATCCCTTGCACAGTGCGATCCGTCTCATCTCTAACGATGGCAGCACATTTGAAAAAACGTCGGCTGACATAAATCCGTCTGAATCGATTAGAGTCGACGACCATTTGCGGGAGAGCGAAGTCAGTGCGGATCTGACACATGGCTAACACGAGGATGTTTGGTTCCAGAACGTTGGTGGCGAATTCATCAACGGAACCCGTGAGTAATTCGCCTTAATTGAGAATCTCGTGGTCTCAACGATAAGACAGAGTAAAGACCGTATTTTGCAACTCATTGCGTTTCACGCGCCCGGAGCGAAATCAGTGAGAGTGCGACTTCATCGCTGGCGCGGCGTGAAGATCGGTCAGAACGTTTGGATAGGATATCAAGTGCTGTTGGATACATCGCTCCCGGATCTGATCTCCGTCGGGAACAACGTAATAATCAGTGTCCGTGCAATGCTGATTGCCCACTTCCGCGGACCGCAAGGAATCACAATCGAGGACGAATCATTCATAGGCCCGGGTGCGATTATTCTCCCAAATGTAACAATCGGTCGTGGGGCTGTGGTCACCGCGGGGAGCGTTGTGTCGTCATCGGTCCGGCCAATGACCGTGGTGCAAGGAAATCCCGCCCGTCCTATTGCCACCTGTGGATTAGCGTTGGGTGAAAAGACAGACATGGGGCAGTTCTTGCGCTCACTGCGGCCATTGGGGCGCCCATCCACCGGCCGGCGCAATTGACATGATTGGAAGGAGAGCTGGGCTTCTCGATCGTTCGACGTCTTGCATCCTTGGATTCATGAAGGCTTTGGCGCGTGTGCGGGGTCTTCGTGGACTGGTCGGCATTACTAAGCACCCTTCGTCATGAGGAAGCAGGAAGCGATATTGTTAGATAACCCTGGCCTATCGATAGAAGGCAAGAAGGTCGCCAGGATTCTGGGCTTCTTTGGGGTACCTTGGCGCGCTTTGACCACAAGGAAGCTTTTGGCGCACAATGCCGCGGATCGCGAAAGCTCATCTAACTGTAGGTTGATGTCCTCTTCAGATACGCTCCTGCAATTGATCAACGGCTTGGAACGCGATCCAGCGTTCATGCAGTTCTGGGAGGAGCGAGTTCATTCCGCGTTTGTCTACGCTGGCGATAATTCCGAAATTTTACGAAAGCTGATACGGAGACTTACTGGAGATGACGGCATCGTAATCTCTAAGATCAATCCCGGAGCCGGAGATCTCACCGTGTCGGATCAATTGCATGACTTTTGTAAGGTGATGGCAGGCGTGCGAACCGCCGCTTCGAAAGCTGATTTTGATACCAGTCTCATTTTTAACACACCCAAAGAAAGTACATTCAACATCATTTCGCTCGGTCATGGCGGGACTTTCTTAAAGCTTGAATACAACAGGGTTCCTGTCTTTTTTTCCACCTCTAAAGAGATCATCGACATTGATGCAGAATTGGCTTCGCAGAATTTTGATGTTCGAGAGCATTTCCTCAAGGCCGTGCCTCTTGTTCTTTACATAAAATGGGCGTTCAGGGACGCCTGCTGGAACGCTTCCGAAACTAACGCCTGCTTGGTGATCGACGATCCTGTATTGAAGCCAACTCATGGCTTCGTCAACTTTCAAGAGCTTCTGTGTCTGATGAAGCGGCACAAGTTCTCCACGAACATCGCCTTCATCCCTTGGAACTGGCGAAGAAGTGCTCCAGAGGTCGTTCGGCTGTTTAAAGAAAACCCTGACAATTACTCAGTTTCGGTTCACGGTTGCGATCATACCAAGGCAGAATTTGGCGGCGCTGACCGGTGGCGCCTTTATTGGAAGACTCGGCAAGCGCTCGACCGAATGAATCGTCATGAATCAATCACGGGAATTTGTCACGACCGCGTCATGGTGTTCCCCCAAGGTATTTTCTCGGAAGCCGCCATGAGCGCATTGAAACATAGCGGTCTAATCGCAGCTGTTAATAGTGACGTCATTAGTTTGGATTCACAGCCGCGCGCAGTCACAATTTCGGAGGTTTGGGATATTGCAGTCATGGGTTACAGTGACTTTCCAATCTTTACCAGGAGGTATCCATGGGAGGGGATCGCAAACTTCGCCTTCGATGTCATGCTCGGTAAACCCGCGATAGTGCTGATCCATCACGACTACTGTAGTGACCACTGCGCCCGCCTGATTGACTTTATCGAGGGCCTGAACGCTCTCAAATGTCCGCTGATATGGAGTAGTTTGGGTGAGGTGGTGAGGCGGAGCTACCGGCAAAGGGAAGTTTCGCCGGACGCAGTAGAATTAGAAATGTACGGCACAGAGTTGCGAATTGAGAATCGCTCTGGGCGGCCGAAGCGCTATTTAATTCGAAGACGCGAGTCTGAACCATCAGGCATCAAAGAGGTTCGCGTTGGCTCAGAGGAGATGGTTTGGAATTTCCACAATGGCCGCATCGATTTTGAAGTCGAACTCGATCCCGGCGAGAATAGAATAATTGCGATAAAATTTCACGATCTCGATGGCAATAAGCAATGCGAGGAGACTGCGTCCTACAAAGCCAAGACAATGCTAAGACGCTACCTTTGTGAGCTACGCGATAATTATCTCACGACGATGAAACTGAGGTTCGTTGGTTCTGCGAAGTAAGTTGCGTGTGAAGAGGCGGGATAGGCAGACAGGGCACTCACTCTCCGCGGTTCTTCGCCTCGCCCGTTCCATCTCTAATTTCTTCAGTTGGACTTGAATTCACCCGATCAACTTACGGACAGAATCTTAAAAATTTTGTCGGACTTTACCGAGTGGCTGAAGACCTACGGTGAAACGTCCTGGGATTTTCAAAGCTTTTATGCTGGCTCAATCGGCGGGCGTGCCAAGTCGCTCTATTACCGAAACCGCCTTATCGGGACCGCTGCCGTTGCTCCGATGGTCTTTTGTGAAGCGTTCTTGCCGTCGGCTCGCCGACTGTTTCATCACCGAATGCGTTTCCCAATCGCCGATGCCCATTACGCTATGGGATTCGCATTCCTCTATCAGATGACCGCGAATCCTGTCTATCTGCAAAACGCGATGCACTTCCTGACGGCGCTGAGAGAGAGCCGTTGCAGGGGATTCAATGAGTACTGCTGGGGGTATCCTTTTGATTGGGTTTGGCATGGGGGCACAATCAAAGCACAAACACCTTTGATTACGACCACGCCTTACGTTTATGAGGCTTTTCTCCAGGTCAATGAGGTGCAACCGCAGGAGGAATTTAGGCGGGTTCTTGCATCGATTGCACGACATGTAAGCAATGATATAAAGGACTTTCAGACATCGACGACTGCGAGTTCTTGTTCTTACACCCCTTTCAGTGAGGGGGGCGTCCTAAACGCGGCGGCTTATCGCGCATTCTTGCTGGCAAGCGCTTCAAGGGTTTTATCGAAGGATGAATACTGGCGAATAGCAGAACGGAACCTGAATTTCGTTTGTGAGAATCAGAACCCGGACGGTTCATGGCCGTACGCAGTGGACGGAGTACGCGGCTTTGTTGATCACTTCCACACTTGCTTTGTCATGAAGGCGCTGGCGAAGGTTCATGCTCTAACTGGCCACAAAGCGTGCGGGGAAGCCCTTACCAAAGGCGTTAAATATTATCTCAACAATCTCTTTGCCGCCGATGGGCTCCCGAAACCGTTTTCCAAGGCCCCGCGCCTGACCGTTTATAAGCGCGAACTTTACGATTGCGCGGAATGCATCAATCTTTGCCTGCTCCTTCGAGACGAGTTTCCGCAACTAGAAACTATATTGCAAGTAGTGATTCGGGGAATTCTGAACGAGTGGGTAAAGCCAGACGGCTCATTCCGTTCGCGTCGTCTCTACTGGGGTTGGGACAACGTTCCGATGCATCGCTGGGGGCAGGCACAAATGTTTCGGAGTCTCGCGTTTTACTTACATAAGACTTCGAAACATAGAAGTCAGAATTCAGAAGCCAGAGCTCAGACGAAGGAAATCACCCGTTTGCACTCAACGATTTCGGAATGAACGAGGAAGGGTTCTGGATCATGCTTCCGAGCATTGCACCGACTTCATGGCATTTCTCGACTAATTTGGCGTGTTCCGGCTTTAGCAAACACCCACAGTCACATGCGAAATCGAGCCACGTTTCAGTTTCAGCATTCTCGCCATCCGCGTCGGTCAGCTTGCTCACAAAATGCGCTTCGTATCTACGTTTTGCCCAGGCCTCTCGCAGATTTGTACAAACAGATCGAGACGAGCGCCGGATTGGTCGATAAGTGAATACTTCTCCTCCGCGGGGAATCGCTTACTGACCTTGAAAATGTCCATCGCAAGCGCGTACGCTTTCTGATAAACTATCAGATCCTTAGCCGATCTTATTTGCATAATGATTTCGAACGATGTAACATCAGATGTCAAGTTGGCTCATGCCTGTCCAGCCAATCCTGGCTTTCGCTGATCTCTGACTTCTGATCTCCGACCTCTGAAAAATGTGCGGCATTTGCGGCCAGTTTAATTTTGCGGGCGACGAACCGGTGCAACCGGAAATAGTCCGGCGAATGACCGACTCGATTGCTCATCGCGGCCCCGATGATGAAGGCTACTTCTTCTCCGGGCCGCTTGGGCTTGGATTTCGACGACTTTCCATCATTGATCTGGCTGGCGGTCATCAGCCAATGTTCGATGCCCAGCAAACCGTTTGCATCGTCTTCAATGGCGAGATCTACAATTACAAAGAACTACGGCAGGAGTTAAAAAAGTACGGCCATTGCTTTCGCACGAGCTCTGACACGGAAGTTATCATCCACGGCTACAAAGAGTGGGGGACCGACGTTCTCAATCATCTCAATGGCATGTTCGGCGTTGCCATTTGGGATCTCCAGAGAAAGCGGCTGGTCGTGGCCAGGGATGCCATGGGTATCAAGCTTGTTTACTACCGAATTGCCGGAGGAAGATTTACTTTTGGGTCGGAGATTCGCGCAGTTTTGGCGGGGGAACAAAGCCAGCCTGAAATTGACCCTACAGCGCTTAACTTATTTTTGCGGTTCCGCTACACGCCTTCTCCGCTGACGCTGTTCCAAGGTATCCGAAAACTTGCGCCGGGCACGATGCTGGTTCTTGAGGGAGGAAAATATCGGGAAGAACGTTGGTACGATTACACGCCAATTCCCTTTTCGAAGCCGAGGGAAGATGAAGAGGCCGCACATGAACTTCTGGAATTGTACCGGGGAGCAGTTCGGCGACATCTGCTCAGCGACGTGCCGGTAGGAATCCTCCTTAGCGGCGGGATTGATTCGGGCTTGCTCCTCGCGTTGATGAATGAGCAAGGTGGTCCTTGGCCGGCATACACTGTAGGTTATGGAGAAGTGTTCGAAGATGATGAGCTAGCCGACGCAAAGGAAACAGCCAGCCTTTTCGGCGCTCGCTACGTGCCGGTTAAGCTCGACCAGGCCGAATTCGAACGATCACTTCCAAAGATCGTGGAATGTCTGGAAGAACCAATCGCGGCTTCTTCCATCGTTCCGATGTATTTTGTCTCTCAACGCGCACGACAGGATGTGAAAGTGGCCTTGATCGGTCAGGGACCTGATGAATTGTTCGGGGGTTACAAGCGCCACTTGGGTGTTCGCTACGGAAACTGGTGGCGTTGGTTGCCAACTGGGCTCCAGTCGGTCGTGGGATTTGCCATAAACGGGCTCTCTCGCAACGAAACGTTGAAGCGGGGCGTCAGTTCACTCGGCACTGAAAATCGGCTGAAGCGTTATCAGGATGTCTTCTCGCTGGCACCCGAGCCAACGATACACCAACTCTTTCGAGAAGGTTTGCTGCCTGAACCCGGTAGTGATGGACTCGTCGAGTATTGGGGCGCGCTCCTGCCGCAAATGAAGTACACTGACGAACTCGGTGGATTTCAGCTTTTGGAAATCCGCTCCTCTCTTCCCGATGAACTGCTTATGTACGCCGATAAACTCTCCATGGCGCACAATCTTGAATTGCGAGTGCCCTATTTGGATCGGACGGTGGTTGAGTACGTCCAGCGACTCGGTGCGAATTTAAAAATTCGGCGTAGCTCTCGGAAATGGCTCCACCGGCAGGTTTGCCAGCGTTATTTGCCGGCGCGGATCCTCAAGCGAAAGAAGCGCGGCTTTGCCGTCAATGTAGTGGACGCCTGGTTTCGGTCCTCCGTCCGGGGACACCTCTCCGAGCTGCTCCTGGACGACAGCTCCCCTATGTACGATTTGCTCGAACGCGAACCCATTCGGAAACTTCTGAGCGAGCATCGGTCCGGGCGGCAAGATAATCACAAGCTCCTGTTTAGTCTGGTAATGGTCGAGCAATGGTTACGCCGAACCATGTCTAATCGAGAACAATCTTCACAAGCATCAATCGAAGTCAGACACCCCGTCGCAGCCAAAAGCGGAACACACTATGTCAGACAAGGTTCCAGGCAATTGAATGAATAAGACCGACTTCTTGGAGAGGTCGTTGAGATCGTCTGAGGCGGCGGCCTGCAGAGATTGTGTGCAGCCTACAAAACAGCTCAGAAATCCGCATCCCTCCGTTCTCCGCAAAATCTTTGGCTTAAGAGACATTACTTCGAGACGCATTGGCACGACAACGGAGATTAATGGTAAAAGAATTGTAATTGAGGGCAGGTTACCGCGGATCGCGAAGCTCGAACAAGAGTGGTGCGACGATGCAGGGGATCCGGAAATTCTCGCCGATGCGCTTCGCAAGAGCGCAAACCGTCCGGATATTCTGACCTTTACGCAGCGTGTTCCGGATCTAGAGCCTAGATACAGGTATCAGATGGAACTCGATGCCATGGCCGTCCTTCCAATAAAGAGTTACGATCTTTGGTGGGAGAAACAAATTGAACGACAAGCCCGAAACAAGATCCGGAAAGCTCAAAAGAAGGGCGTTGTCGTTAGATCCACGGATTTTGACGACAGGCTTGTTCAGGGAATGACATCGATCTTCAACGAGACTCCCATTCGGCAAGGGCGGCGTTTTTTGCACTATGGAAAAGATTCCGAAACTATAAAACGTCAGTTCAGCCGGTATTTGTTCAGGGAAGAAATTTTTGGCGCATATTTGGGAGAAGAGCTGGTGGGCTTCATTTTCCTTGCAGATGCAGGTAAATACGCATTTCTGGGTCAAATTATTTCCAAAATCGCACATCGCGATCTAGCCCCGAATAATGCACTTTTGGCCAAAGCAGTGGAACGCTGCGCGCAGAAAGGCTTCCCCTACCTTGTTTATGCATTATGGCTCGATGACAGCCTGGGCGACTTCAAGCGAAGCAATGGTTTTCAAAGGTTCGACCTCCCCCGGTATTTCATGCCACTTACAAAAAATGGAAAACTGGCCTTGAAGCTGGGCCTTCACCGCGGTTGGAAAGAGGCTGTTCCAAAGCAGATTAGAAAACCGCTGAAGAAACTGAGAAGACGCTGGTACGACTTGCGTTGGCCGCTGGCCAACAAATGTACCTTGATGTGATGGTCAAATAATGGTGAAATATAACAGCCGTGGGAAGCTCGCGGTCCGGCTGTATTGCGATATCGAAGTGATCTCCAATGTTACGGTGCCCAAGCCGGATATGAAATCGACTCTGAGGTTTCTCGGAACATACCGGATCCGAAACGTGGCGGGTAGCAAGCTAGGACGCTTACTGTGTAAAATTCCAGTATTTGCTCTACCCGTTCAATCCGGGCTTGAGAGCGCGTTTTTTTCATAAGGAGCATTCATGAGCCGATTACGCATTTTGTTGTTAGCACCTGGATGTAGTCCGGAAGAAGTTAGCATGCCTTATGTGACTTATTCTCATGCCGCAGCGCTTGCCCAACTCCATGACGTGACTTTGGTTCTTGGGTCGCCCACTGAAGAGGCTGTGCGCCGCGCAAAGGCACCCTTTCACAGCATCGAGGTGGTCCGGATGCCATCGACTGAGCGCATTTATGCTTGGAGTTTCCGTAGGATCTTCAAAGGTAACTATGACAGTCAGGCGGTGACAGCTTTCGTCTATCCATTTTCTCTTGCCTTCGAATGGCACGCCTGGCAACAGTTGCGGCGCCGCATCTTTGCAGGCGAGTTCGATGTCGTTTTGCGCATCATGCCGATGACACCGGTCTTGCCCAGTCCTTTCGCTTTCTTCCTTCGGAAGGGCCCTATACCGTTCGTGATCGGCCCACTCAATGGTGGTTTGCCCTGGCCTGCTGGTTTTCGCCAGTTGGAGAACCAAAAGGAATGGGTCTCCAACATTCGCAGTCTATATCGATATCTGCCTTTCGCTCGCTCTACCTATCGCCATGCCAGCGCGATCATAGCCGCCTCCTCGCAGACGTATGCCGAGTTTGCGGCATACAACGGCAAAGTGTTTTTTGTTCCAGAGCCGGGCATCGCTCGCTCTTTGTGTTACGGTGATTCGCGTAGTCCGGACCCTGGGGCTAAACTTGAGCTGCTCTTTGTTGGCGGCTTAGTTCCCCGGAAGGCTTGTGATCTTGCTTTGCGCGCGGCGGCTTCCCTTTTGCGCGGCGGTTTGGCCCGCTTTACGGTGGTCGGTGATGGTCCAGAGCGGAACCGCCTCGAGCAGCTGACGAGGTCGCTTGGTATCGAGAAGGCTGTCCTCTTCTGCGGCTGGCTCAGTCATGCGGACGTCCTCAAGCACCTTCGAGCTGCTGATGCGTTGGTGTTTCCATCTCTTCGCGACAATGGTGCAGGCGTAGTTTTCGAAGCGCTCGCCACTGGTGCCGTACCCGTTGTTGCGGACTTCGGCGGGCCTGGAGATATCGTTCATCCAAAGGTAGGGTACAAGGTGCCTCTTACGAATGAGAGCGATATCGTGGCGCAGATGGAAAAGATTCTAACGGAACTGGCCCACAATCGGGATCGGCTAGAGCAGTTACGGCGGCAAGGAATGGCTTATGTGCAGGAGCGCCTAACTTGGAGTGCGAAGGCGGAGAGCGTAACTTCTGTCCTGAATTGGGCTGTGGGTCGGGGCCCGAAACCAGATCTCCCGCCGGCCAAGATGCTGCACCTAGAGCGTGCGAGCTGGTCTTGAGAACGGTAGCCCAGCAGTCCGGGGCGGAGACTGACAAGTGTACCGCAGAGGCCTTCGACCGTGGCGCACCGTTTGAATAATGAAATTACGGTCTTGTAGAATGTCCTGACCTCTCAAGACACATGAAAGCTGTAGAATTGAGACACCAAACCATTAAACATCTCGTCCGCCCCTTGGTTTACCGAACCCTCTCCCCGAGGATGGTCCAATCTCTTCGATTTTTGTGGTGGAGTCTTTCGTCCTACTTCCCTCGTCTGGTTACGTCCCGGTTCGCCAGACGCACCCCACAAGTGCGCGGCTTCGGGGCGGCGCATGTCCCGTCAGATCTTGCGAAGCAACTCCAGAGTGTGAACATGTTGGCTCCGACGGAGATGTGTCGCGTCATGACCAAGTATGGGAGCGACAAGGGGCGCCTCAACAACTACACCCCTGTGTATTCGGCGCTCTTCAAGAAGCGCTGCGAACAGCCTCTACGGGTCTTCGAGCTCGGTTTGGGCACCAACAATCCAGATGCACCGTCGAACATGGGGGTGTTTGGGTCACCTGGGGCGTCCCTTCGCGGATGGCGGGAGCTTTTCCCCCATGCACTCTTGTACGGGGCTGATGTCGATCGCGCGATTCTGTTTCAGGAAGATCGGATCAAGACATTTCATTGTGATCAGCTTGACCGGTCGTCTATTCGGGAGCTTTGGTCGCGCCCGGATCTGCACGGCGGTATGGATATTATCATCGAGGATGGTCTACACACTTTTGAAGGTAACGTCTCCTTTTTGGAAGAATCACTCGATCACCTTCGTCCTGGCGGCATTTATGTCGCCGAAGATATTATGTGGAGCGACGTCGACAAGTGGTATGATCGGGTCGAAGCCGTCTACTCAAAGAAATACCCGACATATGAGTTCGCTTTCGTGGTCTTGGCGAACCGTGGGTCCAACAACTTATTAGTCATTCGTCATGCGGCGGACTAGATTTTATTCGCCTGAAGTGTGCAGCTCACTCTATGCGTTCCTCTGCAGCTTAAGACTCGCCGGCATGGGGAAGTTTGCGCCGTGTGAAGTTTCGCGGTCGGGCTTTCGAGGGGCCCCGAGATATCGTCCATCCAACGTAGG
>Ga0209473_1001197_pt1 | contig 14575 bp, 12 predicted proteins | sample GraSoiAngelo_133_FD_185890 | JGI IMG/M metagenome (GOLD analysis project Ga0209473, IMG submission 185890) | Grasslands soil microbial communities from the Angelo Coastal Reserve, California, USA - 14_0929_05_20cm (SPAdes) (version 2) | ecosystem: Environmental > Terrestrial > Soil > Grasslands ...
TTGGACGCGGGTCAGGCATTTTCCGCCGCCGTGATATTCCGTGACCGTCCGTAGAATGATGCTCCACCAGAAGTTACCGTAAATCTGGATGTCCCATTCCTGCCAGCCGGTATCGATCGAGTAGCGCCAGTTCTCCTGATCAAGCAATGTGAAGATTTCTCGTAAGAGGCTGTGGCGATCCTTGCCTTCTTCGTTCCAATAAGCGAGGCGGCCCCAGCTTCTGCCAAATTTCTTGCCGGGTGGTAGCTTCTCGTGCTGCGCAATAACAGAACCGGGAGTGCGTTTGAAATGCAGCCAGGTAAAATAACGGGACCAACCCCGGACCAGTGGTTGCGCGAAAGCCAGGAACATGACCAGCAGGCGGGAGTGGATGGTATCGAAGCGCGGCTCGATGCGCGCACGCACCATATAAGAGAGCGCGACACAGAGCGTGCCGCCCAGCATCAAATACGGGACGATCCGCAGCGGCGGAACAAATACACCCACGCCGAAGAGAAAGATGGTAAGGGCGAACCATTCTATACTGCTGAGATAGGCCGCCACTTCCGATCGCGGAGTGGGATAGATAGATTGGAAGAATCCGTCGGCGAAAATTCCGTGATAAATTATCGGGCGGCCAAGGAACCAACTGAAACGCGGCGTACCGTAAATTTGTCCACGCCATTTCGCCGTCCCGGTTGGCCCGAAGAAAACGAGATGTTTAAAACGCAAAAGCGATTCCGCTTCGCCGTAACCTTCCTGTTGTTTGCGAAACGCGCGCAGGGTAAAACGACGGTGGTGCCAGACGATGGCAGTAGGGCTGAATGCGATCACGCCGCCGGCTTGTTGCAAACGCCAGCAAAAGTCCACGTCATCACCCGCCGCGTGATATTCCGGATCGAAACCCCCGACATTTTCGAAAGCCCACCGCCAAAACGCCATGTTACAACCAGGAATGTGTTCGGCGACGATATCGGTCAACAGGACGTGACTCGGCCCGCCGGGGGCAGCGGCGACACAAGCCTGGACCCATGTTTTTGCCGGCGGCGAAACATTTGGACCACCCACGCCCGCGAAGTCGCCGCTGGTCAGCGTGCCGATCAAATAATAAAGCCAATCGAGGTCGGCCATACAGTCCGCATCGGTGTAAGCGAATACTTCGCCGCGTGCGGCGGCAGCGCCGGTGTTGCGCGCAACACTCAGCCCGCGATTGAGCTGATGAACGTAACGCACATTTGGGAATTCAGCCGCGATCTGCGCGGTGTTATCGGTCGATCCATCATCCACCAGGACAATCTCAAACTTCGGGTAATCGATTTTGCGGAGCGACTCGAGGCACGACCGCAATGTTGCGCCGGCGTTGTACGAACAAACGATGACTGAGACTGACGGCGTTTGAGTAAGATGACGGTGCGGAAGAACGGCGTCGTCTTGCCCGAGTTTTTCGCGGAGGGCATGGAGTGCTTTTTTTGGTTGCCGATCGCGCGTGACCAGTCCGAATGCCCAATCAGCGATCTCCTGTTCACCGGTGTACCATTCGTCGGTCCAGGAAAAGAAAACGGTGCCAGCAAGTCCACATTTGATCACGCTATCGACGTGCCAGCTCAGCATTTCGGCCTGCTCATCCTCAGTGTGCCGGATCGTGTCCATCCCGAATTCGCCGAGGATGAGCGGACGATCTTCGGTCAGATTTTGCAGGCGAAAGAGATAGCGCTCGAAATCGCCCTGCTTGTGCAGGTAAACGTTAAAGCAAAAAAAATCGACGTTTTGCGGGAGCAGGAATTCTGTCGGCGGATAAGTAGCGTAGGAAAATAAGACGCGCGGATCGAGACTGCGGCCGATCGCAATGAGATGCTCAATGAATTCGGTAACGCGGCGGACCCCCAGCCAGCGCACCATTTGCGGCGCGACTTCGTTGCCGACGAGATAAGCAAAAATGGCAGGGTGACCGGCGTGCATTTTGATGGCGCTGGAAACGGAGCGGGTAATTTCGTTTCGGGCCGATCGTTCACGCAGGAATTCGATGTGTTTGGCCCAGGGCAAAGTGATGAGCGCACGGACTCCGGCTTCGGCACAGGCATCGAGAAACCAGCGCGGGGGACAGTGATAAACGCGAACAATGTTAAACCCGGATGCACGAATCTGGGCAAGATCGCGCGCGGCTTGTTCTCGTGTTCCAAGATAATTGTCTAACGCGTCTGGCTGGAATGGGCCGTAGGTGACACCTTTCGCGAAGAATTTGCGCTCACCTTCAAAGAAAAATTTTGCGACGGCGCGGATTGGTTCCGCCGGAGAAGCGCTCACAGCGGGCTTTCCTAGACCATGCCGAACACCGACGCAAAAAATTAAAGTGCTGCCAGAGCTTCGCTTACAACGCGAGCGGTTTGCTCGATGTCTTCGTCGCTATGAGCCGCAGAAATAAATGCGGTCTCGAATTGCGACGGCGGAAAATAGATGCCGCGCGCGAGACATGAATGAAAAAACTGCGCGAATTTTTTGGTATCGCTGCGCTGCGCCGATTCCAGATCGAAGATCGGACCACTGGCGAAAAAAAGACAAAACATCGAACCGATGCGATGCAAGGTGAGCTCCTTGCCTGAAACCTGCTTTCCAGTTTTGCACCGAGATCTTCCAGTAGTTTCCAGCCATCGATCCGATCAAGTTCTCGCAATTGCGCCAACCCTGCCGCCATGGCCAGCGGATTTCCAGAAAGCGTTCCCGCCTGGTAAACCGGTCCAACTGGCGAGAGGCAATCCATAATTTCCGCACGGCCGCCGAACGCTCCTACCGGCAAACCGCCGCCAATAACCTTGCCAAGCGCAGTCAGATCAGGCCGAGTTCCATAAAGCTGTTGCGCGCCGCCTCGTGCAACACGGAAACCCGTCATGACTTCATCGAAGATTAAGAGCGCGCCGTTTCTCGTGCATTCTTCGCGAAGTTGATGAAGGAAATCTTCGCGCGGAAAGAATAATCCGGCGTTTGCCGGAATCGGTTCGAGAATGATTCCGGCGATCTGGTTCGTGTTTTCACGAAAGGCGGCGCGGACTGCTTCGATATTATTGAAAGGAAGGACAATTGTTTCGCCGGCGACTGCTCCCGGGATGCCCGCGCTGTCTGGCTGGCCATGAGTGAGCGCGCCACTTCCGGCCTTTACCAGCAGCGAATCAGCGTGGCCATGATAACAACCGGCGAACTTGACGATCTTGTCGCGTTTAGTGAATCCTCGCACCAGCCGGAGGCAGGACATCGTTGCCTCTGTGCCACTATTCACCATTCGGACTTTCTCGATTGCCGGCATCCATGCGCAAATCAGCTCGGCCATTTCGACTTCGAGAGGGTTGGGAATGCCGAAACTGACGCCTCGCTGCGCCGCATTGTGGATCGCGCTAACGACAACTGGAGGGGCATGTCCGAGGATGGCGGGGCCCCAGCTGCCCACGTAATCGATTAGTTCGACGTCATCGACGGTCCCAATATGCGAGCCCTTAGCGCGCTCGACAAAAACCGGTTCGCCGCCCACCGCCCGAAAAGCGCGCACCGGCGAATTCACACCGCCGGGGATTCGCCGGCGAGCGCGCGCGAAAACGTCGCGTGAGTTCGTCATGCTTAACGATATCCGGATTCGCTAAATCGTTGAATCGTAAATCGCAGCGCGTTGACAGCGCTGGGCTGCGCTCGATAGTCTCGCTCCGCGCGCAAACGGCGGGGTAGCCAAGTGGTAAGGTCGCGGTCTGCAAAACCGCTATTCGCGGGTTCGATTCCCGCCCCCGCCTCGCTTCATAGGTAAAAAGCCGCAATCCTGCATCCGAAAATCCTGGATTGAGAACAAATCCACGCAAATGCGCCTTTGTTTGCTGACGTTCTTACGGCCCGCTGATTGGCGCGATTGCCTCCGCTTTCAGTATCCAAAATCTGGGAAAACAAGGTTGGAAAATCATTCGGTTTTCTGAGCACGATATGGTTGATGAAATCGCTATTTGTTCCGCTACTCGGTTTCCTGCTCTGCGGTTGCGCTAACGTAGAATATACCTCTTACTCTGGCGCTCAGCGAAACTGGCCGGTCGCCAGCGGTTCATTCGTGCAACGAAAGTTCGACTTGCCGGTTTACCTTGGACCGCCAGATCGACCGTACCGACTGCTTGGTTACATGGAAGTGGAGAGTGCTCCTTTGGCAGTGTGGGAAACCGGGAAAAGCGAGAGCATCAAACCAGCAGTTAAAGAGGCCATCAAGCACGGCGCTGACGCCGTGATTTTGCTGGCTAGTGGGACGAATGCCACCGGGAGCACCACGTTTACCTCTGGCCAGTGGGGTTCCAGTACCACCACCACGGGCGGCGTTTACGGGGACTATTTCAATGCACAGAGCCAGACGACCGCAGGCGGTTTCGGCTCAAGCACCACATTCCCAATTCGGAAAGGCTACGCTCGCGTAATCGCGATCAAGTTCATTTAGTTTGCCGTTTGAGGCTCGAGCTCCGCCATTGCCAACAACGAGAGGCGAAGCCGAGGTTGGTCAGAAGAGCACCTCGACTGCAATGTCGTAAATGTTAGTTGGCTTTAGCTAGACGAGCGGCTTCAAATCTTCGTTACCGATTGTCTCGACAAGGTTCCACGCTTCATCGAACACCTGAATTTCACCAGGGGCCGTAGCTTCCGTCACATCGTACGAGTTCTCAGGGGATTCGTCGAGCTGAAGTCAATGCTGTAATTATCTTACGGATTGACTACAAACGATTCGGCCTGGGCCGTAACTGCTTGCCAGCCACAAGACGATGCCGTTGTCGCCGACGATGATCTTCTCCGCTCGGCTGGTTGCACGTGTGCGGAATTGGAACCACGCTGCCACATGCCGGTAGAAAAACAGTTAGTAAACTCCCGTAGTGATGAAAATTTTCGGAAAGGCGCCTACCACGCAGCAGAGTGGCTATTGCAAGCTAGTCGGACGCAGGCGGCACAAGGGCGCACGGCCACGGAAGTTTCCGAGCACCTGTCGCAGTTGATGAGCGTGTTGGCGGACTGGCGCGCGCAGATGGTCCCTCTACCAGATGGCAATCCGTGGGACTGGAGTTTGAAAGATTTAGCGTCCGTCATCAAAGCGCGCCAGCAGGATTAGCTTTGGACACAAACTGACAAACAAGAAGATTGAGGCGCTAGCGTCGTTCGCTCGCACCCAACCGATGATCGCTTCCCGCGCCCTCGCGTAATCGGTCCTTTCAAAGCACTGCTAAGTTCTAGCGCGCTTCCAACGCTGTTATCTCTCTTCGTGCTTGCTTAGGTAGATAGCGAACCAACAAGGTGATTGCGGAACCACCCATTAAAAAGACAGAGGTATGCGACTGCGGCTGTATCGACAACAACCCAAAGCACGCGATGGTCTTTCACGACATCGACTGAGAGACAGATGGCGACCAGTAAACCACTGATCGCGGCATATTTTGCATAGAAGTATCCCATTGAAGTCTCGCCACGGGTAATTTGCCTAGTGCTTCACTACGTCTGGCCTTTCTAACTGCAATCCAGTTTCGGAGCGCGGCAAATAGCGCAAACAGCACGAGGCCCGCTTACAGCACCCAAAACAGAACGGCATCAGAAAATAAGTGGCAGAGATTCGCGGTCATGGAATGCGTGCACTTTCGTCACCTTATGAATTTCCCATGCAGCGTAGCCGGGCGGGCCTCATTTCTGTTGTACGAAGCTCACCCTGCCAGTATGCCGCCAATGAAATACTGGGAAATCGTCGCTGATAAGCTTTCCCCTGCCCGGCTGCCGATTTTTATAGGCAAAGCCGCCGAAATTGCGGCTGGTCGTGGGGCTGTTGCGGCGCAGTAACGCCCCATGGCTGGCGTTGGGTCGTTGATGCCCATAAAGGAGACGGCGAAGACTACATTGTGCATTCTGATGAACTGCTATTAGAAGGGATGCTGCTGTGATTGCGGAGCGCGATATTTCGCCATTTGCTCTTGCTGGCGCTCATTCACTCGGCGCGATGGAGTACGCCTGAAGGCAACGCTTCTTTCGATAATCGGTATTGATTCATCGACTTCCCGACTTTTACATAAAAAGGCTTTACTTCGCGTCGAATGGGTCGAAGCTGGCAGTGCGTTAAGTTCCGTCAGGCGCCTCCAGTCGAGCCACCTTACACTCTTCCCGCAGGGAAATCGCGAATTCAAGGGCCGGTTCGCGCCTCAGGTGTTCGATATGACAATGACTGAAACTCCGTTCTCCCGCTTCTTTAGAGCTCGTACTGCTAGTACTTGCTGGTGGGACGCCCAACTATGGGCAGTGAAAACCGCTGTGATTTTGAATGTACGAAATCTTTCACTTTTTACGCCTCCGCCAAAAAATCGGCTTGACATACACGTCCCAACTAAGCGCAATCTCACTCCATTCATGCAACATCTACCGGAGATTGCAGCCACGTGATCGCGGTCGCTCTGCCTGTGTTCTTGGGCCAGAGGAAAGTGGCGGCAAAAACTCGAGAACAGACCAGATCAACCGTATCTCTTCTTTCCCGACCGACGCAGTGGCTTACTCGAAACTATAGATTCATGCAGCCCATCCGGGCCACAGTCGCCGCCGTTAGCGTTGTTCTTGCATCTCTGGCTATCGCACAAACGGAAGCGCCCACACCGCCTCCCGCGCTTGCCTCGGGAACTCCCACGCCAGAGGACGCGGCCCGTTTTCTTTCTCAAGCTACTTTTGGTCCCACGACGGCACTCATTTCGAAAGTACAGAATGAAGGGTTTGACGCTTTTCTCGAGGAGCAGTTTGCCGCGCCTGTCTCTTCCCACATGGCCTTTGTCGACGCCACCGGAGTAAATCCACCCACGTTGCAGCAAACAACCGATGCCTGGTGGACCTATGCTATCTCCGCTCCCGATCAACTGCGGCAGCGCGTTGCGTTTGCCTTAAGTGAATTGCTCGTTGTTTCAAAGAATGACGACAACCTGGGGCTCAAAGCTGGCGCCCTGCCAACTTACATGGATGTGCTGGTTAACAACGCATTCGGGAATTTCCGTCAACTTTTGCAGGATATCACTTTGAACCCCGGGATGGGTCGCTACCTCGATATGCTCGGAAATGACAAGGCGAATCTGAAGAAAGGACTCAACCCTAACGAGAATTTTGCGCGCGAGCTACTGCAACTGTTTTCAATTGGTGTCTATCAACTCAACTTGGACGGGAGCTTGAAACTCGATTCTCTGGGGCTCCCGATTCCCACCTATAATCAGGATGCGATTCTGGGACAGGCGGCGGTCTTCACCGGTTGGACGTTTGCCCAGTCAGGCACGTCCATTTGGGTGAACCCGCCACAGAACTGGCGAGCACCGATGATGAACATAGCCAGTCACCACTCCACGGGGGAAAAGGATATCCTGGACGGCGTCGTGATTCCTGCTGGTCAAAGTGCGGAGCAGGATCTTCAAATGACGCTCGACACGATATTTAATCATCCGAACGTCGGTCCTTTTGTTTGCAGGCAGCTCATTCAACGGCTGGTCACAAGTAATCCGAGTCCGGGCCAGATCTACCGAGCCGCTTCGGTCTTCAACGATAACGGACAGGGTGTTCGGGGCGATTTAGAGGCGGTCGTTCGTGCGATCCTTATGGATTATGACGCACGCGGTCCCGCCTTAGCGACGCAGGGCGCCGGGCATCAACGGGAGCCGGTGATTCGCCTCACGAATCTTCTCAGGGCTTTCAGCGCTTCGGCACCGAATGGCACATTCTCCGTCCGCAGTGCAATTTCGCCTACTAATACATCGCTCGCGCAAGAAGCGATGAGTTCGCCGACGGTATTCAATTTCTTTTCGCCAGACTACCAGGCGCCCGGGGCGATTGCCCAAGCCGGCTTATATAGTCCGGAGTTTCAGCTCGCAACGGAAGTTGTAGTTGCAACCGCCGCTAACTATCTGAACAAAGCGATTTATACGTTCCTCGGACCCAATACAAACAAGATTACGTTAAATTTAGCCGTCGAGCTAAGTCTCGCTAACACTCCGACGGATCTAGTCGACCATTTGAACTACCTGCTTATGGCCGGCAATATGTCTTCCGCCATGCGTACAACCTTGATTAACGCCGTTACGAGCATTCCGGCCACCAACCTGGCAGGACGCACAGAGCGCGTTCGCACAGCAATCTACCTCGTTGTTAACTCTCCCGAATTCGTAATCGACAAATAATATGTATTCTCCCACTCGACGTACTTTCATTCGCCAGGCTGCTTGTGCTGCCCTCGGAGCTTCCGGCTTGGTCGGCACTATCTGGGACCTGCGCAAGCTAAATGCCGCAACCTATCCGGTGGCGGGCGATTACAAGGCACTCGTTTGCGTGTTTCTTTATGGCGGTAACGATGGCAATAATGTCATCATCCCGCATGACGCGGACGGGTATGCCGCCTATGCTGCTGCCCGCAGCATTCTGGCCATTCCGCAATCCGCGCTTCTTCCAATCATCCTGCCGGACGGCGATGGTCGCGATTTCGGATTTCATCCTAAATTACCGGAACTGCAATCGCTCTTTAATCAGGGAAAACTTGCTCTCGTCGCCAATGTTGGCACGCTAGTAGGCCCGATTACGAAAACGGAATACCTTTCTGGGGGTGCGGCCGTGCCCCCTGAACTGTTTTCTCACTCGGATCAATCAGTTCAGTGGCAGACGTCCGCGCCGAATGAAGTAAGGATCGGATGGGGTGGGCGCACCGCGGATTTACTTAGTTCGATGAACGGTAATACAAACGTGTCACTAACTATTTCGGTTGCCGGCACAAACGTATTTGAAGCCGGAAATGCGGTCATTCCATTTCAAGTCTCTCCAACCAGTAGTTTTGGCCTGGCTGGCTTTAGTGGAACGGCCAACGCCAATGTTCGGCTGCAAGCGTTTAAAGAATTGCTCGCACAGCCGCACCAGAATCTCCTCGAACAAGCCTATGCTGACACGGTCACGCGTTCGATTGCAGACAACGAAATGCTGATCGCTGTTCCTCCTATTAACACAACATTTCCAAATACTGATCTTGGTCGTCAGCTAAAGATGGTTGCGCGGTTTATTGGCGGCCGTACCAACCTAGGCATGCAACGGCAGATTTTCTTTTGTGCCGTGTCCGGTTTCGATACCCATTCAGGTCAGCTGACGGCGCAAACCAATTTGCTTACGGAATTGAACCAGGCGCTTTCCGCTTTTTATTCAGCGACTGTAGAGTTGGGTGTCGAGCAGCAGGTTACTACTTTTACCGCGTCAGATTTCGGTCGCACTTTTCGCTCGAACGGCTTCGGGTCCGATCATGGTTGGGGAAATCATCAATTTGTCCTTGGCGGTGCAGTTCACGGTGGCCGCTTGTATGGAACGTTTCCAACGCTGGCAATTGACGGTCCGGATGACACAGGGCAAGGACGTTGGATCCCGACCACCTCAGTCGAAGAGTTTTCCGCGACCATGGCCTCCTGGTTTGGCGTGGCCGACTCCGATCTAACGACTATATTTCCGAATATAGGTCGGTTTGCCAATCCAAACTTGGGGTTCCTAAGCTAACGTCTAAGGAAGCTGTCCAACGTCTTATAACCCGTGGGCGCGTGCGTTGAGGTCATCATTGCGCGTTTCGAAGGCAGGATTAGAGAAATTCCTGCCGTAATGGGAGTAGAACCTTTATTTTTTCCCTTCGAACAGCGGCAGAAATTGCCCGTAGCCTTGTTCTTTTAATTTCTCGGCTGGAATGAACCGGAGCGCGGCGGAATTGACGCAGTAGCGCAATCCATTTGGACCAGGCCCATCGTCAAAAACATGCCCGAGATGAGCATCGCTTTTCGCGCCGCGGACTTCGGTACGATCCATTCCCAGGGTGCGATCGGATTTCTCGACGACTTTTTCTTTCGCGATCGGCTTGGTGAAACTGGGCCAGCCGCTGCCGCTATCGAATTTATCGAGCGAAGTGAAAAGCGGTTCGCCGGTGACGATATCAACGTAAATCCCAGGCGTGTGATTGTTCCAATAAGCGTTGTTGAACGGTGGCTCGGTGCCACATTTCTGTGTGACGTAGTATTGCTCAGGCGTCAGCTTCTGCTTCAACTCTGCGTCGGTAGGCTTTGTTGTCGCCGCTGGTGAAACGCTGGACGATGGATCAGTAGTTGTTTGCAATTTTTTCTCCTCCTGTTTTTGTGCGCCGGCACGGTTTAAAAACATCTGCGCGCCGATCAACCCCATCAGAACCATAACGCAAAACACGAGCAGAAAACGCGAGCGCGGCTCCGGTCGTTTGGGTAAATTGATCATAAGGCGAGTGAATGTTAGACAGCACGATCAGCTCGTCTGTTCACGTCCCGCCTCGGGCACGCGAATGTAGGGACGTAGCACGATTAATCCGATCGGCGCAATTGACGCCGCCAGAGCAAAGATAAGCCACATTGTTCCGGAATGGTGCGGACCGTGTTCGGGACAAAATGCCGCCAGTAACCAACCGCCAGTGCCCACGAGTAGCTTGCCAACGAGGAATGGAAGGTACGCCAGCGAAGCATATGAGGCTTCCTGGCCGGGTGGCGCAATCGCCGCGGCATATTCGTAGACCCGCGGTGAGTAGAACGCCTCCCCAATCGAGAACACGATCAAGTAAAGTGTAGCCATGATGTAGTAGGGGTGAATGTTCCCTCTAACGCCGAGATAGGCGTGCCCAAGCCACTGGCCAATGCCGGTGTTTACGGCAGGCAGAAACCATTCCGTTGGCAGCGCCATGATGAACACTCCAGCGGCGCAGATTGCGCCGCCGAAGATCACCATCCGATAGGCCGCGAAACGTTGCGTCAGCGCGCCGACTATGGGGACGAGAAGAATGATGACGATCGAATTGATCCCCGACAGTTTCCCGACCGGCGCGTGAAATCCGAGCTCGCGATCGCCCCACTTCGGGAAGACATAGTCCATCTGGAGGAAAATCGCTTTCAGAAAACCAACGAAGAGGAAAAATACGAGCAGGCGATAGAAGCCTGACTGGCCGATTAGCCGACGGAAAAGTTCGGCTGTGTCGGCCGCACTTTGCCGCACAGTCCCGCCAATTCGGCTCCAGAAATTCCCTGTACGTGGGCGAACAACCTCATTGTCGCCGCCCCTGTCGGCGCTACGCCGAAGAAAATAAATTGCCGGGAAAAGCAGAATCTCGAAGACGAGGCTTACGATGAACAGTTGCTGGTGGGTGGTCGGCTCAAAGCCGCCGATGTTGATGTGAAAATCCAGTTGGCGGACGTAATCGAAAATCCATCCCGCGGCGAAGTAGCCGATGTTCATCACCATGTAGATGATGGAAAATGAAATCGAGCGCTGCGCCGTGGTTGAGTAACGTCGTGTCGCTGCCAACAATACCGGCGTGCCAAGCGCCTCACCGACGGCTAGCGGAAGAACGCCACAAACGAACGCGAGTGCTGGATTCGTTGTCACCACCATCACGCTGCGCGCCACTGTGCAAATCGCCACGCCGAGAAAAAACGTGCGACGCAACCCGATGGCGTCAGTCACGGAGCCGGCGAGCAGAGTGAACACCGTCATGGCTGGCGCCCAGACCCAGCCGACGAGCGCACCCGCGGCCTGGTCGCTGAAGCCAAGGTCCTTCGACAGCCAGAGCGCCATGGTCTTGTTCGTGACCGAATAGGCCGTGTAAATAAGGAGCTTGATCAGGAACGTCAGCCAAAGCTCCCGTCGCGCGCCTTTCAGGACGGTAAACTTGGCCAGAAAACCGCTCAAGCCCCCCGCCGGAACAGGACCGACGCTCTCTTCCGGCACGACCACCTCTTTAATTACTTCTGACACGCTCTTGAAGTTCTCGACTAGAGCATATTCCGGACAAAGTCGCGTCCGTCGAATTCCGCAAGATCCTCCAGTTTCTCTCCCGTTCCGACAAAGCGCGTCGGAATTCCAAGTTCATCTTGAATTGCCACAACGACTCCGCCTTTGCCGCTGCCGTCAAGTTTGGTCACGATTAGACCGGTCAATGCGATCGCTTCGTGAAATTGTTTCGCTTGGGCCAGCGCGTTGCTGCCTGTAGTCGCGTCGACCACCAGGAGGATTTCATGCGGTGCATTCGGATCGTGCTTTGACAGGCTGCGCTTTACTTTCGCGAGCTCGCCCATCAGATTGGATTTCGTGTGTAGCCGGCCGGCCGTGTCACAAATCAGAAGCTCGACGTCGCGTTTATCTGCTGCCTCATACGCCTCATAGCAAAGCGCGGCTGGATCGGCGTTGTAGTGTCCGCGAATCATTTCAACGCCAACTCGCTCTGCCCAAATCCCTAACTGTTCGATTGCCGCCGCCCGAAAAGTATCAGCCGCCGCCAATAAAACCGTGTGGCGCCTGTTTTTGAAAAAATGTGCCAGCTTGGCGGTGGAGGTCGTCTTGCCAGTTCCGTTGACGCCAACGATCAAAATGACTTTAGGATGCGCCGGCAAGGGACGAATGGGTGGGGGATTGATCGGGAGAACACGACCGATTTCGTCCCGCGCTACTTCGGCGATGTCATTTGCCGTTACCCACGACCAGGCTTCGCGCTCGCGAAGTGTTTTTAGAATGCGCAGCGTCATCGGCACGCCGATGTCCGATCGAATCAACGCCTCTTCCAGCTCGTCCCAATCGACCGGTTTGCCGGCAAACTTGTCGATGATGTCTTTGAAAAATTTCATTCTAAAAGTTTGTCATTCCGAGCGTAGTCGAGGAATCCCGCCGCGAAACCTTTGAGGCAACTTCTCCGGCACCCCTCGACCACGCTGTGCTACGCTCGGGATGACGGAATATCTGATCGCTATTCTGCGTTGCTCTTCACCACCGCTTCGCGCGCCGGTCGCGTCAGCTCTTTCCGCACCCGGTCGAGAATCCCGTTGACGAAACGTCCCGATTCTGCCCCACCGAATTTTTTCGCGAGTTCGATTGCTTCGTTAATGGAGACAACGGGTGGAATGTCATCGCGAAACAACATTTCATAAATGGCCAGACGCAGAACATTGCGATCAACTGCGGCGATGCGACGGAATTCATAGTTCTCGGCATATCGTCGAATGCGTTCGTCGATTTCCCCCAGATGCGCATTCATTCCATCAATAAGCGGCTGGGCAAATTCGCGGACGCGCGGTTTGGTTGGGAGAAATTCCCAGAAATCTTCTATTTTTTCCGGGCTATCGCCGTGCTGCATGTCGCGCCAGAAATGATATTGCAGCGCCGCCTGGCGCGCCTCTCGCCGCCGGCCCATCGCTAGGGTCGGGTCCGCAGGTCCGACATCACATTGGCGATTTCAATCGCCGCGCGGGCGGCCTCGGTGCCGCGATTGATTTTTTCTTCCAGGCAACGTTCGCGCGCGTCCAATTCGTTAGCAAAAGTATGAACGCAGTTGATGACCGGAACGCCATAATCCAGAGCGATCCGTTGGAGGGCGTCAGTGACGGAACGGGACAGATTGTCCGCGTGATTGGTCTCTCCCTTCAGAATGACGCCAAGGGCGAGGATTACGTCCGCCCTTTTTTGTTGGGCCAGCTCGCGCACCACGATCGGAATTTCAAATGCCCCTGGCACTCGATAGAGCGCCACCTTCGCCAATGGCGTTTGTAGGTCTCGGGTGGCGTGATCGACTAATCCCTGCACGTAAGACGGATTGAATTGACTGGCCACAATGGCAAAAGTGTGTTTCGCCGCAACGACGCGTGGTCGCGGCGGAATAAAGTGCGACACGCCGGGATTAGCAGCAGGTCCGATCATAGTAAGTGGCCCATTTTCTGTTTTTTGGTTTCGAGATATTTTTTGTTGTGCGGATTGGCCGGGCTGCGAATCGGCACCTGTTCGATCATTTGAATTCCATAGCCTTCCAGTCCGATCACCTTCTTGGGGTTATTCGTCAGAAAACGAAATTTTCGCACACCAAGATCGAACAAAATTTGTGCACCCAATCCATAATCGCGCAGATCCATCGGAAAGCCAAGCTTGGCGTTGGCTTCCACCGTATCAAGGCCCTCCTCCTGTAATTTGTAGGCGTGAATTTTGGCCGCCAATCCAATCCCGCGCCCTTCCTGCCGCATGTAAACGAGGACGCCATCGCCTTCCTCCGAGATCTGGCGCAAGGCCGCGTGTAACTGATTTCCACAATCGCAGCGTCGCGAACCAAAAACATCGCCGGTGAGACATTCGCTGTGCACTCGCACTAGCGTTGGTTTATTTGGCGAAATCGTGCCTTTGACCAGAGCGAGGTGATGTGAACCATCCAGTTTCGAACGATAAAGGTGCAAATCGAAATCGCCGTAATCGGTCGGCATTTTCACGATTTGTTCGCGCTCGACTAATTTTTCGCGGACTCGGCGATGCGCGATAAGACTCTGGATGGTGCAAATGCGGAGGCCGTGTTTTTTGCGGAACCGCATCAGTTCCGGCAAACGCGCCATCGTGCCATCGTCATGTAGAATTTCGCAAAGCACCCCGGCCGGCTGTAGCTCGGCCATGGTGGCAAGATCAACTGCCGCTTCGGTGTGACCAGCGCGGCGCAAGACGCCGCCGTCTTTTGCTCGCAAAGGAAAGACATGGCCGGGTTGCACGAGATCATTCGGCTCGGAAATGGGATTGGCGATGACCTGAA
>Ga0209473_1001202_pt1 | contig 14552 bp, 11 predicted proteins | sample GraSoiAngelo_133_FD_185890 | JGI IMG/M metagenome (GOLD analysis project Ga0209473, IMG submission 185890) | Grasslands soil microbial communities from the Angelo Coastal Reserve, California, USA - 14_0929_05_20cm (SPAdes) (version 2) | ecosystem: Environmental > Terrestrial > Soil > Grasslands ...
GGAAGGGTTGCTGGTCCGCTTCGCGCTCGATCCCAAAACCTTGCCTGTAGGTTCCGCGCCCAATGGCGAAGGTGAGCTGAAGATTTTCACCACGCGCCACGACACGCTGTTCGGCGCAAAATTCATGGCGATCGCGCCGGACCATCCGCTGGCCCAGGCCGCGGCTGCGAAAAACCCTGAGCTCGCGGCGTTCATCGCCGGGGCGAAGCGTCACGGCACCGCACAGGAAATCATCGACACCCAGGAGAAGCTGGGTTTCGATACCGGCATCAAGGCGATCCACCCGTTCGATCCGAATTGGAAGCTGCCGATCTATGTCGCGAACTTCGTGCTGATGGAATACGGCACTGGCGCGATCTTCGGTTGCCCGGCACACGATCAGCGCGACCTCGATTTCGTCAATAAATACGGGCTCGGAAATACGCCGGTGGTGTGCCCGCCCGACGTCGATCCCAAGACCTTTGTCATTACCGACACCGCCTATGACGGCGATGGCCGCATGATCAATTCGCGCTTCCTCGACGGCATGACCATCGAGCAAGCCAAGGAAGAAATCGCAAAGCGGCTCGAGACGGAGGTGCGGGGTAACACGCCCGTCGGCGAGCGGCAGGTGAACTTCCGCCTGCGCGACTGGGGCATCTCGCGACAGCGTTATTGGGGCTGCCCGATCCCGGTGATCCATTGCGAAAAATGCGATGTGGTGCCGGTGCCCGACAAGGATCTCCCGGTGCGGCTACCGGAAGATGTGACCTTCGACCGGCCCGGCAACGCGCTCGACCATCACCCGACCTGGAAGCACGTCGCCTGCCCGAAATGTGGGGCTAAGGCACAGCGTGAAACCGATACCATGGACACGTTTGTCGACTCATCGTGGTACTTTGCGCGCTTCACCGATCCGTGGAATGAAAACGCGCCGACCACGCCCGACCTCGTCAACCGGATGATGCCGGTCGACCAATATATCGGCGGCGTCGAGCACGCGATCCTGCACCTGCTCTATAGCCGTTTCTTCACCCGCGCGATGCGAGCGACCGGCCATATCGGCATGGACGAGCCGTTCGCCGGCATGTTCACGCAAGGAATGGTGGTGCACGAGACCTATCAAAAAGCCGACGGCAGCTATGTCACGCCGGCCGAAGTGACGATCGAGACCGGCGCCAACGGAAAGCGTGCATTGCTCATTGAGAGCGGCGAAGAAGTCACGATCGGCGCGATCGAGAAGATGTCGAAGTCGAAGCGCAACACCGTCGACCCGGACGACATCATCGCGACTTACGGCGCTGACGTCGCGCGCTGGTTCATGCTGTCGGACTCACCGCCCGACCGCGACGTGATCTGGAGCGACGAACGGGTGCAGGGCGCCTCGCGTTTCGTGCAGCGACTATGGCGGCTGATCAATGAGTCCGCCGATATTGCCAGCTCAGCGCCGGCGGCACGGCCGGCGTCCTTCGGTCCTGACGCGCTGGCGCTCCGCAAAGCGGCCCACGGCGCGCTCGACAAGGTCTCCACCGGTATCGAACGGCTGCATTTCAATGTCTGCCTTGCCTACATCAGGGAATTCGCCAATGCGCTGAGCGAGGTCTTGGGGCGATCGGAAACGCCCTCAACCGATTTGAAATGGGCCATCCGCGAGGCCGCGGTTATCCTGGTTCAACTGTTCGCGCCCATGATGCCGCATTTGGCCGAGGAGTGCTGGGCGCTGCTCGGCCAGCCGGGTCTGATTTCGGAAGCCGATTGGCCCCAAATCGAACGCGATTTGCTGGTTGAAGACACGGTGACGCTGGTGGTTCAGGTCAACGGCAAAAAGCGCGGGGATGTCACGGTGGCCAGGGATGCGCAGAATCTCGAAATTGAGGCTGCCGTTTTAGCGCTCGATGCGGTAAAATCGGCATTAGGCGGCAAGCCCGTCCGCAAGGTGATCGTTGTTCCCATGAGGATCGTGAATGTCGTTGGCTAACATCCGCATCGCCGCCCGGCTCGTTGCCGCGGCCGCCCTCGCGGCGCTGACTGCCGGCTGCTTCCAGCCCATGTATGCCGAGCATGCCGACGGGACGCCCGGCCTGCGCGACAAGTTGTTGACGGTGGATCTGCCGCCGGTGGACAAACCCAACGCGTCCCGAGATGCCCGGCTCGGGGTGGAAATTCGCAATGCGCTGGCGTTCAAGCTTTACGGCACCGCCACCGGCGCACCGCCGCTCTATAAGCTCGTGCTGCGCTTCACAACCAGCCGTTCGTCGCTGATGATCAGTCCGACCACCGCGCTGCCGACCAGCGAGACCTACGGCATCGACGCGCAATACAACCTGATCGAGCTTGCGACCGACAAATCGGTGATGACCGGCACGACGTTCTCGCGCGTGTCGTACGATATGCCTGGCTCTTACCAGCGCTTCGCCCGCTCCCGCGCCCTCCGCGATGCAGAGGATCGCGCCGCCCAGGAAATCGCGGAAAAAATTCAGACCCGGCTGGCGTCGTTCTTCGTCGCCGGCACCTGATCCTTTACGTCATTCGGGGGTGGTCCGAAGGACCAGACCCGGAATCTCGCGATTCCGGGTTCACGGTAGGCGTGCCCCGGAATGACACGGGACAACTTAAAGAGGCCCATGGTCGCGCTACGCGGAAAAGACATCGACGCTTTCCTCGCCCGGCCCGATCCGGGCCGTCCGATCATCCTGCTCTACGGTCCCGACGCCGGCCTGGTACGCGAGCGTGCCGAGGCGCTGCTCGCGTCAGCGGTCGATGATCCCAACGATCCGTTCTCGCTGGTGAAACTCGACGGCGACGAATTGTCCGCCGAGCCGTCGCGGCTGGTCGATGAGGCCATGACCGTGCCGCTGTTTGGCGGTCGCCGTGCCATCCGCGTGCGCGCCGGCTCGCGCAGCTTTGCCAGCGGCGTCGATACGCTGGCCGATACGCCGCTGCGGGATTGCCGCATCGTCATCGAAGCCGGCGAGTTGCGCCCCGAGTCGCCGCTGCGCAAGGCCTGCGAGCGCGCCAAGACCGCGGTCGCGATCGGTTGCTATCCGGACGGCGACCGGGAACTTTCGAAATTGATCGACGACGAATTACGGATCGCAAATTTGCGCGTCGCGCAGGAAGCGCGCGCGACGCTGATGGCGCTACTTGGCGGTGACCGCCAGGCCTCGCGCAACGAACTTCGCAAGCTCACGCTCTACGCCCATGGCCGAGGTGAGATTACGCTCGACGACGTGATGGCGGTTGTTGCGGACGCCTCCGAGCTCAAGCTCGATCCGATCGTGGATGGCGCGTTTGCCGGAAGGCCGGACCTGGTCGAGAGCGAATTCGCCAAGGCCATGACCGCGGGCACCTACCCCGGCGTCATCATTTTGGCCGCGCAGCGTCAGGCAGCCTGGCTGCATAAATCGGCGCTGGCGGTCGCGGAAGGGACGCCGGCCGCGGTCTTGCTCGAAGGCGGTTTCCCGCGGCTGCACTTTTCACGCAAGCCCGCGGTCGAGACCGCGCTGCGTAATTTCAACGTCACGCGGCTTGCGGCCATCATCGACCAGCTCGGCACCGCGACACTCGAGATGCGAAAGCAGCCGGTGATCGCGGCCGCCATCGCCCAGCGCGCGCTGCTGTCGATTGCGGCGAACGCGAAGCGGCGGGGCTGAAGTGCGGGCGGTCTCTCTTCTCCCTCGCCCCGCTCTTCGCGGGGAGAGGGCGGGGTGAGCGGCTGCTTCCGCAAATTCTGAAGCTGAAGCCAACGCGGAGAGTCCCCCTCACCCGGATCGCTTTGCAAGCCGACCTCTCCCCGCAAAGAGCGGGGCGAGGTTAAGAAGAGCGCGTGCCTGGACCGGTGGTCAACTGCCCCGGGCCAGTCGGCGCATGACCTCGTCGAGCTGTTCGAGGTTGCGGTAGCTGATCTGCACGGTGCCGCCGGGATCGCGATGATTGACGCTGACCTTGAGTCCGAGCGCGTCGCTAACCCGTTTTTCCAGCGCCACCGTGTCGGTGTCCTTGGTCTTGCCGCCGCGCGCCTTCTGCGGCTTGCGCTCCGGCACCCCCTCGACATGGGCCAGCGCCTCGGCCTGACGCACATTGAGGCCTTCCTCGACGATGCGCTTGGCGGCCGCCAGCGGGTCGGGTACCCCGATCAGCGCCCGGGCATGACCCGCGGACAATTGGCCCGCGGCAATATAGGCCTGCACCTCGGCCGGCAGTTTGGTCAGCCGCATCGTGTTAGCGACGTGGCTGCGGCTCTTGCCGACGATCTTTGCAATATCTTCCTGGCTGCGTTTGAACTCGTCGGCCAGCGCGTGATAGCCCTGCGCCTCTTCCATCGCATTGAGATCTTCGCGCTGCACGTTCTCGATGATCGCAATCTCGAGCGCATCGCTGTCGCTCACCTCGACCGGAACGATCGGGACCTCGTGCAGCCCGACAATCTGCGAGGCGCGCCAGCGGCGCTCGCCGGCGATGATCTCGAACCGGTCCTGCGCGCCCTTGATCGGACGCGCCACGATCGGCTGGATCACGCCATGCTGCCTGATCGAGTCGGCGAGCTCGCGAAGTTCGGCGTCGGAAAAATCGCGGCGCGGATTGCGCGGGTTGGGTTTGAGGAATTCGATCGGCACCTTGCGCTGGTTGCGCGGCCGTTCCTGATGCTTGGCCTCGCCGCCGACATCCCCGATCAGACTTGCAAGACCGCGGCCCAGTCGCGAACGCGCATCGTCGGCCATCGCCAGCTCCCTTGGATTCACTTAAGCGCACTCCATCAGAATTTCAGAGATCGTAGGGCAAAGGCGTTCCTCACGCCGTGCCCACCATTGTCGAACCGCAAACCTTCTTTGGTGGGCACGCTTCGCTTTGCCCACCCTACGGTTCTGGGCTTTCGCTCAATGCGCCCGCAGCTCGCGCTCGCGCTGGATCACCTCCGTCGCGAGCTTCAGGTAGGCCTCGCTGCCGACGCATTTCAGATCGTAGACCAGCACCGGCTTGCCGTAGGAGGGTGCTTCGGAGATGCGCACGTTGCGCGGGATCATGGTTTTGTAGACTTTGGTGCCCATGAACTGCCGGACGTCGGCGACGACCTGGTTCGACAGATTGTTGCGCGAGTCGAACATGGTCAGCACGATGCCGTGGATCGACAGATTTGGATTGAGCGTGGTGCGCACCTGTTCGACGGTCTGCAAAAGTTGCGACAGGCCCTCGAGCGCGAAGAACTCGCACTGCAGCGGCACCAGGATCGCATCGGAGGCCGCCATCGCGTTGACGGTGAGCAGATTGAGCGAGGGCGGACAATCGATCAGCACATAGCTGTAGTCGGACTCCGGCGTGACGTTGTTATTCAGCGCGGCGATCGCATCGCGCAGACGGAAGGCGCGGCCCGGCGTCGTCCCGAGTTCGAGCTCGAGGCCGGAGAGATCCATGGTCGAGGTTGCGATGTGCAGCCTGGGCACCGCCGTCGGCACCACCGATTCGCGCAGCGGCGCCTCCCCGATCAGGACGTCATAGGTCGAGCAATTGCGGTTGCGGCGATCGATGCCAAGACCGGTCGACGCATTCCCTTGCGGGTCGAGATCGACGATCAGGACGCGCTCGCCGATCGCGGCCAGCGCCGTGCCCAGATTGATCGCCGTGGTGGTCTTGCCGACCCCGCCCTTCTGGTTGGCGAGTGACAGGATGCGTGGATGGCCGGCTAGTTTTTTAGCTCTATCCTCTTGATAAACTTGATCAATTACGGTCATTGGCGGTCGCTTTGTGCTGTCGCGGATGGATTGCGCCGCTCGATATGGTCGAGCTCAACGATCCAGCCCTGTCCGCCACTCCGGCTGGAATGAAGTTTCGGTCGGATATTCCAATATTTAGTGGCTTTGGTCAATTCGGCCTCTACATCTTGGCCCTTGAGAAACAACGCCTTTGCGCCCCTCCTCACCAGCGGTTCCGCAAAGCCGACAAGCTGATGTAGCGGAGCCAGTGCCCGGGCGGTGACGCAATCGACCGGCCCGGTGATTCTTTCCACAATATCCCCGATTTCGGCGGGATGCACGATCCCCGGTGACGCCGTGATACGCAGCGCCTCGCGCAGGAAGGCGGCTTTCTTGCTGTTGCGTTCGATGAGATGGACGGTTGCGCCCGACGTCTCCGCCGACGCGCAAGCCAGCACCAGGCCCGGAAAGCCGCCGCCGCTGCCAAGGTCGACCCAGATTTTTGCGCCTGGAGCGAGGGCCAGAAGCTGCAGCGAGTCCGAGACGTGGCGTGTCCATAAGTGCGGAAGCGTGGAGGGCGCGACGAGATTTGTCTTCGCCTGCCATTCCAGGAGCAGGCCGATATAGCGATCGAGCCGCTTTTCTGTTTCACGTGAAACGGGCGTCAGGGCCAGCGCCGCCGCCTTATCGGAAGCAGAGATGGGGGACTCGGTCTGCTTCGCTCGGCTGGCCATTTTTATCCGGGGGAGTTTTTTAACGCTGCAGATCGTTGTGGGCTCCGTAGCCCCGGATGGAGCGAAGCGTAATCCGGGGTTCGAGGGCGTGTCCCGCTTCCCCCCGCGATACACCAGCCGGTCGCCTTTTCCCCGGATTGCGCTTCGCTCCATCCGGGCTACAGGTCAGAGGTCTCTCGTTTCACGTGAAACAGCTTAGGCAGATCGAGCCGACTTCCACCGCGCCTCCCGGCGCAAATAGGCGGCCAAAATTCCCAGCGCCGCCGGCGTCAATCCGTCAAGCCGGCCCGCCTGCCCTACGGTGCGCGGTTGCGCGGCCTGAAGTTTCGAGCGCGCCTCGTTGGAAAGCCCGGGCACGTCGGCGTAATCGATGTCGGCCAGAACCAGTCCTTCGTCACGCCGGAACGCCTCGACGTCGGCGGTCTGGCGCTTCAGATAGACATCATATTTGGCGTCGATCTCGAGATGGGTCGCGATGGCTGGGTCAATGGCCGACAGCTCCGGCCAGATACCAGCGACCTCGGTCCAGCCGATCCTGGGATAGGCCAGCAGCTCGAATGCCGAGCGGCGATGGCCATCCCGGTTGAGCGCAAGGGCGTATCTTGCGGCTTCATTCGGCGTAATCATGAGAGACTTCGCGAGCGACTTGGCCGCGTCGAGCGCCCCCATCTTGGCGCGATGACGCAGCGAACGGGTGCTCCCAACGCACCCCAGCGCGATGCCCTTGTCGGTCAGGCGCTGATCGGCATTGTCCGCCCGCAGCGTCAGCCGGTATTCGGCCCGCGAGGTGAACATCCGGTAGGGCTCGGTGATCCCGCGGGTCACGAGGTCGTCGATCATCACGCCGAGATATCCGTCGGCCCGATCGAATACGACCGGCGCAGATCCGCCGGCGGCCGCGGCGGCATTGAGACCGGCAACGAGCCCTTGGGCCGCTGCCTCTTCATAGCCCGTGGTACCGTTGATCTGTCCGGCCAGGAACAGCCCCGGCAATCGCCTGGTCTGCAAGCTCGGATCGAGTTCGCGCGGATCGACGTGGTCGTACTCGATGGCATAGCCCGGCCGGACCATCCTGACCCGTTCCAGGCCGGGAATGGTTGGGAGAATCGCGAGCTGCACCTCTTCCGGCAGCGAGGTCGAGATGCCGTTGGGGTAGACGGTCGTGTCGTCGAGACCTTCGGGCTCCAGAAAGATCTGATGCCCGTCGCGGTCGCCGAACCGAACAATCTTGTCCTCGATCGAGGGGCAGTAGCGCGGCCCCGTGCTTTTGATCTGCCCGGAATACATCGGCGAGCGATGTACGTTAGCCCGGATCACTTCATGGGTGGCAGCCGTGGTGCGAGTGATCCCGCACTGGATCTGTGGCGTCGTGATGCGGTCGGTCATCACCGAAAACGGCTCCGGTGGTTCGTCGCCGGGTTGCATCTCGACTGCCGACCAGTCGATCGTGGTGCCGTCAAGGCGCGGCGGCGTCCCCGTCTTCAGCCGCCCGAGCGTAAAGCCCACGCGCTCGAAGGACCTTGAGAGCCCCATCGCCGGCGCCTCGCCGACGCGGCCGGCCGGCCAATTCTTCTCGCCCAGATGGATCAGCCCGCGCAGGAATGTACCAGTGGTGACGACAACCGCCCCGGCCCGCATCGCCCGGCCATCACCCAGGCGAATGCCGGTGGCGCGGCGGTCCAGGACGATGAGCTCTTCCACCTCGCCCTCGACGACGCTGAGATTGGCGGTCTCCAATATCGCTGCCTGCATCGCGGCCGCATAGAGTTTGCGATCGGCCTGGGCGCGTGGGCCGCGCACCGCCGGACCCTTGCGGCGATTGAGCATGCGGAACTGGATTCCGGCGGCATCCGCGACCCGGGCCATGAGCCCATCCAGCGCATCGACTTCCCGGACCAGATGGCCCTTGCCGAGGCCCCCGATCGCTGGATTGCAGGACATCGCGCCGACGGTCGCGAACCGATGGGTCACCAGCGCCGTCTTGGCACCCATGCGCGCCGCCGCGCTCGCAGCCTCGCAGCCGGCGTGGCCGCCGCCGATGACGATGACGTCAAATGATTCCAAATGTGCCGATCCCAAATTCGCAGTCATAGCGGGTGACTTCTATAGCGGGATGACAAAAGCTGGAAGACGTTTCACGTGAAACAACCAGCCTTGAAAGGCGGAGGTCCCGGATCTGTTTCACGTGAAACGAATTCCGTTAACCATAAATATTAACCAACCGGTAATCGGTTGAACGAAGTACTAGCGCTACTTTCCAATACAGAATTCGCGGAAGATGACGTCCAGGATATCCTCGACATCGACCCGACCAAGCAGGCGCCCGAGGGAATAAGCGGCGGCCCGCAAATCTTCGGCCGCGAGTTCCTCGCCCTCTCCGATGACCGCCAGGCCGCGCTGTAACGAAGCCGCGGTCTGCTGCAGTAACTCGCGCTGCCGGATTCGGCTGATGAGCGCATTTTCAGTTGCGCCGAAAAACTCCTGGGCGAATCCGACCAGCGCCGAGATCAACTCGGCAATCCCATCGCCGCGGCTCGCCGAGATCGCAAACATCGGCTCGCCCTGCCCTTGCCCGTTCGCGCCACACAACTGCGTCGCTGTCCTGGACAGGGCCTTAGACCCGACGGCGTCGAGATCGCTCTTGTTGCGCACCAGCCAGGCCACCGACTTGCTCTCGCGCGTCCTATTGTTGTCGTGCTCGGCATCGCTCAGCCATAACACCAGGTCGGCTTCCGCCGCGCGCGCCCTCGCCCGCCGCACACCTTCCTGCTCCACGGGATCGTCGGTCTCGCGGACGCCGGCGGTGTCGATGACCGTTACCGGATAGCCGTCGAGATCGAGCTGCACTTCAATGATGTCGCGCGTGGTGCCGGCATGCGGCGAGACGATCGCGACTTCGCGCCGCGCCAATTGGTTCATCAGCGTCGACTTGCCGACATTCGGCGGACCCGCGATCGCGATCACCAGCCCCTCGCGCAACCGCTCACTCTGGCGCTGCCCGGCAAGGACGTGCTGGATTTCACCGAGCAGCGTTGTGACCTTGGCAACCGCCGGCGCGATCAGCTCCGCCGGCACATCGCCCTCGTCGGCGAAATCAATTCCGGCTTCGATCAAGGCGCAGGCTTCGATGATCTGCCCCCGCCAATCTCGCGCCCGATCGCCGAGCACACCTTGCAATTGGCGCAGCGCCTGGCGGCGCTGCCGATCGGTGTCGGCACGAATCAGATCGTCGAGACCTTCGGCCTCGGTGAGATCGAGCTTGCCATTCTCGAACGCGCGGCGGGTGAACTCGCCCGGCTCCGCCGCGCGCACATTCTCGATTGCCGAGAGCGACGCGAACAGCGATGCGACCGCGGCGCGCCCGCCATGGACGTGAAACTCGGCGACGTCTTCCCCGGTCGCGCTCGCTGGCTCCGGAAACCACAGCACGACCGCATCGTCGATCGGCTGCTGACGAGCGTCGCGCAGCAGCGCCCGCGTCGCCCGCCGTGGGATGGGAATTTTGCCCGCGAGCAATGTGAGCGTGCTGCCTGCCTGCGGCCCGGATACCCGTACCACGGCGATCGCGCTTGGCAGTCGTCCCGAAGACAACGCAAAAATGGTCTGGTCGCGCGGATGCATAGCCTATTTGTGCTTGAGCCCTTGAAAAGGCAACGCAATTTCAAGCGGGCGAACCGGCCATTCGGCGCTGATGCTGCGACGCAGCAAAGGTAGCGGCATGACACGAAAAAGGGCGCCTGCTTGCGAAGGCACCCTCCTCGTAAAGAACCGTCGCGCCGACTCAGGTGTTCATCGACTCGAAGAATTCCGAGTTGTTCTTGGTGTTGCGGAGCTTGTCGAGCAGGAAGTCGATCGCGTCCATGGTGCCCATCGGATTGAGGATCCGGCGCAGCACATACATTTTCTTCAGGACTTGCGGATCGGTGATCAGCTCTTCCTTGCGGGTGCCCGAACGCGAGATGTCGATCGCCGGGAACGTGCGCTTGTCGGAAACCTTGCGGTCGAGAATGAGCTCGGAGTTACCGGTGCCCTTGAATTCTTCGAAGATCACTTCGTCCATGCGACTGCCGGTATCGACCAGCGCGGTTGCGATGATGGTGAGAGAACCGCCCTCCTCGATGTTGCGCGCGGCGCCGAAGAATCGCTTTGGCCGCTGCAGTGCGTTGGCGTCGACACCGCCGGTCAAGACCTTGCCGGATGACGGCACCACCGTGTTGTAGGCGCGGCCAAGGCGCGTGATCGAGTCGAGCAGAATCACCACATCGCGGCCGTGCTCAACCAGGCGCTTGGCCTTCTCGATCACCATCTCGGCGACCTGGACGTGGCGCACCGCAGGCTCGTCGAAGGTGGATGAAACCACCTCGCCCTTCACCGAGCGCTGCATGTCGGTGACTTCTTCCGGACGTTCGTCGATCAAGAGCACGATCAGATAGCATTCGGGATGGTTGGCCGTGATCGAGTGCGCGATGTTCTGCATCAGCACCGTCTTGCCGGTGCGCGGCGGCGCCACGATCAGTGCGCGCTGGCCTTTCCCGATCGGAGCGACAATGTCGATAACCCTTGCAGAAAGGTCCTTTCTGGTGGGGTCTTCCAATTCGAGCCGGAAACGCTGATCCGGGAACAGCGGCGTCAGATTGTCGAAATTGACTTTGTGCTTGGATTTTTCCGGGTCCTCGAAATTGAGCGTGTTCACTTTCAACAGCGCGAAATAGCGTTCGCCTTCCTTTGGGCTGCGGATATGGCCTTCGATGGTGTCGCCGGTGCGAAGCCCGAAGCGGCGGATTTGCGAGGGCGAGACGTAGATATCGTCAGGTCCGGGTAAATAATTGGCATCGGGCGAGCGCAAGAATCCGAAGCCGTCGGAAAGAACTTCGACGACGCCCTCACCGATAATGTCGATTTCCTGGATCGCGAGTTGCTTGAGAATGGCGAACATCAGCTCCTGCTTGCGCATGGTGCTGGCGTTTTCGACCCCTTTCTCTTCAGCGAACGCAACAAGCTCGGCCGGCGTTTGAGATTTAAGGTCTTGGAGTTTTATTTCCCGCATTGGGGTGGTCCTGTGGAGTACTTTGGGGAGAGGGGTGCGAGGTGGCTTTAAGAAAGTGCGGACATGCCAAAAAGGAAGAAGTCCGCAGGTCTGAGCAAGGAAAGCGCCGGTAAGGCTGCAAACCTGATGCGGCGGCCGGTCTCCTGGGAAACCGGAACGCAACCACATCCGCCTGCGTTGGGTGGGATTTCGCCAATATAGAAAATCGTTCGACCGTCCGCAAGCAGGCCTAACGTCTTAAGATTTAGGCTGACATCGCCATCAGAACGGCTTCACCACTACCAGGATGACGATGAAGATCATCAGCACCGTCGGCACCTCATTGATAATTCGATAGAATTTCTGGCTTCGCGTATTCTGGTCAGCCGCAAAATCCTTAACCCAGCGGGAAAAGAAACCGTGGACACCTGACAAGATGATTACCAGCGCGAGTTTCGCGTGCAGCCAGGTCGACGAAAACCAGTGCCCGCGCCAAGCCAGGTAAAGTCCGGCAAGCCATGTCACGATCATCGCGGGGTTGATGATCGCCTTGAGCAACCGCCGCTCCATCACCTTGAATGTTTCGGATTGCTTCGAGCCGGGCTCGGCTTCGCAATGATAGACGAACAGCCGCGGCAGATAGAGCATCCCGGCCATCCATGAGATGACGGCGATGATATGCAGCGCCTTGATCCATTCGTACATGCCGCTCGCGCCCCTCGGCCGCGGCGCCATTTGCAGGCAGCGCCACGAACTCCCGGCATCGATTTGCGCCGAGACTTCACCACACGCAAGCCTTCTCTAAACTAATCTAGGAATCTTCAAGTTTGAGTCTAAGTAGCGGTGGATTGGACTCACACAACGCCGTCCTTGCGATGAGGGGTGCTTGTTCACATCCTTCAACAATTCGTCGGACATGACGGGCTGACGTGATAACGCTACCTTGCTCAGATAGTTGCACCTTTCCGTGCGCAGGTTATGGCGAGACAAGTCCACACAAGCCCACTATCATTGTCGCATGCGCATGGAGTTTTCCTTTTGTGAGGGATGTGAAGAAAAGGCCGGGTTATCCCTGATCTGCGATCTGGCCTTCGATTCTCCTCCCCGAGCTCCACAGGGATTCACAGGACACACAGGCTTCAAGTGCCCACCTCAGGCAATTATTTTCACCTCCATCTGGTTTCCGATTCGACCGGTGAAACGCTGATCACGGTCGCGCGGGCGGTGGCCGCGCAATATGCCAATGTGACGCCGGTGGAACATGTCTACCCGCTGGTGCGCAGCCAGAAGCAGCTCGATCGCGTGCTGGATGAAATCGAGGAGGCGCCGGGCATCGTGCTGTTCACGTTGCTCGAGAGGGATCTCGTTGTCCGGCTCGAAGCCAAGTGCAAGGAGATCAACGTCCCGAGCCTGTCGATCATCGGCCCGGTGATGCAATTGTTCGAGGCCTATCTTGGAGCCGCGACCACGGGGCGGGTCGGCGCGCAGCACGTCTTGAACGCGGAATACTTCAAGCGCATCGACGCGCTGAACTATACGATGATGCACGACGACGGTCAGCACGTCGAAGGATTGGAGGAGGCGGATGTGGTGCTGGTCGGGGTATCGCGCACCTCCAAAACGCCGACGTCGATCTATCTCGCCAACCGCGGCATCCGCACCGCCAATGTGCCGCTGGTGCCGGGCATCCCGCTTCCGCATCAGCTCGAAAGCGTGACGAAACCGCTGGTGGTGAGCCTGCACGCGACGCCGGAGCGGCTGATCCAGGTGCGCCAGAACCGGCTGCTGAGTATGGGCGCTGCTTCGGGCAATGACGAATATATCGACAAGCAGGCGGTTGCCGATGAAGTCGCGTTTGCCCGGCGCTTGAGCGCCAAGTTCAATTGGGCACAGCTTGACGTGACGCGGCGATCGATCGAGGAAACCGCGGCCGCCGTGCTCAAACTCTACACTGACCGGCAGCGGCACCGATTCGCGGAATGATGCATCGGCCGATGAGTATCTGGCAGGGGAAAGAGCCGTTGATCCTGGCGTCGCAAAGCCGCGCCCGGCAAATGCTGCTCGCCAATGCCGGAATCGATTTTGAATCCGTTCCCCCCGATATCGATGAACGGGCCGCTCAACAATCGGCCGGCCTGTCCGCGCCCAGCGATGTCGCAGTACTGCTGGCACACGAGAAAGCCATCGCTGTCTCGCGGCGAAAGCCTGATCGATACGTCATCGGCGCCGACCAGACGCTGGCGCTGGGGGACCGCCTTTTCAACAAGCCTTTGGCCCGGACCCAAGCCGCGGAGCAATTGCACGCGCTCGCCGGCCATACGCACGAGCTCAATTCCGCCGTTGCCGTCGCTTGCGGCGGCAAGATAGTGTTCGAGCATGTTGCGATCGCACGGATGACCATGCGGCCGTTGCCCGAGGCGGAAATCGAGGCCTATCTGGACCGGGCGGGAGAGGTGGTAACGTCAAGCGTCGGCGCCTACCAGCTTGAAGGACTGGGCGTGCATCTGTTTGAGCGCATCCAAGGCGACCATTTCACCATTCTTGGCCTACCGCTGTTGCCGTTGCTTGCCTTCCTGCGTAGCGAGAAACTGCTCGCCGTGTGAGCTATTCGAAAAAATGGCGATGCCCAAATGTTGATTCTGGGTTTGACCGGTTCGATCGGGATGGGGAAGTCGACCACCGCAAAGCTCTTTGCGGAAGCCGGCGTCCCGGTTTACGACGCGGATGCCGCCGTTCACGAAATCTATGGGGGGGAAGCTGCGCCCGCCATCGAAGCTGCATTTCCGGGCACGACCGTCGACGGCAAGGTCGATCGCAACAGGCTCTCGGCCAAAGTGGTGCATGACCCGGCGGCGATCAAGCAGCTCGAGCAGATCGTCCATCCGATGCTGCGCGCCTCCCGGCAACAATTCCTCGAAGAGGCCGAGCGATCCGGTGCGGGCGTTGCGGTGGTGGATGTGCCGCTGTTGTTCGAAACCGGTGGTGAAAGGCACGTCGATGCCGTGGTGGTGGTGACGACCTCGCCGGAACTTCAGCGCGAACGCATTCTGGCACGGGACAATATGACCGGCGTAAAATTAGACGCGATCCTGGCGCGGCAATTATCCGACGCCGAAAAGCGCA
>Ga0209473_1001203_pt1 | contig 14551 bp, 13 predicted proteins | sample GraSoiAngelo_133_FD_185890 | JGI IMG/M metagenome (GOLD analysis project Ga0209473, IMG submission 185890) | Grasslands soil microbial communities from the Angelo Coastal Reserve, California, USA - 14_0929_05_20cm (SPAdes) (version 2) | ecosystem: Environmental > Terrestrial > Soil > Grasslands ...
ATCAGGTGCTGCTCGGCATGTCGCATTATGTCACCAACGACGGCATCCAGCGCGCACATGTGCGGGCCGATACGGCATATTTCTACTCGCCTTCACAGACGGCCGAGCTCCGCAACGTGCACATCACGTTCTACGATACCCGCGGCGCCCAGACATCGACCCTCACCTCGCGCGAGGGCACCTATCACTGGCGCTCGGGCGATATGGAGGCGCGCGGCAACGTGGTGGTGGTCCGAATCGACAGCGCGACGCTCCGCACCGAGGTGATCCGTTTCAGCCAGGCCAAGAATCAGGTCAGCTCCGACCGCGACTTCGTATTCGACGAGCCCACCCGCCACATCGAAGGGGAGGGGTTCACGTCCGACCCGGACTTCAAGGTCGTGACCGCGGTCCGCCCCAAGGGGACGGGCGGGAAGTTCACCCTCCCGAACCAATGATGGCCACCATGTTCCTCGTCGCCCTCGTCCAACAACCCACTTCGCCCGCAGACACGACCGGGGGACGGCCCTGCACGGTAGAAATCGACTCGGTCCGTGGCTCGGCGCAGCAGGTAGAGGTGCGCAAGGGAGAGACGAACGTCTTCGCGGGCGGCGGCGTGTTCGCGCACTGCCGGGGCACCGGGAGCTCCCTGCAGTCCGACAGCGTCGCCTGGTATGCCGGCGTTGGCCGTTTCGACATGATCGGCCAGAAGACCCCGGTCCACATCCGAGACACGGCGATGACGCTGGACGCGACGACCGCGGCGTATTTCATGCGCCAGGAGCGGCTCGAGGCGCACCGCAACGTCGTCGCCGTCAACCGCACCAGCGGCTCGGTGCTGCGCGGGCCCAACCTGACGTATTACCGGGCGCTGAAGGGCGTGCGCGACACGCTCGAGATGTACGCGACGGGGCGTCCGACGATCGACTACCGCGGCGCCGCCGATTCCGCCGAGCCGTACGTCATCGTCGCGGATCGCGTACGCTTCAAGGGCAACGATCGCATGTGGGGCGGGGGAGCCGTGACGATCGATCGCAGCGACTTCGCGGCCCGGGGCGACTCGATGCAGCTCGACCAGCTCACGGGGTTCGGGTTGCTGCTCGGCAAACCGCGGGTCGAGGGCAAGGGGACGGAGTCGTACACGCTCACGGGCACGCGTATCGAGCTCGGCCTCCGGGGGCACGACATCCGGCTCGTCAAGGCGCTCGAGAACGGCGTGGCCACCGGTGCCGATTGGCGCCTCACCGCCGACACCATTCATCTGCACATCGACCGGAAGAAGCTGCAGCAGGCGTTCGCCTGGGGCCCCAAGGACTCGGTCCACGCCCGGGCGATCTCGAGCGTCACGACGATCCGGGCCGACTCGCTCGCCCTCGACGTGCCCGATCAGGTGCTCACCGAAGTGCGGGCCTTCAGGCATGCGTTCTCGACCTTGAAACACGACTCGACCGGGCAGCGGGATACCACGGCCAAGCGGGATACGACCCCGGACTGGATTGCCGGCGATTCGCTCACGGCGCACTGGACGCAGCAGGCCGATCCCGCCCGTTCAGGGCAGCCCAAGAGCGCGCTGCGCCACCTGGTCTCGCGTGGATCGGCCCGCGTCCTCACGCATCAGTACAACCAGCGCGACTCGCTGCCGTCGGTCAACTACTCGCGCGGGGCGATGATCGACATCACCCTCGCGGCAGGGAAGGTCGATCGCGTGTTCGTCACCGGGCGCGCCGACGGCGTGCAGCTCGAGCCGCTGCCGCCCGCGCCGCCCGACACGACCAAGAAACAACCGTCGGACACCACCAAGAAGGCCGCGGACACCAAGAAGCCGAAGGCGCCCGTTCGATGACGACGCTCGCGAATCTCCTGGCCGCGCGGGACTCGTCGCTGCCCCTGGCGGCGGCGGCGCTGGCACGCATCGGGGACGCCGAGGGACGCGCGCCGTTCGGTGAGCTCGCCGTGGCCTACCGCGAGGAGTTCCTCAAGCTGCGCGCCCACTCCCGGGACGCCGGCCTGCCCGAGCTCGGCGCCTTGTCGGTCGAGGAGTTCCGCGCCAGCCTCCGGACGTCGGTCCTGCCGCGGCTCGCGCTCCTGAAGATCGTCACCTACGCGGGGGGCGAGGCGCCGGAGGACCCGCCGACGGTGGCGTTCACCGCCGAGGCGTGGGCCGAGCTCGCGGCCGACCGCGCCGGCGTGGCGGACCGGCTGCTCGAGGCCGCGGAGCGGGCGGTGGCGCGCGCCGATTCGCCCAGCGGCGAGCATGCCGTGGTCTCCGGCGGAAGCCGCCTCGAGGCCCATGGGTTGGTCAAGACGTACAAGGGTCGCCGCGTGGTGAACGACGTGAGCGTGCGGCTCGAGCAGGGGGAGATCGTCGGCCTGCTCGGCCCCAACGGGGCGGGGAAGACCACCTGCTTCTACATGATCACCGGCTTGATCCGTCCCGACGGCGGTGAGATCGTGCTGGACGGGCGGGACATCACGCCCGAGCCGATGTACCGCCGCGCGCGCATGGGGATCGGCTACCTGGCGCAAGAGCCGTCCGTGTTCCGCAAGCTCACGGTCGAGGAGAACGTGCGCGCGATTCTCGAGACCCTGCCGCTCGGCGTCGCGGAGCAGGCGGATCGCCTCGAGCGCCTGCTCGACGAGCTCGCGATCAAGCACCTGCGGCGCCAAAAGGGATTCCAGTTGTCGGGGGGCGAGCGGCGTCGCCTGGAGATTACCCGCGCGCTCGTCACCGAGCCCAAGTTCATGCTGCTGGACGAGCCGTTCGCCGGCGTCGATCCGATCGCCGTGCACGACATCCAGACCATCGTGGCGGGCCTGCGCCACCGGGGCATCGGCGTCCTCATCACCGATCACAACGTCGAGCAGACACTCGACATCGTGGACCGCGCGTACATCATGTTCGAAGGAAAAGTGCAGGTCGCCGGCACCGTGCGTGAGCTGGTGTTCGACGACCGTGTGGCCAACCTCTACCTCGGGCCCACCCTGACCGCGCGCCTGCGCGCGCGCCTGGGAGGGGGCCAGCTCCAACCCGTATGAAGACCGGCCTGCAGCAGTATACCGGACTCTCGCAGCAGCTCCGCATCAATCCGCGGCTGTACCAGGCCATGGACCTGCTGTACATGCCGCTGCTCGATCTCCAGCAGCATCTGAAGCAGGAGCTGCTGGGCAACCCGTTCCTCGAGCTGGTCGAGCCCGAGGAGGAGACCGAGGTGCCCCTGGCCGAGGAGGCCAAGGCGGACAAGAAAGAGGCGGAGGCCAACGACGAGCCCAACTGGGAGGAGATCCTGCTGGACGACGGCTCGGACTCGGGCGCGCCGCCCCGCGACATGAGCGAGGCGCGGGAATACGTCGAGCCCGTGCCGGTCGAAAGCAAGGACCTGTCCGACTACCTGCGGGACCAGATGCGGTTGCTCGACCTGACGCCGCGCCAACAGCTCCTCGCCGAAGAATTCATCGGGAACATCGCGGAGGACGGCTATCTCGGCGCCACGCTCGAAGAGATGGTGCGCGGCGCGAACCAGCTGATCGAGGAGCATGAGGCCGAGTCGGACGGGGACGTCCGGGCACAACTGTTCACGCTGGCCGAAGCCGAGGAGATGCTCCGCATCATCCAAAAGCTCGACCCCCCCGGCGTCGGCGCCCGCGACCTGCGCGAGTGCCTCCTGCTCCAGCTCGAGGCGCGCGCCGAAACCGACACGCTGGCGCACCGGCTGGTGCGCGACGCCTTCGAGGACCTCAAGGCACACCGCTGGAGCGACCTGGGCAAGCGGTTCGGGCTCGACGCCACGGAAGTGCAGAGGGTCGCCGACGACCTGGCCAAGCTCGATCCCAAGCCGGGCTTGCAGCACTCGGCCGCCAACGATGCGTACATCATTCCGGACCTGGTGGTCGAGAAGATCGACGGGGAGTACAAGGTGTTCTTGAACGACGCCGGGCTGCCGCGCCTGCGCATCTCGAAAACCTACCAGGACATCGCGCGCGACAAGAAAAAATTCCAGGGCGAGAACAAGGACTTCATCAACCAGCGCATGAACAGCGCGCACTGGATGATCCAGGCGATCGAGCAGCGACGGCAGACGATGCTCAAGGTGATGAATTTCATCGTCGATCGCCAGCGCGACTTCTTCGAAAAGGGTGTGGAATACTTGAAGCCGCTCACCCTGCGCGAGGTCGCGGACGTGATCAACATGCACGAGAGCACCGTGAGCCGGGTGACGAACGAGAAGTACGTGCAGACGCCGCGCGGGCTGCTGCCGCTCAAGTTCTTCTTCTCGAGCGGCCTCTCCACCACCACCGGCGAGGACGCGAGCGCCCGCGCCATCCGGGCGCAGATTCAGAAAATGGTGGGGGACGAAGATCCCAAGAACCCGCTGACCGACCAGCAGATCGTCGAGATGTTCGCGCAGCGGGGCGTCAGGATCGCCCGGCGTACCGTCGCCAAGTACCGCGACCAGCTGAGCATCCTGCCCGCGCGGATGCGCAAGCGCCTGTGAGTCTCGCCACGGGGACGGCCACTCCCGAAGTGAGCGTCCTCGTGCCCGCCAAGGACGAAGCCGAGAATCTGCCGGAATTCGTGCGCCAGGCGCGCGAGGCGCTGCTGCCGCTGCCGTACAGCTGCGAAGTGGTGATCGTCGACGACGGCAGCCGCGACGCCACCGCGGAGACGTTGCGCGAGCTCGCGACCAAGCACCCGTTCGTGCACGTGGTCACGCACCGCAGCCAGCGCGGCATCGCCGACGCCCTGTCCTCGGGGGGTGACGCCGCGCGCGGCCGCATTCTCGTGTTCTATCCCGCGGACCTGCAGTACCGCCCGAGCGACATCCCCTCCCTGGTGCAGCCGATCCTCGACGACGCCGCCGACATCGTCACCGGCACCAAACAGGGCCATTACGACAAGCGCTTCGTGTCCTGGGTCTACAACGGCCTGTGCCGCTGGTTGTTCGGCGTCCGGGTGACCGACTTGAACTCGGTGAAGGCGTACCGCCGGGAGGTGATGGACGGCCTGACCACCCGGCCCGATTGGCATCGCTTCATGGTGGTCATCGCCGCGGCGCAGGGCTTCCGGCTCGCCGAGCGGCCGGTGCCGCTGCTGCCCCGCCGGGCTGGAAAGTCGAAGTTCGGCATCGCCCGCATTCCGGTCGGCGTGCTGGACCTCGTGTCGGTGTGGTTCCAGCTCCGGTTCGGGCGCAAGCCGCTGCTGTTCTTCGGCGTCCCCGGCGCCGTGCTCATCTTCCTCGGTTTTCTGGTGGCGGTGTACGCGCTGATCGAGCGCTACGTGTACACCCAGGGCAATCGCGCGTTTCTGTACCTCGTGCTGCTGCTCGTGCTGGCCGGTCTGATGCTGTTCGGCTTCGGCTTCGTGGGCGAGATGCTCGCGGGGGTGCGCGAGGAGGTGCGGGCGCTGCGGCGGCCGCCGGACCGACCGAGCGGCGGAGACGGAAGGCCTCGAGACTCCTAGCGCCGGCGCACGACGGCCGTGTAGACATCCAGCCAGCGCCGCGTAATCGCGTCCCAGTCGAACCGCTCCCGCAGCCGCCGGTAGCCCGCCTCGCCCAAGCCCGCGGCCAGGTCGGGCGCGCGCGCCAAGCGGCTCAGCGCGGCGGCCAGTGCCGTCGCATCGCCTGGCGGCACCAGCAATCCCGATACCCCGTCTTCCACGATGTCCGTAATGCCGCCGATCGCGCTCGCGATCACAGGCACGCGATGGTTCATCGCCTCCAGCAACACGACGCCCAGCCCCTCGGTGTCGCCGCGCCGGTCCACGACGGCCGGCAGCACGAACGCATCCGCCCCGGCGTAGGCCGCCTGCAGCTCGGCATCCGAGACCTGTCCCCGGACGGCGACGCGGCCGTCGAGACCCCGCTCCCGTACGCGGGCCTCGATCCGCGCCCGCTCCGGGCCGTCGCCCACGATCACCAGCCGGACGTCAGCCCCGGGAAGGAGCAGACTCACCGCATCCACGAGATGGCTCACGCCCTTGCGCTCCACCAGCCGGCCCACGAACAGCACGGTGAAGGGCGCGCCCGGGGACCGCCGAGCGGCGCGCGGCACCGGCGGCGGGGGGAGGCTGGTGGTGTAGGGGATCACTTCGATCGGCACCTGGACCAGCTCCCGGACTTCGTCGGCCGTGTACGACGAGATCGCCACCACCCGATCGGAGCGGCGCGCCGCCCACTTCAGGAACCCTCTGAGAAAGGGCATCGCGGTCTTCACCCATCGCAGCTCCACACCATAGAACGTGGTGACCAGGGCGGCCGGGCGAGCCCGCTGCGCCGCCCAACCGAACAGCGCCAGCGGGAAGGGCCAATGCACGTGGATCACGTCGTAGCGCTGCCGCCGGCACAGCCGCCATACCGCGATCATGCCGGCGACCACGAAGCACGCGGGCATGAGCCGGTACAGCAGGGAGCGTTTCATCCGGTCGGGCGCGGCCTCTTCGTGCGTCAGGCGCTCCCAGCGGCGCGGAAAGTAGCGGAACCGGTGCACGGGAATCCCGCTCACCACCTGGTCCGGGGCGCCGCGATAGGACGAGGTGAACACCTCCACCTCGTGTCCCGCGGCCCGGAGTCGCTTGAGCAGCTCGACCAGCCAGGGCACGATCACGTCGTCCGGGGACCGCGGGAACGCCGTGACCACGTGGAGGATGCGCATGGAGGCTGCACAAAGCTACGACTTTCCAGGGGTTCCGAGCCATGGTAATTTTGGGACCCATGGCCAATCGCATCGCGCCGGCGTCACCCGAGCTCACCAAGTTCTACAGCGAGCGCCACGCCTGGCGCAATTCCGGCGAAGAGCGCATGCGGTTTCGCAAGCACATGCGGCTGGCGCAGGTACGCCCCGGCAGCGCGGTGCTCGACATCGGCTCTCGCAACGGCGATCTCCGCAACTACCTGCCGCGCGACGTCAAGTATCAGGGACTCGACATCGCGCCCGAGTTCGCCGCCCCCGACATCTTGATTCACGATATCACGAGCGGGCTGCCGTTTCCCGATGCGTCGTTCGATTACGTCTTCATGGTCGAGGTGCTCGAGCACACACCGACGGCGTATACGACGGCGGGCGAAATTCATCGGGTGCTGAGGCGCGACGGCGTGTGGATGGTCTCCGTACCCAATCCGTATCACATGAAGGAGATCTTCTGGAACCTGTTCCGCGTCCCGGACCGGCAAGGGCATATCTACAGCTGGACGCGTCAGACGATCAGCCGCCTGGGCGAGATGAACGGGTTCCGCCTCGCGGATTGGGGCGGCACGTACTTCTATCCGCCGATTCCGGCGCCGTGGTGGATGCTCGCGCGGTCGGTCGTCTACAAGTTCGTCAAGGCCTGAGCTGACACACGCACGGCGGTGGCTCTGGGCCGCGCAGGGCCTCGTCACGCTGGCGGTCGTGATCTTCGTCACCCGCTCGATCGCGCACAATTGGTCGGAGTTCCGCTCGCTCCACGTGGCGCTCACGGTCACCCCCGCGTGGATCGCCGCCGCCGCCCTCACGGTGCTCGCGACGTACGTCATGCAGATCGAGTCCTGGCGCCGCATTCTGGCCGGGTGGCACCAGCGCCTCCCCTTCGCCGCCGCGGCCCGGACCTGGAGCCTCGCCAACCTCGGTCGCTACGTCCCGGGAAAGGTGTGGAGCGTCGCCGGCCTGGTGGTGCTGGCGCAGCGCGCCGGCGTCGCGCCCGGGCCGGCGGCCGCGTCGGCGTTCGTGATCCAGGCCGTGACGCTCGGCAGCGGGGTGGCCGTGGTCGCCGCGGCGGCCCCGCATAGCGCCCCGCCGCTCCGTCTCGCGGCGGCCGCCCTGGTCGCCGTGGTGACCATCGGCGCCCTGGCGTGGCGCCCCACGGCCGCCTGGCTGGGTCGCCTGGTCAATGCCACGCCGCCGCTCGCGCCGCTCGCGCTCGGCGCCGTGTTCACGAGCACGCTGCTCACCGTCGTCAGCTGGTGGACCTATGGAGCCGCCTTCTGGATGCTGGCCCGGGGGCTGGTCCCGGGCGCGCCGCTGCCACTCACCAGCGCCGTGGCCGCCTTCACGCTCGGCTACATTCTCGGCCTGCTCGCGCTGTTCGCTCCCGGCGGGGTTGGCGTACGCGAGCTGGTGCTGATCGGTCTGCTCGCCCCGTTTCTGGGCTCGGGTGGGGCCGTGGCCGTGAGCGTCGCGTCGCGCGTGCTTTTAACCGTGCTCGAGGCCGCCGCCGCGCTCCTCACGTTCCCGCTGCGCCACCGTCCGCAGGAGTCCGCCTCGTGAGCGACCCCCGGTCCGCCGACGCGGCGCGCCCGTACGAGCCGGCCCGGCCAACGCTGCTTGCGACGGCCGCCTTCGCCTTGTGGCCGGTGATCCTGTCGCTGCCGATGCTCAGCGGGATGTGGCTCGCCAACCCTCTCAGCAGCGATCAATACACGGCGGGCTTTTCGTTCCATGCGTGGAGCGCCGAGTGGTTCAAGCGGAGCGGCCATCTGCCACTGTGGAATCCCGAGATCTTCGGGGGCCTGCCGTTCGTGGCCGCCGGCAGCGGCGACATTTTCTATCCCACCTGGCTGCTGCGCTACGTGCTCCCGGTGACGACGGCGGGCAACGTGAGCTTCTTCGCGCACTACATCCTCGCCGGCCTGTTCACGTACCTGCTGCTGCGACGCCTGCAGGTCGGCTGGACGGGATCGGTGGTCGGCGGGCTCGCGTACGAGCTCACCGGATTGATCGCCTCGTATCCGTCGCCCGGGCACGACGGCAAGCTGTTCGCGTCCACCATGCTGCCGCTGCTGCTACTGGCGCTCGTGCTGGCGCTGCGCGAGCGGCGCTGGGGCGGCTACGTGCTGCTCGCCGCGGCGACCGCGCTGTCCCTGCTCGGCCACTTCCAGCTCGCCTACTACTCGCTCATCGTCGCCGGCCTGTTCGCGCTCTATTTGACCCTCGAGGAGGCGGGTGACACCGGGGCGGGGGTGCGCGTCTCGCGACTCGGGCTCGCGCTCGTGGCGGTGCTGATCGGCTTCGGGGTCGCCGCGATTCAGGTCGTGCCGTTCTTCGAGTACATCCCGTACTCGCCCCGCGCGCAAGGGTACCACGGATTCGAGGGGTCCACGTCCTTCGCCATCCCGTGGGACCATGTCCCCGAGTTCTTCCTCAAGAACTTCGTAGGCCGGTCGTGGGACACGTACTGGGGTTCGAACCAGCTCAAGTTCCATTCCGAGTATCTCGGCCTACCCGTCGTCGTCCTCGCGGCGCTGGGCGTCACCGCACCCGAGCGCCGGCGGCAGATCCTGTGGCTGGGCGGGATCGGGCTGCTGTTTCTGCTCATCAGCCTCGGCGCCGCGACGCCGTTCTACCGGGTGTGGTGGACCCTCATGCCACTGGTGAAAAAGACGCGTGCCCCGGGGATGGCCTTCTACGTCGTGGCCCTGGTCACGGCCGTGTTCGCGGGTCTGGGCGCGGAGCGCGCACTCAAGGGAGACGGCAGGCGGGTGATGACGCCGGCACTGATCGTGGGCGGGATCGTCGCGCTCCTCGGAGTTACGGGAGTGTTCGGCCACATCGCCGAGGCGCTCGCCGGAGGGAGGGCCGCGGCCGCGCGCGCCGATGAGGCGGCGATCCTGTGGGGCGCGACGACCAGCGGACTCGCACTCGTGGCCGCGGCCGCCCTGCTTGGCCCCGCGCACGCCCGCCTGACGCCCCGCTTGACCGCGCTGGCGCTGGTCCTGATCGTGGGCACCGATCTGTGGCTCAACGCGCGGCAGTTCTGGATGTACACGAAGCCGTTCGAGCGCGACCAGCTGATCGACCGGGTTGGAGCGACGCCCGTCCCGTACCGCGTGCTCCAGCCGCCCAATGGGGGGGCCTACCCCGGGTCCGTACTAATGGCGTTCGATATCCCCGAAATGTTCGGCTACCACGGCAACGAGCTGCGGTACTACGACGAGCTGTGGGATCGCGAGAATGGCTGGAGAAACCTGGGGGTACTGCCGCTGTGGGACCTATGGGCGGTGCGCTACGCGATCCTACCGGTAGGAAGGGGGGGCCGGGGCGTCGATTCGATCCCCGGCTTCCGGCGGGTGCTCGATTCCGTGCCGACGTTCGACGGCGGCCGCGCGAACCTGTTCGAGCGCGTAGCCCCCGCGCCGTACGCTCGCGTCGTCGCGGGCGCCATCAAGACGGACTCGACAACCGTCGTCCCGACGCTCGTCGATCCTCGCATGGACGTCTCCCGGATCGTGCTCTTCACCAACGATCAGCCGGTGACGCCGGAGCCGCTGAAGCAGATGCCCGCGCCCAGCCCGTCGCACGCGACGGTAACGGCCTGGCAACCCGGACGGATGACCGTCACGCTCGACCCGGCACCCCCGAAACCGAGCTATCTCCTCGTCGCCGAAAACTGGTATCCCGACTGGCAGGTCGCGGTCGACGGCCAACGCGGCCAGCTGCTCCGCGGGGACTACAGCCTTATCACGGTCCCGCTGCCCGCGGGCGCGCGCACCGTGGACCTCACGTTTCACTCGAGGTTGTACGAGATCGGGAAAGCCATTACCCTGGCGTCCCTCGCGTTGCTTCTCATCGCCCTGGTGGCGTCGCTGGCGGGCGGGCGCGCGCGCCATGCGTGAGCGCGGGCTCGTCGTCATCCCCACGTACGACGAGGCCGGCAATCTCGCACCGCTCGTGGAGCAGGTGCTGGCGCAGGACGCCCGCCTTGAGATCCTGGTGGTGGACGATCACTCCCCCGACGGCACCGGCCAGCTGGCCGAGGCCCTGGCGCAAAAGGAGCCCCGGCTCCACGTGCTGCACCGCGAGGCAAAGCTCGGTCTGGGAACCGCTTACATTACGGGCTTCAAGTGGGCTCTCGAACGGGGGTATGAGTACGTCTTCGAGATGGACGCCGACTTCTCCCACGACCCGGCGTACTTAAAGGACTTTCTCAAGGCCATCGCCGACGCCGACCTGGTGCTCGGCTCCCGCTACGTGGGGGGCAAAGTGGCCGTCGTCAACTGGCCGATGGGCCGACTTGTGCTATCGTATTGCGCGAATATCTATGCCCGCTGGATCACGGGCCTGCGGATCTGGGACCTGACCGGGGGGTTCAAGTGCTTTCGCAGGCGGGTGCTCGAAGCGATCGACTTGTCGCAGGTCCGGTCCAATGGCTACGCGTTTCAGATCGAAATGAGCGTGCGCGCATGGCGCAAAGGGTTCACGCCGAAGGAAATCCCGATCGTGTTCGTCGACCGAACCGAGGGGCAAAGCAAGATGAACCGGTCGATCGTGCGGGAAGCCGTGTGGATGGTGCCGCGGTTGAGATTCATGACGTTATTCGGCCGCATCTAGCCGGCACGGCGATCTACAAGATGACGGGGTCGGGCAACGACTTCGTCATGGTAGACGCGCGGCACACGGCGCCCGACCAGTGGTCCGCCACGGACATCCGGGCGGTGTGCGCGCGCGGCACCGGCGTCGGCGCCGATGGGCTCGTGTTCGTCGGTCCGGGCACGCGCCCCGACAGCGTGCGCATGATCTACTTCAACTCGGACGGATCCCGTGCGGCGATGTGCGGCAATGCCGCGCTCTGCAGCACGCGGCTCGCCGCGCGGTTGGGGCTGGCGCGCGCCCAGGGCATGACGCTCGAAACCGACGCAGGCGTCTACCAGAGCCGCTGCGCCGGCCCGGAGGAAGGGGCCGAGCTGCATCTGGCCCCCGTGCCGCCACCGGCACCGGTCCCGGGATTGATCCTCGCCGCCGGTGAAGAGCGCGCCGTCCTGGGGACCGTGGGCGTGCCGCACCTCGTGGTGCTCGTCGGGGATGTGTCGCACGTGGACGTGGAGGCACGCGGTCGCGCGCTGCGGTCGAATCCGTGCGTGGGACCGGCCGGGGCGAACGTCAACTTTTTGTCGGGTGATGGCGGCGGCGGAAGCACATGGCGCATGCGGACGTACGAGCGAGGGGTGGAGGGGGAGACACTGGCCTGCGGCACCGGGGCGGTGGCGGCGGCGTGCGCCCTGGCCGAATGGGACCTGGCCGAGCCCCCAGTGACGGTCTGGACCTGGAGTGGCCGCCCGCTCGCCATCCAGGCCCGTATGGGCCCCCAAGGCCTCTACGACGACATATGGCTAGGGGGGGAGGCGAGGCTTGTGGTGCGCGGTGTGATTAACTGAGGGGCTTCTCCACATCGTCACGCGCTTCAACTTAACATAACATCTATTATACGAAGTTCTCAGGCATGAATTGTAGTCACTTGGCCACATTCGTAGCCGCTCCCTTGGTCAATTCGCCGAGTCGCACCTTGGCCTCCCCGACCGCGCTGGTCGAGTCCAGCTGCTGCACGATCGTGCGGTAAGCCACGAGCGCTTTGGCGCTGTCCCGGGCTGCGATCCAGGCACGCCCCGCGTCGGCCAGGAACTGGGCCCGCAAAAACGGATACTGGGCCGCTCCGGCCGCCTGCTCGTACGCTTCGCCCGCGTCTTTGGGCTTCAGGGCGTTCTCGTACGCGGCGCCGAGCAGGCCGTACGCCTGCGCCCGGAAATCTTTGTCGACCTTCGGCGCGTAACGCTGCAACACATCGATCGCCTGCTGGGTCTGGCCCTGCGCCAGCCGCACCTGTGCGAGCAGAATGGCGCCCTCCTGCGCGGCGTGCGTGCCGGAGTAGTTCTCCACGACTTGCGCGAGCACGCTCGCTGCGAGTGGATAATTCTTGGAATCGAGCGCCAACCGGCCCTGCTCGAGCTGGCTGCCGGCGTTGCGCTCGGCGGTCTTGGTCGAGAGCAGATTCCACCCGAATAAACCGGCGGCGAGGACGACCACCACGCCGGCATATGTCGCCGCCTGGCGGTGGCCCTTGATCCATTCAGTGAGCCAGGTCAGCGCGGTGCCTTCTGCCGCTGCCGGTCCCGTGCTCGTCGCCGTTGTCGCCATTTACCCTCGCGGGAGGTTTTGGAGGTTGTGGAGGTTGGTGGAGGTTGGGGGAGGTTGGGGGAGGTCCTCCCGAACCTCCCAAACCTCCACAACCTGCTTTTCGCCGTGCCCCTGGGGTGACTCGAACACCCGGCCAACGGTTTAGGAAACCTCGGAATGTAGCGGGGTTACGTGTAGTGTAGCAAGGCCTCCACTCGCTCGCCAGCGAGTCGCTCGCGCCCTTTCAAGAAGTCCAGCTCGATCAAGAAAGTGAACCCCACGACCTCGGCGCCGTGCGCGCGCACCAACTTGGCCGCCGCCCCCGCCGTGCCGCCCGTGGCCAACACATCATCCACAATCAACACGCGGTCGGCCCGCCCTACCGCATCGTGGTGCATCTCCAGCGCATCTGTCCCGTACTCGAGCGCGTACTCCACGCGCCCGCGGGCCGCCGGCAACTTGCCGGGCTTGCGGATGGGAACGAGCCCGGCGTCGAGCGCCAGCGCGACCGGGGCTCCCAGCAGAAACCCGCGGGACTCGATCGACACGACGCGCGTGGCCCGGGCTGCGGCGAACGGCGCGGACATCAACTCCACCGCGCGGCGGAACGCCTTCGGGTCGAGCAGCAGCGGCGTGATATCCTTGAACAGGATGCCCGGCTTGGGAAAATCGGGCACATCGCGGATGCGGCGGTAGATGTCCTGAACGGTCACAGGCACGGTCGCGGTGATGGGGCGAGCCCCTCAACTATCTGATATCGAAGTCGTTCGGCATGACGAGCTCATGTGGAACATCGCTTCTTTCCACACGCTCGACGTGTGCCTGCGCCGGTCCCTGCGCGAGCACGCGCGCCAGCTCCTCGAGCGCCTGCGGCGTCCCCGACGCGATCACTTCCACGGAGCCGTCCCGCAGGTTGCGTACGAAGCCCCGCAGTCCCCGCCGCTGCGCCTGGCGCAACACGAACCAGCGGAATCCCACTCCCTGCACCCGGCCGTAGACGAGGAACCGCAGAGCGACCATTCCCGGGGCCTCACCCCTGCCGCCCCTGCGAGGCGCGCCGCCGGTACCACCAGGCGTACGCCACCGCGATGAGCGCCAGGATCGGTACCACGATGAGCACCGCTCGGCCCGTGTAGCGCCGCGCTTCCTGGTCGAGCACCTCGAGGATCACGTCCTCCCGGCTCCCGATGAACCAGCCGATCCACGTGAGGATCGCGCACCACACGAGGGCGCCGAGTCCCGTGAACAGGACAAACCGGTTCAGGCTCATCCGCGCTATCCCCGCGGGGATGGAGATCAGGTGACGCACCACCGGGAGCATCCGGCCCATGAAGACGCTGATTTCCCCGTGGGCGGCAAAATACCGTTCCGAGCGATCGAGCCCCTTCTCTGTGATCAGCACGTACTTCCCCAGGCGCAAGAAGAACGCGCGGCCGAGCCAGCGGGCCAGGCCGTAGTTGGCGAGCGAGCCCAAGATGCTCCCCAGCACGCCGCACGCCAGCGCGACCGCGAAGTCCATCTCGCCTTTCGCGACGAGGTACCCCGCCGGCGGCATGACCAGCTCGCTCGGGAGCGGCAGCAGCGACGACTCGACGGCCATCAGGACCACGATTCCGGGGTACCCGAGGTCGCGAAACCGCTCGAGCAGCCAGTGGACGAAGGACTCAAGCATCGAAGCCGTGTTCTCCGAGCAGGGGGACGAAGCGCGCCG
>Ga0209473_1001207_pt1 | contig 14530 bp, 15 predicted proteins | sample GraSoiAngelo_133_FD_185890 | JGI IMG/M metagenome (GOLD analysis project Ga0209473, IMG submission 185890) | Grasslands soil microbial communities from the Angelo Coastal Reserve, California, USA - 14_0929_05_20cm (SPAdes) (version 2) | ecosystem: Environmental > Terrestrial > Soil > Grasslands ...
GGCCCATCACGTAGCGCGGCGTCACCGCATTGTACTTCCCCGTGTCCTTGAGCCTGGACAGCAAGGCGCGGCGGGCGTCGATCTCGGCTTCCTCCAATCGTCCCTGCCGCGCCTTCATGCGGGCTTGGCTGAGGACCGTGCCATCGATCGCCTGCAGAAGCATCGATTCCGATGGCGGATTATCGGAATCCAGCACCGCCTTCATGCCCGCGTATTTGCGTTGCTCAGCGACACGATAAGCGGCTTCGGCCTCACGGAACTGCCCGCGCGCCTCGAAAACAATTGCACGATTGAAATCAATCTCGGATTCCCAGCTATGACCGAATTTGGCATAGGAAGCACGCCATCCTGGCATGCCACTGGTCCGTGCTTCCTGGATCAAGGACACGCTGCGGCGTAGATAGGCCTCGGCCTGAGGGATATCCCCCATTTGGAGAAGCATCGAGCTAATCTGCCGGTTGGTCACAAACTGATATCCCTTGGCACCCGGCGCATTGGTATCGCGCAACAGACGCTGATAGACCTCAAGCGCCTTTTTCGGGTCGCCGGCGACGGCATACTGCAGCGCGACGAGCTGCATAAACCGTCCCATCAGGTTGAGACTGACAACTCCGCGTCCAACCTCGATTGCTTTATTCGCATCCGTGATGGAATTTGCCAACCTGCCAAGTTGCGCACGCGCATTGCCACGGCCAAAATAGAACTGCGCTAGATCCTCTCGCGATTCCTTGCCGGTCGGAGAAGCGTCAGCGGTTGCTTGTAACTCCTGAATGACCTTAAGGTCGGGCTTTTCGCTATCCAGGATCGCCGTGATGTCGGAAATCGTCCGTGGCGGAGCAACGAAGGCGGCGGGAAGTCCACTCCCCGCGGAAATCTTGGGTGCGGCCTCATTTGGAACTGCAATAGCTACGTTCGCGCGCCCATTGGCAGTATTCAGCGCAGCCTTGACGCATGCTTGAACGCGCGGCTTCGCCTTGGCGCGGCACGCCTCCAAGCTGCCCATACCACCACTTGATTGCATGCATGACATCACCATCGGCCTGCCGACGGTCATCCGGCAATTCTCGATGGCCGTCTCCATCGAAAGTGGAAACGCCAGTCCCGTTGATCCGATCAGAAAGCAGAGCGCAGCGATGTGGCCAACACCCCGACGAAGGAGACTATGCCCCAATTGGCGAACCAGCATTGCAAACACCTGCACAAAAGACACCGCTGAAATGCAAAATCCTATCTTTAAATTGTCCTCGAGAACAAGCCTCAATCAACCCGTAGATCGACGGGTTGGGCCGTGGATTCAGTCGATCCTTGCAGCTCTTAAGCTTGCGGGCCGGAAAGCGAGATCTCTCGTTCCGCGCGGAAGACATTACTGTAAAGATTCGCAACCCACTGGCGTCCGCGCGACGTCATGTTGAGATAGCGTATTGCGGTCTGAATGTGAGGTGCCACGCTGTTCCAGTAGAATTGCGGGTAGCTGTCGACGATGTCGGCGGGCGATGCATAGCCAAGCTGGCGGTTCATGCCTACTTCTTCAAACTCATGATAGAGGGCATTGGCTTTCCTGATGTAGTTGGGATCGCCGAGTTGTCCGATGAAATCTGCCGCTCGAAGGATTGATGCTTCCTCATCAAATTGCTGACCCTCGCTTGGAGGAAATCGGGTGCCTTCGATGGCATGAGCAATGCGCAGCTCGTCGAGCTCCGCAATGCCCTCGATCCTCTCGATCACGTAGAGCTTCGATCGATCGACATGGTAGGGCATCAGGCTGGCGTCGGATGAACCGCGCGGCAACGTCACCTTTCTGCCTGACGCATCAATCACAAAACCGTCCGCGTCGTCCTCCTTGAGGAGGCCGCGCACGTAGCCGATGTCGTGGGTAAGGCAGGCAATGATGACGTGCGCGTAGTCGGTCACGGTGATGTGGGCGTGCAACGCCCGACCGCGGAGAATATCATGTCCGGCAAGCGTTACGAGCAGCGTGTGCTCGACATTGTGGTAGAGAGCGTCGCTGTTTCCAATGCACTCGAGGGCTATACGGGCGGCCGCCAGCACCAATTCGCGGTAAGCCTGCGAAGATCCGTACACGTGGCGCATGAAGGAGCCGAGTAATTCCTCCAAGGCATCTGCCGCCAGCTCCGGTAAAGTCATCATTGATGCTGCCCCGATGAAAATAACTTCCCGCGCGCACTCCTGACTTCGCACTTTGCTGCGAGCGAGCATACCGCATCTCTGGTTAGGCCACCACACGCCGAATACCGCTCCCGGTGAAAAAGCGATATTATATTGCGACGCAGCTATTCTGGTGCCGCCGGTTCGAGATTCCTGTTCCTGACTACTTGCGCAAATTGGGTAGTCGCCTAGATCGCGACAAATGACGCACCTCGCAAGCCGCATCATCGGACACTACGAAAAACACGCGGCGGCGTGGGACAACGACCGCCAGAACAGCGCGTGGAATGACCAGCTCTGGCACGACCGTTTCATCGATCGCCTCGCACCAGGCGCAAGAGTTCTCGACCTTGGCTGTGGCTCGGGACGGTCGGTTGCGCAGCACATGCATCACCGCGGACTGCACGTGACGGGCGTCGATTCGTCTCTTACGATGATATCCCTGTGCCGGAGGCGCCTGCCCGACCACGAGTGGGTCGTGGCCGACATGAGACGGCTATCGCTGAGCCGCCGCTTCGACGCTATCCTGGCCTGGGACCGTTTCTTTCACCTCGACCATGATGACCAACGCGGAATGTTTGCGGTGTTCGCCCTGCACTCGTCCGCCGACGCGGTGCTGATGCTCAATACTGGACCTGAACATGGCGAGGATGTCGGCAGCTATCGAGGCGATCCGCTCTATGATGCGAGCCTGGCACCCGCCGAATACGTGACCTTGATCAACGGAATCGGCTTTGAGGTTATCGAGCATGTCGCCAATGATGCGCGAGCGGGTGGACGCACGGTGTGGCTTTGCAGAGGCCGGCCAAACTCCTGAATTGAAAAAGCGTCTGTCGGAATCGAAAGCCACGTTCGTTTGCGATTGGCGCCTGTCGCGAATCCAGTCCGGGTGCGAATACGTCAGCATCAACGACACAAGCGACGGTAGGTAGGTAGGTAGGTAGGTAGGTAGGCAGGTCGTGCCAAAGTGACGACCGCAATCGCTCCGGCCAAACCACAAAAATAGTTCTGCCTCATAATCGTGATGACTCTGACGCAAGGAGAAGAAATAAGCTTGTGGATAAGGGAGGAGACTTTGCGATGAGCGATTGCACCATCATGGAGTTGTATTGCCTGGAGCGATCAAGGTTAGATCCTCGGAACAGAGGTAAATGGATTGCACAGGCCGAGCGTTGGCATGAACTTGCCCGGGCTCAGAACTCATGGCGTCATCAGAAAAAGCCGCCTCTTCAGCAATCCATGCATGCGGGCCCGATGGCAACCCAGCCTGGTACACGCCAGCAGGGCTGACTTTAGCCGCGTAGATAGCCCGCGTCCGGTTCGGCGGTTAGCCGTCCGGCCGCAAAGTCGCGAGGCCACCGCCGCCAGAGCCGTCCTCAATTACCAGCTAGGCCGGATCAGACATCCAGGTTTGCTCTCCGCATTGGCATTTGAACATGCTGATGGTGCGACCCTTGTTGGAGTCCAGCATCTTGCAGATCAGCTTGGGTTCCGCGGCGCAACGGCTACAGCGACGCGGCTCTGTGGTTTCCGTGCCGGTCAGTTGGCTTGTACTGAAGTAATTCATGCTGCGCCCAAAATTGAATCTCTCGATGGTGCTTGCCGGTGGTTCGTTTTCTCAATTAGTACCAGCGCGAAACTTTTGGTTCAAAAACGCACGATATCGTGCGCGGCTGCTGCAATAGGTCATCGCCGCCACTGATGGCGCCTCGGGTGAAATCAGTTCCGGATGTTGCTACGCTGATCCTGGCAAGGTCGACGGGAGCCGTTGGATGCGCTCGCATCCACCGCTCGCGGCCACCTCGCCACTGCGGAAGACCCACGCAGGGCGACGTTCCGAAGCCACACAGCGAGACAGGCCATGGTGAAACCGTTTCCCTCGAAGACCCACATCGGCAACCACATGCTGCATCCGGAAACGCTGATGCTGAACTACGGCTACGACCCGCAACTGTCGGAAGGGGCCGTCAAACCACCGGTGTTCCTGACCTCGACCTTCGTCTTTCGGACCGCCGAAGACGGACAGGACTTCTTCGATTTCGTCTCGGGTCGGCGCGAGCCTCCCGAGGGGATGGGCGCGGGCCTGGTTTATTCGCGCTTCAATCACCCGAACAGCGAGATCGTCGAGGACAGGCTCTCTGTTTACGAGCGCACCGAGAAATGCGCGCTGTTCTCGTCCGGCATGGCGGCGATTGCGACCACGATCCTCGCGTTCGCGCGCCCTGGCGACGTCATCCTACACTCACAACCGCTCTATGGCGGGACAGAAACTCTGCTTGCCAAGACACTCGCGGGCCTCTCCATCGGCGCCGTGGGTTTTGCCGACGGCATCGACGAAACCGCAGTCAGGCTGGCGGCGGAGGATGCCATGCGCAAAGGCCGCGTTGCGATGATTTTCATCGAAACCCCGGCAAATCCCACCAACGGCCTAGTCGATATCGCGATGGTCCGCCGCATCGCTGAGATGATCGGCCAGACCCAGGGGCACACGCCGATCGTTGCATGCGACAATACGTTGCTGGGACCGGTGTTTCAGCGGCCGATCGAACACGGCGCGGATCTTTCGTTGTACTCGCTGACGAAATATATCGGCGGTCATTCCGACCTGATTGCGGGCGCCGCGCTCGGCTCAAAGGCCCTTATGAAAGACATCAAAGCGCTGCGAGGCGCCATCGGCACCCAGCTGGACCCGCATTCCTGCTGGATGATCAGCCGGTCGCTCGAAACACTGAGCATCCGCATGGAACGAGCTGACAGAAACGCGCGGCTCGTGGCGGATTACCTGCGCGACCACGCCAAGGTGGCGAAGGTTCATTACCTCGCTCACCACGACGAGACCTCGCCCGCCGGTCGTCTGTTCGCGAGACAATGCATCGGCGCCGGCTCCACGTTCTCGTTCGACATTGTCGGCGGCCAAGCCGCTGCGTTCAAATTCTTGAACGCGCTGCAAATCTTCAAGCTCGCGGTGAGCCTGGGCGGCACCGAGTCGCTTGCCAGCCTGCCCGCCAGCATGACCCACTCCGGCGTTCCGGCTGATATCCGCCAAAAAATAGGCGTTCTCGACTCCACGATCCGGCTGTCGATCGGCATCGAACACCCCTCCGATCTGATCGCGGACATCGCGCAGGCGTTGAGCGAGGCATAGCTGCGCGACCGAACATTGCCGCCGAGATGAAGCCGCCGGCCTCGCCGATTACCCAGAATCGTACTCTTGTCGCCGCATTTCTCGGTATTGCTAGCCGGCAGGACCGAGGGATATTGCATGAAAAAGTCGATCGCGTTTGGGGCGCTGGCCCTGTCGCTGGTTTCGTCCGGAGCGATGGCGGACGAGCGGCGTGGCGGCGACGCCGCGCTCGGAGCGCTCTCCGGTGCGGTGGTGTTTGGACCCGTTGGCGCCGTGGCGGGCGCGGTCGTGGGGTATGCCGCCGGACCGTCGATTGCTCATTCCTGGGGCTTTAGACGCTCGAGCGCCGCCCATCGCGGACGGACATCGACCAAGCAAGAGGCGCGAGTATCTCATGTTGAGAGTGAGCCAGTCCCGAATAGGCCGGCCGCTCCGCCCCCGGCTGCGCAAGTGCCGCCACCCTCTCCTAAAGCTGCCTCCACGGCACCGCCGGTTCAGGGCCTGGAGTGAGGCGGCCTCAAGTAAGCCTTCGACGCCACTTGAGGAGCGAAAGCGCACTCGACTGCCTACGGATCTCAATACGGCGGCGCCCGTCTCGCCCGCTGCGCTTTCGCCGCCTCCATCCACCACGACAGATCATCTGCGAACCGCGGGAAGGCTGCATCCAGCGCTTTGCCGCCCTCGCCAATCGGCTTGCCGTCCGCCGACAGCGTCTGCGTAATCGGGCCCGCTGCGATGGTGCTCGAAATCACCACCATGCCCATCTCCGAAAGCGTGCCATGCCAGGCGAGCGCGGCGCGGACGCCCGAAAAACGGCCCGCCGAATAGCTGGCGATCGCAGCGGGACGCCAGAACCACTCCTCGAGGAAATGATCGGTGAGGTTCTTCAGCCCCGGCTGGACGCCCCAATTATATTCGCCTGATATCAAGACGAACCCGTCGGCGCCGCGAATTTGACCAGCGAGTTTTTCCAACGCGGCGGGCGCCTCGCCTTTCGGATATTCCTTGTACATCCGGTCCAGCATCGGCAGACCAACCGCCTTGGCGTCGATCAGCTCGACGTCGTTGCCGCGGCCGCGCAACCCCTCGACAACGAATTGCGCAAGGCGGATGCCCAAGCGATCCCTGCGGTACGAGCCGTAGAATACGAGAATGCGGTTGCTCATGGCATCCGCATATTAGCACGCTTGCAACGCCTGTCTCCCACCGGATCGTCCCGGCGTTTTCCAAAAATTAAGCAGGCGCTGCGCGCCGATCATCGCGGCAAAAAAATCGCCACAATCCTTTTTACGAAATCAATTCGTTTCGAGAAGGAGAGCCCGAGATGCGGATCAGAAACGCAATCTTCTTTGGTTCCATTGTCGCCGCGGCCGTCCTGGCAACGCCCGTGCTGGCGAAGGATTCACAATCCCAGAAAACCAACGACCAATCGACGATCTCGACGCCGTCCGGTTCACCGCCCTGCCATGCTTACCAACAGGCCGCCGATGGATCGTGGATCGAGCTTCCATGCCAGGCGGCAGATTCCCCTAGGCCAACGCAGCGGCACAAGGCCTCGGCCCGGAAGGCGGACGATGAAGGGCACTGAAGCTGGAACCCGCGGGCTCCGTTTGACCTTTCCCTCGCCTGGCCGCGACTAACCGTCCAAACCTTCAAGGGCAGGGCATGACCGACCGGCAGACGACCGATAAAGCCCGCCGCAATCCGTTTATTGCTGTGCTGCTGCCCTGGCTCCTGATCGGCCAGTTTCTCTGGAATTTGCTGACGAGGGCGCATGAATATCCGATGCGTGCCGAGCAGGTCATGACCATGACGTTCAATCTCGGCATGCTCGTCGGCCTAATCGGGTTGAGGCGCTCGATGCCGAAGCCGCTGTTCTGGATCGCGCTCGTCGCTGGCGTCGGGCTGTTTGCACTCCGCCTGACCAGCGACGCGGCCTGGTGGACCGGCCATCTCGGCTATTCCTTACTGCCGAGCTGACCTGGTCGTCAGCTCCGCAAGCCCGGCGCTTCCTGTCCGGTGCGCGCGACATATTCGCTGTAGCCGCCGCCATATTGGTGGATGCCCTCCGGCGTCAGCTCGAGCACCCGGTTGGACAGCGCCGCGAGAAAATGCCGATCGTGGGAGACGAATAGCATGGTGCCTTCATATTCCGACAGCGCCGTGATCAGCATCTCCTTGGTCGCCATGTCCAGATGGTTGGTAGGCTCGTCCAGCACCAGAAAATTCGGCGGATCGTAGAGCATCTTCGCCATCACAAGCCGCGCCTTCTCGCCGCCCGACAGCACGCGGCACCTCTTCTCCACATCGTCGCCGGAGAAGCCGAAGCAGCCGGCGAGCGCCCGGAGCGAACCTTGGCCTGCTTGCGGAAACGCATCCTCCAGCGACTGAAACACGGTGCGCTCGCCCTCCAGGAGATCCATGGCGTGCTGCGCGAAGTAGCCCATCTTCACGCTGCCGCCGACCGCTACCGTGCCGTCGTCCGGCTCGGTCGAACCGGCCACCAGTTTCAAAAGGGTCGACTTGCCCGCACCGTTAACGCCCATGACGCACCAGCGCTCCCGGCGGCGCACCCGGAAGTCCAGCCCGTCATAGATCCGTCGCGCGCCATAGCCCTTGTGCACGCGCTTCAAGCTCACCACGTCCTCGCCGGAACGCGGCGCCGGCAAAAACTCGAAAGCCACGGTCTGCCGCCGCTTCGGCGGCTCAACGCGCTCGATCTTCTCCAGCTTCTTGACCCGGCTCTGCACCTGCGCTGCGTGGGAAGCGCGCGCCTTGAAACGTTCGATGAACTTGATCTCCTTGGCCAGCATCGCCTGCTGGCGCTCGAACTGGGCCTGCTGCTGCTTCTCGTTCAGCGCGCGTTGCTGCTCATAGAACTCGTAATTGCCGGAATAGCTCGTCAACTGGCCACCATCGATCTCCACCACCTTGTTGACGATGCGGTTCATGAATTCGCGATCGTGCGAAGTCATCAGCAACGCACCCTCGTAACCCCTAATAAACTGCTCCAGCCAGATCAGGCTTTCGAGGTCGAGGTGGTTGCTCGGCTCGTCCAGCAGCATGGCGTCGGGACGCATCAGGAGAATACGCGCGAGCGCCACGCGCATCTTCCAACCGCCGGAGAGCGCGCCGACATCGCCGTCCATCATCTCCTGGCCAAAACTCAAGCCGGCAAGGACCTCGCGGGCCCGCGTTTCCAGGGCATAGCCGTCGAGCTCCTCGAAGCGCGCCTGTACCTCGCCGTAACAGGCGATGATGTCGTCCATGTCATCGACGCGCGCCGGATCCGCCATGGCGGCCTCGAGCTCTTTGAGCTCGACCGCCACCGCGCTGACGGCTCCGGCGCCATCCATCACCTCGGCTACGGCGCTGCGGCCCGACATCTCGCCGACGTCCTGGCTGAAGTAACCGATAGTGAGGCCGCGATCGACGGCGACCTGGCCCTCGTCGGGCTGGTCCTCGCCGGTAATCATCCGGAAAAGCGTCGTCTTGCCGGCGCCGTTCGGACCGACCAGACCGGCCTTCTCTCCCCTTAGCAGTGTCGCGGACGCTTCGATGAAGAGAATCTGGTGGCCGTGTTGCTTGCTGATGTTGTCGAGACGGATCATTGGCGCCTGAGCAGGAGGAGAGTTGGAAGAATTTACGCTGTCTCTAAGCCATGTAGCCGGCTTACGGAAGCCCGCCCCACGCGGCACAGCCAACGCAGCGCGCAAGGCGCACCCGGTGACAGATTGGTGACACGCTCAGGAACTGAACCGGGCGCGGTAGTCCTGCGGAGTGGCCGATAGCACCCGGAGGAAGCTGCGGCGCATGGTTTCTTCCGAACCGAAGCCGCAACGCCGCGAGATTCGCTTCACCGGCAGGCGTGTCTCCGATAGCAGCCGACGCGCCGCCTCCACCCTCAGCCGCTCGACCGCGCGGGCCGGCGTCAACCCAGTCGCCTCCAGATAGTGCCGGCTGAAACTGCGCTCGCTCATCCCGGCCTGTCTGGCGAGAAGTGGAAGTGAAATATCGTCCAGGAGATGCTGGTTGATCCAGTCATGAAGCGCGCCGAATTGATCTTCCGCCGACTGCAAGGACAGCGCCGCGCTAAACTGCGCCTGACCGCCGGGACGCTTGAGGAAGACCACCAGATAGCGTGCCACCGCCAGCGCCGCGGTTCGACCGAGATCCTCCTCCACCAGCGCCAGCGCCAGATCGATCCCGGCGGTCACGCCGGCCGAAGTCCAGACAGTGCCATCGCGCACGAAGATCGGATCGGATTCGACACGCACAGCGGGGAAACGCCGGGCAAGTTCGGCGCAAACCGACCAGTGGGTGGCCGCGCGTCGTCCGTCCAGCACATTTGAGGCCGCCAGCAGGAACGCGCCGGTGCAGACCGAAGCGACGCGACGCGCTCGCTCCGCTCGCCGCCGCACCCAGTCGACCAACACCGGATCGGCTGAGGCCGCCTCGACGCCCGGGCCACCGGCAACGATCAGCGTATCTAGTGCGGCGCTAATGCGCGGCAGCGGACGGGTCGCGATTCCGAGCCCTGCGGAAGCTGTCACGTCCTGCCCGCCCTTCGCCACCACCCGTAGCAAATAGGGCGGCGTTTCTCCCGCCTCCGAGACCAGATCGTTGGTGGATGCGAACACCTGAAGCGGCCCCGTGACATCGAGCAGTTGCACCGAAGGATAGGCGAGCACCTCGATGATGCGAGCGGCACTGATCCGGGAGCTTGGCGGAGAACGAGGGGATTTTGGCATTTCCGCCAGAGCCTGCCCGGTTAGGTTGGGCCTGTCCATCCCTAAACATCCGGAGCTGCCCATGATCCCACGCGACACCCATTTACAAATCGGCTCGCTGGTGTTCGAAGGCGTCGATCAGATCGACCTGACAGGCCCGTTCGAGGTGCTGTCACGCATCCCGAACTCGACCTATCGCATCTACGGCAAGTCAGCCGAAACGGTTCGCGACCTCAGGGGATTGCGGCTGACGCCGGATGCGCCGCTTGCCGAGGCGCTGCAGCTCAACGTGCTCCATGTGCCCGGCGGCTTCGGGCAGGAAGCGCTGATGGACGACGCTGAAGTGCTGGGGTGGATCGCGGAGCAGGCGGCCGGCGCGCACAGCGTGTTCTCGGTATGCACGGGCGCGCTGCTTTGTGGCGCGGCCGGTCTGTTAAGGGGACGGCGGGCAACGACGCACTGGGCTTCGTTTCACCTGCTGCCTTTCTTCGGCGCCATACCGGTCAACGAACGCGTCGTCGTGGATGGCAACTGGGTGTTTGCCGCCGGCGTCACCGCGGGAATCGACGGCGCATTGCGTCTCGCAGCCGAGTTGCGCGGCGACGACGTCGCCAAGGCGATCCAGCTTTACATGGTGTATGCGCCGGAACCTCCGTTCGACAGCGGCACGCCCGCGACCGCGCCGGCTGCCATCCTCGCACAAGCGCGGCAGTCCGTAGCCGACATCACGGCGCAGCGCGAGGCGACGGCACGCCGCATTGCCGCGAGACTCGGCATCGCCGTTGCCGCGGCGGCAGCGCAATGAGCCCGCCATCGAGCCAAAGCAACAGCACGATACCGCAATGCGCCTTTAGCGAAAAAACCGAGGGACAATTGGCAATTACACCAAAGCCTGCTGCCCGAAATAGCTTGCGCGACAAAACAAGGAGAATGACATGACCACAATGACGTTTACGAAAACCGCGCCGCCGCAATGGTTGCTCGATATGTGGAAGGAAATCGACGACAAGACCTTTGGCAAAGGCTTTGACTGTTTCGCCGAGGATGCCATCTGTAATCTCGGCGCTGCCGATTGGCATGGACGGGAGGCGATCCGCAACAATCTGCGCGCCTTCATCGACAAGGGATTTACCGCGCTCCACGATGTCGTCGAATACTGGGACAGCCCCTCGCTCAAGGTCTTTCGCGGCACCGTCACCATGAAGTTCGACGATCCGAAGCTACCGACGGTCAAGCCCACGATGACGCATTTCTTCTACATGGACAAAGCCGACCCCTCCAAGGTCAAGCACTGGTACGGGTCGGTAGGGCCGACCGGCTTTTGATCGGCTGGATCAGGTTTCAAAGTCAATTGATCAACGGCCGCGCAAAGCGCGGTCGTCGATCATCCTCATGCTATCGTGGCAGCTTTACCCTGAAGATCGTGAATGGACCGGAACGCGGCAAGTTATTCTTGAATGCGACTTCCCACAGATGGGAATCGGCGATGTACAGGTAACCGCCGCCGATCGCGAAACCGTCCGCCCAGGAAAGTTTTGAGGGGTCGCTGACGAAGACTTTTGTATTCAGCGTATGGCTCGGCGTCCTTGTTATTGAAACCACGGTGCCGTTTTCGAGATCGCCGCCATAGAGTGTGCCGTGTTTGTCCATGAACAATCCGCCGCTCAAAGCCGAGCTGCCGAGATACTCGACTCTTTTGGCAAGCTCCGTGTCGGATAACCGCGCATCGCGCAGAGCCGACGTCGCCACGCGCCAATAATTATGATCGGTCAAGGGCCGGTAATAGAGCCATTGCGCATCCGCTGAAAGCGCGATGCCGTCGGCGTGGATCGCCACTACCGAGCCGTCCGGCCGCAGCGCGATCTCCTTGCCGATCATCAGATGTTGTTTGGGATCGGCAAAGGTCGAGCGATCGCCGACCAGTACTTGCCGGGCAACGCCCGTCTTCAGATCAAGCACCACCAGGCTGCCCTTGTTTCCGGCATTGGTGAGGTAGGCATAATGATGCACGGTATCGATCCGTATATCGTTCAGCGAATCTTTCGCCGAGACCACGCCCTTGAAATCATATTGCCGGATCACTTTGTTGTTGGATAGGTCGAACTCGACCAGCTTGGGCGGCAGGCGCTCCTGATCGACCTTCGACAGTGAGGAGTCGAGCGCCCAAAGATGGTCCGCCTTGTCGACCCACAGCGCCTGAACGGAGATCCATTCCGACTTGCCGTCCCCCTGCTCGCTGAAATTATTCCAGGCGGCATCGGGATACGGCGTGATCGCACCGCTCCTGGGATTGACTTCGACCATGCTGAAGCGCGAACGGACACGAGAGGCCGGTGCGGTCGCAAATACCCTACCCTCGGCCGAAACGCCGATACCGACCAGCCGGAAATCATCTTCGAACGCCTTTACGGTTTCCAGGGGTGGGCCGACTTTACCCGGATTTTGGGCTGCGGCAGGAGCTGCGACGAGTGCGCAAGCGACCGCGAGAATTCGAAGCGGCACATCCGCCGCGCTGATTTTTGTCACAGCCGCTAATGCCGCTTGAAATATTGCACGGCGCGCTCGTGCTTTTCGGCGGCGGCACGCGACTTGAAGGTTCCGAGATTGCGGCGCTTGCCGGTTTTCGGATTCACCTTTCGGGAATAGAGCCTGTATTCACCCGACTGCAATTTTCGGATCATGGGATAACCTTGGGTCCGACGAACTTTTGTTCTTAACTGAGATCGCAGGCGCGGGTTCCCTCGAGATGGTCCGGCAAACGATCGAACGGCCGGCCGCATGCCGGCGATGAAGGAGCCCATGACATCAGAAGAAAGTGCGGTCGAGATCGCAGAGATCATTGCATAGACAGCGAGGCTGCCGCCGAACGACGCAAGCCTTTTCGCTGTGGCGGCAGTGGTCGCGGCTCGACACGCTGAAAGGCCCGCCGACGGCTGAAGAGGAGCGTGTCAACCGCGCCGTGTTTGGCGGAAGGCGCGGTTTTATTTCTCCGCAGTGCTTGCGGAAGGCGTGCGCTGGTCGCCGCGGCTCCACCCATGCAAGCGAAGGGCAACGACCGTGATCCCGCCAAAGGCAATCACGGATATTGCCAACGTTATGAACAGCTCTTGCAAACTGCCGCCGAGGGCTTTGACGACCAGCCAGCCTACGGCAGTCGCAATGATCAGCCGCGCGGTGCCCGCAAGAACCGGCCACATCACCCTGCCTGCACCTTGCCCTGCAAAATACAGCAACATGCCGATCCCAAAGATTCCATAGAACGGCGCAACGATGCGCAGATAGAGCGTTCCTACCGCGAGCACGGCGGGATCGCTGCTGAACAGTTCGAGCCACCCTTGTGGAAATATCGCGGCGGCGAGCCCGATCGTCTCCGTCAAGGCGGCGGCAACAAGTCCCCCATTCCACGCAATGCGTTCCGCCCTCGCAACCTGGCCGGCGCCGATATTGACGCCGACCATTGTCAGCACGGCCGTCCCCAGCCCGAACAACAGGGGAATGAGGATATAATCGAGCCGCGAGGCTATGCCGTAGCCGGCGATAGCGTGAGTGCCGAACAAACCAACGGCGCCTGTCACCAGAACGACCGTGAGGTTTGCCTGGATCGTGCCGACGGCCGACAACCCGCCCACGCGCAACACATCGCCCAGCAGGCGCGCCTCGACGCGCCGCAAGTCGAACGGCAACCGCAAGGCGCTGCGAGGGGATCGCAGATAGAAGATCAAGACCAGCGCGGCGACGACATAGTAGATGACGACGGCCACTCCGGCCCCCATGACGCCAAGGCGCGGAAACGGTCCCCAACCGAAGATCAGCAGCGGCGATAGCGGCAGCAGCACGAACACTGCGCCGAAAGTGACCGCGGCCGGCACGATCGTATTCCCCGCCCCCCGAAGCGCCGCGGCCAGCAGGCTTACGACCCAGACCAGGACCGCTCCGGCAAATACGGCATCGGCATAGGCAAGCGACGCCGCCAGCGCCTCGCCTTGTCCACCGAGCGATCGATAAAGCGCCCGACCGCCCCAAAATTCCGCGACGGTAAAGACAAGGCCGAAGCCGATCGCAAGCACCAGCGCATTCAACACCAGGGCATCGGCGTCGTCCTTGCGTCCGGCGCCGATCGCCCGCGCCACTGCCGAAGCGACCCCGCCGCCGATGCCGCCGTTCGACATCATCTGCATCAGCATCAGGATCGGAAAAACCAGTGCCACGCCGGCCAGGGCGTCGGTTCCCAGGAAGCTGACAAAATAGGTCTCCGCGACCCCCACAAAACTCTGCACGACCAGGACGATCACCGTCGGCAACGCAAGTTTGAGCATGACCGCCAGAACCGGGCCGCCAAGCAGGGCCTGCCGCCCGGCCAGCATCGCTTGCTTTGCAGTTTCGGTCCCGCGACCGTCCCGTGCCACGTCCGTGCTACTGTGCATGGTGCCGGTGCCGGCTTGTTGGTTCGGCGGCGCGGCTACGAATGGCGTCGACAATTCCTGCTGGGTCATTGGTTTCACCTCAGCTA
>Ga0209473_1001208_pt1 | contig 14522 bp, 20 predicted proteins | sample GraSoiAngelo_133_FD_185890 | JGI IMG/M metagenome (GOLD analysis project Ga0209473, IMG submission 185890) | Grasslands soil microbial communities from the Angelo Coastal Reserve, California, USA - 14_0929_05_20cm (SPAdes) (version 2) | ecosystem: Environmental > Terrestrial > Soil > Grasslands ...
CGTTGATCCCTGGTCCCGCGATGTTCGTCTTTTCATTAACATCGGTGACTTGATTCACTGGGCCGCTGTGCACTCCCATCCGCAGCTGGATATGCGGATGCTCTTGCAATGTTCTGCTGATCTCGAGGGCACATCGCACTGGTTCTTCCGGACTGTGGAAGAAAAGGAGCGCCATCCCGTCTCCGCTTGGTACCCGGATCAGTTTACCTTTGGTTTCGGCGGCCCGAAAACATTCGGTGTTTCGCACGATTTGGTTGAGATCTTGCAGTAACTCAATTTGCTCATTGACCAGCAGTTTCGAGTAACCGACCACGTCGATTAACAAGAGATGTGCAATCTCGAGCGGGAGATCGGGCTCTAGCTCGGGGGATATGTCTTGCGTAGCAAAAACCTCCTCTGCGGCTCTCCATTATCGCAATTTCGTAGTCTGTGGTCGAGGGCAAATAACTTGCGCCAATGCAACTGCTACAGAAAGAACAAATAGAGATTGGAGCGGACTTTAGATTCTCGGTCTGCTCATCGACGTTGACGCGATCAGAGCAAGGCCCGGTTCGTTTGTGATGCGCGGTTATGACTACTTCGGCGCTATAACGGAGCAGGTCTTCGCGCACGTTGGGGTATACCCACCAGGACCGGGGGTGTCTTTGATTGCCGATGTGAACGAACGCCTGCCTAATCGCTGCCGCCCTGTAACCTCGCAGCCGGGATTCACACCGATCAGCTTATTCGGGGAGAACTCTCCTGACGAGACGCAGGGTCTTGGTTGCGATTTGCTGCGGATAGCGCTTGACTCGATAACCACCCGCTACCTTTATGAAAAAGGAAGCATACGATGAAAGCAATATCGATCCTGTGGATCGGCGCGCTGGCAGCGATCATCGCGGGCTGTTTAAACACTGAGCACAGTGCCTCAATCACAGGAGAGCGCTATCCGTGGAAGAAAAATATTGTGACAACTGTCTTTTGGATCGGCGAGCAGCCGAGCGGAAACAATCCGGTGCCGAACCGCGTAAGCTCATGGGACAAAGATTGGAGCAGAAGTTATGGCGGATTTGACGACCCAAATCCCGCGCATCGCAGCAATTACATTCCGGTAAAGTTCACGCCTCGACAGAACCCGTTTTACTGCGCCCTCCCATACAACGACAAGGCAGGCAATGGTCACCGGCCGGAAGCGTCCCGCGTCGTTCCGTGGTTCAAGGAAGCGTACCAAGGCCCCGGCGTTTCCACCTGCAAGGATCGATGGGTCGCGATTCGCAAAGGGAATCGAACGGCTTATGCGCAATGGGAAGACGCAGGACCTTTTCGCACCGATTATTGGCAATATGTCTTTGGCAATGAACGTCCGAAATCCACTCTGAACAAAGGCGCAGGTCTCGATGTCTCTCCCGCTGTGCGTGACTATCTCGGATTAAGCGAAACGGATGTGACCGACTGGCGCTTCGTGGAGTTTAGCGAAGTATCGCGCGGGCCGTGGTCGAGGCTTGGAGAAAACAACACATTTGTGATTAGCGATCGCAAAACAGGCAGGGAATTGGCCGAGGCGTCAAGGCGCTGAAGGCCGTGCGTTTGCGCGATAAGCTTCGCGACGAGAAGCCATGTATTTCTCGGAGTGCTGGTACTTTCGCCGAGGCCGCAAGCGTGACACGTCACATTAATGTCACTTTAATAGTTTGAACAGCGCCGTGGCGGGTCGGTCAAAATGTGGAATCCGAAACGGTCTGGTCGCCGTCCCGTCGAATCCCGAAACCACGAAGCTTGGGGTAAAACATCTACATAAAACGGGGAGTGCGAAGTGCATAATCCTCGTCACGACAACTAACGTCTTGCGTTTTCTTCCCTAGGCCTGTTCGGTTGATGGTATCTCGTCTGGCATTGGTTTAGTGCCGATGACATGCGACTCCAGACAGGCCAGTACCGGCCGAAGTGTCGTGAAATACTCTCCCGACGAGGTACAGAGCACATCGTTACGCCTGTAGAGATCTGCTTGAGCGCAGTCGTGCGGAGGACGCAGAAGGATAGATCCAAAGACGATCTGATCAACTGCATGTTGCTCCTTCCCTTTGTTGAAGCTGTCACGCCACTTGGCGTCTCCATAATACTTTGCGCCGCGCTTCATAGACCTAACGAGAAAGAGATAAGCCACGGGCGGGGTCGGTGGCAAGCTCGCTGAAATTTTCTCGCAATGGGGCCGTTGGCTTCAATTGGTTAGGCCGTCGACAGTTGCTTGCACATTATGTCGACGGGCCGCTGGTGCCAAACATACGGGGCAAGTGACTGTCCAGCCTAGGCGTGAATACCACGCCTGCTTGTCGAGCGTGAACAAATAAAGAGTATGTATGCCTCGCGACCGGGCCTGGTCCTCGACAGTGGCGCATAGTACGGCACCAATACCCCGGCGACGAAAATGCGAGCCGACAAATACTCCGCCGAGCCAAGGAGTCAGGTCTTCGCGCCCCTCAAGCTCATCCACACGAAGCGCGGCAGTTCCGAGAAGTTGTCCGTTCGCATGCGCAACCCATGCAATAGGCAACTTATCTCGATTCATGTGTGCCTGTAGTCCTTTGGTTCGAGCCTCAGGGGTTTTTTCGCCAAGAGTTGAGCCCCACTGTTCGAACAGCCACTGCGCCAGTTGCGGGATGTATTCTGGGTGCTCAATCAGGTAGCTAATGCGAACTCTACGCATCTCGATTCAATGTTCAGCCTAACGAGATATGGATGGAATTTTGCCGTAATATTTTACGGAATTATTCCGTCTAATCCGCCGGCTTACTGGGGAGGAGTTCGACAAAAGCATTAAGACACTCCCATCACGTGCGTGTCTTAGTGATTATTTGGCGACCACTTGCTGATCATCCTCACTGATATCAACCTCCGGTGAGCAATCTGCGACCGCCAGACTGTGGATCTCGCCACTGCCTATTCTGTTCGGACATCCGGCCAAAAAACGATTCAAGCGATTTTGCCTCGCTTCTTCCATCTCCTTAAACTGATTACATGTTATCAGTGTATTCATGTCTTTACCTTTCTGGATTGAGTTAAAGCTATCTCGGTGCATCGCGCGCGCCGCTTATTGTCAGAGTCGACCCTAATCTTGTGCACGTTGAGGACTCGCCGGTGTGCTCATGCGTTTCAATCAAGTTGCCCATCTCATCGTAAACGCGAATCACAGCATCGTGCGAGCGGCTGCGAAACTTTGCGTAGTCGACTGCATCCGGCCCGGCGTACCACAGGCGACCGAATGCCAGCGCATCGGAAATCAGATCGACGCCGCGTTTATCTTTGCGCGGGCGCACTTCGTAAACGTGTATTTTTTGTTCCGGTAAAATCACCGGAACGATAAGGAGCCTCGGATTGTAAGCGCAATTGCGTTTGGTTACTCCAAGCCGTCCGCTCTGGCAAAGCGATTTCTACGGCCACTGGGACAACGTTTTCGCGTGGGTATCATGATCGGGACTGAGAGTTGCGTTACTGAAATTCGCAATAGGCGCTCCGTGCCGGCCTTTTTTCAAAAGCCGACCAAGCCGGCGGCACGTTCGCCGTGGAGGTTCCAACATGGCTTAGACGCGATCCCGCAGCCGGTTTTCGCCACTTTCCCGCGCGCAGTTGGCGCAGCAAAAAATTTTGCCGCTGTTTTCCACACCGTGGCCGATGATTTTGCACCGGCAGTGATCACATTCGGGCGCAATAACGTGGATCGCGCACTCGAAGCTGTCGAAGACGTGCGTTTTCCCCTTGAACGTGACCTCGAATGTCTTGTCATATTCATTTCCGCAATGTTCGCATTTAGCCATAAGTTTATACTCCATTTTTACATTTTGTTTCGCTGGGTTGTTATTGAAATCGACCAGGCATTCAGGCCGCGAGTGGGCTTTTCATTCACCCGGTAAGCCTTCGAGCTCCCGAGGTCAGCGACAATGGTGAGAGAACTCGGTGTCATACCAGACGGGCCGCCCGTGCCGATGCCGCTGCGTCGCGCGACGGGGAACGTGAACGTTCCGTGGCCGCAGCCTAGTTCGATCACATCTTGTCTGGGGCCGGAATTTATCCGACCGAACCTTCCATCTGAAGCTCGATCAGGCGCTTGAGCTCGACGCTGTATTCCATCGGGAAGTGGCGGACGAGATCGTTCACGAACCCGTTGACGCTCAAGCTCATGGCCTGCGCTTTGCTCAAGCAGCGCTGTTGCATGTAGAAAATCTGCTCGGCGTTCACCTGGCTGACACTTGCTTCGTGTTGCACGGCATTGCCGGTGCCGCGCACGGTGATAGTAGGGTAAGTATCCGTGCGGCTGGTCGAGTTGATAAGAAGCGCGTCGCACTCGGTGTTGTTCTTGCAATTCTTGAGATGCTTCGGCACGTGAACCAAACCGCGGTAAGTGGCTCGGCCTTTGCCGATGGAGATCGATTTGGAAATAATGTTGCTGGTCGTTTCATCGGCAGCATGAATCATCTTCGCTCCGGTGTCCTGATGCTGGCCGTCGTTGGCGAGCGCTATGGAAAGAACTTCGCCACGCGCCTTGCGACCTTTCATGATCACGCTGGGATATTTCATGGTGAGACGTGAGCCGATGTTGCAATCGATCCATTTTACCTCGGCGTTCTCCTGCGCGAGACCGCGTTTCGTCACGAGGTTGAAAACGTTGGACGCCCAGTTCTGCACTGTGATGTATTGAATCTTTGCGCCTTTTAGAGCGACGAGTTCCACGACAGCGCTGTGAAGTGTCGGAGTATTAAACTTCGGCGCCGTGCAGCCCTCCATGTAAGTCACTTCCGAGCCTTCATCGGCAATAATCAGTGTGCGCTCGAATTGGCCGAAATTTTCGGCATTGATACGGAAGTAAGCCTGCAGCGGATGTTTCACTTTCACCCCGGGCGGCACGTAAATAAACGAGCCACCGCTAAAGACCGCCGAGTTAAGCGCGCTAAATTTGTTGTCAGCGATTGGAATGACCTTGCCGAACCACTTCCGGAAGATTTCCGGGTAATGTTTCAGTCCTTCGGTCGAGCCAACGAAAATGACGCCTTGTTCGCCCACCGCTTTCTTGATGTTCGAATAGACGGCCTCGCTGTCGAACTGCGCTTCCACGCCGGCAAGGAATTTTCGTTCCTGTTCGGGAATGCCGAGCCGCTCGAATGTGCGCTTGATATCCTCCGGCACTTCATCCCAACTGCGTTTAGTCGTGGTCCCGGGGGAAAGATAGTAACGAATTTTGTCGAAGTCGATCGCTTCGAGATCCTTGCTTGCCCAGTGCGTGGGAAGCGGTTTTTCCAGAAATGTCTTTAGACTTCTGAGACGAAACTCCCGTACCCAATCCGGGTCCTCTTTAACGTCCGAGATGTAATGGATCGTTCGCTCGCTCAGGCCGGTGCCCGCATCGCGTACGTGCACTTCCGGGTAAGCGAAGTCACCGATGCTCCGATTGATGTCCACTGCTGAAGTTTCGGTTTTCATTGTGATCCTTGTTTACCCTTAGCACTGGTTCAGCCGCCTCCTCGCGCGCCCAATCGTAACCTCTCTCTTCGAGCTCGAGAGCGAGCTCTTTCCGCCCGCTCCGAACAATTCGCCCCGCCACCCATAAAGTGCACATAATCGGGGATAATGTAATTCAAGAGGCGCTGATAGTGCGTAATTAACAATACGGCGAGATCGGGACTACGCAACGAATTCACTCCGTGCGCAACGGTCTTAAGCGCGCCGATGTCCAGACCGCTGTCGGTTTCGTCGAGAATCGCGTATTTCGGTGGGGACGATGTCGATCTCAGCGCCGGGCACGGCTGCCTCAGCGCGTGCCTTGATTTGTTCCAACGATTCCACGATTACGTGCGCTCGATCTTTGGCGGATGAAAGACATCAGGATTCGCTGGCGGTTCCAAGTCGTGTGCGCCGAACGATGGCACTGGAAACTCACTTGGTTGCGCCGCATTGAGATGCTCGGCCTTGTTAGTGCCGGTCAGTTTCTGGTTGTCGATCTTGCGCTGCAGCTCCATGAACGCGTGTAGCAATGCTTCGGGCCGGGGCGGGCAGCCGGGAATGTAAACATCGACTGGAATATAGCGGTCGATGCCTTTGAGCACGTTGTAGCCTTCTTTGAACGGTCCGCCAGAGATTGCACAGGCGCCCATGGAAATGACGTATTTCGGGTCGGGCATCTGGTTGTAGAGCCGCACAATCTGCGGCGCCATTTTCTTGGTCACCGTTCCGGCAACAATCATCAGATCGGCCTGGCGGGGCGATGGCCGGAAGATTTCACCGCCAAACCGCGCGATGTCATAGCGCGACGCTGCCGTTGCGATCATTTCAATGGCGCAACATGCGAGACCGAATTGCAGCGGCCAGAGCGAGTTCTTGCGTCCCCAGTTGTAAAGTTCCTGCATTGAGGTCACCCAGACCCCCTGGCGTTGCAGCTCGCTGCGAAGCCCTTCGTCGATTTGCTCGCTCATTCTTCCTTCATCACTCCCTTTCCCTGATACTCCATTACTCCGTTGTTTGGCTTCACCTCGCCCAATTTAGCACCCTTTGCTCCATGCCCAAACGAGTCCCTCAATTAGCAGCAACAAGAAAACTAGTATCGTGCGAACGGCCACAGTAAACTATTTCGTGGATCGTGGTTTCGCACCAGTCAGTGTCAATCTGTGGCGTTCACTTCCTCTCGTTCCACTTTAGAACGACGCCGTGCATCACACCGCCGATCTCCAATAGCTTTTCCTTGTGATGCACCATATCAGCGCGCGTGAATCCAGTGATGGCGTAATCCTTGCGCAGAAAAATCGCCTGCTCCGGACAGACCTCCTCGCACATCCCGCAGAAAATACAGCGAATCATGTCGATATCGAATTCCTCTGGATATTTTTCGACTTTGGCGAACCGGTCTGTCGAAGGAATCTCGCCTGGAATCATTTTGATCGCGCGCGGCGGACAGATGAATTCGCATAGCTGACAGGCAACGCAGCGCACACGCCCGTCCGAATCCCGCACAAGCGCGGGCGCGCCCCGATAATGGTCCGGCAGGCTGCTGTCCCATTTTTCCTCGGGATATTGCATCGTGATCTTGGTGCGCCCGAGCAGCATATTTGTGAAATGCTTTAGGGTGATGGCGAGGCCGCCGACGATTGCCGGCAAATACATCCGATCCCGCCAGTTGAGCTTCGGTCGTGCAACAGTGTAGGCCATGATTCTTAAATCGTAATCTTGCTCTTACTCTTAATCATGCTCGCAATGTTGCTACGAGCCGGGGTATCAACTTAAAGATCGACATATTCATCTGTCGCATTCGCCCATGCCGAAGTCCAGCGGGCACGTCGCTCACCATGCAGCAGGATGCTTAGATTGACGAACGTCGGCGCTCGACTGCGTTCGGCTCGGCATACCATAGCCCACCGAATGGCAGCGCATCGGAAATCAGATTGACACCGCATTTATCTTTTGCGCGGGCGAATCTCGTAAACGTGCGTTGGCTGCAGCGGCTGGTTAGACTCGTGCTTGGATAATGTTGTCGGGTACCCATCCGAACCGACCGTCGTCGAGAGCGAGATATGCCCAGCCCCCGAGAGTGCGAATCAAGCGGGCTTCGTCACCGGCCGCAATCGTTAGTTCCTGAGCTGAATAATCGCGCACAGCTGTGGCTTGGCCTGTCGTCTGCGACAAGTAGCTGAGGTGAACCCAGCCTTCTTTGCCGTCTGATGCCAGGCACCAGAACCATTCCGGGAAGTCGGGATCCGCACGCCGGACGTCAACGGTTTCGCCAGCACGAAACGCGATGGGATCGCCGTACTGCGCCGTGTAACCCTCGAGAATAACGACGCGTGAGCTCATTTGGTCCATCGCTGCCGTCTAACGAGAAAGAGATAAGCCACGGCAGGGTGTCGTGGCAAACTCGCTGAATTTATTTCGCCATTGGGCCGTTGGCCTTTTTTTATCCTCGTCCGGATTAAATCGGCGGAACTCAAGACTCTTTCAACTCGGCAGCTTGTTCATGCGTCTCAAGCACATTATCCCTTTATCGAAAACGCAATCGGCAACACCGGTCGTCGTGTGCGGTCCAACAACAGGGAAATTTTGCATTACTCGTGGTATGAGCCAGCGCGAAAATCGCCGCAAAAACGAATAAACCGTTAGGTGCGCTTGAGACACGGCTGCAATTGGGACTTAAAAAATCCATGAGGTCGGACGGAGCTGAGAGATGAACTTTGAGGAATTCCAAAACCAATCGCGACTTTATGTCATTGGCGCACTGGAGCCTGCAGAATTGGAGGAATTTGAGAGAGAGCGCAAAAAGTCCGGCAAAAGGGCGGAAGATTTCATCACACAATGTTATGTATTACATGAAACATTCGCTCTTAGTTTGCGCCCGGAGAAAGCTTCCGCCTCAATCAAAGAACGGCTCACGTCGATGGTGCGACAACGGAAACAGGTGACACATGCCCGAAATGCGGCGGATGTTCCTTTGATGACTGCTGTCAGTAAATAACGCCGACAGGATCGATCACGTTGCCCCTTTTCATCGTAAACGCGAATCACAGCATCATGTGAGCGGCTGTAAAACTTTGCGTTTGCTGATTTCGTCCGGCTCGCCGTACTACAGCCGACGGAATGGCAGCCGGTCGGAGATTAGATCGAAGCTCCGTCGATCTTTGCGGGGGCGTTTGTCACAGGCCGAGTTTTTTCAGGACTTCTTTTACTTCCTTGTCGGTGAGTTGGTTTATGCGTTCGTCTTCGTCGGTGTCGCCGCCTAAAAGTTGGTTTAAGTGTTCCTGGGCGGCTTCGGCACGGGCTTTGAGTTCGGCTAGGACGCGGCGGCTTTCTCGCGTTCTGGTAGTGGAATCGGAGTTTAGTTCGCTGTCGAAGTGTTCAAAGAGGGTTTGCGCTGCCCAGACATCGTCGCTTGCCTGGACGATTTCGGTAGCGTTTTCGGGGCGTATTAGCGCGCCGAACCAGCCGCGCAGGACGTAGACGATGGCGGTATTTTCGATCTTTGTAAATTCTCCGGCGTGGATGAGGTTATCGCGGGCGTTTTTCCTTTGGCGTTCGCGGTTCCCGGAGACTTCGCGATTAGCTATTGGTGATTGTTCTTGGTTCATGGTTTTCGGTTTCCTTTCGGGTGGGATTCCTTTCTTATTATCTACCGAGTATTAAACCTGGTAAAGAAGCCCTAGACGTGTATCGAGAAGTAGAAAATTCCACTAATTGTCTGTCTTGAACAGACGAAAACGCGCGTCGAGGTGTTGAGGCGGGTCAGTGTCGAATTTGATACTTCGCTCTTTGAGCGAAGATAGCCGCTGGTAGTCCGATACCGACCAGCATCAAGAGAATAAGGCGCTTCATCGGGGCTATGGGCTTTCGATGGCCTAACTATAATTAGACCGCATTCTGCAATCTATTTCTTGGCGTTGAGGGAGAAGGCTTTCCGCTGCCCTCAAGTCCCCGTGTAATTCCCCTTCGACGTGCCCTCAAGCGCGAGAACGTCGGCGTAATCGCGTTTGAGTGTGGTCCAACCGGGGACATGGATTACGGGAGCGACTCTTTACCTTTCGGCTTCCGGAGCAGGCTCGTTTTCACCCCTGCTGCCCTGCGTAGGTGTTTCTCGGTTCGTAACATTTTGGCCGATTTGTAAGAAGTCGCTGGGACGACCGGAAGATCTTCCTATTGACAGTCGAAATCGGTAGCGTTTTTGGTAGCGCCGCCATTCATGGACCGAGGGCACCATCTTTAAGAGTCAGCTGCTCTGCCAATTGAGCTAACGCTGCAAATAGCGATTTCGCAGGGCGAATCCAGAGTAGACGGCCCTCCGCTGCCGCTAGCTTGGCCATTGCGTGCTTCACGTCGCCGTATCAGCGACCCTCAGCGCGATTTGCTGCTCGGCGGTGGGCTCATTTGGTCTGCTCAACGGAGTTTTTGCATGCCTGGGCAAGGCACAACAGAGGCCTGTTTCGATGTACAACAGCATTGTAGCTGTGTCCTCAGTGTCAGCGTCTTACGAGCCGACCTGTGGAGCATTGCGCCAACAACTCATCTAGAAAACGACGACAGTTGAACCAACCCGCCGCCACACACAACCCCTGGAAGGACCCGCCGCGTTCATGTTTTTCACAGCGCGACAGTGTGGGGATCGGCTCGGGGTTTCAATCCAACACAAGCTTCACCATATGTGATCGGGATCAGCTTTTCAGACCCCGCACATTCCCTCACACTCATTGCCGAACATCACTTGTTGCCCATGATCTTCGTCGGTTGAGAAATCAACCTGGTCGAGAGGAAGGAGTGAACGATGCAGGAAAGGAACGGCTTGGCGACGCTCGATTCTAGACAAAGCGATCTGATATTCCTGTTCAAACTTCACAGCCTTTTTGAATTCGGACGGTTCTTGATCCCTTAACCTTCTCCATTCCGCATCGCTATGATAGGGGCAAAAGACGCAGGCTGAACGCGGTGGCGGCGGATAACCTTTATCCTTCATCCAATCCAAGCATTTCCAGCGAGTCATTCCTAACTCGATCAGTGGCCATCGATGGGAAATGTATGGCAATCGCGAAGGCTTTATTCGGAATATCTCGTCACGAGAAATTCCGATCCATTGAATCACAGGAATCGGAAGTGATTTATTGCTGGATTTCCATTGCCGAATACTTGGTGCCGCAAGTTTCCTAACTTCGCGCAGAATAATATCGATTTTGAAGTCTCTCGTACATTGGCGCATCTGCTTTCCCTCTTTACGCAGGCCAGAAGTCTTTAAAAACGCTGGGACATTTGAGTTAGTGTAACTATTCCCTTTTCGTGAAGTCCTAACAGTTAGTACAGCATCCCGCAGACATCCTTTGGTTATTCTTACAATTGGAAAAGGCAACCTCTCATCGAGCCATTCGAGCCAGCTATAAACGCTTTCCGGTTCATTCTGCGTATCAGCAAAGATAGCGTACTCTGGCATTGGGGTTAGGTCGCCGTGTGCAGCCATCAGCGCCATCGTCGAAGATTGGACGCCACCACCGAGGCTTATGATATGAATCACCCCATTTGGCACTTTCTTGGCACTTTCATCCGAGGCGGATTGCGATTTTACCTGTGAAAAAGTCATTCTGCCTCGCTAGGATTCGAACCTAGATGAATCACCTAGCTAAATGCGATTTACCTAGGTAAAGCAGCCTATCGCGAGTCCACATAGGCCCTTTTGGAGATCAAAAGTTGTGACTTTCTTGTGACTTGAATCATTTTGGAGTGCTACCACTTCGCCTAAGAGCGAGTGCTACCACCCCGGCAAGGTGTCTCTGAACCAGCAAGCAATTCGATAATTGTCGGTTCTCCTTACGCGTTTTACAGGTTTTCATTAAGGCCGAGACCAACGGGAAATTTTAAAATCCTAGCAGTCAGTTAGATGTAATATCTCGCCCGACAGTGGCATGTTCGATGCTGCTAAATTCGGCATGAAGACGCCCACCAAAATCCTACTTGCCATAACCGCAGCTGCGGCTCTCTCATTTGCCCATCCCGCCTCGGCAAATCTCATTACAAACCCGGGATTTGAAACGGGAGACCTCACCGGCTGGACCATAAGCCCCGGCGGCCCCTTTGTGACGGGCACGTTTAACGGCATCGCGCCGCATTCAGGCAATTTTCAGTTGGTTGCCGATGCAGGGGGAACCCTCTCTCAGTCTGTCGCGACGACGACGGGCGCAACTTACGTGATTGACTTCTTTGTGGCCCTCAACAACCCCGGCATCCTTAGTACTCTTAGCGTACAGTTCGGCGGGACCGTTTTCAGCCATCTTTTTAGCGGGACAAATGGCTACACCGAGTTTACGTTTAACGCGACTGCCCTGGGCCCTTCCTCAGTTCTGACATTCTCTTTTTCTACAGGGCCACTGTTGTGGTTTCTAGACGACGTCAGCGTTACCCCGACGGGCGTGGGCGTTCCCGATGCTGGCTCAACCTTACCGCTGCTCGGATTCGCTTTGCTCGGCTTGGTTGCCTTGCGGCGCAGATTGACTTGCTAAGGCCGCTTTCGTAAGAAAGTGAAGTTCGGCGCTGGTCGGGCGAATCGCCGTTTCCAGTTCCAGAAACGCAGTTAACTTTTCATCCGCTCGCATAACGAAACGCTTTCCGCGTCTTAGGATCACGCTAGAATCGTTTTTAAACACTCAAATTAGGACACTTTCCAAGCAAAAGTTGTGACTTTTCTGTGACTTCGAAAATTCCAATATTGCAGAAGTCATAAATTATCAGGGATTTATAAAAACTGCCTCGCTAGGATTCGAACCTAGACACTGAGATGACGGTTTTCCCAATCTCGGTCGGAGCGGCCCATTTGGAACTTTCCATTTCGCTCATGCTCGCTTTTACCCATCAAAGAGAGGCGAGGCGGGGGCGGGAATCGAACCCGCCATCGCTCAATCTCGCTCAGCTTTTATCCGGCTGTTTTGTACGGCGATGACCTTCTTTTGAGGTCAGCACAGATCACGTCAGAACACGAGGACCGTGCCATTTACCTATGAAAACCCGCATGAGGGGAAATGAGAACAATTGGGAGCAATTGCCAGGCAGATTTGGCAAGGAGGTGCTCTACCACTGAGCTACACCCGCAGTTTTGAGGGGGAGACAAATAATGTCCAGCCGTTCGCAGCGCGCAACCTTTTAATTGTCGCCAGGGGGTTAGAAATAGTTGAATCCAAACAGGGCGCTAAACGCATCCTACGGTCAAATCATCCACTATGAACAGATTCATCCTTGTCTACATTTGCTCCCTCGCCCTGGCGATAAGCTCATTTGCGCAGGCACCGACTGCCTCGCCGCTCGCAAGTACACCTGCGGCAACGGCTACTATTTCTTCGACTTCGACGCCTGCGAGTAAGATCGAGCAGTCGATCAGAAAAAAACAGAAGAAACACTTTGGTTTCACAATAGGCGACCACGATTCCGACCTCGATCACGGAAAGTCGCACGACGATATTCCGGAAATGGTAATCCCCATCGTCGCAATTGTTTTCCTGACGATATTTGGTGCGCCCGTCCTAATCGTTGGGCTAATTCTATATTTCAGTTTCTCCAGACAGCGCGCCCTCCATCGAACGGTGCGGATGATGGTCGAAAAAGGGCAGCCCGTGCCCGAGGCCCTGCTGAATCCACCACCGGCTCAGCGGCAGCGTTCCGATGTGCGCCGAGGTGTCGTCCTGACAATGATTGGCATAGGTCTGACGGTGTTTCTCGGTGCGGCGAGTGATTGGGAGGGCGGTGCGTGGACCCTGGGCCTGATTCCGCTCCTGATCGGCGCTGGCTATTTGCTTGTATGGAAGCTGGACACAAAGAAGGACAACCCGCCGCCATTACCGTAATCTGCGGCCGTGGAGCTGACCGATGCAGACCTCGTCGCGCGAGTTCTTGTCGATGACGACCAGCACGCTTTCGGCGAACTGGTTCGGCGGCATCAATCCAGTGTGCGTGGTTTACTACGCCAGCTTACCCGCACCGACGTCGCTCTCGCCGACGATCTGGCTCAGCAAGCTTTCCTGCGCGCCTATAAGAATATCCGCAGTTTTCGCGGCGAAGCGCGCTTTTCCACGTGGCTTTATCGGATCGCCTACAATTGCTTTCGAGAAGATGCGCGACGCCGGAAGGAACTGGTGGGAATCGATGAAGAACGACTCCAAACGCAACACGATCCTCAGGCTGCCGATCCTGGTCTAAGGCATGACCTTATGCGCGCACTAAATTTACTTCCATTGCATGAGCGCTCCGCGATTTTACTTTGTTGCCAGAACGGTCTTTCCCACGATGAAGCTGCTCGTGTTCTCGACATTCCTCTTGGTACAGTGAAAACGAATGTTCTTAGAGGCCGCGAGAAATTGAAACGAATGCTTGCCGACTGAGGTCCAAATTAGGTAAAGTGGATACGAAGCAAATGAACCAGGAAGATTGGCTTGATCGAGAATTGCGCGAAGCGGCGCCGTATATCGACGACGAGGGATTCACTGCCCGCGTACTACAACAGTTACCGGCGCCGCGACGCAGTCACGATTTGTTGCGCGCTGTCATTCTTCTGGGAATGACGTTCCTTGCGAGTGTGCTTGCCTACGTCGTTTCAGGTGGCGGTCGCTTTGTCAATGTCACTCTTGAGCGTCTCGCGGCGCTGCCGGTGTTGTGGATTCTTGTGCTTGCTCTCGCCAGCGGGCTGGTGATGGCAGCTGCTGGCGCTACGGCCGCAATATCTAGAAGCCGGGCCTCGCTAACTTAACTTGTCCAAGAAACAGCCCGCAGATTCGGCTAATCCAAGCAAAGTTTACGGGCTTGGTGCACGTCGAGTTCAATCTGCCGGACTAACGCATCCACATTTTCGAACTTCTGTTCCGGCCTAAGATACCGGATAAAACGCACTTCGAGGTGCAGGCCGTAGATATCGCGATCAAAATCGAACAGATGAATTTCGAGCACGCGCTCGGATTTACTAGTGCTCACAGTTGGGCGGTAGCCGAGATTTACCACGCCAGGATAGACGCTTCCTTCTAGCATGGCCTCCGCGAAATAAACCCCGTTTG
>Ga0209473_1001214_pt1 | contig 14494 bp, 8 predicted proteins | sample GraSoiAngelo_133_FD_185890 | JGI IMG/M metagenome (GOLD analysis project Ga0209473, IMG submission 185890) | Grasslands soil microbial communities from the Angelo Coastal Reserve, California, USA - 14_0929_05_20cm (SPAdes) (version 2) | ecosystem: Environmental > Terrestrial > Soil > Grasslands ...
GACGAGGGCGGCGCCCGTCTCTGTGCCTGCGTCGATCGGGAAATACATCGTCGGCTCCGGCGGCTCCGCCAGTTCGTATCGGGTATCGCCCACGACGCCGACTACCTCGTAGCTATGATGACTCAGGGTGATGAGGTGCTTGCCGATCGGGTCCTCATTTGGAAAATACTTCCGCACGAACCCAGCGCTGACGATGACTTCGTTCGCGCCGTCGAGACGCTGATCGGAACCGAAGGTGCGCCCGCGGAGGAGCGGGATGCCTATCGACGCGAAATAGCCGGGATCAGCCGAGCGGACGATCGCTTCTTGCGTCTGCCCCTGCGGCAACGGCGGATGCTCGGCGATGCTCACGCCGCCGTCACCGAAGTATCCTTTGCCTGGAACCGCGAGGACGAGGGAGGCCGCCTCCACTCCCGGCAGTGCACTCACACGCACGAGCAGATCGTCGAAGAATGCTACCCGCTGCGCCGGCTTGCTGTACTGCACTTTCGGAAGAGTGAAACGCATGGTGAGGATATTGTCGGTCGCGCAGCCCAGGTCATTTGAGCGCAGCCGCATGTAGCTCTTGAGCAGCAAGCCGGCGCTGACGAGCAGAACAACGGTGAACGCAACTTCGGCGCCCACGAGTACTTTGCGCACACCGGTACGCGAAGAGCCCGAGGTGGAACCCCGCGACGACTCTTGCAGCGCCGCGACCAGGTTCCCGGAACGGCTTGCCAGCATTGGGATGAGTCCGGCGAACAGAGCGCAAATCAACACGAGTCCCGCGACGGTTGCGACCACGACGCCATCAATGCGGATCGACTCCACGCGCACCATGTCGGTCCGCGTAATAATGAACCAGCGGAGGGCCGCGTAGGCAAGAGCGAGGCCGGCTGCTCCTCCGACGGAAAAGAGTACGAACGTTTCGATGAGCTGCTCACGAATTAGCCGGAAGCGACCGCCACCGAGCGCTCTCCGGATGGCAATTTCGCGTCGTCGTGCCGCCGAGCGGGCGGTCAGCAGGTTGGCCACGTTGAGGCACGCGATCAGCAGCATGCATCCGGTGGCAGCCAGCAACATGTACAACGCGGGCCTAATGTCGCCGACCAGATAGTCGATGAGCGGACGGATGGCTGCTCCGCTACTGACAAATGGGTTGTCGAGATCGGCGTCGTGGATCTGGCGCACGATCGCCGAAACTTCTTGTGCCGCCTGCTCACGTGTGACGCCGGGCTTCAGCCTCCCGATCACCCTGAAGCCGTGGTTGTCGATCGCGGCCATCTCCTCGGGTTTTTTCTCGTGGTAGACGGGAAGAAAGATCTGCACTTTCTGTTCGGCAAAGGCGAACCAACGCGGCATCACGCCGATGACGGTGTAGGGTTTGGCATCTAGATTGATTTTGCGGCCGACCACGGATGGGTCACCGCCGAAGCGGCGTTTCCAAAGCGACCAACTGAGGATGACTGTGCTGTTGGCGGAAGGCTGGTCGTCCTCCGCCGTGAAGGAGCGTCCGATGCTGGGCTGGACACCGAGCGTGTTGAAAAGATCCCAGGAACAGATGGTTGCACGAACCTGTTCGGGCAGCGTGCCGCCGTCGGAGAGATTGTACGGCGGCCAATCCTTAAACAGCGCGAGGCTGGAGAATGACTTGCTTTGGCGTTTCCATTCGCGGTAAATGCCCGGCGCGGGCCCGTTCCAGGGGAAGCGCTTGCTACTTTCGTACAGCCGAACAAGTTGCTCCGGGCGATCGAACGGCAGAGGTTTCAGGAGAACCGACCAGACGACGGTGAACAGCGAGATAGTCGCCCCCATGCCAACGGCGATCACCAGCATCGCCACCGCTGAAAATCCCGGCTGCCGCGCGAGCGTGCGGATGCTGATTTTTAGATCGCGAAGAACAGTTTCGAGCCTGTCCCAACTCCAGACCTCGCGAGTTTGCTCGCTAATCACACTGGGATTGCCGAAGGCGCGCAGGGCGGCATAGCGGGCCTCTTCTGGCGCAATGCCGTGTTCCCGCTGCTCTTCTTCTTCCAGTTGAAGGTCCGATTGCAGTTCCCGTTCCAAATCGGCATCGCGTTTCCCGATCTGCCACCATTTCATCTCAGCTCTCCTCAGCTGTGGGCCACATCACCCGCGCCACAGCTTCTGCCATCTGCTTCCATTGAGATTCTTCGACGACAAGCTGTTTTCTTCCCTTATCCGTAAGGCGGTAGTACTTGAATTCCCGATTCCGATCTGGAGCCATCTCCCATTTCGAAGCGACCCATCCCCTTCGCTCCAGCCGGTGCAGCGCGGGGTAAAGCGAGCCGTGCTGCATCTGGAGAAAATCATTCGTAGTGCGCTGAATATGCTTGCCGATCTGGTGGCCGTGAGCAGGACCATAAAGAAGAGTTCGCAAGATCAACATGTCAAGGGTGCCTTGAAGGAGGTTCGCGCGTTCCGGTGTCTCTTTGGCCATAGAAGACATTCGACCATCAATTGGACAGAATGGTAGACACTCGACCACCAGCAGTCAACACGTGAATTGAAAATTTAAGGATGGAAGGGAAATTCAGAACGGTCCACTCACGGACCGCACCAGCTACTTAGGTACTCATAAGGTCGCCCTTGTGACGGCACACTCTGGCAGTTCGTGGATGGTCGGCAACCCGGTAGTTATGCGCCACAGCCTGCCATATACGTACTGAAAAGTCGGCTTGTCACTGAGCCGTCACAGCCCTACTACTTCCGGGCAAGGATTTTCCTCCGTTCAGCGGCGATAGTGAGCCGGTGGTGGGATCGAATTGAAAGGCACTCATGCCTGCGTCACTGCTGACGAAGAGGTAGATTCCATTTTGGGAGAATGCCAAACGATTGGGCGGACCTGCAGTGTTCACTGGAGTTTCCGTCAGCGTCATTTGTCCCGCTGAGTTCACCGCAAATATCGATACTGTGTTCGAATCGTGGTTTGCTACGGCAACCCATGGGCCGCTAATCGCGATGCCCATAGTGTTCTGCCCACCAGACGACACTCTCTTTGGGGCTGTAGCATCGTTGCTCGCAATCGGATTGATTTCCACCTGACTCCCATCGCTGGCCACGACATATGTATTGTCGGAGGTGATGCCCAAGAAGGGAAACCCGATCCCACTCTGGCTGGACATCGGAATGGTTTTACCCGATGAGTCCAGCGATCCATCGGCATGACGCACGAAGCAATGGATGGCCTCAACCGCCCTGGGCCCATTGAAGCGAGCGCACAAATGTGATCCATTGGGCGAGACTACTGGAAACGCCATTCCTCCGGGCGCTGGATTTGAAAACGGAGAGCCCGGCAAAGGGGTCAAAGCTCCAGAGCTGCGATCCACTTTATATTCGGCGATTCCGGGACCTTCGCCAACATAGAGACTAGCTCCTGAAGGATCGAAGCCAATCGTCGGACCGTCCACTTTCATCGAGCTGAGACTGATCAGGGCACCATTGCCGTCGGCCTTGAACGCCGATAACTGATATCCACCGGTGTTCGGCACGGACCAGTCCACATACAGCAGACCACCGCTGATCGCCATGTCTTGCACAGGGCCGCCGAGCGCATAAGGGGATCCCGAAGTGGAACTCGCGTTGCCACTGCCGTCCACGCGCACACCATCGAAGTCGTTATTTGAGCCGGCGACATAAGCAATAGCTGCGGTAGCGCTGCTGCCTCCCCCCGTGGTGCCGCCGGACGATCCGGATCCCGAGCCAGAGCTGCTGCCTCCCCCGCCCGAACCGGATCCTGAGCTGCCTCCGTTGCCGCCTGGTGCTGGGCTATTGCTGTTGCTGGACGACGTATTGTTGTTGGAAGTACTTCCGCATGCGCCTAAGAATACGCACGCACAGAGGACGAGCAGCGTAAACACACGCTTCATGTTCACACTTCCTAAAGAGCAGATTGGCTGCTGGCTGAGATGTGCCGGAAAATGCAGGGGTGGCTATATTGGATTAAAAATGCAGAGTCTCTGGGAGACGCTGACTAAGTTCAGCAGGATGGTATTGTTCCGGTTCCAGGCGCACTCGATGGGTGCCTTCTTCTATGGCTTCCGCCGACCATGCCCAGCTGTCACTTTGGTATCTCTTATCCTTTTTGGCAGTGGCAACTCTTGCCTGCTTTGTTCCCGCGCATCGAGCATCGCGCGTCGATCCAGCGCTTGCTCTCCGGAATGATTAAGGGCCGGTGCCCGCCTCTTCCTGTTTCGGGTTTTAGTATCAGACTCCCAGACAGTGGGACTAGACAAACACCGCGCGAGAGTAGGGCACCCTCACTGTCTGAATCCGAGTCCAGAACCAAAAAGGGAAGGCTGGGTCACCTGTCGATTACCTGGATACCCGACCTGGGTTGTCACGGCTCTGCCCGACTCGCTTTCGAATCATCCGAGCTAAGCGCATGGACTCATCAACGCTTTTGTCGGTGTCCCAATCGTTCTCAACGATCCTCTGTTTCAGACTTCTAACCGCGCCTGGCAAAAATCGTTCTAAAGCCCGCGACGGCAGATCGCATAAAAGAATGTTCCTCCGCGGATCATTGGAGCCGGACCCTTGTGGGAGCGGGGCCTCCATCCTGAGTTCACCAGTCAGGTGATCAACCGTAGCATTCTTGAGAAGCGCTCTGCCGAGCGATATGAATTCGCCATCCACCTCGCAGCCGAAGAACGGCCTGTTCTCAATGACGCGAAATGTACCGTCGTAGCGTATTCAGCCTTCACCTTCGCCCATCGTGGAGTTGTCTGTAGCTACGTATTATGCTTTTCTTGCTGATCCGCGGATAGATGTGACGATAGAAGAAGCTTCTGCTGGGAAGAAGGATCGAAAGCGCCATTATCAAGACGCCGTATGCGCAAAAATGGGAAGCAAAGAAAGTGCCCCCACGGCCATCTCCAGGGGACGTTTCGCCTGACCGCTTCCAGTCCGCCTAAGAAAACGACGAGACCTAGGAGGAATGCACCCAAACGCTCCTTCCAGTTCACGAGACCTCACTTCTTCTTTGCCTTCACCTTTGCCCATCGCTTCCGCTGAGCCGCCGCAATCCGTGCCCGCGCCTCGGGACTCATTCGCCGCCGCCCTTGTCGAGCGCCACTTACCGCCGCAGGTCGCCCGACAGCGCCTCTTGAACCGCCCTCAAGAACTCCAATCGCGCGACTCAACCGCTCGCGCTCCTCTTTCAATGCATTCAGAATCTCATTCGTATCCATAAATTCCGCACATTGTACACGTCCCACGATCGCGCGATGTCGGCCAGACATCCTCGCCTTACCTGAATGCATCTTCTCGCGGGGCTTTCTATCTCTAGCAGTTCTTCTCCAGCCCGATCTCACTCATCAGAAAGGATCGTCCCCTATGAATCTTGTGAAAGTGCGCGGCGCGGCGCCACTTGTGATGGCATTGCTTCTTCTCTGCGTTTTCTCAACAGCCTTCGCCGGAACAGCATTCGGACCGCCAATCCAGGTCACGCCATATCCTGGCAAAGGATATGAGCCTGCCGTGTACGTCGACCAATTCGGAAACATTTTCGCTACCGCCCATAAGGAAAACTGGCAACTGGTCCTCGGACCTGATCCCAACGCTCCAACCTACACGCGTAGCATGTCTTGGGATTGGGTCTCTACCGACGGTGGTCTGACCTTCCATGATCTGCCCGGACTCACTCCGCTATCGCTTGAACAGCATGAATTCGGCGATGAAGGGGATATGGCCCTTGACGATGATTACCATCTCTATTTTGTTGATACGAACGTTACGGATAACACCATCACCCGATGGACCGCAACCGGTCCGGGAAACATTCGATTCGATTTAACCCGACCGCTCGTTCCCTCGTTCCAGCCGGTCGATGATCGTCCATGGGTTACAGCTCACGGCATCGGACACGTGTTTTATTTCGGGAATGAAGGCGACAAGGTCACCTATCCCCTGGGGCAGGGAACGGGTAGCGGCTTCGGACCTGGCCGTTATACGGTATACAAGTCTTACGATGGAGCCGAGACATTCGACAGTTTCGGATACACGTTGAATGATTCCGGCTGGTGCCGCCCCGCTGCCGATCACATTCCTAATTCCCTCTACGTGTATGCAGTCTGCAACAACGATGGCGGAGCCAACGATCTGACCACGGGGCCCGATGCGACCGGCAATATCTATGCGTACGTTTCAGCCGATGATGGCAAGAGCTTTAGCCGTTACCAGATCGATCACTACAAGGCACTCGATAGCAGCAATAGTTGGCCAACAGTGAACGTCGCGCCTGACGGCTCGATTTGGGCGCTGTATGTCGATGCAGGTACGCTGCAATGTTCCACCGATCCGGTCAACGGCACCGTTTGCAATCCTGTGAACAACATACTGAAGCTCTACCATTCGACAAACCACGGAGTCACCTGGACAGTGAGCGACATCACGCCCATGTACGGTCGCTATCGCTATGGTTCGCTCTCCATTTCGCCAAACGGTAAACGGCTCGGAGTGGGCATCTACTATCGCCCGAACAATACCTCGCCTTGGTTTGTCTACGGTGCCATCTGGACTCCGGGCGCGAAGCCTGCGTTAACCTCGATCGATCCCACGAATCCCGTGGCATCAGCGACGAGTGAAGCGCCAGGGGATCTCATGGGAAGCTGGTTCAATCCTGACGGAACCCTCAATGTGATCTGGACGCGAAGCGATCCGGCTACCGCAGGGCTAGTGCGGATTAGCCGCGACATCTATTTCGCTCGTTCAGCCGCATCTTCACAGAAGTAACTAAGCGAAACAAAAAGGCGCGTAACCACGCGCCTTTTCCAATCAAAATCCCGCAAAACTTGAGTCCCAAACCTCACGCAAAACTCGTGACCGCAGGCCCCGACTTTTGCGGTCCTAGTCTACCAATCTCCTGAACTCCGGATGGCGCAATCTGCCGCCCTTTGTCCGCTCCACGAATTCCACTTCGCATCTCCGTTCGGGTTTCACCCAAACGCATTCCCGCATCTTCTCGGCGGCCAGCGCATGCGGGCTCTTGCGGTTCTCGGGCAGATTCGAAAAAGGACACTTCTTCGTTCGTAATCCTTTGATCGCCTCAAAAACCTCTGCGCGCGTGTGCGGCACGAACCCCGCAATAAGCCGCTTGATGAAGACAAGATCCTCCCCTCGCTCTTCGCCGATGAGTAGCTCCGAGAAATTCTGTCCGCCGGGGATGTAGCCGCCTATGACGAACTCATCTTCCTGATTGAAGCGGTGCTTCCGCCAGGCATCCGATTCCTTTCCGGGAATGTAGATCGAATCCGCACGCTTCGCCACAATTCCTTCCAGGCGCAGCTTGCGCACCTGCTCGGTGAAAGCAGCAAGAGAAACGTGAAACTCAAGATTCAGCCGCAGCGGATCAGAAAAGAGTGAGGCCAGTTTGTCGAGTTCCTCTCGCCGCGCAGACAGAGGCCGGTCCAGGAGATCCCGGCCATTCAGATGCAGCACGTCAAAAATGAAATAGACGATCGGGCGCTTGGTGAGACGGGCGTTCTGCAATTCTTGGAAGCTGGGCCTGCCCGATTCATCCAGCGCAACCACCTCGCCGTCGAACACGGCTGAACTTAGCTTCAGCCATTTGAGAGCTTCCGCAATGTGCGGGTATTTCGCCGTGTAATCGAGTCCCGACATGGAATAAAGGAGTGACGTGCTCCCGTCGATCACGGAAATGATGCGATACCCATCCTGCTTGATCTCATAAAGCCACGCGTCACCTTCGGGCAGTTTTGGCACCCGCCGGCACTCCATCGGCTCGATGAATCGAGGCCGCGGCTTGGGACTGCGTTCTCCGCGCTGAACCATAACTCGCCAGTATCCAATCTACGGATGAGATGACAATGACCGCAAACCGCCATCTCCATTCAAAATGCAAGACTCAATGCAAGAAATAGCAAGCACTCTCCTTCGGCGCGAGAAGCATCCAACGGCAAGGGGAATGAGGTGGGGTCATGGAAGAAAAGAACAAGTGCGCACATCCCGCGTGTAGCTGCACCGCCGTGAAGGGCAGCAAGTATTGTGGCCAATATTGCCACGACGCTCGCGAAACCGTGGAACTCGCTTGCAACTGCGGCCACCCCGGATGCAAGTCCGGCCAAGGCGAAGTCGCCGCGTAAAGACTTAAAGATAAGTACCGCCGCTTGAACAAAAGCCGCTCTCCGAGTGGCTTTTCATTCGTTAAGACCGCAAAACTCGAGACCCACATCTCACGCAGAACTCGTGACCCGAGGTCCCGACTTTTGCGTTGCCGTAGTGTCACAAAACTTGACAGATTCCCTCAGTATGCTTTACTAGAGTTCCTTCCAAATCGCAGCTCCCAGAATGGGAAAACTTCGCCTTTCCTCGGCTGATTCATTGAGGTCCGTAGAAAGTTTGCGGCCCTCTCCAGTTCACTTAGGAGGCACAATGATTCGATACTTGCGCAGATTCCGCTGGGAATTGCGCTTCGTCCCACTCCGCACTCGTTTGCGTATCCTGAAAACTCTCGAGTTTGTTGCGAAGAAGGTTGATGGTCGCTTGCAGACGAATTTCCATGAACCGCTCTTTGCGGCTCGCGGATGTCGAATTGCACCTTTCCGAAAAAATGGCAATCAACACCCAACTAGCAAGCATTACTAGACATCTCTCTGATCTCCGTGAACCTGGAAGATGGACTTGGCCGTCGTTTGACGTTTCATTCGGACGGGATCGCTCCCAGAAGTTGATGCAGGATGAGTTGACACGCGAAGTCAATGAGCACGGTTGGTCGAATCCATTAGGATGCAGTGATAACAGCGATGAATATTGAGGACTTTAGCCAACTTGAAGATATGGTAGCGCTACCGGGAATCGAACCCGGGTTTGAAGATTGAGAATCTTCCGTCCTAACCCCTAGACGATAGCGCCACGCGTGCAAGTGAGGCTGGAAAAATTATAGCAAAACGAAGCCGCCGAGCTTCTTAGCTGCTCAGTCTCTTGAGCTTTCCCGAGCATACAAGATCATACGTTCAATGGGGGGGTGACCCAGCCTTTGTCCTGTTTTTCCATCGGAGTGCGAGCGACTCGGTGCGTCCTTGTCTGGAACTTCGATGCGAAAACCGAAACGGGAAGAGGATGGGCCAGCCATCCTGATATTCTTGGCTATATGGCTGAAGTGGTTCTTGACCGTCATGCAATCGCTGATCGCGGCAAGCGGCTTGAATATTTCACCATCGGGTGGAACACGCTCGAAGGCATCGTGTCCGTAATAGCAGGCGCATTTGCTGGAAGCATTTCGCTTGTAGGTTTCGGGCTGGATAGCTTCATCGAGGTAGCCTCAGGCATAGCGTTGTTGTGGCGAATGTCGGTCGATGCCCATGAATCCCGCCGGCAACAAAACGAAAAACTCAGCCTTAGAATTGTTGGCGTGTGTTTCCTTGCCCTAGCCGCCTATGTTGCGTTTGAATCCGCCCGCGACTTGATAACAAAGAACTCGCCGGAGCACAGCGTCGCAGGAATCATCATCGCGATAGTGTCACTGATCGTGATGCCTCTGCTGTCGAAAGCAAAGCGCCGGGTCGGTCGCCAACTTGGTAGCGCCGCGATGCACGCCGACGCCAGGCAAACCGAATTCTGTACTTACCTGTCGGCCATCCTGCTTGGCGGCCTATTGTTGAACATGGCCTTGGGCTGGTGGTGGGCAGACCCGATTGCAGCGCTTGTCATGCTGCCAATCATTGCCAAGGAAGGCATTGAGGGAATCCGGGGAGACCACTGCTGCTGACCATTTTCCGAATCGCCGCACAACGAGAATGGCTAGTCGACTCAAGACTCCGTAGACGCCGGTGCGCTCCTACAAAGACTCATCTGCCAGCGACTCTGACCTGAGTCTTCCGTTTTTAAACGCCCTCTCTTTCATCATCACAAAAAATACGGGTACGAGAATCAGAACGTGGATGGTTGACGTAATCATTCCTCCGACGATTGGCGCGGCGATAGGCTTCATAACGTCTGATCCAATGCCGCTTTCCCAAAGAATGGGAACAAGACTGGCCAGCACTGCAAAGACGGTCATCAGCTTCGGGCGGAGCCTTTGTACTGCTCCTTCGATGGCTGCCTCTTCGATTTCCTTATTTGAAATTTGCGTTTTGAAGGCGAGGCGATGATCCAGCGCGGCGTGCAGATACACCACCATCACCACACCGGTTTCGACGGCAATGCCGAACAGCGCTATGTAGCCAACCCAGACCGCCACGCTGAAGTTGTAGCCGAGCAGCCACTGCAGAATTAGTCCTCCGGTCATGGCATAAAACGTGGGAAGGATCAGAACGAAAGCCTCCACGACCGAATGAAAAACCATATAGAGCAACAGGAAGATGATGAAGAACACGACCGGTAAGATGATTTTCAGACGCTCTTTCGCTCGAAGCTCAAACTCGTATTCGCCTGACCACTGATAGGTATAGCCAGCTGGCAGTTTCAGTTGCTGAGCCAACTTGTTTGAGGCCTGCTCTACAAATCCTCCGTAGTCTTTGGTGTTCAAATCGATATAGATGTATCCGGTTAACTTTCCATCCTCATCGCGAATCATGGCTGGCCCATGAGAAAAAGAAAGTTTTGCTATCTGCTCAAGCGGGATCTGAGCGCCGGATGGAGTAGCGATGAGGACGCGGCGCAGCTCATCGACATTGTCGCGGAAATCACGCATGTAGCGAACATTGATCGGATAGCGCTCGCGGCCTTCTACATTTTCAGCTACATTCATGCCGCCGATTCCAGACGAGATGGCCTGCTGGACGTCGGCAATCGTCAACCCATACTTCGCGGCTTCGGACCGATTCACCTCCAGGTTTAAGTAAAAGCCTTGTGCAACACGCTCAGCGAACACAGACCGGACTTGCGAATTTCCTGAAAGAACCTGTTGTATCTGCGAACCGAGTTGCTGAATTTCATCTAAAGACGGACCTTGGATTTTCATGCCCAGCGGGGTCTTGATCCCAGTCAAAGCCATATCCAGGCGATTCTCGACGGGCATAGTCCAGGTATTCGTCAGACCGGGAAACTGCAGCTTCTCGTCCATCTCCTGAATGAGGTTTTCGTAGGTCATGCCAGGCCGCCACTGCTCACGCGGTTTCAGCATCACCGTGGTGTCATACATGTCGAGTGGTGCGTTGTCGGTGGCGCTGTCCGATCGACCGACCGTCCCGAAGACGCTTTCCACTTCGGGAAACGATCTGAGTACGCGATCCTGTTCCTGCAGGAGCTGCGACGCTTGCGTGATCGAGATTCCCGGCAACGAGGTTGGCATGTATAGAGAGGAGCCTTCAAACAACGGAGGCATGAACTGGCTACCCATCCTGAACATCAGCGGAAACGTGAAAACAAGGAAGAGCAAGTTGAGCAGAAGGGTCATTTTTCGATACTTGAGGCACAATCTCAACACCGGCAGGTACAAGGCCTGAGTAAAGCGAGAAATCGGATTTCCCGATTCCGGTCTGAGTTTGCCTTTGATAAAAATGACCATCAATACCGGCACGAGCGTAATTGCCAGTAGTGATGAGAACGCCACTGCCAAGGTCTTGGTCCAGGCCAGGGGCTTGAACATCCGCCCTTCCTGTGCCTCCAGAAGAAAGACAGGAATGAACGACACGACGATGATCAGCAGCGAGAAAAACAGCGCTGGCCCAACCTGCTTCGCTGCGTCGATCAAAGTGCGGCGGCGTTGTCTTTCGATGAGTTCATCGTTTTCCTTGATTTGAGCCGATTCTTCGTAGATAACGTGCTCTGCTCCAACTGTGCTGGTTGGTGGCGGCTGATTCGGCTGCTCAGATAAGTGACGGTAGCCGTTCTCAACCATTACGATCGCGGCGTCTACAAGAACACCGATGGCCAACGCCAATCCGCCCAACGACATGATGTTCGAGCTGACATGCAGGTAATACATCGGAATGAAAGAGGCGATGACAGCGATAGGTAGCGTGATGATGGGAATTAACGCTGAACGGAAGTGGAAGAGGAAGACGATAATCACCAGACTGACGATGATCGCCTCTTCGATCAGGTCGCGCTGCAGCGTCTTAATCGATTCTTGAATCAACGGCGCGCGGTCATAGCCTGCGACTACCTCGACTTCAGGCGGGAGAGAGCCCTTGATCTCCTCCAGTTTCTTTTTCACGCCATTGATGACGTTGAGTGCATTCAGGCCATAACGCATCACAACAATGCCGCCCACAGTTTCGCCCTGGCCCTGCCATTCGGCAACACCCTCTCGAATATCCGGGCCGAATGAAACAGTGCCGAGATCTTTGATTAATACAGGCGTTCCGTTCCTGGCATTCACCGGGACATTTTCGAGATCAGCCAAGGACTTCAGATAACCAAGACCACGGATGTAATAGCGTGTCCCACTCAACTCCAGCACGCGACCGCCCACTTCATTTGTGCTCGACTTCACACGGTCAATTACGGTTGAGAGCGGGATGCCATAAGCAAGCAGCTTGTTGGGATCGAGCTGAACCTGATACTGGCGCACAAAACCGCCGATGCTTGCTACTTCAGCTACGCCTGGGACGGTTTCGAGCTCGTAACGCAGGTGCCAATCTTGCAGGCTCCGCAGATCTGCAAGGCTGTACTTGTGTGAGTGATCGACGAGCGCGTACTCGTATACCCAGCCGGCTCCGGTAGCATCTGGCCCAATCATCGGGTTCACGTTGGCTGGTAATCGGCCTTGGATCTGCTGCAAATACTCAAGCACTCGAGAACGCGCCCAATAGATATCTGTGCCGTCTTCGAAGACAACATAGACATACGAATCGTTGAACATCGTCTGCGCGCGTATAGCTTTGACTCGCGGCGCTGCCAACAATGAAGTGACGATGGGATAGCTGACCTGGTCTTCGATGATGTTTGGTGGTTCGCCCTCCCAGTTTGTGTGAATGATGACCTGAACGTCGGAAATATCAGGGAGAGCATCCAGAGGGATATGCCCCATGGACCAAATTCCAGCCATGACCAGAAGAAATGTTCCGGTGAATACCAGGAAGCGATTGTGTGCGCACCACTCAATAACCCAGGCGATCACGTTACATTCCTCCCGTTGCATCCACACTCAGGTGCTTGCTCGCGACGACAGCCCCGTTCTGCAGAGCCATAACGCTCACCTGCCAGGTGCCGCCGGACTGCAGCTCTGCCTTGCCTTCATAAAGACCATTGCCTTTGTCAGACAGGTTAGCGGCCGTTTTCATTGCAGCCATTCCCATTGCGGGCATGGCAGCCATGTAGAACGTGATGTTCACTTGCGCGCCGCTGATAGGTGATCCGTTGGCGCCTGTGAGCTTGACGCGGAAGGTGTTACCGCCCTTCGCAGGCGGAGATGGATCGCTGGTAAATTCGACATTTGCTTGTGGAGCGACCGACGGGGCATTGTTTGCGGCTGCTCCCGCACCTGGAGGCGGTGGAACGAATGCCCCGGCTGCAGCCTGCAGTTGAGCTTCGGAGTCGATCAGGAAATTTGCGGAAGTAACAATCGAGTCGCCCTTCTTTACCCCCTTGAGAACGACATAATCGTCGCCGGCGCGCGATCCTAGCTCGACTTCGTGCGGTTCAAGAGTGCCTTCTCCTTTATTGATGAAAACAAGGTTCCGGCTTCCGGAATGGAATACTGCAGATGCTGGTACGGTCAAAGCTCTGCCCATTGGACTCTTGAGCGAGATGTTTACGTACATGCCGGGCTTTAGAGCTAAATTGGGATTGGGGAATATCAATCGAACGCGTACTGTACGCGTGTTCATGTCCACCTGCGGCAGAATGAAATCCACGCGACCCTTAAATGTCTTTCCGGGATAAGCGTCTACCGTTACTTCGGCTGGGTTTCCCGGTTTAATATGTCCCAGATCGGTCTGAAAAACCTGGGCATAGATCCAGACGGTGGAAAGATCGGCAACCGTGTACAGCTTCGTTTCCGGCTGGACATAGGCATTAGGCAGAGCATTGCGTTCTGTGACGTAGCCGGAAGCCGGAGAGTTGATCGTGAGGTCGGTGATCACCTTTCCGGAGGAGTCCAGTTTTTCGATTTCGCTTTGCGGTACCTCCCATTGCTGAAGACGCTGTTTGGCAGCGGATACGAGTGTGTTGGCTCCGTCCGCGACACTTTGAATCGAGCTTTGCCCGAGTTGCTGCTGATTCTTGCGCGCCAGAAGATATTCCTGTTCGGTGGTGACAAGGTCTGGACTGTAAATCGTGAATAGCGGCTGCCCCTTGCGAACGTAGTCATAGGTAGCATCCACAAAGACTTTATGAATCCATCCGGGGAAGCGAAGCTGAACCGTCGCCAGCCTCCGTTCGTCCACCTCAACGTTTCCCGTAACCCGGATCTCGTCGCTGATCTTCTTCATTTCAACCGTGCCAAGCTTCACCCCGATGCTTTGCATTCGCTGAGGTGTGAGTTGAACCGGAGCCACGGGTTCTTCATTACTGTCGCGAGTGGGCGCGACTTGCGTTCCACTCCCCGATGGCGAACCCATCGTCTGGTTGCCTTTCCCCATTTGCGTAA
>Ga0209473_1001215_pt1:5000-14485 | contig 14485 bp, 15 predicted proteins | sample GraSoiAngelo_133_FD_185890 | JGI IMG/M metagenome (GOLD analysis project Ga0209473, IMG submission 185890) | Grasslands soil microbial communities from the Angelo Coastal Reserve, California, USA - 14_0929_05_20cm (SPAdes) (version 2) | ecosystem: Environmental > Terrestrial > Soil >...
CGCTGCGCGCTGGTTTTACGTTAAACCGATCCCATTGCTCTAACTGCGCATCACGGAGTAATCGATCAAACCCTTACCTCTTGAATTCCGGGAACCGCGTTTTCGAGTGCGTTACTACTTCTTCTCTTTCACGTCGACCGATGCCCGCGTCTTCTCCCAGTCAAGAGTCAGCTTGGCCGAATCAGCGCCGGTTTTGTCGAGACCGATGGTGAATTGCTCCACCGATTGCGGCAATGAGCTCGTAGTCATGTCCACGCGCGCGAGATCCTGGCTCTGGTCGTAGTTCGTGCCCCACTGTCCCGTCTGCTTGTTGATGATCAGCTTCCACGAATTCTGCCCGGGGAGCGTGAACAGCGTGTAGCTGCCGGCTGGAACGGTGGTGCCGCCGATTAGCAGATCGGTATCGGTTTTGAGCGAGGTAGCTTCGTTGGCTCCGGTGCGCCAGGCCTCGCCATAAGGAACCAATCCACCATAGATCTTGCGGCCTTTCGCGGATGGACGGCTGTATTCGATCGTGACCTTCTTGCCGTCGGCGAACGTTGCTTCGGCGCTGCCCGGAGGGCTGGGACGTTTGCTCTTGTCCTGCTGCTGTGCCGACAAGGACACGACGAGGAAAACGACAAAGGCGGCGATTGCTGTGTGTCTCTTCATAACGAACTGCCTCCCGATCAAGTGATTAGTTTTCAGTGTTCAATCTCAGCCGTCCCGAACCACGCCGGTTCGGCAGCTATGTTGGACGATTTACGGCGCTTTTAGTAACGGGTTTCAACTTCCCGAGGCTAAGAATTGCAGGTACCAGCGGACTTACTGGAAACTGGCCACTGACTGCTGATTACTTCTTCTTAAACGCCCATAATCATAGTGCAGCAGCGAGATGAAATGGCAGCAGTCCATCCCGTTCACGCCTGAGGCGAGTGCAGATACCCTCGGCCGTCTTCCAGAAACGCCGGCGGTTTTTCTCCTGCGCAGCGACGATCCTAACGCCGATCCGTACATCAACAAGACCGCCAACCTACGCAGGCGTCTCGAGCGGCTTCTTTCTGCGGCCTCGCCGGATAGCAAGCGCCTGAACCTGCGCCAGCGCACCCGAGCGATTGAGTACACGCTCACCGGTTCCGATTTTGAAAATCGACTGCTGCTGTACAAAGCGCTGCGCGAATACTTCCCGCGCTCCTATCGCAAGCGGATGAAGCTGATTCCCGCTCCGCTGATTAAGATCGGGTGGGAGAACCAATATCCGCGGGCATATTTCACCAGGAGATTAGGGAAGAATGCAGTCCTGAACAAATCGCAGGCTGAGGTTACGCAATCACCCAAAACAAGCGTCTACTACGGTCCATTCGCTTCGAAGGCTGCGGCAAACAAATTCCTGAATGACGCGCTCGATCTCTTCAAATCGCGGCGCTGCACGTTCAACCTTCATCCTGATCCGTCGTTTCCGGGATGCATTTACTCCGAAATGAAAATGTGCCTGGCGCCATGCTTTGCCGGCTGCACCGACGCTGAGTATATGGCTGAAGTCGCCCGCGTGCAGGATTACCTCGACAGCCGCGCGGCATCGCTGGTCACAGAACTCGAAGCTGAGCGCGAGGCGGCAAGTGCGGAACTGGAATTTGAAAAGGCCTCGGGAATACACGGTCGCATTGAAAAAACCAAGGCGCCATGGATGGGCGTGCCGGGAATCGTGGGACGCATAGAACAGCTTCGCGCCGTGATCGTGCAGCGTTCGGCGCTTGCGGAGCACGTTGCCCTATTCGAGTTTCGCGATGGCTTGCTCCATGGTCCGCTTCAGTTCAGCGTGGCAGCCATGCAGCATGCCAATCCCAATTCGGGATCGAGTTCTTTGTTCTCGCATCCACACATGGCTGTTCCGCTCGAGTCCGACACCAAAGCTGGCAAATCGAAGCCTCAGACCCTTGAAGCTCGTGTTGCCGAAGCTTTGGGCACGATCGAGACGCGCAAACCAGAGCGCGGCGAACTGGCGGACCAACTTGCGCTTCTGAAGCGCTGGTATTACCGGTCGAGTAAAAAGGGGGAAATTTTCATTACCCATTCAGGCGAACTGCCGCTAAGAAGAATTGTCCGTGGAATCTCGCGAGTTTTTAGAGGAGAGCGGCAAGAGATGAACACGGAGCGATGAGTCGATCCTCGCCGGAGGCGCTCGATGTGGATGAAAAGCCTGCCGCTCGCCCAACCGCCTAATGTGAAAGCCCAGCATGGAGTGCTGGGCGGGTTGGATGATTCCGGGTCCCGGAGGGACGGCATGGCTGCCGATGTCGCGCTCAATTCCATATGCCGTCCCTCCGGGACTCGGGATTCTAATCTACGCGTCAACCCAGCATTTCGGGTGGGGCTTTCATTTAGGCGCTTCCGGCGCTGCCCAATGCTCCAGCGCTTCTCTTGCGGAACACCACGCTCACGCTCTCGCGCCAGCGCTCGTCAATCGCCACGAGGTTCCAATTGACCTCGGGTGACAGGAAGCGGAGGATCGTGTCGGTTGCGGGATGAATGTGCAGAGTGGGCGCAACCAGTAGGAGAATCGGCGATTCGGATGAGAGAGCGTTGGCACTTCCGTCCGCCTCGATGAAATAACCGAAGCCGTGAAACTCTTCACGCTCGTGATGCCATTTCACGCGCAACCAATAGTCCAGGCCTTGTAATGGAAGATGAATGTCTTCGTCGGCCTTGAGTTCGATAACAGCGAGTTGGCCGTTGCGGGTGCTGGCCAGCAGATCGATCATGCCGCGATCTGATGCGGCAAAGGCTGGGACTTGCGCATAGACGTAGCGCGGGTCGAGTCTTGCATCGAGCAACGTTATATCCTTCTTCACTTCGGATTCCAGCCATCGCTCTGGCTGCATGCGCCACAATGGGTGTTTCTTATCGCCTTCCGCTCGGCGGAGCTCGCGCAATCGTCGCATCAGATCTTCAAACAGCGGTTCGGACTGTTCTGTAAGCAGAGTTTCATGCGGGCCGCTGCCGAAGACGATCTCCGGCGTCCGATCGAAGCGGTGGTTCGGACTGGCAACGCGCGCTCGCGCAAACTCCAGCCCATGCAGGCGGAAGCCGAGTTCTGTTGAGCTGAGAACGATTCTTTCGCATTCAGGAACGGCGCCGCGAATGCGTTGGATTGCAGACTGAAAACGTTCATGGACTCGGCTCGTCTCCGGACAGTGGACTAGCCGTGTGGCGATGTTTCCCTGATCGGAGAGATCGAGTTGCTCGAAGGTCTCCCCACGCTCGTCGAATTCGAATAGCTCAAAGCGGAAGGCCGCACGATGCAGATAATGCATTCGCGCCTGGATCACCGCCGACCGGCTGCGCGGAATAAACAAGCGCAATCCCTCAACTACCGATCGTGTAACTTCGCGCTCACGACAATATTGAAACCAGAGCAGCGCAAAGGTGAGCGCTCCATCGACCGATGCCTGCAACTCCGAATCATTCACTCCAAAGACACAGATGGTCGACCGTCCATGACGCAGCACTCCTCGCGTGTACACAGGGCTGAAGCTGTGCTCCAGATCTGCCGTAGAGACCAGCCCTTCGACATTCCAATCTGGGAAGGTGCGCTGCAGTGCTCGTCCCAGCAGCCGCTGATATTGCAGACGCGCCTGGCGTTGCACGGCTGGAGGCCGTCGCTCGCGGTCAGAGACAATTTCGATCCATGATGGCTTTCCCTTGCCGAAGCGCTGGATGGCCAGATTGAGCTGTCCGTTCTTTCGTTCGAGATCGACGACTCGCCTGACGGTGTTCCTCTCGTGCGACCACAAGTGCAGCAGGCACTTGCCGTTTTCTCCGGAAACGGAATACTTTGCGGCGCTCAGATCGAAAGTCGTTTCTCCTTCCTCAATCACGCAGGCTCGCGGAGCCGTCGCCAGGAATTCTTCGAGTTCGCGCGCAACATGGGCCGGATCCATCTTGAACAATTCCCTGATCGGGTACGAAGAAGCGGAATCGTATCCGTCACATTCAAATTACTCAACAGAAAGTTTGCTTGCCTGGTTCCGGCCGCCGTCTTCACCCCAACAATTGCAAACCAGCCGCTTGCCGCAGACCCGCCCCTCGACCGGGTGCAACGCGGTTCGGGTTTCATGATTGTGTAGTGCGAGACGATCGAAAGTGGCAAATGGACTGATCAAGAGCTCACGGCCAGGAGCGGCCAGAACCACGTAAGCAAAACCCGGAGCATCGGCGTCCGCTGGGGCCCCGACCCTGGCCGGTTCTGATTACTATCCCCTGTTCCGTGTCCTCTGTAACCCGTCCCCTTCCCTCGCTCCTTACCGGTCTCCACAAACCGCGATGCTCAAGCAGCCGTCGAAGGATCGTCGTCGCGATCACTCAGCATGGTGTCGGCAAGGCGAAGATACCGGCGGATGGTGCCGGTCTTGTCGTGATCTATCTCACGCTGAATGTGAGGTTCTTCTTTCGAGTCATTGGAGGCGGGACCTGTAAAATCCGTCTTGCTCAACTGCACGCTCCTTTTCCCATAATTGAACTTGAGAATCACAACCTATGGCCAAATACGGGAATGTATCGCAGCGTGGATTTGCTTGACAAGAATTAAGAAAGACGCCGTAATCCGTGAACTTACGACGCGGCTTCGGCAGTCTGAACTTTTTGTTGCATCTGATGCAGATGAATTGAGCGTACGCGCGCGTGGTGATCGGGGAACTTTTTGTCGACGGCATTCTGAGCGATATGCCACGCGCGATGAATGTGGTCTGAGCAGAGATGCAAGACGACGCGCTTGTTGTCGGCGGTCCTTGCCTCAATGCGGTAAGCGGCCAACTGCGGACACTGCTCGTGTCCGGTGACCAGTCCAAAACCGCAAAGCACAACCGTTCTCGGCATGAATCGAGACTCACCGAAACGCAGAAACATAGATTTCTGCGAATGCTAGGGGTGTTCGCTAAATTTCGCTCCGGGGTTGGAGCAGGTATGGCTGTCCTCAAGCAGCCTTGCAAGGTTGTTGGTAATGCTCTGGACGTGGCTTTCCCGTTTCTGGACTCAGCCCCAAGAATCTCCGCTCTTCTGGAGTCATTTCACGGCCATACTTTTCAACGAACCTCTCTTCCACGTCCGGCGGCAGGGCGGCAGTTCCGCGGACAATCCGAACTGCTGACATGCGGGTGTAGATGCCTGCGGCAGGCTGGATGGTTGTTCCCCAAAGGCTTAAGCGGATGGGACTAAAGGACTTAAAACTTATCAGTTATGGCCTGGGCGGACCGCCGGCGTGCTCGGAGGATGGAATCGGTTGTTCTGACCGCCTCTAGCGTTTCCCTAACATCATGAACACGAACCAGATGCGCGCCTTGGAGGATACTTGCCGTCACCGTTGCCAGGGTTCCAGCCAGGCGGTCGGAAACGGCCTCGCCACCGAGCGTGCCTTTGGTGAGGAACGACTTTCGGGAGGTGCCGCTGAGCAGGGGGAATCCCAATTGATGCAGCTCGCAGAAGTCGGCAAGCAGCGAAAAATTTTCGTCGAGGCGCTTTCCAAAGCCAAATCCAGGATCAAGGACAACGCGCTCGCGCTGGACGCCGGCCTCCGTGGCGCGCTTCGCGAGGCTGCGCAAATCTTTCAGCACCAGGGGCGTTACTTCCGCTGCTTCCAGCGGGGGCAGACTACGCCATTCCGGAGGACGTCCGCGGCTGTGCATAAGCACGCATCCGCAGGCATTCGATACCAAAATGGGAAGCATGTGCTCGTCCCACGTGAAACCGCTCACGTCGTTCACGATCTCGGCCCCGGCTGCCAGTGCTGCTTTCGCAGTTTCGGCTTTGTAAGTGTCGATCGAGAGCAGGGCATCGGAAGCCTGCTTCAGAATGCCTTCCACGACCGGGAGGACGCGCCGCTTTTCCTCATCGGCCGGGACGAACTCCTTTTCTCCCGGACGCGTAGATTCGCCGCCGATGTCAATGATGTCCGCTCCCTGGGATAGGAGTTCGATCGCGTGGGCGATGGCACGATCGAGGTCGAAGAACCGGCCGCCATCGGAGAACGAGTCGGGCGTAACGTTCACGATGCCCATAATGAGCGTGCGCTCGCCGAGCTTGAGCGAACGGGAACGCAGCTTCCAATCGAATCGCGGACGCATGCAGCGATTGTAAACAGCGCGTGCGCTACAATCCGGCGCAATGACCAATTTCTGGCTGCGGCTCATCGCGCTGTTCCTAACGCTGGTTGCTTTTGCGAATTCCCAGTCGTCGGATACGCAACAATCCGCACCTCCCACGCCTGCGGTTTCTCCGCAGGCAATGCAGGAGCTGGGCACACGGCTGGCGTCGCGCATCAATCTGATCCGGCTACAGGATCCGCGGGCGCAGCATGCGACATGGGGCGTCAGCATTGTCGACCTCGCAACCGGTGGTTCGCTCTACGCGGAAAACGCAGACAAGCTGCTGCAGCCGGCATCGAACACGAAGTTGTTCACGACTGTGATGACGTTGGCCCTGGTCGGCGCCGACCACAAGTTCCTGACGACCATGGAATCCGGCGGCGCTCCTGACAACAAGGGCAGACTCGCTGGCGACTTGATTCTGGTCGGACGCGGGGATCCCAATCTCTCTGGACGAATCCTGCCCTATAACAGGAGAACGGAGCGTGTAACGGAGCACGCGCGAATGCTCGACGAGCTTGTGGATCAGGTTGCCGCGGCTGGCGTTAGAGTGATCGATGGCGACATCGTTGCCGACGACAGCTACTTCGTCTATGAGCGCTATGGCGAAGGCTGGACACAGGATGACTTGATGTGGGACTACGGCGCTCCCGTTTCGGCACTAACTATTAACGATAATGTGGTTTTTGCCAGTCTCAAACCAGCCGATCGTGTGGGCGAGCGGGCGCTGCTGACCCTTGACCCTTACAGCAGTTACTACACGGTCAGGAATCTTGTCACAACAACCGGGCGCGGTGTCGCACGCAATATAGGGATCATGCGGGAACCTGGGTCGCTGGAATTGACATTCTGGGGAACCATCCCAGTCGGCGACGCCGGAGATGACGAAGCTCTTGCCATCGAAGATCCTGCAACGGCAAACGCTCAACTGTTAAAGACGCTGCTGCAACAGCGTGGAATTACCGTTCGCGGCAAAGTTCGCAGCGTGCATTCGCTGGCCTGGCAATATCCCCCACCTCTCCCTCATCAGCCACTCATGGTGGCGGCGGGTAATCCGCCATCGCGAGTCATTCTGGCGCAACATCAATCGGCGCCGCTGCTGCAGGATCTCGTGGTCATTAACAAAGTCAGCCAGAACCTGCATGCGGAGCTGATGCTGCGTCTTCTGGGAAAGCTGAAAGGCGTCTCCGGATCGGTCTCAGGCGGGCTCGACGTCGAACAACGATTCCTGACAGAACAGGTACACATGGACGCTGCTGAGTTCTCGCTTTACGATGGGTCAGGACTCTCACGTTCCGATCTGGCAACGCCGCACGCTTTTACTCAACTGCTGCAATACGCCTATGGGCAGCCCTGGGCCGCACAGTTTCGTGAAACATTACCCGTCGCCGGAGAAGATGGTTCGCTCTCCACGCGCTTCAAGGGCACATTCGCTGCCGATCATCTACAAGCCAAAACAGGACAATTGGGTGGAGTGAACTCTCTGACCGGTTATGCCCTGACTAAAGCCGGCCACAACATCGCATTCTCAATCCTGGTGAATCACCACACGCTGGGAAATACCAGAGCCAAGCAGATGATTGATGACATCTTGAATGCTGTCCTCGAAGAAGATTGAACTTCAAGGGCAATTGAACACGGAGGAGACGGAGGGAATTGAGGAAAATCAAAAGGCAAAAACATTATGTCGGTCTCATGCTAAATCTTCGGTTTTAACTTTTCCTCGGCGCCCTCCGTCTCCTCCGTGTTCAATCCTCTTATCGAAGTGGGTAAAATAAATCCCGACTATGCTAATCGCATCACATTCGATTTCTCAGCAAATCCAGGAACTGGCACTGCAAGCCGGGCTCACGCTTGCCGGTGCCGGATCGGGAACTGATTTCACTGGAGCTCCGACCACAAAGCTTCAACTTAAGTCTGCTATTGGCACCACCTACTCGGTTGAAACGAGTGAATCGCTCTCCGCCGAAATTGAAAGACATACGCCCTTAGGCGACGAGTTGAAGACCTATCTTCAGGTTCTCGCGAAGCGCATGCAGACGGCGCGTCCTGATGTCTTTCTCACTCTTCACGGCTTGCCGCTCTCGATGCAGCAATTCAGCTGGCCGTACCATCATTCCACTTCGGGAGCAGATTCGTTCATTCTGCACGGCATCGCGCAACTGGCGGAGCCAGGAAGTCCGCTGCACGCGAAGGTAGCAGCCAGTTTGACCGTAACCTTTGCCGAAGTACTCCCGGCCCTGGAGCAGCCTTACGCGGAGGGGGTCACATTCAACGCCATCCGCAAGACGCTGGACCTCGGGCAGCTCGAACTCCTCAAGAGCGGCAATCGCCAACCGGTGCCGGTGAGCACGCGCTATTACAGCTTCCGCCAGCAGCGGTTCATCTTCAGCGAGACCGACGATAGCAAGCGCAAGGAATTCGTGCGCACCAAGGTTTTCTGGACGGGCGCACGTCTTGGCGAGGGCAAGGCGAGTTGGATCGCAGATCCTTACGACGCTCAGTATCTCGACTGTTCCATCGAGGACTTGCAGAAGATTGGGCGGGAGCTCGCAGGCGAAGGATGGCTTACCCTGGATTCTTCCGAAGAGTACGCGACTGTGAGTGCAAAGCTCTCGGGGCAAGCGGATCACTTCGTGAAGCAAATGGAGTCTGCTCTTGCTTTGCTGAAGCCCAGATTCAATGAAGAGATGCGCGCTGGTCACACCAACATGTGACGGGGATTAACACGAAGCGCACGAAGGGAAAGAAGAGGACGCAAAAAAATCCTTGTGACCTCTGGTTTCGCCTGTGACCTTCGTGTTCGCCTTGCTTCTAGGCTACGTCTTCTTTGTGCCGATTCTGGAGCTCTTCGCAAACGCTGCAGCGGCCTACAATCTTGGGACGCTCTCTGCGTAGATTTTCTTCAAATCGAGCCCAGCGCTGTCCCTGGCTTGCATCAGGATAGTTCGGCAGTCGGCCTCGGCTGGTTTCTGTTTCCATTCCGCCGATCAGTGGATAGCTGGGCTCGTCGGCATCGTGGACATTGCCGCGTTCGTGCATACGTCCAGCAATATCCTCACTGTTGAAGATGGCATCGCCCTCGATCGTTTGCTCCACGGGTGCGAGCTTACTGCCACGGTCGGTGTGATAGAACCGATCGTCCTCCCGGTTCACAATGTCTCTGGCGCGAGTGCTGCGCGAGACATCAGCCGCTTCCCCAATTGAGCGGTCGGCGATGTTCTTCGCGCTCGATCCAGAGTCGGCGGCAATGACCGGCTTGTCTTTGACGTCTCCACGATCTGCTCCGATCGCGTCTGGAACGAACTCCAGACGGTCGTTCGACGGATTCTGCCCGATGCCAGTGGGGGTTGTGTCCATCATCCC
>Ga0209473_1001224_pt1 | contig 14430 bp, 10 predicted proteins | sample GraSoiAngelo_133_FD_185890 | JGI IMG/M metagenome (GOLD analysis project Ga0209473, IMG submission 185890) | Grasslands soil microbial communities from the Angelo Coastal Reserve, California, USA - 14_0929_05_20cm (SPAdes) (version 2) | ecosystem: Environmental > Terrestrial > Soil > Grasslands ...
CAGTGGGACTCGAGGCTGTCCCCCCGGAACAAGCCGACCTTCGTTTCGGTGTTGTTGATGTTGATGGCGAGGAGCATGGAGCAAGAAGATGGTAGAGGGCGGGAGAGGACGGTAGAGGACGGTAGAGGGCTGACGATCAGATCTCGCGCATTCTTTGGCCACCACGTGCAATGAAACGATGCAACAGTCGGGAACCCCGGAGGGTACGTTGGTATGCATGCCACCCTACGAGCGACTGAAAGCATGGCAAGAGTGTCACAAGCTCGTCCTGGAGACTTACCGAGCGACGAAGTCATTCCCAAGAGAAGAGCTCTACGGGGTTAACCTCTCAGACGCGGCGGGCGGCGTTTTCGGCAGCCGCGAACATCGTGGAGGGATCAGCCAAGCACGGTGCGCGAGAGTATCGGCGGTTCCTTGACATCAGCATTGGTTCGCTGGCGGAACTGGGGTACGCGTTTCGCGTCGCAAGAGAACTCGAGATGCTGTCGAGCGCAGATTGGCTAACGCTGGAAGATCTGCGAAGGCGGGCGGGGTTCCTGACGTGGCGTCTGTATAGGTCACTGGGCAACCGAGCGCGGTGAGGGCTTCTTCCTCTACCGCTACCGCCCCCTACCGTCCTCTACACCCTCTACCGCCTTCTAGGCCAGCTCCACATGTCCCTCCCGCACCGCGATGGTCGCGGCGCCGAGATCGACGAGCAGGGCGCCGTCCGGTCGCAGACCGCGCGCCCGGCCCGCGGCGGGGGCACGGAGTTGACGCCCCAGCAGCCAGTCGCGCGCGGCGAACGCGGCGCACTCGCGCTCGGAGAGTGCGGCCGCTCCCGCGGCTCCGGTCAGACCCGCCAACGCCGGCACGAGGCGATCCAGCAGGTCGATGCGCTGCACGGCCGGCAGCCATTCGGCGAGCGCGACGGCCCGGCGCGCCACGGCGCCGGGGATCGGGTTGCACACATTGGCGCCCACACCGACCGCGAGCCACTGCAGCGCCTCGCCCTGCCACCGCCCCTCGCACAGGATGCCCGCGAGCTTGCGCTCCGCGAGCAGCACGTCGTTGGGCCACTTGAGACGCGCCTCCGCACGTCCCAGCAGCGCATCGACCGCGTCCGCGACGGCGAGCCCGACGCGCACCGACATCACGCCCAGCTCGACGCGTGCGGGTCGCAGCAGCATGCCCAGCCACACGCCTCCCATGGGTGAATGCCAACTCCGCCCGTCGCGCCCGCGCCCCGCCGTCTGCTCTTCCGCGATCACGGTGGTGCCCGCGGCCGCGCCCTGCGCCCCCAGGTCGTGCAGGGCGTCGAGCGTCGAGCCCAGCCGGCGGAACACGCCGCACTGCGGAACGCCCCAGCGCGGGGCGAGATCGACGGCCGAGACGCCGTCGAGCACTACCGGCGCCACAAGGCGTAGAGGATCGTCAGCACGCCGACGGTCCAGTTATACGGCGCGAAGCGGTAAAAGTGGCCGCGCTGGAGCAGGGCCACGAGAAAACGGATCGACCAGATCCCGCTCGCGAACGCGAGCGCGAAGCTCACCGCGAGGGGCACGGCGCCGACGGCGGCCACGCTGACGACCATGTGACGCCCCTCGACCAGCGCCGCCCCCGCGATGACGGGCACGGCGAGGAGAAAACTGAATTCCGCCGCCGCGACCGGGCCGAGACCGCCCCACAGCGCCGCGCACACGGTCGAGCCGGAGCGCGAGACGCCCCGAAACACGGCGGCCAGCGCCTGAGCAAAGCCGATCCCCACCGCCACGCCAACCGTCGGCTCCGGGCGAGCGCCGGCGCGGCGCCGGGTCGACCAGTTCATGACCCCCGTCACGATGAAGCCGGCGCCCACGAGCAGCAGCGAGGCCGCCGCCTCGACCTGGCGATGGAACGCGACCCCGATGACGCCGGCCGGCAGCGTGGCGAGCACGAGCAGCCCCGCGGTGCGCAGCTCCGCCGGCCGCCGGGCCAGCACACCGCGCGCGATGGCCCACAAGCGCGCGCCGTACACCACCAGCACCGAGCCGAGCGTGGCGACATGGAGCGCGACCTCGACGAACACGCCGGGCGTGTGCACGCCGGTCGCCACCTCGAGCACGCGCAGGTGCCCGGAGCTCGAGACCGGCAGGAACTCGGTGAGTCCCTGCACCAGTCCCAGCACGATCCCTTGCCACAGCGTCATGCGACCCGCCCCGCGACCAGCGCCACGATCCCCACGAGCATCGCTCCTTTCAGTAGCAGACTGTTGCGGGCGCTCTGCCCGGCGAACAGGCGGCTCGCGACCGCGAGCACGGCGAGCTGGGCGAACAGCGCGATGAGAAAGTATGCGCCGCCATAGTGGGCCTGCGCCGGCAGCGCGAGGGAGAGCGGCACGAAGGCGGCCGCGAGGGCGCCCGCGACGACGCCGGCCCGCCGCGCCCCCAGCACCAGCGGCAGGGTACGCCGGCCCAGCACGGCATCGCCGGCCTGGTCGTCCAGGTCCTTCACGATCTCGCGCACGAGGTGCAGCCACGCGGCCAGCGTCCAGGGTACGAGGCCCGCAGCGGGTCGATCCACCGCGATGGCGCCGTACAGGAGCGGCAGCCCCGCGACCAACGCCACGGCCACGTTTCCCGGGAGGCCGAGCCGCTTGAGCAGCGGCGAGTAGGCGATCATCACCGCGAGCGCGGCGGTTCCCACCAGGACGGCGGCGCCGTTCACCAGGGCGGCCGCCGCCAGACCGACCAGCGCCCCCGCCACGACGCACAGATCCGCCGTGCCACGCGCGAGGCGACCGGCGGCGAGGGGGCGCTCGCCGCGGGGCCGGTTCACCCGGTCTCCCGCGCGGTCCCAGATGTCGTTGAGCGCGTTGCCCGCCGCTCCGAAGCCGATGGCCGCCAGGCTCGCGAACCACAGCACGCGCGGCGTGGTGACGGAGCTGAGCGCGATCCAGCCGCCGGCGAGGACGCCGAGCGCGGCGAGCAGCAGGTTGTGGGCGCGGACGAGTCGCAGCACGTCAGGCACCGAGCACGTCCGCGTACAGCTGCTCGTAGCGGGGCACGACGCGGTCGGCGGCGAAGTCGAGCGCCCGCAGGGCGGCCGCCGCGCGCAGCCGCGCGTGCAGCTGCGCGTCGCGCAACGCGCGTACGCCGTGGGTGATCATCGCGTCGATGTCCCCCGGTGGCGTCAGAAAGCCCGTCTCGCCGTCCACCACCACCTCGGACAGACCGCCTACCGCGCTCGCCAGCACCGGGACGCCGCACGCCATCGCCTCCAGGGCGGCGAGCCCGAACGACTCGGTCTCCGAGGGCAGCAGGAACAGATCACTGCCCCGCAGGATGTCGGCGACGTTGTCCACCTTGCCGAGAAACCGAACGTCACGTCCCAGCTTCAGGCGGTCGGCTTCCTGCTCGGCGGCATCGCGGTCCGGTCCGTCGCCCACCAGCACGAGCGTGGCCGGGAGCTCCCGACGAATCCCGGCGAAGACGCGCACCACGTCGCGCACGCGCTTGACCGGCCGGAAATTCGAGACGTGCACCAGCACCTTGTGGCCGGCCGGCGCCAGCGAGCGGCGAGCGCCGCCGTCCGCGACCGGGTGATACTCGGTCACCGCCACGAAATTCGGGATCACCACCACGTCGCACCCCGCGCAGCCGAAGGCGCGATAGGTCTCCTCCCGCAGGAACGCCGACACGGCCGTCACCCGGTCCGACTGCTCGATCGAGAACTTGGTGAGCGTGAAGTAAGAGGGATCCTGGCCCACCAGCGTGATGTCGGTGCCGTGCAGGGTGGTGACGATCTTCAGGTCCTGCTGTCCCTTCAGCATCTGCTTGGCCAGCCACGCCGTGGCCGCGTGGGGGATGGCGTAGTGCACGTGCATGATGTCGAGGTGCTCCCGCATCGCCACCTCGTGCTGCTTCACCGCGAGCGCCAGGGCGTAGGGGGACGACTGCTCGAACAACGGATACTCGGGCTGCGTGACCTCATGGAAGGTCACCCGCTCGGCGTAGCCGCGCAGCCGGAAGGGACTCGCGTAGGAGACGAAGTGGATCTCGTGCCCGCGGCGCGCGAGCTCGAGCCCCAACTCGGTGGCCACGGCACCCGAGCCGCCGTAGGTCGGGTAGCAGGTGATGCCGATTCTCATGTCAAACGGGACGGGGGACGGGGGACGAGGGACGGATAACGGCGTGCCAGCGATCCACGATGCGTGCAGCGAGCACGTCGGGCGCCTCCACCGCATCGAGCGTCCAAATCGACCCCTCCCTCGTCCCCCGTCCCTCGTCCCGCACCTGGTTTCGGAACCAGGTATCCTGTCGCTTCGCGTAGCGCCGCGTGGCGACGATGATCGCCTCCCGCAGCCCCCGCTCCGGCAGCCGTCCCGCGAGCATGGCCGCCACCTCGCGGTAGCCCACGCCGTCCAGGCCCGGGGCATCCGGCGGGACCGATCGGGCAAGCGTGCGGCGGACTTCGTCGACGAGCCCCGCGGCGAGCATCGCGTCCACCCGGTCGGCGATCCGCCGCTGGAGCGCGTCGCGCGGCAAGGTGAGATGAATGTACCACGGACGCATCGCGCCGGTCGCGCGCGCGTGCTGCTGCCACCAGCTCAGGCCGCGTCCGGTGAGGAGCGCGACCTCGATGGCGCGGACGGCACGCTGCCGCCCCCCGCCCGCGAACCGCCGGTCCAGGCGCGCCGCCCAATGTGCGAGACGCGCCGCCGGCAGCCGCGCCGTCCAGGCATGCAACCGCTCGCGTCGTCCGGCGTCGAGCGGCGGCTCGTGGAACAGACCCTCCGCCAACGCCCGCACATAGAATCCCGTTCCCCCCACCACCACCGGTTGCCGGCCGGCGCTCCGGATCTCCGCCAGCCACACCGCCGCATCGCGCGCGAATTGCCCCGCGCTGTAGCGCTCTCCGGGCTGCACCACGTCGAGGCCCACGTGCGGTACGCGCGCCAGGAGCGGGGGGGGCGGCTTCGCGGTCCCGATGTCCAGGCCGCGGTAGGTCTGGCGCGCGTCCGCGGAGACGACGGTGATGGGCTCGAGCGCGGCCCACGCCGCGGCCACCGCCGTCTTGCCGACGCCGGTGGGACCGACGATTACCGGGACGAGCGGCGGCTGCGCCACACTCAGCGTGCGGAACGCGGAATGCGGAATGCGGAGTGTAACGGGAGGCGTCGCCTCGCGAACGACCCTTCCTTGAAATTCCGCATTCCGCACTCCGCACTCCGCATTTAGCTCCTCCCGAATCTGCGTTCTAGCTCCCCACGCGGCAGTTGCACCACCGTGGGCCGGCCGTGCACGTCGTGGGCCGGCAGCGTCGCGCTGAGCAGCCGGAGCACGAGCTCCCGCATCTCCTCCACCTCGAGCCGCTGGCCCGCCTTGATGGCCGCGCGACACGCGAACGTCGCCGCGAAGCGCTCCAGCCGGTTGGCGAGCGCGCTGAATCGCCCTCCGGCGAGATCGGCGACGAGCTCCTGGAGGCAGCGCGCCGCGTCGAATCGGGGGTGCGGGTTGGGCGCGGTGTGCACGACCACGCTGCGTCCGGAGAACGCCTCCGCCTCGAACCCCACGCGGCGCAGCAGCTCGCGGTGCGCCTCGACGGCCTCGAGCTCGGCACCTGAGAACTCGAGCGTGAGCGGCAGCAGCAGTCGCTGCGCCGGGGCGCCGTCGCCCGTGAGCTGGTGCATCACGCGCTCGTACAGCACCCGCTCGTGTGCCGAGTGCTGGTCCACGATCGCGACGCCGGAGTCGGACTGGAAGATGATATACGTGTCGAAGACCTGAAGCAGAGGGGCTAGGGATCGGGGGTCAGGGGTTAGGGGTTCGGAGCCGAACAGGTCCTGTGGTGCACCAGCGGAGAGGTCGGCGCCGGAGCCAGCCCATGAGCCCCCAATCCCTAGCCCCTGACCGCCGACCCCTAATGGAGCCGCCGCCGCGAGCGGCCCCAGCGCCTCCCGCACCGCCTCCTCCACCACCTTCTCGACGAAGAACTTGTCGCGGAACCGCACTTCCAGCTTGGACGGATGGACGTTCACGTCCACCGCGTCCCCCGGCAGATCGAGGAACAGGATCAGCGAGGGACGGTCGTCGGGCGCGAGCGTCGAGCGGTAGCCGGCCTCGCCCGCGCGCAGGATGAAGGGGTCGCGGATCGGCCGGCCGCGCACGAACACGTAGCCCTTCCGGCCGGTGGGCTTCGCCTGCGCCGGACGCTGGGCGAAGCCGCGCACCTCGAGCGGGCCCTCGCGGCGGGCGATCGGGAGCAGCGTATCGGCCAGCGCCCCGCCCCACAAGGCGGCCACGCGCTCGATGGCATCGGCCGCGGGGCGCACGTCGATCAGCGTGCGATCGTCGCTCGACAGCGTGAACGCGGTTTCGGGCCGGGTCAGGGCCAGCAGCGTGACGGCCTCGGCGACGGCGCGGGTCTCGGTCGCCTGGGCCCGCAGGAACTTGCGGCGCGCCGGCATATTGAAGAAGAGCCCGCGCACGGTCACCGTCGTCCCCCGCCGCCGCACGGCGTCTTCGACGCCTTCGCGCTTCCCGCCGACCACGCGCAGCCGGGTGCCGGTGGCACCGTCGGGCGAGGTCTCGAGCTCGAACCTGGATACCGAGGCGATCGCGGGCAGCGCCTCGCCCCGGAAGCCGAACGTGCCGACCCCGATCAGGTCGGCGGCCTCGCGGATCTTGCTCGTGGCGTGCCGCGACAGCGCCAGCTCCGCGTCGGGGCGGGCCATGCCCTCGCCGTCGTCGCTCACGCGGATGAGGCTCTTCCCGCCGTCTTCGATCTCCACGCGGATCGCCCGCGCTCCGGCGTCGAGCGCGTTCTCGACGAGCTCCTTCACCACGGAGGCGGGCCGCTCGACCACTTCGCCGGCCGCGATCTGATCCGCCACCTGTGGAGCCAGTACGGCGATCCGTACGGCGCTCTGCACCGTCACAGCCGCGTCACCTCGGTCGCGAGCACCCAGCCGCGTACGCCGTCCTGGCGATGCACCTCGATCCAGCCGCCGAACGACCGATCGACCAGCAACGCGGCACCGGCTTCGACCGTCGCCGCGGCGCTGGCGCTGCCATACGGCGCCACCCGCACCGACGTCGCGGCATGCACGACGATCGCGACCGGCTGGCCCCGCCGCAGGGCCTCGCGTGTGGCGAGGCCGATCATGCCAGCCGTGAGCACCGCGACGCTGACGAAGACCACCGGTCGGCGCCTCCTCCCGGCGGCGACGATCCACAGGACGACCCACAGGAGGGCGGCCAGGAGGGCCCACTCACCGGGCGTGGCGAGCCCCACGACGAGCAGCGGCTCGCTGGGCGCGTCCGGGGGCGGGAGCAGCTCGCGCGCGCGCCGCACGGTTTCGTCGCGCGGCGCGAGCCGCGCCGCGATGGCCCACGCGGCGATCGCCTTGCCGTCCGCTCCGGCGCGATACAGCGTGGCGCCCAGGTTGTACCAATGCGCCGGCGCGCGCGGCTCGGCGGCGGCGCGCGCAGCGAAGGAGTCCGCCGCCGCGCGCAGTGCGCCCGCCTCGTACAACGCCTCCGCGCTCAGCGCCTGGGCGGCGGCCGGCCGCGCCAGCGCGGCGGCCAGGAGCGCGACGGCCACGACCCGCCCGTCCCGCCCCCGCCGTCCCGTCCGGGCCGGATCGCCGTCGAGCACCCGCAGCACCTGCTCGAGCTCCGACGCGAGCTGCGCCGCGTCGCCCGGCGCGCGCGGACCGTAGCGCGCCGCGCGCAGCCGGTCCCGCAGCCGCATGACGTGGTCGGCGACGGCGCTCTCGACGCCCGCCGCGCGCAGCGCGCGGCCGAGTCCGTCGCCATCGCGGGCCTCGGCGTCGGGGACGTGGCTCGCGAGCAGCGCATGAAACCGGCGCTCCGCCCGGCCGATCGGGCTCAGCGGCGCGGGCGCGACGATGGCGACGCGGATCACAGAGGCCGGCCCGCGCCGCCGCCACAGCCACGCGAGGAGCGGCGGACCGACCAACAGCACGAGCCAGCCCCACGGCACGAGGTCGTGCGCCAGCTCGTCCGTCCACACGGGACCACCGCCGCGCTCGAGCGGGGGGAGCGCCCGGGGCGCCCGGGGCTCGAGCCCGGCGGACACCAGGAGCGGACGGGGTGCGAGTGTCGCCGCAGCCGCTTCGCCCGCTGCGAGGTCGTAGTAGGGATACCGCACCGCCGGCAGCAGGAACGAGCCGGCGGAATCGGGCATCACGAGGTACTGAAACGTCTTCGCCCCGGCGATGCGACCATCGCGGGCCTCGACCCGCGTGCCCGTCTCCCCGGCGTACGCGCGAAACCCCGCCGGCCAGCCGATCCGGGGCTCCGGCCACAGCGCCACATTCCCCACGCCCGACAGCGTGGCCGTCACGGCGATGGGCTCGCCCACCCGGCCATTGGGCGGATCGAGCCGGAGGTCGAGGCTGAGTCCCCGCGCCACGGCGGGCGGATCGCCCGCCGCCCGTGCACCCGGCAGCGGCAGCACCTGCACGGGCACGGTGTCGCTCCGCAACGAAAAGCGGTCCTCGCGGCTGAAGAACGAGAAGCTCGCGGGCACCGCGTACTCCACGGTGGCGGGCGGAATGACGATACGGCCCGGCGCGAGTGGAAACACGGCCTCGTGCGCGACGAACAGGTCGAGCCAGCGGCCGCGCACGAGGCGCGAGGCGGCGACCTCGCTCGGTGCGGCGCCGGGATACGACCAGACGCCTTCCGGCGTCTGCAGCGTGAGAATCGGCGCGCGTCGCAGGCGCGCGCGCAGCTCGCGCGGGAACCACGCGACGGCGATCACGTCGAGCTGCTGGCCCACGAGCACGGTGTCGCCGGGGAGGAGCACGGTGAGCGCGACGTGCTCGCCCGGGTCGCCGGCGGGCGGTGGGGCCCCTTCGATCAGCCGCCGCGCGATGGGCGACACGGCGGTAGCGAGCCCGGCCCTCGCACTGTCCACCGTGACCATGAGGGCCGCGGTGGCGACGCGGCGGCCATTCTGCTCCACCCGCACGGGTCCGATCACCAGCGCGCCGGGGCGTTGCGCGCGCAGCTCGAGCTCGCGCGTGGTGGTGCGCACCGGGCCGCCCAGCGCCTCGAGCGTCACCTCCGTGACCTCGCGCGATCCGACGACAGTGAATCCCGTGAGCGCGGGGAGAGCGAGGGTCACCGGGGCGGCGGATCGCGTGCGCGCGCGGATGGTGAGCAGCAGGTCGTCACCCGCCGCGACGTGCGTCCGGTCCAGGCGCGCGGTGACGTCGGGCGCCGGCCCGCTCTGCAGCGCGGCGAGCACCCAGAGCGCGAGGATCACCAGTCCTTCACGCCGGGCTCCACGGCGCGGCGCGTCTGCCCGGTGCGGTCGCGTCGGGTCTTGAGCTCCTGCTGGCCGATCGAGCGCAACACTTCGTCCGCCTGCGCCGGGCTCATGCCGCCCTGCACGCCGGCGCCGCCCTGGGCGCGCCCCTTGCTCGATCCCCCCCCGCCGCCGCTCTGGGGCGCGCCCCCGCCGCCCCCGGACGGCGGATTGCTGCGGCTGCTGCCGCCGTGCTGGCGCCGCACGGCGAGCTCGAGGTTCCATTTGGCGCCCAGGTCGTGCGGCCGCAGCAGCAGCGCTTCGCGGTAGGCGCGCTCGGCGTCCGCGAGGCGCGAGTCGCGTGCCGCGCTGTCGGCCATGGCCTCATGCAGGGCCAGCAGGCCGAGATTGAAGAGGGCGCGGAACCGCACGTCGGGGTCGAGCGACGCCGCGGCGTGCGTGAGGCTGCCCCGCGCCGTCTCGGCATCCGAGTCCGCCAGCGCCGCGGTGCCGGCGTTGTACCACGCCGTGTCGTCCTTGCGGCGCGCCGCGAGCTCGGCCAGATAGGCCGCGCGGGCGCCGGCGAGGTCGCGGCGATCCCACGCCTTCTCCGCGGCACTGCGGGGCCGTACGGGCCTCTGTGCCGCGGCCGGCGGCGGAAGCAGACACCACAGCGCGATCCCGATGAGGGCCGCGGTGCGCCGCGTCGCCGCCTGCGTGACGAGCAGCGCCACCGCGAACAGCAGGGGGAACCAGGCGCGCAACCGGCCCTGCTCGGTACGCGCCTCGCTCGCCCGGGCGCGCCGGTAGGACGCGACCAGGTCGCGCACCGCGCCGGCCTGATCGGGGAGGTCCGCCGCGACGAGCGTGCCCTGCGCCGCGTCCGCGATCGCGCCCAGCACATCGTCCCGGCGGGCCGTCTGGATGACGCGGCCGTCTTCGTCCCGCTGGTAGGTGACGAGCGATCCGTGCTCGTCGCGCACCGGGATGCGACTGGGCGTGCGGCCGCCCTCGGCGACCAGGATCAGCTTGATGCCGCCGGCGCGCAGCTGTTGCGCCTGCTCGGCCACCGCGGCAAGCGTGTCGTGCGCTTCACCGTCCGTGAAGACGACCAGCACGCGGTCGGCGAGGTCGGAGCTCGACCGCAGCAGCTCCCCGCCCTGACGCAACGCGCCGGCCAGCCCCGTTCCTCCTTGCGAAGCGACTTCGGGATCCAGCGCGTCGAGGTAGAGCGTGAGCGCCGAGCCGTCAATCGACAGCGGGGAGAGGATGTAGCTCGAGCCGGCGAATGCCAGCAGACCCACGCGATCGCCGTCCAGATCCTGCACCAGCCGGCGCGCTTCGCGCAGCGCCCGCCCCAGCCGGCTGGGACTCGCGTCCTCCGCCAGCATCGAGCGGGAGATATCCATCGCGATCACGACGGACAGGGCGCGCGTTTCCGCCACGATGGTCGCTTCCCCCCAGCGCGGGCCCGCCAGCGCCACCACGCCCAGGAACGCGGCCACGGCGAGCGCCGTGGGCCCGAAGCGTCCCGCGCCGATGGCGCGCCGCACGGTTTCCTCGGACCACTGGGCCGCCCGCCGGATACGGATGCGGCGCGCCCACGCGGCCGCGAACCACACCGCGCCGCCCACCAGCGGCGCCACCGCGAGGACGATCGGCGCGTCGAACGCCATCAGGGCACCCGGACCGCGAACGTGCCCGCGACCACGATCTCCAGCGCCAGCGCCACCAGCCCCAGGGCGAGCGGCGTGCGATACGCTTCGTCGAACCGCCGATACACCACCTGCTCCACCGGCGTCTTCTCGAGCCGGTTGATCTCGGCGAACACGTTGCGCAACGACTGGGCGTCGGTGGCGCGAAAGTAGCGCCCGCCGGTCATCGAGGCGATCTCGGTCATCAGCGGCTCGTCGATCTCGACCGGCATCATCTGGTAGCGCAGGCCCTCGAGGCCCTGCCCCGTGGGCACCGGGGCCTCCCCCCGCTTCCCCACCCCGATGACGTAGATCTTGATCCCCAACGCGGCCGCGGCCTGCGCCGCCGTGCGTGGGTCCACGGTGCCGCGGTTGTTCACGCCGTCGGTGAGCAGCACGATCACCTTGCTCTTGCCGGGCGCGCGCCGCAGCCGGTTCGCCGCGGTCGCGATCCCCGTGCCGATCGCGGTGCCGTCCTCCAGCATCCCGATGCGCAGGCCCTTGAGCGCCTGCTCCAGCACCGCGTAGTCGGTGGTGATCGGGACCTGGGTGAGGGCCTGGGCGGCGAACGCCACGAGCCCGATGCGGTCCGACTTCCGCGCCCGCACGAACTCGATCGCGGTCTGTTTGGCGACGTCGATGCGGTTGGCGGGAGCGAAGTCCTCGGCGAGCATACTGCTCGACATGTCGATGCCGAGCACGATGGAGATGCCCTCGCTGTGCGTCTCCGAGCGGGCGGACCCGATGCGAGGGCCGGCCGCGGCGACGATCCACGCGCCCAGGCACACGCTCCGCAGCGTGACGGGGAGACGCGCGATCCAGAGCCGCTCGGCCGCACCCGCCGCCGGCCGCACGTCGCTCATGCGGGTCCCCGCCAGCCGGCTCAGCCGCTTCGTCCGCAGCCACCACCACAGGGGCAGCACGCCCAGGGCGAGCAGGAGGAAGGGCCGGGCGAAGCTCAGGGGGCGAGCTCCTTGGCCAGGCGACGCGCCCGCGCGGCGAGCGCCACGACATCGCCGTCCTGGGCGCTGCCGAAGGCGACGCGATCGAGCTGCTCCAGCAGGTCGCGCAGCTCGGCGACGGGCGCTCCAGGCCGGGCGCGCTCGACCACGCCGAGACACTCGTGGGTGTCGAGCGCGAGATGCGCGGCGGGGACCGCCCGCGCCAGCACGGCGCGCAGCCGCCAGGTCGCGCGCGTCGCCACGGCGCGGGGCTCGCCGGCGGCGAGCCAGCGGGCATCGGGCACCTCACGTTCCAGTGGAACCGGAGGCGCCGGGGGCACGTGGCGCGGCGATCGGCGCCGGGCGGCCACGCCCGCCGCCAGCAGCCCGATCGAGACGAGGGCCGCGGCGAGCGGCGGCCCCGGATTGCGACGCTCCAGCCGCAGCGGTCCGAGCGGTCCGCGCGGGTCCGGCCCTTTCAGGGTGTCGGGGATGACGCTCGCCACCACGATGCTCGCCGCACCACCCGCGCTCGAGTCGCTGCGGCCGTCCGGGCCGAGGCGCCAGAGCGGCGGCAGCGTGAGCGTGTGGTTACCCGGCGTCCACACGGCGACGCCATAGCGCACCACCCACCCCGCACGGCTCCGCAGCACCGCCGGATCGCCCAGCGGCTCGACATCCTCCCGCGCCTCGAGCTTGCCGGCCCGCACCTGCCACCCGGCCGGCACGGGGACCTCCCGCTCGAGCCAGACCGTATCGCCGACGGTGGGCGTTGCGGGACTCGCGGTCCAGGTCGCGCTCTGAGCCGCTCCACGACGCCACGACGCCACGACGCCGAGGATCGCGAGCACGGCAGCCAGCGCAGTCCCCCGTGCAATGTGGCGTCGTAGCGTCGTGCGACGTGGCGTCATCGTTTCAGGCGCTTGGCCCGCTCGGCGAAGGCGCGACGGAGTGGGACGGCATAGGGAACGCTGGTCTGCAGCGCGACGCGGTCCACACCCGCCGCGAGCAGCTTGCGGCCCCGCTCCTGCAGCTGCCGCTCCGCGGCGACCCGCACGCGGGTGCGGGTCGGGGCGTGGCTGGTGTCGATCAGGACCCGCTGGCCGGTTTCGGCGTCCTGCATGTCCACCCAGCCCGTATCGGGCAGGTTGAGCTCGCGCGGATCGTCGATCGTGATCGCCACCACGTCGTTGGCCGCGGCCAGCTGCGCCAGCGCGTCTTCCCAGCCGTCCGCCCGGAAATCGGAGAGCACCACGACGATGGCGTGATGGCGCAGCAGCTTGGCGGCGTAGCGGAGCGCCTCGGCGAGGTTGGTGGCGCGGCCGCGCGGCGTGAACGCCACCAGGTCGCGGATGATGCGCAGGGCGTGCGGGCGACCCTTCGAGGGCCGCACGACGTATTCGACCTTGTCGGCGAACATGAGGGCGCCCACGCGGTCGTTGTGGCGCGCGGCGGCGAGCGCGAGCACCGCGGCCACTTCGACCGCCAGGCCGGCCTTCGTGTAGGGGCGCCCGAACTGGCACGAGCCCGACTGGTCCACCACGAGCAGCAGCGTGATCTCGCGCTCTTCGTGGTACGTCTTCACGAACGGATGCCCCATCCGTGCCGACACGTTCCAATCGATGGCCCGAAAATCGTCACCCTGCTGGTATTCGCGGACCTCGGCGAACTCGATGCCTTGCCCGCGGAACATCGAGCGGTATTCGCCGGTCAACAGTGAGTTGACGAGGCTGCGGGTGCGGAGCTCGATGCCCTTGACCTGGCGCAGCACCTGCGCGGTGACGGCGCGCCGGCGGCGGCGCAGCGGGGTGTGCTCGCCGCTCCGGCGATCGACTCCCTGGTACGTCACGGGACGCCCACGGCCTCGAGGATCTTGGCGATGACCCGGTCCGAGTCCATGTCTTCGGCTTCCGCTTCGAACGTGAGCAGCACGCGGTGCCGCAGCACGTCGAACGCCATGGCTTTCACGTCTTCGGGGACGACGTAGGTTCGGCCGCGCAGATACGCGTGCGCCCGGGCCGCCTGGGCGAGGTAGATCGAGGCGCGCGGGGACGCCCCGAAGGCGATCAGCGGCTTCAGCTCGGGGAGGCCGACCGCCTGGGGCTCGCGCGTGCCGCGCACCACGTCCACGATGTAGTCCACGACCTTCTGATCCATGAACAGCTCGGCGATGGCGCTGCGCGCCGCCATGATGTCGTCCGCTTCGGCCACGCGCTGGACCTCGATGGGCCGGCCCGACGCCATGCGCGCCACGATTTCTTTTTCGGCGTCGCGCGTCGGGTAGCCGACGCGCACTTTCAGCATGAAGCGATCGAGCTGCGCCTCGGGAAGCGGGTACGTGCCTTCCTGCTCGATCGGGTTCTGGGTCGCGAGCACGAGGAAGGGCTCGCCGAGGAAGAACGTCTCCCCGCCGAGCGTCACCTGCTTCTCCTGCATCGCCTCGAGCAGCGCCGACTGCACCTTGGCGGGGGCGCGGTTGATCTCGTCCGCGAGCACCAGGTTCGCGAACAGCGGCCCCTTCTTCGGATAGAACTCCTGGGTCTTCTGGTCGAACACCA
>Ga0209473_1001225_pt1 | contig 14428 bp, 10 predicted proteins | sample GraSoiAngelo_133_FD_185890 | JGI IMG/M metagenome (GOLD analysis project Ga0209473, IMG submission 185890) | Grasslands soil microbial communities from the Angelo Coastal Reserve, California, USA - 14_0929_05_20cm (SPAdes) (version 2) | ecosystem: Environmental > Terrestrial > Soil > Grasslands ...
TACCGATATACCATCTTCAGCAAGCTCGTCATAGCCGTGATCCGAAACACGGATTGCGCCTCGCATCGCAAGGATCTGAACCTGAGCGAGTGCATCGCTCAATTTACGCTCGCGTCCCGGCTCACTCAGCCGCCTCGCTCGCGCCGCTCTTCCTTGGCTTCCCCGCCTTCGCCAACACCGGCGCCAAAAACTTGCCCGTATAGCTCCGCGGCGCTTTCACGATGTCTTCTGGCGGGCCCCAGGCGACGATTTCGCCGCCGCCGTCGCCGCCTTCGGGGCCGAGGTCGATCACCCAGTCCGCGGTCTTGATCACCTCGAGATTGTGCTCGATCACGACCACCGTGTTGCCCTGCGCCACCAGCTCGTGCAGCACCTCCAGGAGCTTCTTGACGTCGTGGAAATGCAGACCCGTGGTGGGCTCGTCCAGGATATAGAGTGTGCGCCCGGTGGCGCGCTTGGATAATTCCTTGGCGAGCTTGACGCGTTGGGCTTCGCCGCCGGACAGGGTCGTGGCCTGCTGGCCGACATGGATATAGTCCAGCCCAACGCGGTGCAGCGTCTTGAAGGTCTCGCGCACGCGGGGGACCGCCTTGAAGAAGTCGGCGGCTTCTTCCACCGTCATGTCGAGCACGTCGGCGATCGACTTGCCCTTGAACAGCACTTCCAGCGTCTCGCGGTTGTAGCGCTTGCCCTTGCAGACGTCGCAGGTGACGTAGACGTCGGGCAAAAAGTGCATCTCGATCTTGATGACGCCGTCGCCCTGGCAGGCCTCGCAGCGGCCGCCCTTGACGTTGAAGGAAAACCGCCCGGGCTCGTAGCCGCGCGCCTTGGCTTCGGGCAGGCCCGCAAACCACTCGCGGATCGGCGTGAACGCGCCGGTATAGGTGGCGGGGTTCGAGCGCGGCGTGCGGCCGATCGGCGACTGGTCGATGTCGATGATCTTGTCGATATGCTCCAATCCCTCGATGCGATCATGCGGCGCAGCGCCCTCGCTGGCGTTGTTGAGTTTTCGGGCGATCGCCTTGTAGAGCGTGTCGATCAAAAGCGTCGACTTGCCGCCGCCGGAGACGCCCGTCACGCAGGTGAACAGGCCCAGCGGAATTTCCGCCGAGATGTTTTTCAGATTGTTGCCGCGGGCATTGACCACCTTGATGGTGCGGCGATGGTTCGGCGGCCGGCGCTCGCCCACCTCGACCGACAATTCGCCGGTGAGGTATTTGCCGGTCAGCGACCCCTTGTTGTGCATGATGTCGACCGGCGTGCCCTGCGCCACGATATGGCCGCCATGCATGCCGGCGCCGGGGCCGATATCGAGCACGTGGTCCGCCAAGCGAATGGCGTCCTCGTCATGCTCGACGACGATCACGGTATTGCCGAGGTCGCGCAGCCGTTTGAGCGTTTCCAGCAGCCGCGCATTGTCGCGCTGGTGCAGGCCGATCGAGGGCTCGTCCAGCACATAAAGCACCCCGGTCAACCCGGAGCCGATCTGCGAGGCCAGGCGGATGCGCTGGCTTTCGCCGCCGGAGAGCGTGCCGGAGGCGCGCGACAGCGTCAGGTAATTGAGGCCGACGTCGAGCAGGAACGACAGCCGCTCGCGAATCTCCTTCAAGACGCGCGCGGCGATCTCGTTCTGCTGCGCGTTGAGCTCCTTCGGCACGCTCTCGAACCACTCGCCGGCGCGGCGCACCGAGAGCTCCGAGATTTCGCCGATATGCTTGCCGCCGATCTTGACACACAGGGCTTCCGGCTTCAGCCGATAACCGTTGCAGGCCGCGCAGGGAACGTCGGAGAAATACTTTGCCAGCTCCTCGCGCGCCCATTCGCTCTCGGTCTCGCGGTAGCGGCGATTGATGTTGGTGATGACGCCCTCGAACGGCTTCTTGGTATCGTAGGAGCGCACGCCGTCTTCGTAGGAGAACTTGATCTCGTCCTCGCCGGAGCCGTGCAGCAGCGCGGCCTGCGTCTTCTTCGGCAGGTCCTTCCACTTGGTGTCGAGCGTGAACTTGTAGAACTTGCCCAGCGCAGTCAGGGTCTGGATGTAATAGGGCGAGGATGATTTGGCCCACGGCGCGATCGCGCCCCGGCGCAAGGTCAACTCCTTGTCGGGAATGACCAGGTCCTCGTCGATGTGCTGCTCGACGCCGAGGCCGCCGCAGGCGGGGCAGGCGCCATAGGGATTGTTGAAGGAGAACAGCCGCGGCTCGATTTCGGGAATCGTAAAGCCGGAAACCGGGCAGGCAAATTTCTCCGAGAACAGGATGCGCTCCGGCCCGCTCTTGTCGTGGATCTTGGCGACTTTCTTCGCCGCGGGCTCGGTCTGCTCCCTCCCCCCTTGCGGGGGAGGGTTGGGGAGAGGGGTTGCATCCGCGTACTCGATGACAGCCAGCCCTTCCGCGAGCTTCAGCGCCGTCTCAAAGCTCTCCGCCAGCCGCTGGCCGAGATCCGGCCGCACCACGATGCGGTCCACCACGACATCAATGTCGTGCGGGAATTTCTTGTCCAGCACGGGGGCTTCGGCGAGTTCGTAGAACGTGCCGTCGATCTTGACCCGCTGGAATCCCTTTTTGAGGTATTCGGCGAGCTCCTTCCTGTACTCGCCCTTGCGGCCGCGCACGACCGGTGCCAGCAGATAGAGCCGCGTGCCCTCCGGCAGCGCCAGCACACGATCGACCATCTGCGAGACGATCTGGCTCTCGATCGGAAGACCCGTGGCCGGCGAATAGGGCACGCCGACCCGCGCCCATAACAGGCGCATGTAGTCGTAGATTTCGGTGACGGTGCCGACCGTGGAGCGCGGGTTCTTCGAGGTGGTCTTCTGTTCGATCGAGATCGCCGGCGACAATCCGTCGATCTGGTCGACATCAGGCTTCTGCATCATCTCCAGGAACTGGCGGGCATAGGCGGAGAGCGATTCGACATAGCGCCGCTGTCCCTCGGCGTAGATGGTGTCGAAGGCGAGCGAGGATTTGCCGGAGCCGGAGAGCCCGGTGAACACCACGAGCTTGTCGCGCGGAATCTCGACATCGATGTTCTTGAGATTGTGCTCGCGCGCGCCGCGAATCGCTATCGCGCGCGTCGCTGAACCTGCCTGTTGGCGTCGCGACTTTAGCACTTCATCCATGTCGGCATTCCCAGGCGCGGTGGATAGCGCCAGCGTTCAGGCGCGCTTCGCCGGAGGTCCGGGATCAACGCCAAGGGATATGATCGGAACGTAGGAAGAACGCGAGAGAATTTCCAGTGTTCTCCGCAAGCCGTCAACGGTTTGTTGCGGCCATAGCGTTTTCAAGCAAAAGCCTATCCGAACTTGAACCGGGGTGGGAACCGGTTCGCGTGAAGAAAACGCGTTGGAGAAATCGTGGTGGCGGGAGGAGGCAGCAGCACGGCCAGCAAAAAGGCCGGCGCGAGGCCGGCCTTTTCTCGGAGAAACTTAAATCCCGAAACTCAGTACTTCGCGATGACCGGGCCGCCCCAGCGGTAGTTCACGCGAATGGTGACCAGATCGACGTCTTGCCGAATGCGTTCGGTTGAGAAAGACGCGCCACCCGGTCCGGTGAAGGTGAGATTCTTGTCTTGCATGAACAAGTGATCGTATTCGAAGCCTGCCGACCAGTTCGGTGCGAAACCAAATTCAAAACCGCCGCCGACCGCGCCACCCCACCGCGTTTCATTCGCCGAGGCGAGCAGCACGCCGCCCGGCGCGGTGAAGATGTCGTACTTGTCGCCGGTCACCGCAGCGCCGCCCTTCACGTAGAGCAGGACATTGTTCCAGGCATAGCCGACCTGGCCAGTGAGCAATCCGAACGCGTCGATGCGAGAACGGTTGCGATCACCAAAAATCGTGCTGATGTTGTCGCCCTTGAAATCGGCCCAGTTGCCCTGGCCCTCGATGCCGAACACCCAGCTGGATGCTTGCCAGCGATAGCCGATCTGACCACCCGCCGTGCCGCCAGTGGCGTCATGACAGCCCTCGGGGCCGATGAGGAGATTCGGCACTATGGAAGCCCAGCACTTGCGGCTTGATCCCAAGCCGCCATTGGCGCCGATATAGAAGCCGGTCCAGTCATAGACCGCAGCCACCATCGGCGGCGGCGCCTTGGTGTAGGGCCGCGCAGCAAGGTCGGCAGCAGAAGCGGGGGCGGACATGCCCACCGCGGCCAAACCGATCACACCCAACAAAATCTTCTTCATCCTGTCTCTCCAGCCTGTTCGCTTCCGTTGGTCCCCGGAGCGTTCGAATTCAGTCGCGAGCGCTTTAGTCCACCCAATTTCGGCCGTGAATATACGTGATTCAGCCGGAAATACCGTCACCCAAAAGCAACAGCTGGCGAGGAAGTGCGGTGCCCAAAGGTAATGATATGTCAGCCCTTTTGCCATTTCGGATGGGAACCGCAGGGAACCCAGCGGTTGGCCAGGATTCGGGTGGGTTGAGTCCTTTTCAATCCGGATTGCCGCCGGGCGAGTCCGGAACAAACCTGGAACATGCCCGATAACCCTGCTATATGTGTGGATAGCCTTGTGCGGAGCGGCGTGGCCGAGGCAGCGAGCGTATAGGGTCATTTCGAGGGCCTAACGCGGGTCGGTTGGCGCTCGGGCAGGGAGCGCTTGAAGCGTTGGCGTCTAGCCCGACAGTATTTTCGAGAGTGGAGAGCAGTGATGGCAGGAAGCGTGAACAAGGTGATTCTGGTCGGAAACCTCGGCAAGGACCCGGAGATCCGGCGGACCCAGGACGGGCGGCCGATCGCCAATCTGAGCGTCGCGACGTCGGAGAGCTGGCGCGACAAGGCGACCGGCGAGCGCAAGGAGAAGACCGAGTGGCACCGTGTCGTCATCTTCAACGAGGGGCTCTGCAAGGTCGCCGAGCAATACTTAAAGAAGGGCGCCAAGGTTTATCTCGAAGGCCAGCTGCAGACGCGCAAATGGACCGATCAAAGCGGCGTCGAAAAATACTCGACCGAGGTGGTGCTGCAGGGGTTCAACTCGAACCTCACCATGCTCGACGGCCGTAGCGCCGGTGGCGGCAGCATTGGCTCCGATGATTCCGGCGGCGATTTCGGCACCACTGGACCCTCGAGCGCGCCGCGCCGCGCGGTCGCGGCCGGGGGGCGCAACAGCGACATGGACGACGATATCCCGTTCTAAGAATCGAGGCCGCGAAAGCCCCTTCGGGAGGCGCCAATTCCGGCCCCGCCTCGTTCGTCCTCACCGAGGCGTAAGTATCTGGAAAAACGAAGGGAAAAACCGCCGCGCCAGGCGCGTTCGGGGTGGTTTTTGGGCCCCCGATACGCTATATGATTCGAGGTAACAAACGACCGGATCCCCCTTTGTCTGACCCTGAAAATAACAAGCCCGGCGAGCCGCCGGGGCCCTCCGATATTCGTCCGGTATCCATCCTCGACGAGATGAAGCGCTCCTACCTTGATTACGCCATGAGCGTGATCGTGGCGCGTGCGCTGCCGGATGCGCGCGACGGCCTGAAGCCGGTGCATCGCCGCATCCTGTATTCGATGTATGAGCAGGGCCACACGCCCGACAAGAAGTACGTCAAGTCCGCGCGCGTCGTCGGCGACGTGATCGGTAAATATCATCCCCACGGCGACCAGTCGATTTACGACGCGATGGTGCGCATGGCGCAGCTATTCTCCATGCGCGTGCCGCTGATCGACGGGCAGGGCAATTTCGGATCGGTCGATGGCGATCCGCCGGCGGCTTATCGATACACCGAGGCGCGCCTCAGTGAAGCTGCACTCGCGGTGCTCGGGGATATCGACAAGGACACCGTCGATTTCCAGCCCAACTACGACAATTCCGAGAAAGAGCCGGGGGTCCTGCCGGCGAAATTTCCGAACCTTCTGGTCAACGGCGCCGGCGGCATCGCAGTCGGCATGGCCACCAATATTCCGCCGCACAATCTCGGCGAGGTCATCGACGCCTGCACGGCACTGATCGACAACCCCGCGCTTTCCATCGACGAACTCATCAACATCATCCCGGGACCGGATTTCCCGACCGGCGGCATCGTACTCGGGCGCCAGGGCATCCGTTCGTCCTATCATCTTGGCCGCGGTTCGATCGTGATGCGCGGCAAGATTGCGGTCGGTACCATCCGCAAGGACCGCGAAGCGATCATCATCACGGAACTCCCCTACCAGGTTAACAAGGCGGCCATGGTCGCCCACATCGGCGAACTGCATCGCGAGAAGAAGATCGAGGGCATCGCTGAGTTGCGCGACGAATCGGACCGCGATGGCCTTCGTGTCGTCGTCGAACTGAAGCGCGACGCCATCGCCGATGTTGTGCTGAACCAGCTTTATCGGTTCACGGCGCTGCAGACGAATTTCGCCGCCAACATGCTGGCGCTGGATTCGGGTCGTCCGCAAACGATGAACCTGAAGGATTTGCTGACCCTGTTCGTCGGCTTCCGCGAACAGGTGGTGACACGGCGCACCAAATATCTGCTCGGCAAGGCCCGCGATCGCGCCCACGTCCTGGTCGGACTTGCGATCGCGGTCGCCAATATCGACGAGATCATCCGCGTCATCCGCACCTCGCCCGATCCCGCCACCGCGCGCGATACCCTGATGTCGCGCGACTGGCTGGCGCAAGACGTCTCCGCGATGATGACGCTGATCGACGATCCCCGGCATCGGCTCAGCGCCGGCGGCACCGCGCGGCTCTCGATGGAGCAGGCCAAGGCCATCCTCGATCTGCGGCTGCAACGGCTGACCGCGCTCGGGCGCGAGGAAATCGGCGAGGAACTCGACAAGCTCGCGATCGAAATCGCCGATTATCTCGACATCCTGCGCTCGCGCGCGCGGGTCCAGGCCATCGTCAAGACCGAACTTGCCGAGGTGAGGGCGGAATTCGCAACGCCGCGCAAGACCGTCATCATCGAGCAGGAAGACGAGGTCGAGGACGAAGACCTGATCCAGCGCGAAGACATGGTCGTCACCGTCTCGCATGCCGGCTACGCCAAGCGGGTGCCGTTGTCGGCCTACCGCGCGCAACGCCGCGGCGGCAAGGGCCGCGCCGGGATGCAGACCCGCGAGGAGGATTTCGTCAGCCGGCTGTTCGTGGCCTCGACCCATACCCCGGTGCTGTTCTTCTCCTCGCGCGGCAAGGTCTACAAGGAAAAAGTCTGGCGGTTGCCGGTGGCGGCGCCCAACGGCCGCGGCAAGGCGCTGATCAACATCCTGCCGCTCGAGCAGGGCGAGCGCATCACCACCATCATGCCGCTGCCGGAGGATGAGAGCACCTGGGCCGATCTCGACGTGATGTTCGCGACCACCGGCGGCAATGTCCGCCGCAACAAGCTGTCCGACTTCGTCGACGTCCGCCGCTCCGGCATCATCGCCATGAAGCTCGACGAGAACGAGTCAATCGTCGACGTGCAGATCTGCACCGAGCGTGACGACGTGCTGCTGACCGCTGCCGGCGGCCAGTGCATCCGCTTCCCGGTCACCGACGTGCGGGTATTTACCGGCCGCACCTCGATGGGCGTGCGCGGCATCGCGCTGCCCAAGGACGACAAGGTGATCTCGCTCACCATCCTGCGCCACCTGGATGTCGATGCCGAGGAGCGCGCCGCCTATCTGCGCCGGGCCAATGCGGTCAGGCGGGGTGGCGCGGAAGAGGAGGCGGGGATCGATAGCGAAGAGGCCGCCGGCACCATCGAACTCGGCGAGCAGCGTTACGTCGAAATGTCCGCCAGCGAGCAGTTCGTGCTGACCATCAGTGAAAACGGCTACGGCAAGCGCTCGTCGTCGTTCGAGTACCGGACCACGGGACGCGGCGGCAAGGGCATCGTCGCAATGTCGGTCAACGGCCGCAATGGCAAGCTGGTGGCGTCATTCCCGGTCGAGGACGGTGACCAGATCATGCTGGTGACCGACAAGGGCCAGTTGATCCGCTGTCCGGTCGAGGACATCCGGATCGCCGGGCGGTCGACCCAGGGCGTTATCGTGTTCGACACGGCCGAAGACGAGCATGTGGTATCGGTCGAGCACATCGGCGATGACGGGGCAAGCGGCGAGAACGGCAACGGGGCTCAAGGAAGCGAATAGGGAGTAGTGAGTAGCGAATAGAAGTCTTCCATTCGCTACTCACTATTCGCTCTACCTTACCTACGGCGTGCGGTCGGCCGTCACGAGCCGAGCTTGCCGGATTGACGTCTTGGTCACCGCCGCGCGCAGGCAGGAGGCCTCGAAATTCGGCCAGGCCTGCCGCGAGCAGTCGCGGCCTACCGGGTGGATATCGAGCCGATCGGCCTTGGCGAGCGCATGCGGGGTCGAGGCTTCCACCTGGGGGGCAAAGCCGGGCAAAACGGTAAGCGCGGCGGCGACGAATGCAGCAATGGCGATGGCTGAAAGAGCCTTGATCATGACGGTCCCCTGAATTGTCGACTTTGTTCGGCCTTTGCGGCCCGCCGTTTCGTTGGGTGGCGTGTTAACCAACGCCGGTTTCGGGAGGTCTTCGCCAACAGTCGAAAATGGTTTCATCGGGCCGGAGTTTTGTTTCGCGAGCCCATTCGGGACGAAACAAAGCCGGCTTTCCCATAGAAGACGTGAGGGAGGTTCAAGGGCCGACACGCGTCGAAAAAATAACAGCCTGTTTTCGGCAGCAACCCATCCGGCTTGCCGGGCTGCCCGGAGCGCGGTAGGAGGGATCATGCCCCGCATTGCGCTGTATCCAGGCTCTTTCGACCCCGTCACCAACGGCCATCTGGACGTCGTCCGGCATTCGGTCACCCTGTGCGACCGGCTGATCATCGCCATTGGGCTTCACCCCAGCAAAACGCCGCTGTTTTCGGTCGAGGAGCGGCTCAAGATGGTGCGGGACGTGTTCGAGCCGATTGCAGCCAAGGCCGGCTGCGCCTTTGACGCGACCACCTACGACAAGCTCACCGTCACCGCGGCGCAACAGCACGGCGCCACCATCATGATCCGTGGCCTGCGTGACGGCACCGATCTCGATTACGAGATGCAAATCGCCGGCATGAATGAAGAGATGGCGCCTGAGGTCCATACGGTGTTCGTTCCGGCTTCCGCCGCCGTCCGCCCGATCACCGCCACACTGGTGCGTCAAATCGCGACCATGGGCGGCGATGTGACGGCCTTCGTGCCGCCGGAGGTCACAGCCCTTCTCAAGACCAAGTTGGCCGGCTAGCAGCCATTCGGCGGTCCAATATCCTCGCTCACCGATCCGGAGTTTTCATGATCCGAATTCTTGCCGTTCTCGCCGCGCTGGTATGCGCGGCCCCCGCGATCGCGCAGCCGCTGCCTGCCAATCTCGACAGGGCCAATGCGATCGTCATCGACACCACCAAAGGCCGCATCGTCATCAAGCTGCGCAACGATCTCGCGCCTCAGCATGCCGAACGCATCAAGCAGCTCGCGCGTGAAGGTTTTTACAACAACGTGCCGTTCCATCGGGTGATGGACGGCTTCATGGCGCAGACCGGCGACGGCAAGAATTTCGACGGCACCGGCGGATCCAAGTATCCGAACCTGAAGCAGGAATTCTCCAACGTTCACTTCAAGCGCGGCATTGTCGGCATGGCGCGGCGCGGCGACAGCGTCGATACCGCGAACTCGCAGTTCTTCATCATGTTCGCGGACGGCGCCAGTCTCGACGGCCAGTACACCGTGATCGGCGAGATGGTGCAGGGCATGGATGTGGTCGACAAGCTGAAGAAGGCGCCGCCGGGATCGGCCGGGGGCGCCGTCACCGATCCCGACAAGATGGTGAAGGTGCAGGTCGCATCCGACATCAAGTGAGCCATGATGAGATGGCCTCACCATGCGGTTGTCCAGATAACCACAGTGCTGCTGCTCGGCCTGCTCGCGTCGGCCGCGCCGGCGCAACCGGCCGAGGTCAACACCATCAAGGAAGCCTTTGCGAAACTCTATAGCTGCTGGAGGCCGCCGCCCGTATCGCGCGCCAATCCGATCGACATCACGGTGGTTGTCAGTTTCAACCGCGCCGGCGAAATCCTGGGCCACCCGAGGATCAGCTATGAATCGCAGCAAGCGACCGACAATGATCGGCTGATGTACCGCGTTGCCGTCATGGAGGCGTTGCAACGCTGCACGCCGATGCCATTTACAGACGCAATGGCGGGCGCCATCGCAGGTCGCCCGTTTGCGGTTCAGTTCCACAGCAGGAAACCTCCACCCCATCAGGAGAAACGAGCATGGCTGACACCGAAAATACTTTGATCCTGGATACCACGCAGGGGCCCGTCACTATCGAGATGCGGCCGGATCTCGCACCCGGCCATGTCGCGCGGATCAAGCAACTGGTGCGCGAGGGCTTTTACGACGGCATCGTGTTCCACCGCGTGATCGACGGCTTCATGGCGCAAACCGGCTGCCCGCACGGCACCGGCACTGGTGGCTCCGGCCAGAAGCTCAAGGCCGAATTCAACAAGGAACCACATGTGCGCGGCACGGCCTCGATGGCCCGCGCGGCAAGCCCCGATTCCGGCGACAGCCAATTCTTCATCTGCTTCGACGATGCATCCTTCCTCAACGGCCAGTACACGGTCTGGGGCAAGGTGACGGACGGCATGGAGAACGTCGACAAGATCAAGCGCGGCGAGCCCGTGAAGAACCCGGACAAGATCGTAAAAGCGCACATGGCCGCCGACGCGGCGTGAGCACTATTCGTCATGACGGGCTTGGGACGCATCGCTCGCCTTACACACAGCCGTCATCGCCCGGCTTGACCGGGCGATCCAGTATCAACGCAGTTCGAGTTAGAACCTTGAAGCCGCAGCGTACTGGATCCCCTTGGTTTCGCGGGGATGACGAGCACTGATGCGGGCCGGTAAGCCCGGCAATGACAGCCCAACCATGCGCACCGATCTCTTCGACTTCGAACTGCCGCCGGCATCTATCGCGCTACGCCCGGTAAGCCCGACAATGACGGTCTAACCATGCGCACGGATCTCTTCGATTTCGAGCTGCCGACGGCTTCCGTCGCGCTGCGCCCGGCAAGCCCGCGCGATAGTGCGCGGATGCTGGTGGTGCGGGCTGACGGCGTGTTGCGCGACCGGGTGATGACCGATCTGCCGCAATGGCTCGAGCCCGGCGACCAGCTCGTGGTCAACGACACCAGGGTGATACCGGCGCAATTGAGCGGCCGTCGCATCGGCCGCGACACCGAGCCGAAGATCGAGGCGACCCTGATCAAGCGGCTCGACGGCTCGCGCTGGCAAGCGCTGATCAAGCCGGCAAAGAAGCTGTTGCCGGGCGACAGAATCCGTTTCGGCAACGAGGGCAAGGTATGCCTGCTCGGCCATCTCGATGCCGAGGTCGCAGCCAAGGGCGACGAGGGCGAGGTCACGCTGTCGTTTTCGTTCCACGGGCCGGCGCTCGACCAGGCGATCACCGATCTCGGCCAACCACCGCTGCCGCCTTACATCGCCTCGAAGCGCGCGCCTGACGACCGCGACGCGGCCGACTACCAGACCATGTTCGCAAGCAATGAGGGCGCGGTCGCAGCTCCCACCGCGGGACTGCATTTCACGCCCGCGCTCGAAGCCGCGCTACGGGGCCGGGGCGTCGAACTGCACCGGCTGACGCTGCATGTGGGGGCAGGGACCTTCCTGCCGGTGAAGGCGGAGGACACCAGTGGCCATAAGATGCACGCCGAATGGGGTTCTATCTCCGCCTCCACCGCAGCCAAGCTCAATGCCGCCCGCGCCGGGGGAGGTCGTCTTGTTGCGGTGGGCACCACATCGCTGCGGCTGTTGGAAAGCGCAACCACCGAAGACGGCATGATCGAGCCGTTCGATGGTGAAACCTCGATCTTCATCACGCCGGGCTATCGCTTTCGCGCGGTCGACATCCTGCTCACCAATTTTCACCTGCCGCGCTCGACGCTGTTCATGCTGGTATCGGCCTTCAGCGGCCTCGACCTCATGAAGCGGGCCTATGCGCACGCGATTGCCGGCGGCTATCGCTTTTATTCCTATGGCGACGCCTGCCTGTTGTTCCGCGCGCGCGATTAAGGGCGCTAACTCATTAAGCCGTAGCCAAGTTCAAGGTGTGGCCAAAATTCGGATTGACAGTCCGACGGACCTTGAAAAGGCCTGGTCCTTGACTTGCGTGTTCGGCGAATGCCATTGTCGTGGATGGTAGTGCCCGCAAGGGCTATTCAAGGGAATGCGGTGCGCCTGCTTCGACAGGCAATGCCGCGGCTGCCCCCGCAACTGTAAGCGGCGAGCCGACGACCATGAATGCCACTGGGATCAATTGTCCTGGGAAGGTGGTCCGAGGTAGCGACCCGCGAGCCAGGAAACCTGCTACCGGTCATGGTCATGCGCGAACGCGTCGGGCGGGGTGCTCCGAGGCGTTGTGAGAGTCGATATGTCTGCCGCATCAGGGGCGAAAGGCAGACAGCGCGGCTAACGTGCTTGGCGATTTGGACGTTCGCCGTCGAGCGCAACCCGTGCCTAATCTCGAAATCCGTGAATTTCGCTTGCCGTCGCGCGGCTGCTTGCATCCGGCTGATCCGATCACTGCGAAACAACGCCGGTCGCCAGGCTCGGCGCTACGGCTGAGCCTGCTTGGTCTGTTGCTGATGGCTGCGAAAGAGCCAGCATCGGCGCAAACGATCGCTCCGGCCGGACCGCAGGCGATACTTCCGCCGGTGATGATTTCGCCGCCGCCCAAGCCGAAACGCGCATCCCATCGCGGCCTGCAGTCAGAAGGCACGCCGAAGCAAGCACGACGGGCTGTCTCAAGAACCGCGCCACCAGCGACCGCCAACGGCGAACCTGCGCAAACGCCGCTCAATACCGATGTCGTCGCGACCAGCGCCAGCCGGCTCGGCCTCACCGTTCGCGAGACGCCCGCGACCGTCGAAATCGTCGACCAGCGAACGATACGGGAGCAGGGCTATAGAACCACCACCGACACCGCGCAAGGTGCGGTCGGCGTGCTGTCCGGCGATGCGGCCGGCGCGCCGGCCGGCTTTTCCATGCGCGGCTTCACCTTTGGCGAGGTGAACGTGCTCTACAATGGAATCTCGATCGGCCCTCAGAGCATCACCTCGCGGGTCATGGACACCAGCAATCTCGACCGCGTCGAGTTTCTCAAGGGTCCTTCATCGTTGATGTCCGGACTTGATGCGATCGGCGGATCGGTCAACTACGTGACGCGGCAGCCGACCGCCGGGGCGATCAAGAACGACCTCGACACCTCGATCGATTCGCTAGGGACCTACCGCACCCATTTCGGCTCCGGCGGCGGCACGGCCGTGCAGGGGCTGGATTACCGTGTCGACATCAGCCAATCGAAGATCAACAGCTTCATCGATGGCGACTATCAGAACCTGACGAACTTCTCGACGCAACTGAACTACCGGCTGACCGACACGTTCAAGCTGTGGGGAGCCGTCGAGTACAAGAAAGACGAGGGGCACGCTTATTGGGGCACGCCGCTGGTGCCGACCGCGTTTGCGGGACCCAATGCCAAGGGCGGCGTCGTTTCCGGCACCGCTGTCAACACCTTCGATGGCTCGATCCTCGGGCCATTGACAGTGGACTCGCGCACCCTGAAGATGAATTACAATGTCGCCGACAATTCCACCGGCGCCCACGAATTGTGGGTGCGTGGCGGATTCGAATGGGCGCTCGCAAATAACATCACGATCAAGAACCAGGTCTACGACTACGGCGCCAGGCGCTACTGGTATGACAGCGAGACCTACGCCTTCAACCTTGGAACCTCGACCATCGATCGCGATCGGTTTTTCGTCACGCACAAGCAGCATGTTAGCGGCGACAATGCCGATCTGGTCTGGGACAGCTCGTTTTTCGGCCTGGAAAATCGTTTCGCCGCGCAAATGCAGGTGAGCCGGAACGATATCCAGTTTGCCCAGGAGGGAAATCCGAACGTTTTCCCGGCTGATACGGTTGCCGTGCTCAATCCGGATCCCGGACTTTATGGTGTGCCGCAGCCAAACATTCGCAACAGCCGTCTCGACACCCTTGCCGGGTCGATCGAAGACCGTCTCAAACTGACGCCAATGCTGGCCCTGATCGGTCGGCGTCCGGGTCGAGGACATCACGCTCGCGCGGAACGGCATAATTTCGATGGCACGATCCCGGCGGGCCAGCCCTTCACCACGACGTGGACGCCGACATCGTATCGCGCGGCCTACACTTTTGAGCCGGTTCGCGGCCTGATCTTCTATAGCATGTACGCCACTGCGTTCGATCCGGCGGCCGCCGGCATTTTCTCGATATCTCCGGGAGCATCGCTGCAGCTCACGAGTTCCCGCATCTACGAGACTGGGGTCAAGCAGTTGTTCTGGGACGGCAAGGCGGAGTGGACGCTCGCAGCCTACGATCTCGGGCGGCAAAATGTGTATGTGCGGATCAACGACACAACATTCACCTTGGCCGGCGAAGTCAGAACCAGGG
>Ga0209473_1001227_pt1 | contig 14417 bp, 12 predicted proteins | sample GraSoiAngelo_133_FD_185890 | JGI IMG/M metagenome (GOLD analysis project Ga0209473, IMG submission 185890) | Grasslands soil microbial communities from the Angelo Coastal Reserve, California, USA - 14_0929_05_20cm (SPAdes) (version 2) | ecosystem: Environmental > Terrestrial > Soil > Grasslands ...
ACCCGGAAGCGATTAGGATGGCAGCATTCGTCTGTGAAGACCCAAAGGACAAGGTAGCTTTCGACGCCCATTGGGATAAAATTTTGAATTCGTCACAAATCACACAGAGGACGATCGTTGCAGAGGGACAAGTCGCTGGTCACATAGCGTGCTATCCGCATGGAGAAAACATAGAAGTCACCTATTGGCTTGGAAGGGAGTTCTGGGGAAGAGGATTAGCGACTCACGCGCTCAATAGGATGCTCCACCTTGTTGTAGATCGGCCGATTTTCGCCAGGGCAGCAACGGACAACATCGGGTCAATAAGAGTGCTGCAGAAATGCGGTTTTAAAATCGTCGGCAAAAACAAAGATTTCGCCAATGGCAGAGGCGAAGACACGGAAGAATACATTCTTCGCCTGGATCTCGATCAAGCAAATGAATGAATTAGCCTAACCAGTCGCTAGAGCCAACGCGTGGCTCATCTTTAACGTTAGGTCTATGTTTACATTGAGGGTCATCGGCCTGTATTCGCTCGCTTACATCTGCACCTTCGCTTGGTTGTGGCGTTTCGCTATCGAGGCGATAAGCGGTCGTCGCAGCTCAAGACCGCTCTGGCCGCCATTCGAGTTCAGTCATCGGTATGCGGCACTCGTCATCTTGCGCGTTGTCTATTGCTCATTCGGAGTCGGCGTCGCCATCTTGACCATCGTCCTGCTCATGAAGATGCTTGCTGTTCTACCACATTAAAAGACCTAACCAGACACTGCAGCCGACGCCTAGCTCGCCACGGCCAGTCCGTCCGAAATTGGCGGACCGGCTTGTTTCCTCCCCTTCACATGATTAAAATACTTCCAGAGATAGCCGTCCGCGCGACAGTTTACTCGCCGCGGCGGGCTAGCCGCGACTGGGCTTGAGCTCGTTACGCGTATGGCAAGCACAATCGAGGGCGGCTGTTTATGCGGAGGCGTCCGCTATCGTCTACACGTTAGGCCAAAGCTGGGGAGTGACTGCCATTGCGAAGATTGCCGGCGGGCTAGTGCTGCTCCGTATGTGACTTGGTGTAGCGTTCCCAGCAAGGCGATAGAGGTTCTGAGCGGTGAACTGCGTAGAGTCTCATATGCAGACCGATTACGCTCGTTCGCTTCTTGTTGTGGCACGCCTCTGTTTATCCAGGACGAAGTCGGTTCTGAATGGATTGACGTGACAGTAGCGTCGCTCGATGATCCTAAGAGCTTTCACCCGGAAGTCGCGATCTGGACGGAAGACAAACTCCCGTGGGTAAAGCTCGATCCGAGTCGGCGTGCTTTTCGCCGGAGCAGAGATGAAAACGCCTAACCAGGCGCTGCAGCCAACGGCTCAGACACGCTTCGCGAGTTAATGGTTCTCAGTTATCAGTTACGCTGCCACTTGCGCTCCCCTGAGCCGTGGCTGAGCTTGTGGCTCGTTAGATGCACTCAGCGGCGGCGACAATAAACTGACAACGACATGATTACCTCAATTCATACATTGATTTACTCCGATGATGCTAACGCAACCCGAGCATTTCTGCGTGATGTCCTCGAGTGGAAGTACGTCGCCGAGGATTTCGATAACGATTGGCTTATTTTCAAATCGGGCCCGAGCGAGATGGGCGTACACCCGACGCACAGCGAATGGGAAGGCAAGACCTACGACCACCCCCGTCACCATGCGATCGCGTTGATGTGCGAGGACATCGATACGACGGTCAGCGAGTTGCGGGCGAAAGGAGCGCAGTTCCGAGGTCCGATCGAGCAACGCGAGTACGGCCGCGTCATCATGATGGTCGTGCCCGGCGCCGATGACATCCAGGTGTATCAGCCGGCTCACAAGCTCGCGTACAGTCTTTAGAAGACAGACAATCGCGTCATCGACTGACACATCTCATACGCGGATGAGGCTCGCGATCAAGCGCCTAACCAGCCGCTGCAGCCGACGCCTAGCCGGCTTGTTTCCTCCCTTTCCATGACTAAAATACTTCCAGAGACAGCGCTCCGCGCTCTCGCTAGCCGCGGCTGACTTGAGCTCGTTAGATCTCGACGAAGCTTCAATGTGATGAACACGTAAACGCTAAAGGAGGCCGCTAATGGAAGAGCAGAACATTCGGATGGCTATTGATCGGCACTGGGCAGCGTCTGCTGCGGGTGATCAAGTTGCCGAATATCAAATCTACCACGATGACATGGTGTGCGAGTATCCGCAGTCAGGCGAGGTAATTCGCGGTCGGAGTAATCTGCAGGCGCTTCGCAGTCATCATCCTGGCAGGCCATCGGGCTTTTCGGTCCGCCGGATCGCGGGAAAGGGCAATCTCTGGATTACCGAGTACGTGATTATCTACGAAGGCAAGCGCGTCTACACCGTTAGCATTATGGAGTTTCGGGATGGAAAAGTGTCGCATGAAACCCAATACTTCGCCGACCCATTCAAGGCCCCTGCTTGGCGCGCACAGTGGGTCGAAACGGTGGCGGTCGACAACATCTAACCATGCGATGCAGCGAACCGCTGGCTGGCGTACTGACTCGCTTTACTTTATGAAAACATCTCTATTGCAAGCCACGCTCGTTATCGCCGGCGTTGGCTGATCTTATTCTCGTTAGGCCCCTACCCGTATGTCGGCTCAGCGAAAGGAGAAGAACATGCAGTCTGTAACTCGTGCCACACTCATCATCGGTCTTGTGTTCCTCGCGGCCCTGAGGACATCCGCCGGTCCGACGCAGGATCGCATCACAATCCTTTATGACGCGTTCGGCAAACCCTCCGGCATGGAAAAGGATTGGGGATACTCCGCTTTGGTCGAGTACGGCGGCAACCATATCCTTTTCGATACTGGCAACAATGCGGAGATCTTCGCTCAGAACGTTAAGGTCTCGGCGGTTGATCTCAAGAAGCTCGATTTCGCGGTCATCTCACACCGGCACGGGGATCACACGGGTGGCATGAATTACCTTTTGACGGTGAACCCGCAGGTGAAGATCTTCGCGCCGAAAGAGGGATTTGGAGTATTTGGCGCCTCACTGCCTGGAACCTTTTATCGCCAAGACGCCTCACTGCCGGATTATATGCGGTACTACAATGGGAAGCCGCCGGAGATGATGAGCTTCGGCACGCCGTGGCCAAGCGCCAATTTTGCTCTAGTTGATGGCGTGACGGAAGCCGCACCAGGAATATCTGTGATCGCAACCGTGTCCCAGACGCCCGGGACCTTGGAGCTGGTTGAACTCTCGCTGGCAATTGAGACACCCAAAGGACTGATCCTCGTGGTAGGATGTTCGCATCCGGGAATTGAACGGATTGTCGAGGCGTCGACGGTACTTGATAAGCACGTCTATGCGATCGTTGGGGGACTCCACTTGGTCACAACTCCAGAGTCGGAGATTGCGCGGATTGTGACTGCCTTGCATGACAAATGGAAAGTTGATCGCGTGGCACTGGGTCACTGCACAGGCGAGCCTGCGTTTGCTGCATTTCAAAGAGCGTTCGGTGTTCATTATAATTACGCGGGGCTTGGGAATGTGATAGAACTCCCATAGAGTATCGAGTATCCAACTGAAGCATTGCCCAGTGATACACCGAATTTCACGCCGTACCACCTGCGTATGAACGAACGCCTAACCAAATCGCTGGAGCCAACCACTGGCCGTGGCGATGCGTGCGTTTAATTTATGAAACAGTTTTCTGTGTTTGCCACGCTCGCTCCCGGCAGCGGTGGCTCAGCTCGGTCTCGTTATATGCTTGCCAAGTTGCACCACGTATACGTCCAAAAAGGTAGGAGGTAACAAATGAACAGTTTCCGATCCATTTTAAGTTTCATGCTGGCGCTTCTGCTCTATGTCTGGCTGGTACCTTCCTTGCAGGCCCAGACAGATACCACGCTCGACAAGAAGGTCGTCGACGCTAATCGCGAGTTGGATCAGCGCTTGATGGATGCGCACGCGCTTAAGGATGCCGCCTTGGTGGAAAGCCTTTTCTCGGAGTCGCCGGACGTCTTTTTTTTTGATCCCACTGGCGACCTAACTAGAGGGCGTAGTAATATCCGGCATGAGTGGGCGGCTTGGTTCGACACCCTGGAAACCATCCGCGGCGATATTCGGGAGGTTTCCTACATCCCAGCTGGTGAAAGCGTGATTGGTGTCGGCACAGTGACCTACACCCGAAAACTAAAAAATGCGCCTGCCGACCGCAAAACGGTGATTTGGACCGACTACCGACGAATCGAAAAGGGTCGATGGGTATACCTCTTCCGCCATGCGCAGTGGCCGTTCGAACCCCGCGATTCCGCGGCCGCTCACAAATGAAATCCAGTGTTGCGAGCGCTCTAAGTTTAATGACACCGTTGCCAACTTCGCCAGCTCTCAGAAGAAGCCTCGTATGCGAGGGTCATTGAGGATGCCACACGCGCATCTAACCAGACGCTGTAGCCGACGGCGAGCTCGCCACGGCCAGTCCGTCCGAAATTGGCGGGCCGGCTTATTTCCTTCCGTTTTAGATGATTAAAATACTTCCGGCGCTTGCCAGTCGCGCTTTGATTCGCATGCTCCCGATGCTCACCCATTCGGGCTTCCCGTCTATGTCGCACCGCTTCCCGCTGGCTCCGTTCGCTAGCTGCGGCCGAGCTTGAGTTCGTTAGGTCTTTTCCAGTGATTGATCCGACATCTTTCAATCGTGAACGCCAAATTATCGCTCTCGATAGACTGAGGCTTCTTTCAATTGCCTACTACACTTCCGGGGCGATTGGCGCGGTATTCGTATCATTTCTCCTCATTCACTTCTTCGTGCTGCTCGGATTTTCGTTCGTTCCTGCCTCACAGTGGGACACACCCGCCCAAACTACCAGAAGCGCGCAGCACGCCCCGGCTTCACCATTGCCAATGCCGTCCCCAACATCCAGCGGTGCGCAGGCACCTCCGGTAATCATCTTCCGGATTATTGCGGGCGTGATTGGATTGATCATCATTTGTGGTTGGACACTTGGTGCATTAACAGCCTATGCCGGCCACTGCATTAAGAAGCGAAAGCACAAGCTTTTCATCTACATCATGGCCGGGATCAACTGCATTTGGATTCCTTATGGTACTCTTCTAGGCGTTGCCACGATCTTGCTTTTCCAATGGCCAGAGGTGCAAGCCGAGTTTAAGACTTAACCAGCCGATACCTTTTTGACAGGCTCAAGGCCCAGAGCTTGCCGAAGGGCAGCTTACCGCAACAGCCATGTTTCCTGCTTATAGCTACAGCTGATTTTTTGGCTTGTTAGGTCCTCATCGACGGCCATCGAAATTAATGGTGTGAGATAAGGAGTATAATGTTCGCGATCAAAGCCGAAGTTAGCGATCCACAGGCGAAGGCGTTCGCGTTTAGGTCGCAGAAGACAATGTATGGCGGCAAGTACATCGTCAAAGGTGATACGATCTTCCTTTTCGCGAGCGAGAACGAAGGCGGGCCAGGTCTCATCGCGAGCGGTATCGTCACCTCGGCTAAATCGATCGCAAAGAAACAAGGGATCGCCCGGCAAACGCCGCGCGTGAGCATCACTGTCAAACGCACCGCGCTGGCGAAGCGGCGCCTGGGACGGAGCGAGCTCAAACTTTTTTCCGACTGGAACGACGGTCGACCCGAGACCGAGCTCAATTTCAAATTCTATCGTCAGGCAACGAACAACATTATCGGCCTCTCGGATAAAGCAGCCGCGTTTCTCCGCGGATTCTTTTAACGCAGGCCGATGTCGACTATGGTTTGGGGAGCGGTGATCGCCGTCGTCACCTGTCTCTGATAATCAAGTGTGGTCTAGCGAGAAGCCGTCAATGTGCGCGGCTCTGGCAATCGACCAAGGCTGTCGGTCGCACCAGCCGCACCGTCGGGATCATTGAGGGAGCGGTTTACCCGTTCCGAGGTGATACGGCGGGCGTGCAGTGGAACTGGCCGAGGGTGCCAGCGCAGCAGCATTTGCCGGCTGATCGCACAGGTGCGCATTGGGAGGCTCTGCCGGGATGGTGCCAAGGAGTTCTGGTTGTGTGCGCGGGTGAATGGCCTGTTCGATATCGAAGGCAAAGGCTAGGAGCTTTGGTTCCGCAAGATATCCGCTGTACATCCAAAGTCCGGCCGGCTTGCCTCGTGGAGTAAGTCCGATCGGGATAGAAATGTCCGGGAACCCGGCGACAGCAGCTGGCGATGAAGCAAAGCTGTAGGTCGGCGCCACGATGGCATCGAGATCGCCACGATCGAGCGCAAGGTTAATCCCATTGCGAGCAAAATCCAAGTTGGCCGCTCTGGCCGCAAGGTAAACAGGATCCCGCAGGTTTCCACTGGTGGCTTCGGCCATTTGGAAGATTTCCTGGCCGAAATACCTCATCTCCGTGGAGCAATGCTCAATGTTGAAGGCAATCAGGTCGGTCAAGGTCCGCTCCGAGGTATTCTTCAAGCTCGAGAGGTAGTCGGCGATTTGAACCTTGAATTCGAAAAGCAAAACAATCAGTTCATCATTATAGAACTTGAAATTGTTTGCCGACGGATCGCCGGTGTCGGTATTTATCAGGGTAGCTCCCAAGCTTTTCATCACCTCCAAGCCTTGCTTCGCCACTGCGACCAAATCGCTTTCACCGCCGAAGGCAGCGGTGAAGTAGCGGCGGTCGACCCCGATACGCGCTCCTTTTAGAGCGCCACGATGAAGAAAACTCGTGTAATCGGAAGGTAGCGATCGCGTCGCGACATCCCCGAAAGGCGATTTCATGACGTTGAGCATAATCGCGGTATCGATGACGCTGCGGCAAATTGGCCCAGCAGTATCCTGGCTGTGCGCGATCGGAATGATACCATCCTGGGAGATAAGGCCCACGGTCGGCTTGAGCCCGAAGACCAGGTTGTTGCCAGATGGACAGACGACCGAGCCGTCTGTCTCGGTGCCGACCGAGGTGGCACACATGTTGGCGGCTGTGGCTGCGGCTGAGCCGGAGCTGGAGCCGCACGGATCAAAATCGAGCCGGTAAGGATCGCGAGTGAACTCACCCCGCGCGCTCCAGCCGTTGAAGGGCGCGAAGCCGCGAAAATTGGCCCATTCCGAGAGATTGGCTTTTCCCAGGATGATCGCACCGGCGGCGCGCAACTGCCGCACGATAACCGCATCCCTCGGCACCTCGCTAAACAGGAGGGCGAGGGAGCCAGCGGTCGTTTGCATACTGTCATGCGTAGCAATGTTGTCCTTGAGCAAAACAGGAATGCCATGGAGCGGACCGCGAATCTGTCCGGCCTTGCGCTCCTGGTCGCGCTGCTCAGCGATCTGAAGCGCGTCGCAATTTGTTTCGATAACGGCATGCAGCAATGGATTGAGCTCGGCGATGCGTTCCAAGTAGTCTTTCACCAGCTCGCGACTGGTGAGTGCCCCAGAAGCCATGAGCCTCTCGAGTTTGGGAATTGTAGCTTCGACCCAGGCAGAATTGTCTCCGAAGATTGCGCGTGCCGAGTTGGGGAAAAGCGAAGTGAGCCCACCGGTTAAGAGGGCCGCGCTGCCGCCGATGGTGGTCCCGAGAAAGGAGCGACGAGTAACGTTGCTGGAGCCCTGCTCGCCATGAGATCGTCGAGTTTGCATGAGCACAGCGTGACGGAACGGGGCTTTAGGCGTCAAGTCTGAAAGACACGCTTTGAGGGAGGGTTTGCCCTGTGCGGAGTTGAGGCATCATTTGCCAGACTTGCAAGCGCCGCGTAAAGAGCTGTATGGGTTTAACCCTATGAAGGTCCACCCGTACCCGGTGATCCTTGCTTGTCATCCAGGCGATGCAGCGAACTGCTGGCGGTTTATGTTTACACTGACAACGTGACTACTGACCACAGACTACGGACCAGCCCCCCGCCCAGCCTAAAGCGGGTGATTCAGCTCCATCTCGTTAGGTCTATGCGTCTCATCAGGCTGAAATATACGTTGAAGTAGCGCATTCTACTTTTCACTGGCTTAGCGGGACTAACCGCTTCTCAGGGAGAGAGGTTTTAAATCAGATCCGAATGGAGCGACAACGGAACCGCTAATCTCCCAAACATCTATCAATCGCTGCTGTCGACGGCCAGCCGTGCTTTTCAAATGAAGCTAACCAATAACAATTATATCATCTTGATCGGTACCAAGAATTTCACTGTACACTATTACCGGGACAAGGCCGGTTGGTTAAAGATCAGCGCCCGCGGCCGAACGTTCCGGATGACAGCAGAACAGGTCCTGAATCATATCCTGCCTGCGGTAGTCGGCGCGAAACCGAACCTGACCATTAAGGTGGAACATCGCGACGCGAACGTTCGTACTGATCTCTGACATCTGCTCTCATGCCGGTCGCGGCGCTTTACGATATTCACGGTAATCTCCCTGCACTGGAGGCGGTGCTGAAGGACGTAGTGCGTGCCGGTGCGGACAGAATCGTTGTCGGCGGAGACGTCGTTCCCGGTCCCATGCCCCGGGAAACTCTCGTCCGGTTGCTCGAACTCGACCTCACGATCCAGTTTATCGTTGGAAATGGCGAACTGGCGGTGCTCGCGGAGATGAACGGCCGGGATTCCGGGGTGCCTGCCCAATATCGCGATATCATTCGATGGAATGCCGCACAGCTTCACCCATCGGATGGCGAATTGCTAGCAGCATGGCCTACTACCCTGCGCATGAACATGCGCGGAATAGGCAAAGTTCTCTTCTGCCACGCTACGCCGCAAAATCCTAATGATGTTTTCACTCGGCTCACCCCTGATGGCAAGCTAGTTTCGATTATCGGTGAAACGGATGCAGATGTACTTGTTTGCGGCCATACGCATATGCAGTTCAACCGCGTGATCGGCGGCCTTCGCGTCGTCAACGCCGGAAGCGTCGGGATGCCCTTTGGAGATCCCGGCGCTTATTGGCTTCTTTTGGGACCGGACATTGAGTTCCATCGAACAGAATACGACCTGGAGATGGCGGCAACGCGAATTCGGCAGACGCAGTATCCTGAGGCTCAAGAATTCGCCGCAAATCGCGTTTTGCTTCCTCCATCAGAGGAAAAAATGTTAGCGGCATTTAATGCGATGTGACGACCCGCTGCCGGTTCGATTCATTCGGCAGGGCTCATGACCTGGGGCCAGAACTTGCCGGATGTAAGCTTTGCATCCGATCACTTCAAAATTGTTGTTTGGAACAAAGAGGTAGTTTTGTTTGAATCCCTCCAAGGTCATCGCGTGATGGCGGACGGTTTTCGCCTTAAGCGCATGAGACGAAAGTAGCCATGAGTTCGCTTCGAAGAGACGTTCCACCCCAAAGCGCAGACGGAAATTACGACACGTATGCAATTTTTACTTAATTTGCCGGCAGGGGTCTCATTTCTGATTGTTACGGTTATTACAACCGCAGCCGCGCTAGCCGGACTTCGTCTTGTCCGCAAAAAGTATCCGACTGAAGTCTTGAAAGAGAACCACGAAGTAGCGGCCATAATCTTCAATGCCTTCGGGCTGCTTTACGGCGTAGTCGTCGCTTTTGTTGTGTTCGTTACGTGGAGTGGATATGACGACGCCACGAAAAATCTGCAAATGGAAGCCAACGAGATCGATGATATTTTTCACATCTCGAAGGCATTTCCTGCTCCTGCCAATAAAATAATACAGCAGGGGTTAATAGACTATACCGCTTCGGTTTATAACGATGAGCTGAAGAGAATGTCACAGGGGGGCATAAGCGTTCATTCCAGCGGAGTGATGGGAAAGCTTATTAAAGTGTTTTATGAGATGGACCAGAAATCGATTTCCAACAAAGCGCTCTACGCCGAATCAATAACGCGACTAAATAACCTCGCTCAATACCGCCGACTCAGAATATTTGCGGCAAACAACGCGGTGCCACCGGTGATCTGGTTGGTTCTACTTGTTGGAGGGGCAATCACAGTTTCATACGCCCTTTTCTTCGGAATGAAGAACATCAAGGCACAATACATGATTACGGCCGCACTCACCGTAACGATCACGTTGATTTTGTTTTTAATATATGTCCTTGACCATCCCTTTACCGGGACAAGCAAGGTTAGTGTGGAACCTTTGAAACAGGTAATGGAAATAGTGCAGAAAGAGTGAGGGCAACGCCGTATTCGCCCCTCAAACTCGAGACCTGCCGCATGACTACTGACCACAGACCACGAAGCACGCTCACTTTCGGTAGCCGCGGCTGAGCTTGGTCTCGCTCACCCTATGAAACCATCGAAGCTGGAGACACTGCTGTCGCTTGCAGGATCGTTGTTCATACTCCTAGTGGTTTTCCACAAGCCGATCGGACTTAGCGACGATTGGGAGTGGCTATTTCTAATTGCCATGGGAGCGTGTTTGATCGCGCTTTTTATAGTGCAGCACCGCCGGCGAAACGTCCAAGTAGCATCGGTATCTCAGCCGGTCCCAAGCCCATTCCGGAAGAAAAGATTTTGGTTATTGCTCGTTCTCATCATCGCCGGATCGCTCTCAGGTCCCTTGTGGTTGCCGTATACTTGAGTCGGGCTGCCGATTTCGACAGTTATCGTCACGTCGACCATCAGCCGCATTGTTGCTGTGGGCGTTCTTCTTTTTGCCTGGAGGTAACGGAACACAAAGATTTCCGGTCGATGCCGTTTCGACTTTCCCTGACGGACCGCCAGAAGTGCGGAATCTCGCATGTGGAACGCCAGGGTTCGCGGCAAGCTGCCGCCAATTACAGCCTGGCAGCCTGCGCTTCCAAGAAGCTGGCGGGCTGGGCTGTTGTCGCTGCCATTGTTTTCGCAAGCGTTGGATGTAACAAATCGCGCGATGACGCACACGCTCGCGAAGTTGCGACCCGGGTTCGGACTGAGTTTCTGCATGCGTGGACTAATTACGAGAAGTACGCCTGGGGACACGATGCCTTAAAGCCACTGAGCAAGACGTCGCACGATTGGTACGGTCAATCGCTTCTCATGACGCCGGTCGATGCCTTGGACACGCTCATCCTGATGAAGCTGGATGACGAAGCGGCGAAGGCGAAAGAACTTATCGCGAGAGATCTTTCGTTCGATCGCGACGTTTACGTCAAGAATTTCGAAATTACGATCCGTTTGCTCGGTGGATTGCTCTCGAGCTATCAACTAACGAATGACAAACGATTGCTCGATCTGGCTGTAGATTTGGGCAACCGGCTGTTGCCCGTTTTCAATTCGCCGACCGGACTTCCTTACGTTTATGTCAATCTGAAAACCGGCCAGGTTCGCGATGCGAAAACGAATCCGGCCGAGACAGGTACATTGCTGATGGAATTCGGGACGCTGAGCAAACTGACTGGTAAACCGATCTACTACGAAAAAGCCAAGCGTGCCTTAATGGAAACCTTCAAGCGCCGCTCGTCGATCGGTCTAGTTGGCTCGACCATCGACGTCGAGACGGGCGTGTGGATGGATGCAGATAGTCACATCAGTGGCGGGATTGATTCCTACTACGAATATCTGTGGAAATGCTGGCTCCTATTTGGGGACAAAGATTGCCACGAGATGTGGCAGGCGAGCATTAACGCGATTAACAAATATCTTGCCGACGAAGTCCGTGGCGAATTGTGGTACGGCTACGCCGATATGAACACGGGCACGCTGACTGCATCGCAATATGGCGCGCTCGACGCCTTCTTTCCGGCTCTGCTGGCGCATTCCGGCGACGTCGTGCGGGCGAGGCGACTCCAGGATTCATCGTTCAAGATGTGGAATATGTTTGGGGTCGAACCGGAAATCATCGATTACAAAACGATGCACATTGTTTACAACGGCTACCATCTACGTCCCGAAATAGTGGAATCGACCTACTATCTGCATCATTTCACGCACGATCCACGGTACCGGAAGATGGGAGAAAAGATCTTCGACGACTTTGTGAAGTATTGCCGGGTAGATGCCGGCTACGCCGCGCTTCAGGACGTGGCCACGAAAGAAAAACGCGATGAAATGCAAAGCTTCGTCCTGGCCGAGACCTTCAAATACTTTTATCTTCTCTTCGCTCCGCCGGATACTTTGGATTTCGACAAAGTTGTGTTCAATACTGAGGCGCACCCTTTGAGGCGAACCTGGTAAAAGACGTTGTTAAATGACCACTGACTACGAAGTCAGAGCAAGGAGCAGGGAGTGATGGAGTTCGTGGAAAGGGGAACAGAAACGCCAAATACTGAACATCCAACGTAAAACACCTAAACGAGACAAAATAGCTTGGCGCAAGTCATCTTCGCGATTTTATGGAGGATCGCGTGGAGCCACGATACGACGCAAATTAACAAGGCGCTGTGGCCCGAAAAACTTTCGTGAGTGAACCGGTGGCGGCGCTTTACAATAAGCTGGTCGCGAGCAACTTAAGCTGGTTTGGTGAACGAGAAATTATGAGCGCAACACGGCGGATGATCATAGTCGCGGTGCTAGTCATGCGCTGGGAATTGCCTGGCTGCTGAATACTCTCAACGTCATTCCGGGGGTCGATTGGCTCTGGACTGGCGGACTGGGCGTTGCAGGCCTTCTGGCTTTGGCGAACAGAGGCTTCACCAAATTCACCTTTGTCATCGGTTCGTTCCTGCTGATCAGTTCCGTCTGCTCGATTCTTCGCCAGACAGGGATGTTACGTCCGAACATCGAGATGCCGGTTCTTTTCATCGTCTTTGGAGTACTAATTTTGGTTTCCATGCTATTGCCACTGCCTACTCCGGAAGCTTTTCGTGAAGAAAAGCGCGGCGAGACTGGGTCAACGGCTGCTGGACCCAGGCCGAATAGTTGAGCAGGCAGCTACTCTTGCAAAATGGCCGAGTGCAGGCATCTTGTTCTCGTTAGGTTAATATCACCACGTTATGCGAGTATCCCGTTATTTATCTTTAATTCTTCTCGCATTGGCTCTGGATAGTTGTTCTCAGCGAGATTTCGATTTCAAAACGGAAGGGGAAAAATTGTTGCGCCGGGATGCGGAGTGGGCGGATCTCGCCACTGCAGGGAAAGATGTTGAGAAAGTAGTCTCCTATTGGACTGAGGACGCCGTTCTTATCTTTCCGGGGCAGCCTGTGCTGGAGGGCAAAGCGGCGATCCGTGCCTACGTTACCGCTAGCTTTAATACTCCGGGATTCAAGATCCATTGGGTCTCCCAAAGACCTGAATTCTCCCCTGACGGCAAACTCGCATACATGCGAGGCACGGACGAGCTCACCGTGCCTGGATCAAATGGCGGCACCATGACGATCCACCTTCGTGGAATATCAGTCTGGCGTTTGGATCCGGATAAGCAATGGCGCTGCGTCGTAGATATTTCAAATGAGGGACCGCCCACTACGCCCAACTCTTAGCATGTCGCGCCTTGCTCATCCGTCATTCCCACTTGGGTAATCCCTTTCCCGCTGCCCCACCGAAAACGGGATCACCGATCCCGGTAAGCACGCTGAGCGCGAGCCACGCTGAGGGCGACTAACCTCAGATTCTACTGGGGTGATTGCGAAGGAAACTGGGAATCGCTTGCCTTGGCCAGGCGCAAGTTTTCTTCGGCCTCCGGAAAGTCGGGATGAAGGTGAAGCGCCTGTTCGAATTGCGCAATCGCCTGGGCCGCGTCGCCTTCGCGCATAAAAATCTTTCCGAGATAGTTATGGGGCTGGGCAAGCTTCGGGTCAAGCCGGGTCACTTCCAGGTAATGCGCCTTTGCCTCCTGCAACTCGCCCTTCGCGAAAAGCGCGCTTGCGAGATCGATATGGGCATCGACAAAACGGGGATCGGCCTGCAGAGCCTGCCGATATTGGGCAATTGCCTCTTCCAGCCTCTCATGTTTTTCCAAGAACGCGCCATAACCATACCGGGCTTGGGCCGATTTTGGTGCCAGACGCACAGCGGCTTCGCACTCCGCTGCCGCTTCCTCAATGCGACCAAGTTGCTCCAAAAGATAAACATGACCGGAGTGGTACTCGGCGTTGTTGGGATCGATCCGGAGCGCTTTATCGAAATGGGCCTGCGCGTCCTCCAAGTTTCCTCTTTCCATCAGAACAGTGGCCAGACTGACGTGGGTCTTGGCGGAATCCGGATTAAAACGTAACGCGGTGGAAAATTCGTCGGCCGCTTGATCGGCCCGGCCGGCTTCTTGCAGAGCGGTGGCGTAGTTGACGTGTGCCCGCAAACTGCTCGGAAGATCAGCGGCGATCATGGCGAGGCGTTCGAGTTGATTCCCGGGGATGTGCACCTCCCTATACCAGAGTACTCCAAGCGGAATGATAAAAATCGCGGCCCATTTCGCGCCGTGCAAGGCCCAACTCGGAAGAAACCCTTTCGTCGAAACATCAGCGGTACCGCCGCCGATGCCGAGAGATTGCCGAGTTGATTTCTCCCGTACTTTCCAAATGAATCCGTCGTAATAGAAATGCAGGAGCGCGGAGGCGGTCACCACACCGGTAAGTATGCGTTTGACTACGTCGATCCCGACACTCG
>Ga0209473_1001232_pt1 | contig 14383 bp, 11 predicted proteins | sample GraSoiAngelo_133_FD_185890 | JGI IMG/M metagenome (GOLD analysis project Ga0209473, IMG submission 185890) | Grasslands soil microbial communities from the Angelo Coastal Reserve, California, USA - 14_0929_05_20cm (SPAdes) (version 2) | ecosystem: Environmental > Terrestrial > Soil > Grasslands ...
GCGTGCGACTGGTTCGAGCACACGCCAGACGTTTTCGGCAAGAATTTTTTGGCCGGCGGCATTTGGGTGAATGCCGTCCGGCAAATTTAGCGACGGATTGCCTGCCACACCATCGAGGAGATAAGGAACCAATGCAGCGCCGTTTTTTGTCGCGAGCCTGTTGAACATTTCTCCAAAGGCGGACACATAATCGTCAGCCCCATAATTTGGTAGCTGCATTCCCGCGATCACGACCCGCACACTCGGATTTCGCGTTTTCACGTCATCGATAATCTCCTGCAGATTGCTTTGGATTTGATCGACCGGCACTCCACGAAAAGCGTCGTTGATTCCAAGCTCGAGGATGAAGATGTCTATCTTGCGCTTTAAGTGGGAGGGAAGCCGTTGCAGGCCGCCCTCGGTGGTGCCGCCGCTTGCGCTGGCGTTGGTCACTCGAAAGTCAAAGCCGGCGGCGCGCAACTTGTCTGCGAGCAAAAGGGGATACGCTTCGGTCGATTTGAGCTGAAACCCCTCTGAAAGACTGTCGCCCAGTACGAGAATCGTTTTCATTCGTGAAGAAGTGGGCGCTGCGGTCCATGCCGCTTGCGCGCACAAGACTGACAATATGATACTGACGAGCGGGGCGTAACTCCTCATCGACAAAAGCAATGTTCGATCTTTGATGTTTGATGTTCGGTGCTTAACGGTTTAACGATTCAACTCTTCAACTTTTCCTTCTATGGCAAATTACGCTATTAACGGATTCGGTCGTATCGGGCGCAACGTGCTTCGCGCCATGACGCAAAAACAAGTCGAGCGTGTGCGCGCAATCAACGATCTCACGGACACGAAGACCCTGGCCCATTTACTGAAATGGGACTCGGTGCATGGCAAATTCAACGGCGAAATCGGTTACGATGATGAAAACATTATCGTCCGCGGGCACAAAATTAAAATTTTGAAGGAACGCGACCCGGCGAGCTTGCCGTGGAAAAAATTAGATGTCGATGTTGTGCTCGAGTCGACCGGGTTTTTCACGAGCCGCGATAAAGCCGAGCTGCACTTGAGCAAAGCCGGCGCGAAAAGGGTACTAATCAGCGCGCCTGCAAAAAATCCGGATGTGACGATTTGCATCGGCGTGAACGACGATCTCTTTGATCCCGGGAAACACGTGATCGTTTCAAACGCGAGTTGCACAACCAATTGTCTCGCGCCTATGGCGAAGGTTTTGCACGACAAATTTGGCATCGCGCACGGTTTCATGAGCACCATTCACAGCTACACGAACGATCAGCGCATTCTCGATTTTCCGCATGCTGATCTGCGGCGGGCGCGCGCAGCGGCGATGAGCATTATTCCATCCACTACTGGGGCAGCAAAGGCGATCGGCGAGGTCATCCCGGAGCTAAAAGGCAAATTGAATGGCGGCGCTTATCGCGTGCCGACGCCGGATGGTTCGGTGACGGATTTGACCGCTGTGCTCGAAAAGGACGCGACCGTGGATGCCGTCAATGCCGCCTTCAAAGAAGCCGCGTCGGACAAAAACTACAAAGCCGTGGTCGAATACAGCGAGGAGCCGCTCGTTTCGCAAGACATTATCGGTAATCCGCATTCATGCATTTTTGACAGCAAGCTCACGCTTATGCTCGGCAATCGCTTCGTGAAAATCGTCGGCTGGTACGACAACGAGTGGGGATACAGCAGTCGTTGCGTAGAAATGCTGGAACTGATTTCGAAATAGGCGCTGGCGCAGTGCTCGTGCTCAGAGGTACCGATTGACCTGAATTAATCATGGCGAAGCTTGCTCTGCGTGATCTTGATGTCCGGGGAAAACGCGTTCTGGTCCGAGTCGATTTTAATGTGCCGGTCGAGGCGCGCGGCGGCAAGATCCGCATCACTGATGACACGCGTATTCGTGAGAGCCTCCCAACTATCAATTACCTGCGTGAACACGGTGCCAAGACGATTTTGATGTCGCACTTTGGTCGGCCGAAAGGGAAGCGGGTCGACAAATATTCACTTCGCCCGGTCGGCGATTATTTACACGCGCTCATACGTCAGCCGGTTATTTTCAGCCACGACACGATCGGGGACGTTCCGGAAAAAGTCATTAACCACATGGAGAACGGCGATGTCGCTTTGCTTGAGAACGTCCGGTTCCAGCCGGAAGAGGAAACGAATGATCCGAAATTTGCCGAAGCACTCGCGAAACTCGGCGATGTTTATGTGAACGACGCCTTTGGCACGGCACACCGTGCGCATGCATCGACAGCGGGCATCACAAAATTCATAGCGAAATCGGCCATGGGTCTCCTGATGGAGAAAGAGCTGGAACATTTACGCGAGGGGCTCGACAAACCGACCAAGCCGTTCGTGATCGTTTTGGGCGGATCAAAGGTTTCCGACAAGATCGACATTTTGAAAGCGCTCATGGAGAAAGCCGACACAATTATGATCGGCGGCGCGATGGCGAACACATTTCTCAAAGCTCAGGGGATCCCTGTCGGAGCGAGCCGCGTCGAGTCGGACAAGGTCGATCTGGCGCGTGAAATTCTCGATCTGGCGAAGAAACATGGTGTGAAATTTTTGCTTCCGATTGACGCGTTGGAAGCGGAGGAGATTCGCGCGGGTGCGACAATTCGAAATACGAGCCGGCTCTCGGCACAACACGGGGTCAGCGACGGGTGGCAAGCGGTTGATATCGGTGCCGCGACGATTGCGCTTTACCAGGAGGAAATTGCGAAAGCGGAAACGATTCTATGGAATGGTCCGGTCGGAATTTTTGAAATTCCCGATTTCGCGGAAGGAACCGTCGCGATCGCCGAAGCGCTGGCCCAATCGGGTGCGACGACCATCATCGGGGGCGGCGATTCCGTTACTGCGGTAAAACAGGCTGGGCTTGCCGATAAGATGACCTTCATCTCTACCGGCGGTGGCGCATCGCTGGAATTGCTTGAAGGCAAGGAATTACCCGGCGTCGCCGCGTTAACGAACAAAAAATAATGCGCAAAAAAATCGTCGCAGCCAATTGGAAGATGAACATGACTCAGGCGGAGTCTGCGCGATTTGTCGAGTCGCTCCTTCTTGAGCTGGGCGATATCACCGATATTGAAGTCGTGATCGTTCCGCCCTTCACCGCAATCGCAAAGGTAACGGAAGCGCTTGGCGCTGCTCAAAACGTCAAGGTCGGTGCGCAAAACATGCATTGGGAGCGGAGCGGCGCCTTCACAGGGGAGATCAGCGCGGCGCTGCTGCGCGATTTATTTGTGCATTACGTGGTGCTTGGGCACAGCGAACGCCGGAGCCTGTTTGGTGAGACTGACGAAATTGTAAACCGTAAAGTGCGCGCCGCGCACGAAGCAAGCTTGCGCCCAATCGTGTGCGTGGGCGAAACGCTTGAGCAACGCGACAGAGGCAACGTCGAAAAAATCTTGTCGATCCAAGTGCGCGGCAGCCTCGCCGGTCTGACCGCGAAGGAATTGCAAGAAACCGTGATCGCGTATGAGCCGGTTTGGGCAATCGGCACGGGTCGTAACGCCACGCCGGATCAAGCGCAGGAAGCACACACGTTTATTCGTCACCGGTTGCGCACGATCGCTGATGATACAACGGCCGAGCGTGTTCGCATTCAATACGGCGGCAGTGTTAAACCGGAGAATGCGCGCGAACTAATGAGCCAGCCAGACATCGATGGCGCCCTCGTCGGTGGCGCCAGCCTGGACCCACGCAGCTTTGCGCAAATCGTACAGGCCGCCCGCGGAGAAGGGTAGGGGCAGTTGACCTCAACCGCCTTTTGCACGGCTATGATCGAAACCTGACGCGGTTCGGTGAACCGCACCTGCCGATTATTTTTTGATTTCGAGATAAGTGCGCGATTGCGCATGATTCGTGCCGGGCTGCAATTCCTCGATCCGCATTTGTTTCAAGAACCAGCGATTGTCGATCTTTTGCGCCGAGACTGCTTCAAACCGCTTAACGAGCTGGGCGTTCCAATCGTAGCCCTCCATCCGCATTAGCGCCCCGCTCGTCTTGTCGATCCACAAGAGAACATTGGAATACTGGGACTCGCGGGAAGGCGCACGCAATTGCAGCTTCCAGCAGTTGCGAGTGCGGACGTTTTCTTCGCCCAGAATGCGTGCGCTTTGCCAGTAGAGAAATTTGAACGCGAGATCCTCGTAGGTAAGGCTGGTGCCGCGGATTTTTTGACTGAGCTTCCCTGCCGCAAATTTTTCCGTTCCTGTGTCAGTGACGAGATCGAGGCGAGAACTGTTTTGCCCGAGGCGCAATTGTAAAACTTCGTCAGGATTAGTGAATGAATAGCGAATCAGTGGGCCGTTTTGGATAAGACGAAACGGAATAACGCTATCGTTTTCGCGGAGCTGACCTTGGAGATCGATTTGCTGTTGCGCCTCGATCATTCGAACCGACGCCAGAATTTCATTCGCTGACGGAACAGGGGCGCTGTAGATCGAGAGCGCGGAGACGAAATAGAGGAGGATTATTTTTCGCATCGAAGACAAGTTTTAAGGGTTAAGTGTTAGATTTTAAACGGCGGATCGAAGCAGAATACTTAAAGCTTAAATCTAAAGCTTAAGACTTCCGGAATGGACCAGGCGATTTTTCATCTCATTAACGGACAATGGACGAGTCCGGCGCTCGACTTGTTCATGGCGGCGCTGAGCGATAGCGAGATTTGGAACCCGTTGCTCATCGCGATTGTGCTTAGCGCGCTCTTTTTTGGCGGATTCAAAGCGCGGGCGTTCATGGTATGCTTGCTCTTGTCTTTGCTGATCGGGGAGTTGTTTACAAGCGCATTGAAATCGGCCATTGATCGTCGTCGTCCCAAGCAAGTGCAGGACGTACGAATGGTCGAATTGCAAACGGCGCGGCCGAAATTCATGACGTTGTTCAAGAAACCAGCCATTCGCTTTTCCGATCAATCCGATCGAAACCGCTCCGGGCCCTCGTTTCCATCGGGACATGTCACGGACAACACGATCATCGCAGCATATCTGACGCTTTTTTATCGGCGACGTGGCTCGGTCTATTGGATCGTCGTCGCAGCCGTTGGTTACTCGAGAATTTACCTCGGCGCGCATTGGCCGAGCGACGTGATTGCGACCCTGTTTTTGGCGACTGGTGAAGCCTTGCTCTCGTTCGGTTTGTTTGAATTAATTTGGAGAACAGCCGCGCGAAGATGGGCGCCGGACGTTTACGCCCGCCATCCGAGTTTGATCCCGACTGAGAGGCGACTCTCCACTTTCGCAGGTCCAGATTCGGAAGCTGGAAGCTCGCGCCGGACCTTATGAGCACGAAGCGCTCGGTCTGGTTCTTTGTCATCGCGTTGACGGTGATTCGATTGTCGATGTTAGCGACGACCGACCTTGAATTCGACGAAGCCCATTATTGGATGTGGTCAGAGCGGCTGGCGCCAGCGTATTTCAGCAAAGGACCGGGCATCGCTTTTGCGATGCGCGCGAGCACTGCAATTTTCGGCGCAAACGAATTCGGTGTGCGCTTTTTTAGTCCAGTTCTGGCAGCAGGCACGAGCCTGCTCATGTTTTATTTTGCCCGCCGATTGTTCGGCGCAACCGCCGGATTATGGGTAGTCATTGCGTTGAATGTGACACCGATTTTCAACATCGGCGCCTTCCTCATGACAATTGATTCCTTATCGGTCTTTTTCTGGCTGGCGGCGATGTTCACGTTCTGGCTCGCACTGGAGCGAAGTCCGCGCTTTTCGTGGCACTGGCCGCTCACTGGGTTACTGATTGGCCTTGGATTTCTCTCCAAATACACGAACGCGCTTGAGCTTGTTTCGATTATGCTCGTGCTTGTGCTGGCTCGCCGGCTCCGACAGGAGTTTGCCCGGCCTGGCTTGTATTTATTGCTTGGCGTCTTTGCTCTTTGCACGATCCCGCCGATTGTCTGGAACACGCAGCACGCCTGGATTACGCTGGCGCATCTCCGGTCGCGTGGGGGTATTGAACAGGGCTTCGGCCTCCATCCACTCGAGGCAATTTCATTTCTCGGCGAGCATTTTTTGGCCTATTCGCCCTTCCTGTTTCTCGCATTGGCCTGGGGCGTGATCACCAGCTGGCGACGTGTGAATCAACAATTCAAGGTGTTATTTCTGATGTGGTTTGGTTTGCCGGTGTTCGTTTTTTACTTTCTCCTGTCGATTAACAAGAGTGCCGCGCCGAACTGGGACGCACTCGCCTTCCTGGGGTTCGGCTTGCTGGCAATTTATTTCTGGTGGGGACGCCTCGAGAGGAGCTTGATCTTGCGACTCGGAGCCGGCGCGGCGTTACTGGTTGGCTTAATCATGAGCGTGATCGCGCTGGACACAGATTTGTTGCGCACGGCGGGTGTCGAATTGCAGCGAAGTGATCCGAGCGACCGAATGCGCGGATGGAAAAGCGCGACCCGCGCGGTCGAAAAGACGCGCAACGATCTCGAAGCGAGATTGGGAGAGAAATTATTTCTCATCGCCGATGCACGCGATCGCGCGTCGGAAATTTCATTTTATCTGCGCGACAAACGGCCAGAGGGTCCGAATCATCCGCCGGTTTACATCACCGAATCGCAGGACATGGTAAACCAGTTTTCGTTCTGGCCGCGCTACGATGAATTCGTCGAGATCAAGCCCGGCGCCCCCCGCCCTGAAGGCGAGGTTTACACTGAGGAGAACGGCATTAATCCATTCATTGGGCGCAGCGCGCTCTTTATTCGAGAAGGCGAAAAAGAGCAAGCGCCGCACAATATCCGGGCCGGGTTTCAATCGGCCGAACCGGTTGGCACAATTGAAGTGCGCCGTTACGGCAAGCTGCTGCGTATCTGGCAGGTTTTTCTTTGCCGAAATTATCACACGCTTCCACTATGACGGAGACGACAAGATCGCCGGCTGTCTCCGTGATCGTTCCGCTTTTTAATGAGGAAGAGAACATGTCGATCTTGCAATCGGAATTGAATGCGACGCTGGGTGGAACTGATCACGAAATCATTTTTGTCGACGATGGATCGGTCGATCGCACAGTCGAGCGAATCGTACCTGGGCCGAACATCCGAGTGATTCGTTTCGGAACAAATACGGGACAAAGCGCCGCCATCTACGCCGGCCTTGAGGCGGCTCGCGGCGCGACTGCTGTTCTCATCGACGGCGATTTGCAAAATGACCCTGCCGACATTCCGCGACTTCTCGCGGAAATTGATCGTGGCGCCGATCTCGTTTGTGGTTATCGCGCTCAGCGCAAAGACACGCTGGTGAAACGGCTAACCAGCCGGATCGCCAATTTCGTTCGCAGCCGTTTTACAAAAGATGGCGTCCGCGACACCGGCTGCACGCTGAAGGCAATGCGGTGGGAATGTGTGAGCGCGTTGGTCCCATTCAAAGGCATGCACCGTTTCATCCCTGCGCTTGTCAAAGCCGCCGGATACCGGCTTGTGGAAATTCCCGTGAATCATCGTCCGCGTCGCTTCGGCCAAAGTAAGTATGGCCTGGGTAATCGCGCTCTTCGTGCCACCATCGATATGTTCGGCGTGCGCTGGCTGCTTTCGCGCAGATTGAACTACAAAATACGCAGCTCGTAATCCCGGCCGCACAAGGCGGAAATCCCGCTTGTCAACCTAGCCGCCCCCGCTAAGCTTCCGCTCCCGACGGGGATTTCTGCATGTCCTTGGACAATTTATTATCCGCCGAGCAAATCGTCCCGGAGATGGAGGCGACGGAGCGTTGGCCGGCTATTGTTGAGCTGATCGATTTGCTCGTTGGATTGGACAAAGTCAAAACCGCCGACCGGGAGAGCATTCTGGCGTCGCTCAAACAGCGCGAGGAAACCATGAGCACTGGCATCGGCTTCGGGATCGCCATCCCGCACTGCTCATCCGACCGGATCGAAGAAGTGGTGGCGGCATTTGGAAGATCGACAAACGGAATTGAGTTTGACGCTCTGGATAATGCGCCGGTGAAATTCGTTGTCCTGTTTATCGTGCCAAAGAATCAGTTTCAGACGCATCTGCGCACGCTGGCTTCGATCGCCAAGTTTTTGAATGATCGCGCCACGCGTGAGCGTTTGGCCGAGGCGAAATCGGCGGACGAAATCTTAACGATCTTTCGCGACCGCTCGCAAAGGGTGTAGTGGCAAGGGCTTCAGGCCCGTGAGCTTCAGCGGCAAGATGCCGATGCCACGAAAATGTGTGAATCTGTGGCTTCGGAAATCCATGGAGACGTTCCAAACACTTCTCGCAAACAAACTTTCGGATGCTCTGGCAAACGCTGGCTTACCGGCTGCAGGCGAACTGACGCCGGCAACAGACGCGCGTTTCGGCGATTATCAGACGAATGCCGCGCTCGTGCTGGGCAAGCAGCGGAGCGAAAATCCGAGAGCTCTTGCCGAGAAGATTCTCGCCGGTATTGATATTAGCGATCTTTGCGAACCGCCCACCGTCGCGGGCGCCGGCTTCATCAATTTCACGCTGCGGAGCGATGCGGTCGCAAAAAAAGCAGGCGACCTTTTGCCAGACGAACGCCTTGGTGTCGCAAATGCAAAATCGACGAAGAGGATCGTGATTGACTTCGGATCGCCCAATGTGGCCAAGCCGATGCACGTCGGTCATATCCGTAGCACCGTGCTCGGCGACGCGCTCGCGCGCATCGCAAGCTTTCTCGGTCACGAAGTTATTCGGGACAATCACATCGGCGATTGGGGGACACAGTTCGGGATGGTGATCTACGGCTGGAAAAATTTATTGGATCGACAATCACTCCAGCGGGATCCACTCGCGGAGATCGTTCGCATCTACAAGGAGACGAATGAAAAAGCGACCAGCGATCCTCAAGTCCGCGAAGCGTGCCGCCAGGAACTCGTCAAGTTGCAAGCCGGTGACAAAGAAAACATCGACATCTGGAACGAGTGTGTCGCGTTCTCGATGCAGGATTTCGACCAAGTTTACAGATTGCTCGACATTCGTTTCGATATCCAGTGCGGCGAAAGTTTTTATAACGATCGTCTGCCCGCGGTCGTCGACCGCTTACTCAAATCCGGCATCGCGGAAATCAGCGAAGGCGCAGTCTGCGTTTTTTTTCGCGACATTCCCCAGCTGGCGGACAAGCCGTGCATCATTCGCAAACGCGACGGCGGCTTCAATTATGCGACAACCGATATAGCTACCGTCGATTATCGCATCAACGATTTAAAAGCCGACACGGTGTGGATCGTGACCGGTGCGCCCCAAATTTTGCATTTCCGGCAGATTTTTGAAATCGCGCGACGCGAAGGGTACAAAGCAGATTTTCGTCACATCAGACATGGCAGCATTCTGGGCGAAGATCGCAAGCTGATGAAAACGCGCTCGGGGGAAAACGTGCCGTTGCGCGAACTTCTCGATGAAGCGTGCAAACGCGCTCGCAAGATTATTGAGGAGAAAAATCCCGATTTAAGCGAGGCAGACAAGATCGACATCGCGCAAAAGATCGGCATTGGCGCGGTTAAATACGCCGATCTGTCGCAGTATCGGATGACCGATTACGTGTTTTCCTGGGATCGAATGCTTTCACTGCAGGGGAATACTGCGCCGTATTTGCAGAACGCGTATGTGCGAATCCGCTCGATTTTTCGGAAAGCCGGCGAGCCTGCGCCAAAGATCGCGAAGTTGATCCTTCGCGATCCTAGCGAAATCAATCTCGCCAAACGCATCTGCCAATTTGCAGAAATTGTCCCGCAGGTGCTGAATGATTTTCGCCCGAACATTCTGGCAAATTATTTGTTCGACCTCGCGAACAGTTTTCACACGTTTTACGAAGCCTGTCCGGTCTTGAAATCAGACGAACCAGTTCGCAGCTCGCGTCTGGCGCTGTGCGATCTTAGTGGGCGCGTTTTGCAGCGCGGGCTGAATCTTCTTGGAATCAAAGTCCCGGAAAAGATGTAACACGGCAGATGCGACAGAATTAACAGACTGGAGCGGACTTGAATCTCAACACCGATCTGCGCTGTATTGGCCGCTGCTCATCCTGTTTATTCTGTAAATTCCATCTAAGATTTTTCCTTGCGTGACTATCGAACATCCGCGCATCCCTAGCTCGACCTACCGGTTGCAGTTCAATCGTTGGTTCACTTTTGCCCAGGCGCGCGAGATCGTGCCGTATCTGGACGCGCTGGGTGTGAGCGATGCTTATGCCTCGCCCTATTTTCAGGCGCGACCGGACAGTCTGCACGGTTACGACATTACCGATCACAACAGACTCAATGTGGCGATCGGTTCCCGCGAGGAGTACGACTCTTGGATTGCGGAACTGCACGCGCACTCGATGGGCCAGGTGCTCGATTTCGTGCCGAATCACGTCGGCATCGCGGAGCCGCTCAATCAGTGGTGGATGGATGTGCTCGAAAATGGGCCCAGTTCGAGATACGCTCCTTATTTCGATATCGACTGGCATCCGCTGAAGTCGGACCTGCGCGACAAAGTTCTGTTGCCTATCTTGAGCGACCAATATGGGCGCGTTCTCGAGCGCGGTGAGCTGCAAGTCCACTTCGAGGAGGGCACATTTTATCTTCGCTATGGCGATCGCAGACTGCCGATCGCGCCGGGGACTTATCGTTACGTTCTGGAGATCGCCTTACAAAACTTGGCGGAACATAAGGACGAAGACTTTTACGCCGAGGTGCAAAGCATTCTGACCGCGCTCGAATATTTGCCAAAACGCACCGAAACCGATCCGAAGCGCATCGCGGAACGCATCCGGGAAAAGGAAATCATCAAGCGACGTCTCGAGCGCCGCTGCGCTGAAGCGCCGCAAGTACAGCACGCAATTGAAAAGGCATTAGCGCGGATCAACGGAGAACCGGGAGACCCGCGCAGCTTCGATGCGCTCGATGAGTTGCTGAACGCGCAGTCGTACCGCCTGGCATTTTGGCGAGTCGCGGCCGAAGAAATTAATTATCGCCGGTTCTTTGATGTTAATGATCTCGCGGCGATCCGGGTTGAACTTCCCAAGGTCTTTGATGCCGTTCACCGGCTGCTACTGGAGTTGGTGCAGACCCGCGCGGTGACGGCTCTCCGGATCGATCATCCGGATGGCCTTTATTTACCCCGCGAATATTTCGAGAAAATTCAGCAACGCTGCGCGAAAGCGCTGGCGATCGCCCTACCCCAGGATGGACGCGCTATTTACATGGTCGCGGAAAAAATCCTCACTGGCGCCGAACCCCTGCGGAAGGATTGGCTAGTGCACGGGACCACCGGTTACGATTTTGCAAATCAGGTGATGCAGTTGCTGGTCGATTCCTCAGCGGAGACGGAAATCACAAAGACGTTTCATCGCTTCATCGGTCACTCCCTGCATTTTGGTCATCTCGTCTATGCGAAGAAGCTGCAAGTGATGCGATTGGCGCTGGCCAATGACGTCGATGTTTTGGGCAACATGGTCGATCGGCTTTCCGAGCAAAACCGCTGGTATCGCGATTTCACCCTCGAAGCGCTTGCCCGGGCGGTGCGAGAGACGATCGCCTGTTTTCCGGTTTACCGAACTTATGTCGCGCCGGGGCGGCCGGTAAGCGAGGAGGACCGACAAGTGGTCGAACACGCCGTTACCGCAGCCAAGCGCAGGAACCCCGCGATTGAGGAATCGATTTTTAATTTTCTGCGCGACGTTTTGCTCTTTCGGTTTCCGGAAAACCTCGATGCCGAAGCGCGGGCCGCCCATACGCATTTTGTTCTCAAGTTCCAGCAAGCCACCGGACCAATTATGGCCAAGGGCCTGGAGGACACGGTGTTTTATATTTACAACCGTTTGGCGGCGTTAAATGAAGTCGGCGGGGAGCCGCAGCAGTTCGGGTTAAGCATTGACGCATTTCACGAGTGCAACTTGGATCGGCAGCGCAATTGGCCGGCGACACTGCTCGCGACCTCGACGCACGACACAAAACGCAGCGAGGATGTGCGCGCGAGGATGGTTGCCATTTCCGAATTGCCGGAACTGTGGCGGCGCTCCCTCCAACGCTGGCGTCTCGCCAATCGCCGCTGGAAACGCAATATCAACGAAGCCGAAGCGCCCGACGGAAACGAAGAATATCTGCTCTACCAAACATTGCTCGGGACCTGGCCGGTGCAGCCTTCCGGTGTCCCGGAAGCCATTGCAACGGCTGAATACATCGAGCGCATTCAGGCTTATATGGGCAAAGCTCTCCATGAAGCCAAGATCAATACGAGTTGGATCCAGCCAAATGAAGAATGGGACGCAGCGATGCGGGATTTCATAGGGAGAATTCTGGATTCCTCGCCGCGGCATAAGTTCGTTCCGGCTTTCCTTCCGGTTGTTCAGGAAATCGCGTGGCTCGGTGCGATCAATTCGCTTAGCCAGACGCTGCTCAAGTTGACTTCGCCGGGAGTGCCCGACATCTATCAAGGCAACGAGATTTGGGACTACAGTCTGGTCGATCCAGACAACCGGCAGCCGGTTGATTACAGACCGCGTCGCGCAATGCTCGAAGCGTTGCCAGCGTCCACTCCCGACGAGCTGATGCGGAACTGGCCTGATGGGCGGATCAAAATGTTTCTGACGCAGCGACTGCTGCAATTTCGACGCGAACACGTCGGGCTTTTCCAGCGTGGAGAATATTTGCCCCTCGGCGCGAGCGGGACGTTTGCAGAATGTTGTGTCAGTTTCGCAAGACGACTTGGCGATCAATGGATCGTTGTAATCGCGCCGCGGCTCTCGTCGCGCATCGGTTTTCCGCCGATTGCTGAACGATGGAAAGATACGATGCTGGAATTTCCTGAAACGCTCTCGCTCGAGCACGCACACAATCTTTTCACCTGTTGCAAGCTTCATCACGAAGGCAGGCGAATTTCGATAGCTGACGCACTGCCGGTTTTGCCGTTCGCGGTAATGACGAACCTTGGATAGGACGTTGACTGAACCCCCGGGACGATTGGAGTTAATCGCTCCACCTACGGGTGCACGCCCTCGCAGAAGCGGTTGAAAAGATCGAGAACCCACTGCGAGAAGTTACTGACATTCGTCAGCAGATCGGCGCCGAACGCTGCAAACGTAATTTGTGGTGACGCGAGAACTAGCATCACGCTCAGGAGCATTAAATTCATCAGATAGATCAGGACGAGCGAAAAAAAGGTGCCTTGATCGCGTAGGTCCATCTGATTTTTTGGGATCATCCAGCAGGTGAACGTGAAATGGAATGCCCAGGTCGCACCGATCACGGCATAAAGCAGGCGGCCGTACGGCTGTACACTTAGAAACAAGCTGACCACCCCGTAAGCGGCGATCGCGAGAATGCTGTAGAGCGGGAAGAAATAAGGGGCCAGCGCGATCCAGAAGTTATTTCGGTTTGTCACCACATGCCCGCCGTCGCGTCCGACTCGAAACCGGCTGACCCGACCGCCCATCAACAAAACACAGAGCGCATGGGTCAGTTCATGTCCGAAGACGTAGATGACAGTCGGGCGAGGCAGGCCAAGGAACGCGATCAGCCAGATGACCACGCCCAAGGAGAAGAACCAAAATTCTTCGCCGGCCCAAAGCCGTTGCGTCACCGTCGCGCGGGCAAAGACGGTGAAAAACGTCTGACTAAGAATTGTGCAAACCGGCAGCAAAAAAATCGCGACGACAAACTTCACCCACCGTGTCGGCACCATCAATGACTCATGGGCGAGCGCACTTTCCGTCGGGACGGCATACCGGGCAACGTTCACGCGGCGCATCGCTTTGCGCCTTCCGCGGTTTTTGTTCGATCTTCGATTCGTTGCCGCCAAAGTTATCCGCAGATTACGCAGATTGACGCAGATTTGGGAAAGACAAATTCGTAGAGCGCGACGAGGCGTCGCCGCTAGCTAGGCGCGTCCCATGTAGGCGCCGGAGCGAGTGTCGATCTTAATATTTTCACCTTCTTTGATGAAGAGCGGGACGTTGATTGTCTTCCCTGTCTCAAGCAGAGCCGGCTTCGTCACATTGCTTGCGGTGTCGCCGCGCACGCCTTCGGGTGATTCAACGACCTTGAGACTGACGGAGGCGGGCAATTCAACTTGTACCGGTTTGCCTTCGGCGTAGAGAACCTGCAGCGAGAGATTTTCCACAAGATAGTCTTTGGCATCGCCGATCAGATTTTCCTGCAAAGTAATCGTGTCGTAAGTCTCCGGGTCCATGAAATGAAATCCGTTACGATCTTTGTAACTAAACTCGAGATTCTTTCGCTCGATCTCAACCAGCTCCACTTTGTCGGTGGAACCAAAACGGACATCAGCGCTCTTGCCGGTGTTAATGTAACGGATGATCGCCTGGACGAACGCGCGCAAATTTCCGGGCGTGCGATGATGGACTTCGAGCACAATGGCAGGGTTGCCGTTGTATTTAATCGCCATTCCTTTGCGAAGATCGTTTGCCGCAGCCATG
>Ga0209473_1001233_pt1 | contig 14379 bp, 8 predicted proteins | sample GraSoiAngelo_133_FD_185890 | JGI IMG/M metagenome (GOLD analysis project Ga0209473, IMG submission 185890) | Grasslands soil microbial communities from the Angelo Coastal Reserve, California, USA - 14_0929_05_20cm (SPAdes) (version 2) | ecosystem: Environmental > Terrestrial > Soil > Grasslands ...
CTCAACCGCTACGGCGGCGTGTTGCAAGGGATCTTCACACCCAACGAGTCGTCCACGATCGGCATGCTGCTCGCGCTGCAGGACATCGGCAAGGCCGGCAAGGTGCGATTCGTGGGCTTCGACGCGAGCACCATCCTGGTCGACGCGGTGCGCAATCGACAGCTGGACGGCGTCGTGGTGCAGAACCCCATGCGCATGGGATACCTGGGCGTGACCGCGATGGTCGACCACCTGCGCGGCAAGCCGGTCGAGCGACGCATCGACACGGGCGTCATGCTCGTCACGCCCGCGAATCTCGACTCGGCGTCGACGCAAGCGCTCATCAATCCGCCGATCGCGCGCTACCTCGCAGAGCCATGAGCGCGCTGCTCGAGATTCACGACGTCGCCAAGCGATTCGGGGCCACCACCGCGCTGGACGGCGTGGATCTCACGCTGCAGGCCGGCGAGGTGCACGCGCTGATCGGTGAAAACGGCGCGGGCAAGACCACCCTGATGAACATCCTCGCCGGAGCCGTGCGGCCCGATCGCGGCGCCATGCAGGTCGACGGCCGGCCCTACGCGCCCGCCGGTCCCGGAGACGCCCGGCGCCGCGGCCTCGCTCTCATCCACCAGGAGCTGTGCCTCTGCCCGCACTTGAGCGCGGCGGAGAACATGTTGCTCGGTCTCGAGCCGACGCGCGCGGGCTGGGTGGACCGGAGCGCGGCGCGGCGGCGGGCGCTCACCCTGCTGGAGCACTTCGGACGGCCCACGCTCGACCCCGACGACCGTGTGGCCGATCTGCCGCTGGCGGCGCAGCAGGTGGTCGAGATTTGCCGCGCCCTGGCCGCCGACGCGCGCATTGTCTTGATGGACGAGCCGACCAGCAGCCTGCAGCGTGAGGACGTCGACCGCCTGTTCGCGCTGATCCGGCAGCTCGCGGCGCGCGGCATCGCGATCATCTATATCAGTCACTTCCTCGAGGAAGTCCGCGAGATCGCCAGCCGATACACCGTGCTGCGCGACGGCCGCAGCGTGCACCACGGGCGCATTACGGACACGAGCAACGACCAGCTGATCGCGCACATGGTCGGCCGCCCTGCGCTCACCCCCCGGCCCCCGCTCCCCTGTCCCCCTCTCCGTTCCGGAGAGGGGGAGCGCAATGAGGGCAACGTGATCGTGGCGGTGCACGACGTCGCCGCCCCTCCGCTATTGAAGCAGGCCAGCTTCGAGCTGCGCCGTGGGGAAGTGCTCGGCATCGCCGGGCTGATGGGCTCGGGACGCAGTGAGCTGGTACGCGCACTGTTCGGGCTCGAGCCCCGGGCCTCGGGACGGATCGACGTCGGAGGCCGGCAAGTCCCCGTATCCGGCGCAAGCCCCGCCCGGCGGCTCGCCCAGGGTTTCGGGTACCTGAGTGAGGACCGGAAGAGGGAGGGCCTCGCCCTCACGCTCTCGGTGGCGGACAATCTGACGGCGACGCGCTACGCCGCCTGCTCGCCCGGTTGGGGATGGCTCGATCTCGCGCGGCAGCGCACGGCGGCCGAGCAGTGGATCGAGGCGCTGCACATCCGCGGGGCGCCGGGGCAGCCGGTGCGGGCCCTGTCCGGTGGGAATCAACAGAAAGTCGTGGTCGGTCGGCTGCTGCATCAGGACGCAGAGGTCCTGTTGCTCGACGAGCCGACACGAGGCATCGACGTCGGCAGCCGGGCGCAGATCTACGAGGCGATCGCGCGCTGCGTGGCGCAGGGTAAGGCGGTGTTGCTGGTGAGCTCGTATCTGCCCGAGCTGTTCGGCGTGTGCGACCGGCTGGCGGTGATGAGTCGCGGCCGGCTCTCCCCCGCCCGCCCGATCGAGCAGTGGACGCCCGAGACCGTGCTGGCCACGGCGATCGGCGGGGCAAGCGAGGAGTTTTAGCGCCCACCTCCCCCTTCCCCGTTGCGTCTTCGCAACATGTCAGTCCCTTCTCTCCCTCAAGGGTTTCTGTGTGAGACCTATACGCCCGGGAGAGCAGCATGCGCGCCATCGCTCGTCGCGTTTCAATGTTACTCACGACGGTCCTCACCCTCGCCGCAATCGCCGGACGGTCGGCCGCCGCGCAGGCCGACGGGTCCAGCGGGGGCGGGGGCTCGATCCGAGGAAAGGTCGTCTCCAGCGCCGACCAGCACGCCATCCCCGACGCCCACGTGATCGTGGTGGGGACCAAGCGAACGGCGACGACCAATCAGAGCGGTGAATACGTCGTCTCCGACGTACCGGCGGGCACGTACCAGGTACGGGCCCGGCTGATCGGCTTCAGCGAGCGGAGCGACACCGTCACGGTGACGGCGGGAGCCTCTGCGACCGCGGACTTCTCGCTCGAGGCGAAGGCTCTGCTGCTCGACGTCAAGGCGGTCACGGCGCTGGGCATCGAGCGCTCGCAGCGCGAGACGCCGTACGCCATGAGCGGCGTCGACTCCGCGCGGGTGACGAAGGCCAGCCCGATGACAGTGCAGTCGGCGCTGTACGGTGAGGTGCCGGGACTCAAGATCCAGCAGAACAGCTCCGGGCCCACCGGCGGCACGAACCTCACGATTCGCGGAATCAAGTCGATCACCGGGAGTAACCGGCCGCTCATCGTCGTCGACGGCATCCCGATCCGGGACGAGAACTCGGGTTACAGCGACGTGGGGTGGGTGTACGACCGCGACCTCGGCACCGGGATCAACGACATCAATCCGAACGATGTCGCGTCGCTGAACGTCCTGAAGGGCGCGGGGGCGGCGGCGCTGTACGGCTCCCAGGCGGCGAATGGTGTCATCCTGATCACCACCAAGCGCGGCACGAAGCACGAGGGCATGGGGATGGACTTCAGCTCGTCCTCGCTGTTCGACCGCGTGGCGTTTCTGCCGGACTTCCAGAATGAATTCGGGGCGGGCATCAACGATCTGATTCTGCAGAGCCGGCCGAACAACGGGGAGTTCATGATCAACTCCGACAGCACGCCGATGCTGGCCAACGGCGGCGGTATCGGGGCGGCGCACAGCTGGGGTCCGCCGATGAAAGGGCAGATGGTCCTGTGGTGGGACGGGCAGATGCGCCCGTTCACGCCGCAACCGGACAACTACCGGGATCTCTATCAAGCGGGGCGGACGCTCGAGAACACGGTGACGTTCTCCAACGCCACCGACCGCAGCCGCTATCGCCTGGGCTTCACACGGAACGACTGGACCGGGACGTTCCCCGGAGCTCGCCAGGCACGGAACACCCTGAGCCTCACCGGTGACATGCAGCTGTCGGATCGGCTGCGGGCCGATGTGTCGTTCAACTACTACGACCGGACGCTCACGAATCCACCTCCGAGGGTGTACGTCGCCTTCTCGTTCCCGCGTTCGCTCAAGACGGACTTGTTGAAGCAGGACTACGAGACGTCGGCCGGCTATCTGGCGTCGCAAAAGGTGTATCCACGCCTTCATCCCAGCGAAGCCGACATGATGCGGCAGATCTTCTGGACGGGGCTCCAGGATCAATACGAGTCGGCGCAGGACCGGCTGGTTGGATCGCTGCGGCTCAACTACGCCCTGGCAGACTGGCTCAGCCTGCGGTTGCAGGGGGGGACCGACTACACCGACAACACCATCCAGAACGACCAGCGGACCACCCAGCCGGCGAGCGCGGGACCGTCGGGCGGCTACGACGTGCAGCGGCTGCAAGATCGTGTGCTCTACGGTGACGTGCTGCTGAGCGCGCAACGCACCCTGACGCGGTCGCTCGGGCTCAACCTCCAGGTCGGCGCCGCGACCACGCGGAATAGCACGGGTGAAACCGCGGCCTGGACCAACGGCGGGCTCGTCACCGAAAACTGGTTCAGCATCAACAACTCGGCGAGCACACCCGGTCAGTCCGCGAGCCGGGGTGAAGACCGCACCGACGGCGTATTCGGGAGCGCGACCCTCTCGTATCGAGACTATCTCTTTCTCACGGCGACGGGGCGCAACGACTGGACGTCCACGCTCCCGCCAGCGAGCAATTCGTATTTCTATCCGTCCGTGGGCACGAGTTTCGTGTTCAGCGACGCGTTCCGGCTCCCGTCGCAAATCTCCTCGGGCAAGCTCCGGCTGAACTACGCGCAGGTGGGGCGCGGCGCGCCGCGCTACCTCGCCAACAACGTCTACAGCTTCGCCACCTGGGACGGCGGAGTCACCCTGAACAGCTTCTCCACGACGGTCCCACCGCTCGCCCTCAAGCCGGAGCGCAAGTTCGAGACCGAGGTCGGGCTCGAGATGGGCTTCTTCGGCGAGCGCTGGCACCTCGATGGCTCGTTCTACCATCAGCGCAACGTCGATCAGATCGTCCCGCTCGCGATCGCCGCCAGCTCCGGCGCGACGAACATCGTTGTCAACGCCGGCGTCATGGCCAACACGGGGCAGGAGCTGCAGCTCTCCGGCATGCCCATTCAAGGCGACGACTTCGAGTGGAGCACAACCTTCAACTTCTCGCGCAACCGGAACGAAGTACGGACGCTCGCCGTCGGCCTGCAATCGCTGGTGCTGCAGAACTTCGAGGACAACCTGTTCGTCGAGGCGCGCCCGGGCCGTCCCTACGGCGAGATCTACGGATACGACTTCCGGCGCGCGCCAGACGGCCAGAAGATCGTGGACCAAAACGGCTTTTACGCGAAGAGCGACACCCTGAGCCTGATCGGCAACATCATGCCGAGCTGGCTGGGGGGCTTCAACAGCAGCTTCCGCTATAAGGGGGTGTCCCTCTCCCTGCTGTTCGACATACGCTGGGGGGGGAAGTTCGCCAGTATGTTCGACTACTACTCCCTCGCGACCGGGCGGGCCAAGGAAACGCTGTTCGGACGCGACGCCGCGCACGGTGGGCTGCCCTACTACATCGACGCCGCAGGGAACTACGTGCAGCTCCCGAGCCAGGATGCCGTCGCTCCCGGCGGAGCCAGGGTCTACCACGACGGGATCATCCTGCACGGGGTGAAGGAGACGTTCGACGCGAGCGGCAACGTCACGGGCTACGCGCCGAACGACAAGCTGGTGCCGGAGTGGGAGTACTACGAGACGAACTTCGACTGGAAGAACCAGGGGATCTATCCGCAGATCGTGTACGACAACAACTACATCAAGCTGCGCGAGCTGACTCTGAGCTTCGATCTGCCCGCGGCGTGGGCTCGCCACGTTCCGGCGCGCAACCTCCGCCTGTCGCTCATCGGACGGAACCTGTTTTACCTCCGCAAGACCGTCCCCAACGTGGATCCCGAGTCGGCCACGTCCACCGTGGACTACCGTCAGGGACTCAATGACTACATCGGGTACCACCCGACCACGCGGAGCGTCGGGTTCAAGATCACGGGCTCGTTCTGAGAGGATGACATGAGACAGACCGCCCAGAGCGCCACTCGCCTCCTCGTCGTGCTGACCGTCGCCGCCGGGGGCGCCGCCTGCCACGACGCCTACGACTCGCTGTTCCTGGACCCCGATAAGTCCACGACGGCCAGGATCGAATACGTCTTCACGCAGGCCCTGATCGACGCCGACTTCCCGATCCACTACGGGGAGTGGTACTGGCAGGTGTACGACAACGTCGCAGCCTGGGCACAGGTGTCCGGCACCCAGAACGACGTCAACATGATGCGGCCCGTGAGCGACCAGTGGCAGAACACGTGGACCGACTACTACACCAAGGCGGCGATGGACCTGCGGGAGATCACCGTCCTCTACAACGCGCTGCCGCAGGACCAGCGCGCGAGCTACGAGGTATACCTGCACCTGGACAAGATCGTGAACGCCTTCACGACGGCGCGCACCACCGACCTGTGGGGCGACATGCCGTACTCGGAGGCCTTTACCGCGCGTCAATCAACGGGCGTGAACCTGTTCCCCAAGTTCGACACCCAGGAGTCCGTGTACGACGCGATCCTCAAGGACTTGAAGGACGCCTCGGATGCCCTGCGGACTCTGACCGTGGTGCACCCCGCGCTGGCAACGCAAGACCTGCTGCTCAAAGGAGACCTGACGGGCTGGCGCCGCTTCGCCAACGCGCTGCGGCTGCGCCTGGCGATGCGACTCTCGGAGGTCGCTCCTGCCAAGGCCCAGGCGATCGTGCAGGAGATCCTGGCCGACTCCACCACCTACCCCTTGGTCGAGACCAACGCGCAGAACGTCGCCTGGTATATGGACCCGACGTGGATCTACGACCACAACTCCCTCGGGAACCGCAGCCGCGCGACGAGCGAGCGTCCGGACAAGGCGTGGGCCCCGAAGCTGATGCTCGATATGATGGTGGCGGACTCGGATCCCCGCCTCCCGATCCTGTTCGACCCGGTCCTCGATACGATCGTTCGCTACGCGGGCCTCCCGTCGTCGCCGAAGGATCAACAACCGCCCCTCGACCGAACGCGTTACTCCCGGCTCGACTCGCTCATGTTCAGCCACAACGACAACTTCCCAGGCTGGGTGATGACGGCCGCCGAAGTGCAATTCCTCAAGTCGGAGGCGTACCTGCGGGGGTGGGCGAGCGGGGCCCCGCAGGCCGCGTACCAGAACGCGCTCGACCTTTCGGTAGCCATGTACTACGATACGTACAACCGCAACAGCGCCGTCACTCCCAAGATCCCGCTCCCGACGGCAGCGGAGATGAGCGCGTTCAAAGCACGCCCTGGCGTGGTCTACGACGGCACCCTCCAGCGCATCGCGACTCAAAAGTGGATCCACCTCGGGATCGTGCAGCCCTACGAGGCATGGGCCGAGCAGCGGCGCACGGACTTCCCCGTACTACCGCCGGACAGCATCGGCGGCAGACTGCTGGAGCGGACGGTGCGGATCGTGTACCCTTCTACGGAGATCACCAACAACAGCCAGAGCTACGAGGCCGTGCGGGCGAAGGACACCCCCACGGCCCGCGTCTGGTGGGACGTCAAGTGAGGATCACCGCATGACGCAAGACGACCTGATCACCCGCCGCCAAGCCCTCAGCCGCGTCGCCATCCTGTTGGGCGGCGCCATCTCGGCGCCCACCCTGGCGGGCGCGCTCGACGCCGCGACCCGGCGTGCCTGGACCGCGCCCGGACCGGACTGGGCGCCCCGCACGCTCGACCCCGGCCAGCTCGAGCTCGTCGCGGTGATGGCGGACCACATTATCCCCCAGACCGATACGCCCGGCGCCCGCGCGGCCGGCGTGCATCGTTTCGTGGACACGCTGCTGAGCGATCACTACCCGAGCCCCGAGCGCGATCGCTTCGTCGCCGGCCTGGCCGAGGTGGACCCACGGGCGCGGTCGCGGCACGGCAAGGCGTTCGTCGAGTGCAGCGCCGATCAACAGCTCGCCCTGCTCACCGAGATGGACGAGGCCGCGTACCCAGCGGCCGGCGGCGACGCCTCGCGCGCTCCCGACACCTGGTTCTTCCGCCGGATGAAGGAGCTGACGCTGGTCGGCTATTACACCTCGCAAATCGGCGCCACCCAGGAGCTGCATCCCAGTCCGTTCGGCGCGTACCGCGGCGACATACCCTACAGCTCCGTCGGGAGGGCCTGGTCATGATCACCTACGACGCCATCGTGATCGGCTCCGGAATCACGGGAGGATGGGCCGCGAAGGAGCTCACCGAGAAGGGCCTGCAGACGCTGCTGATCGAGCGCGGGCGCGACGTGGTGCACCGCAAGGATTACATCACCGAGCACAAGTCGGCCTGGGAGCTGCCGCTGCGCGACGCGCGGCTCTCGGTGGGGACCAAGGGCGCCGAGGAGTACCCGATCCAGGCGCGGACCGGTCAGTTCCGCGAATCGAACAAGCACTTCTTCATCAAGGACGCGAAGAACCCCTACGTCGAGGACAAGCCGTTCACCTGGATCCAGGGCGACCAGGTCGGCGGCAAGTCGCTCATCTGGGGACGCCAGGTGTACCGCTGGAGCGATCTCGATTTCGAGGCGAATCTGAGGGACGGGCACGGCGTCGACTGGCCGCTCCGCTACGCCGACATCGCCCCGTGGTACAGCTACGTGGAGCGGTTCATCGGCGTGAGCGGCGAGAAGCTGGGCCTACCGCAGCTCCCCGACGGCGAGTTCCAGCCGCCCATGGAAATGAACGCCGGCGAGAAGCTCGTGAAGGCGGGCGTCGAGAAGGCGTTTCCCGACCGGCACGTGACCATCGGGCGCGTGGCGATTCTCACCCAGCCGCTGAACGGCCGCCTGCCGTGCCACTTCTGCGGTCCCTGCGAGCGCGGCTGCTCGACCGGCTCGTACTTCTCGAGCCAGGCGTCCACGCTGCCGGCGGCGCGCGCCACCGGCAAGCTGACGCTGGTGCCGAACAGCGTGGTGCACTCGCTGATCTACGACGCGGCCAAGAATCGCGTGACGGGCGTGCGCGTGGTGGACGCGGTCACGAAGCAGACCCGAGAATACAATGCGCGCGTCGTCTTTCTCTGCGCCTCGACGCTCGGCACGACGCGGCTGCTGCTCAACTCCAAATCGCCGCGCTTCCCCAATGGGCTGGCCAACTCGAGCGGCGTGCTGGGCCACTATCTCATGGACCATCACTTCCTGGCCGGGGCGAGCGGGAGCATCGAGGGACTGCTGGACCATTACTACCAGGGCAACCGGCCCAACGGCATCTATATCCCCCGGTTCCGCAACCTGGGGGACGACGCCTCCCGCCGCGACTACGTGCGCGGCTTCGGCTACCAGGGCGGCGCCGGCCGGCAGGGATGGGGCCGCGGCGCGGGCGAGCGCGGGTTCGGCGTGGAGCTGAAACGACAACTGCACGATCCCGGCACCTGGTCCATGGGCATGACGGGATTCGGGGAGTGTCTGCCGCGCGAGGACAATTACGTGGAGCTGGCCGACAAGACCGACGATTTCGGCATCCCGCTCCTCAAGATCCACTGCACCTGGGGCGACAACGAGCTCGCCATGCGCAAGGACATGGCCGCGTCGGCCGGGGAGATGCTCGAGGCCGCGGGCTGCAAGAACGTCCGGACGCACGATGCCTACCGGGGCAGCGGGCAGCTCGGCGCCGAGCCGGGGTTCGCGATCCACGAAATGGGCACCGCGCGCATGGGGCGCGACCCGAAGACGTCGGTGCTGAACGCCTACAACCAGGCGCACGACGTGCCCAACCTGTTCGTGACCGACGGAGCGTGTATGGCCAGCTCGTCGTGCGTGAATCCGTCGATCACCTACATGGCGCTGACCGCGCGCGCCTGCGACCACGCGGTGGAGGAGCTGAAGCGCAGCAATATCTAGCAGCCTTCCTTCTCCTTCCACCAGCCTCCGAAGGACGGACTTGCTGACGACCCACACCGCCGAGCAGGTCGCGCTGTCTCCAGGCGCCGATGCACTCCGCCACCACGAGCGCGACTACGAGGCGCTCGCGGAGCGGCTCGCTCGCCGCGGGCAACGCGCCGAGACGATAGTGGACGCCGTCGGCCGGTTCGCGGTCGCCGTGCCGTCCTGGGCGCTCGGCACCGGCGGGACGCGGTTCGGCCGCTTTCCCGGCCCCGGCGAGCCTCGCTCGCTCGCCGAGAAGCTGGCGGACGCCGCGGTCGTCCACCGGCTTACCGGCGGCGCGCCACGCGTCTCGCTCCACATCCCCTGGGACGAGCCCGATGACGTCGCTGCGCTGCGCGCCCTCGCCGCCGAGCTCGGCCTCGGATTCGACGCCGTCAACTCGAACACGTTCCAGGACCAGCCGGGCCAGCCGCTGAGCTACAAGCTCGGCTCCTTTAGCCACCCCGATGCTGCGGTGAGGCGTCAGGCGGTGGAGCACCACCGGCACGTCATCGAAGTGGGGCAGGCGCTCGGCGCCGACGCGATCACCGTTTGGCTCGCCGACGGCTCGAATTACCCGGGGCAAATGTCGCTGCGCCAGAGTTTCGACCGCGTCCTGGACTGCCTCCGCGATGTCTATGCCGCACTCCCCGCCGGATGGCGCCTGTTCACGGAGCACAAGCCGTACGAGCCCGCCTTCTACGCCACGGTCGTGCAGGATTGGGGCAGCTCGCTGCTACTCGCGCAGGCCCTGGGCGAGCGGGCGCAATGCCTCGTCGACCTCGGGCACCATCTGCCCAACACCAACATCGAGCTGGTGGTGGCGCGGCTGCTCGGCGCGGGGAAGCTCGGCGGCTTCCACTTCAACGACTCGAAATACGGTGACGACGACCTCACGGCCGGGTCCATCAAGCCGTACGGGCTGTTCCTCATCTTTCACGAGCTGGTGCTCGCCGAGCGCGAGCGGCTCGCGGGGTTTCGGCCGGCGTACATGATCGACCAGAGCCACAACATCAAGGACCCGATCGAGGACCTGCTGCAGACGGTGGACCAGCTCCAGCTTGCATACGCGAAGGCGCAGCTGGTCGATCACGGGGCGCTCACCGAGTACCAGGAGTCGGGCGATGTGCTGCTGGCGGAGCGCGCCCTCAAGGACGCGTTCGAGACCGATGCGCGCCCGCTGGTGGCCGAAGCGCGCCGGCGCGCCGGAGCCGCGCTCGACCCGGTGCTCGCGTTCCGCGCGTCGGGTTACCGGGCGCGCGTGGCGGCGCAACGAACGGGCGGCACGTATGCGCCGCCGCGCAGCCTGTAAGCCGTGGCACCGGCGCCGCCCAGTTATCTCGCTCTCGACCTCGGCGCGTCGAGCGGCCGCGCGGTGCTGGGGACGCTCGAGCGACTGCCGCAGGGATGGCGGGTCGCGACGCGTGAGGTGCACCGATTCCCCGTCCCGCTGATCGAGCAGGCGGGCCACCTCTACTGGGACATCGACGCCCTGTGGGGTGAGTTGCGCTCCGCGCTCAACGCGGGGCTCGAGATCGCACCAGCGCTTCGCTCGGTGTCCGTCGATAGTTGGGCGGTCGACTACGTCCCCCTCGGCGCGGACGGCGCGCCGCTCCGGCTCCCGTACTCTTACCGCGATCCGCGTACACGGGGGCGGTTGGCCGAGGTGCTGCGTCGCATCGACGCCGACGTGCTGTACGGCGTGACCGGAATCCAATTCCTTGACATCAATACGCTCCCCCAGGTCGTGGCGGACCTGATCGACGAGCCTGAGGTCGTGGCGCGGACGCATGCGCGGCTGCTGATCGCGGACTACTTCCTCTACCGCCTGAGCGGCCGCCCCGTCGCCGAACGGACGATGGCAAGCACGACGCAACTGTTCGATGTGCGGGCCGGCGCGTGGTCGCAAGACGTGATCCGGGCCGCGGGGGACGATCCCGCGCGTTGGCCGACGATCGTGAACCCGGGCACGGTGCTCGGTCCGGTCCTGCCCGAGGTGCTGCCTGCCGCGCTTCGCGCTACGGGGCGCCGTCCCCTCGTGGTCGCGTCGTGTTCGCACGATACCGCGGCCGCCATCGCGGCCGTGCCGGCGTCGGGCGACGAGGCCTGGGCGTACATCAGCTCCGGCACGTGGTCGCTCGTGGGCGCGGAATTGCGTGCCCCAGTGTTGACGGCGGCGGCGCGCCGGGCAGGGTTCACGAACGAGGTGGGACTCGACGGGACGATCCGCTTCTTGAAGAACCGCACAGGCATGTGGGTGCTCGAGCAGTGCCTGCGCGAGTGGCGGGCCGAAGACCCCGGGCTCGCGTGGGAAACGCTGTTCACGGAGGCTGCAGCCTCCTCCTCGGGCCACGTGATCGACCTCGATGCGCCTCAGTTCGGGGAGCGCGGCGGCATGGCGGCGAAAGTCGCGGCCGCATGCCGCGACGGCGGCGTTCCCGTGCCGGCCACGCGCGGCGAGATGTGCCGGCTCGTGCTCGAGAGCCTGGCCGACGGCTATCGCCGCACGCTCGACGAGCTCGAGGCGCTCACCGGCGCCCGCGCCCGGGTCGTGCACATCGTGGGGGGCGGCGCCCGGAACCGGCTGCTCAACCAGCTCTCGGCTGAGGCGTGCGGACGCCGGGTGGTGGCCGGTCCCGAAGAAGCCACCGCCCTGGGGAACGTCCTCGTGCAGGCGCGCGCGCTGGGCGACCTGCCGCGCGGCGTGGCGATCCGTGACGTGGCCCGCGCCAGCGCCGCTCTGAGCGAATTCCTGCCCGTGGCGGTTGCGACGCGATGACGACGACCCCGCCCCGCGCCGCCGCCCTCGGCGCTGTCAGGAACGCTCGCGGCGTGCCCGACGACTACCTGCGTAGCCGCTGGGACGACGCCGTCGCTGCTGCGCTCGACCCCGTCGCGCGGCTGGTCTACCGATCGAACCTGCTCGGCGCCGACGCGCGCATCACCAACACCGGCGGCGGCAACACATCGTCGAAGATCGCCGCGACCGACCCACTGACCGGCGCGACGGTGCGGGTCCTCTGGGTGAAGGGGTCGGGCGGCGACCTGCGCACGGCCACGCGCGCGAACTTCGCGTCGCTCTACTTGGACCAGGTATCGAGTCTCCGCGACCTGTACGCGCGTTTCCCGCAGCGCGGGCCCAAGACCCCGGCGGAGGACGCGATGGTAGGGATGTACCCGCACACCACGTTCAACCGCAACCCGACCGTGACGAGCATCGACACCCCGCTGCATGCCTTCATCCCGCACGCGCACGTCGACCACCTGCACCCCGTCGCGGTGATGGCGATCGCGGCCGCCGCCGACGGTCCGGCGCTCACGCGCGAGGTGTACGGCGACGACCTGATCTGGACCGACTGGCAGCGCCCCGGCTTCGACCTCGGCTTGAAGCTCGAGCGGATCTGTCGCGAGCATCCGAACGCGCAGGGCGTCATCCTGGGCGGTCACGGCCTGATCTGCTGGGCCGACGATGACCGGGAGTGTTACGAGCGGACGCTCGCATTGATCCGTCGCGCGGAGGACTTCCTGAACGCGCGCGATGACGGTGCGCTGGCGTTCGGCGGTCCGCGCGTCCAGCCGCTCCCCGAGGCCGACCGCCGGCGGGTCCTCGTGGACGTGCTGCCGTGGCTGCGCGGGCGCGTGAGCCGGGACGCCACCAACATACCTGGCGGCGCCCTCCGCCAGATCGCGACGGTCGAGATGCGCGCCGAAGTGCTCGAGTTCGTGAGCTCGCGCCACGCCCAGCGCCTCGCGGAGCTCGGGACGAGCTGCCCCGACCACTTCCTCCGCACCAAGATCAAGCCGCTCTACGTCGACTGGGATCCGCAAGCGGAAGACACGGGCGCTCTCAAGAACAAGCTCGAGGCCGGTCTCGCCCAGTACCGCGGCGATTACGCCCAGTACTACGCGAGGCACAAGCGGGCGGACTCGCCGGCGATGCGCCTGTCGTCCCCGAGCGTCATCCTGATTCCCGGCATCGGCCTCGTCGCATGGGGCAAGTCCAAGTCCGAAGCCCGAGTGACGGCCGAGTTCTACGCCGCGGCCATCGGCGTCATGCGCGGGGCGGAGCGCGTGAGCCGCTACACGGCGCTCGACCGCCAGGAGGCGTTCGACATCGAGTACTGGCTGCTCGAAGACGCCAAGCTCAAGCGCCTGCCGGCGGAGCGGCCCCTCGACCGCACGGTCACGGTGGTCGCGGGCGCGGGCAGCGGGATCGGGCGGGCGCTCGTGAGCGAGCTCGTCGGCCAAGGCGCCGCCGTGGCCGCGGTCGATCTGCGCGCCGACCAGGCACAGGCGGCCGCGGAGGAGGCACGGCAGAAGGTGGGGACCGGCATCGGTGTGGCCGGAACGGGTATCTCCGGCGCGGGACAGGTCGTCGGGCTGGGCGCCGACGTCACCGATCGAGCCGCGGTGCGGCGCGCGCTCGAAGACGTCGTCCTCGCCTACGGCGGCCTGGATCACGTCGTCGTCACCGCCGGCTACTACCCGAGCCCCGACGAGCACGGCAACGTCGCCGATGAGGAATGGGAGAAGACATTCGCGATCAATGTCACGGGCCCGTTCCTCGTCGCGGACGAAGCCTGGCGGGTGTGGCAGGCACAGGGGGAACTCGACGGCAGCCTGGTGATCACGACGAGCGTCAACGCGGTGGTGCCGAAAGCGGGGTCATTCGCGTACGACACGAGCAAGGCGGCGACGAACCACCTCGTGCGCGAGCTCGCGGTGGCGTTCGCGCCGCTCGTGCGGGTCAACGGCGTTGCCCCCGCGACGGTGCTCGAGGGGTCGGCGATGTTCCCGCGTGAGCGCGTCATCGCGTCGCTCGCCAAGTACGGGTTGCCGTACGACGCCGCGGAGAGCACGGAGGTGCTGCGCGACCGGCTCGCGGAATTCTACGCCAAGCGCACGCTCACCGGCCGACCAATCACGCTCGCCGACCAGGTCAAGGCGATCGCTGCGCTCCTCGGCGGCGGCTTCAGCAAGACGACGGGCCAGATCGTCAACATCGACGGAGGCCTCGCGGCCGCCTTTCTCAGATGAGCACGGTCTCCCAGCAGTCGCTGGCGGACCGCCTGGACGCCATCAACGAGTTCGACCGCGAGCCCGTGCCGCCGGAACGGCTGCAGGGGCCCGGCAGTTTCATGGGG
>Ga0209473_1001240_pt1 | contig 14336 bp, 7 predicted proteins | sample GraSoiAngelo_133_FD_185890 | JGI IMG/M metagenome (GOLD analysis project Ga0209473, IMG submission 185890) | Grasslands soil microbial communities from the Angelo Coastal Reserve, California, USA - 14_0929_05_20cm (SPAdes) (version 2) | ecosystem: Environmental > Terrestrial > Soil > Grasslands ...
GACGGAATTTCCCCTTCGACGGCGTGATATCGCCGGCATGGATCTCAGCGGCAAACTTTTTGATCCGCGCGTTCGTTACTTCGACATCGTTTCGCATGCTGGCGTTTGGCGCCAATCCGGGATCGCGCAACCAATAGTGACCAACCATGCGGCGCTCATCCACATTCACGATTGCGCCCGCTTCGAGTTGCCGCATTTCCGAAAATGCCTTTTGGGCACGCGCCCCCATCGATCGCAGGAAATCATCGGCAAATCGCATCCGACTGATGTCGATCGTGAAACCAATGTCGTTATAGCGGAGAAAATACTTTTGGAAGCGGGGCCAAAGCGAGTTCATCAGCTGGAGCTAACTCGGATTTTCGATCGACGAAAGTGCGGTTTGTGGGGGACATTGAAATGTTTGTCGTCACATCGTTAAATCAGTTCAGGATTCTCGAATGACGAAGGAATGGCCGAATCCGGAATCAAGTTCGCATCTACTTCGTCATTTGGTAATTCGATCTTCCTTCGTGCTTCAATGCCAGTCCGGCTCGGACCATTCGGGTTCCGTCATTTTTCCGTCACATATGCTCGATAATATTGTCACCAAACGCGCTGCATTTGATCTCGGTCGCGCCTTCCATTAACCGCGCGAAATCATAGGTGACGCGTTTGCTGGCAATGGCGCCATTCAGTCCTTTTAAGATTAAGTCGGCTGCTTCCGTCCAGCCCATGTAACGGAACATCATTTCACCGGAAAGAACCACTGAGCCGGGATTTACCTTGTCCAGGTTGGCATACTTCGGTGCAGTTCCGTGAGTAGCTTCGAAAACGGCGTGACCAGTAATGTAGTTAATGTTCCCGCCGGGAGCGATGCCAATACCACCCACTTGCGCAGCCAGCGCGTCACTCAGGTAGTCGCCATTCAAGTTTAATGTCGCGATGACGTCGAAGTCTTCCGGACGCGTCAGCACTTGCTGCAACGTGATGTCGGCGATGGCATCTTTAATGACAATGCCGGCGCCTGGCTTTCCCATTGGGATTCGGCACCACGGCCCGCCATCCATTTCTTCGGCGCCAAACATATTTTTGGCCACCTCATAACCCCAATCACGAAACGCCCCTTCGGTGAACTTCATAATGTTGCCCTTGTGCACCAGGGTTACACTTTTGCGGTTGTTGCGAATGGCGTAGCTGATCGCGCTGTGAATCAAACGCACGCTACCCGAATAGCTCACTGGTTTGATCCCAATGCCTACACGAACCTCGGTGGGAAAATCTTTTGCTCCGACGGCACTCCAAAACTTCTTAGCTTTTTCTTGCGTGCCGAAGCGAACCTTCTCGAATTCTTTGGGAAATTCCTTGGCTAGGAACTCTAGTATCTTGTTCGATTCTGGAGTTCCGGCTGCATATTCAATCCCGGCGTAAATATCTTCCGTGTTTTCGCGAAAGATGATCATGTCCACTTTCTCCGGACGCTTTACGGGTGAGGGAACGTCTTTGAAGTACTGCACCGGTCGGAGACAAACATACAGATCGAGCAGCTGCCGAAGGGCGACGTTCAACGATCGAATCCCGCCACCGACGGGCGTGGTCAGTGGACCTTTAATTCCAACAAGATATTCGCGAAATGCTTCAACCGTGTCATCCGGAAGCCAAGTATCGAATTTGTCTTTGGCCCCCTGGCCGGCAAAAACTTCGAACCACGCGATTTTCTTTTTGCCGCCGTAAGCCTTATCGACCGCGGCATCAAACACGCGCACGCTCGCCGCCCAAATGTCAGGTCCGGTCCCGTCGCCGCGAATGAACGGAATCACCGGCTGGTCCGGCACATTCAATGTTCGACCTCGGGTGATCTTTTCCCCCGCTGGCGGCGTGATGTCTTTGTATGGCATGGGGTGAAATAAATTAAAAATTACAAATTAAAAATGCTTTTTAACCGCGGATAACGCGGATTCTACAAAAAGTAAAAAGCTGTAAGAGCAAAAAGTGCGCGGGTAATGGCGGCGCTCTCGCTAACGAGCTGCTTGCAGCTGAGATCGATTCGAGGGCGGATTCGGGCTGCAAGACATGACGCATCTTACAATTTACCCGCACGAAACAAGGGCGCGCTAACGCTGGAGATTGTGATGCGTGAATCGTGACATTGTCAACGATTCGGTCATTTAGCGAATTGCCGCTGCAACGATGCAAAGATTTAACGATGTAACGATTCGAAGATGTAACGTAAAATCCTGCGGTTTGACGATGTCTTCGCCATTTGCAACCAAACGGATGCTCGGCATCGATTTTTTTGTTGGCACTGCTGCCGAAGCCGTCGCTCACATCTCGAAAAATGGTGGGCTGGTGGTCGCTCCGGCCGCGCCTTCATTCATCGCGTTGCAGGATGACCCCAATTATGCTCGCGCCATTGCCGATGCCGATCTCGCCATTGCCGACAGCGGCTGGGCTGTCCTCTTTTGGAGATTGCTTCGGCACGAAAAACTTACTCGCGTATCTGGGCTCGCGCTTTTCAAAGCCCTGCTAGAAACTGCGGATGCGCAAACTCCAAGAAATCTCTTTTTCATTTTGCCAAGCGAAAAAGCAGAAACGAAAACACTCGAGTTCACACGCAATTCGGGCTATCCAATTTCGGCCGACGATTGTTATGTCGCTCCGACTTACAGCGAATGCGGGCAACCTTCCATCACCGGCGCAGGCGCGCCACGTCTCCCTGAGGGAGAGGGTAGGGTGAGGGTCGAGAAAACTCGCACGCCAAGGGCAGGCATCGAAGATCCAGATCTCGTTAGGATGATCGAACAACGTAAACCAAAGCATATCATCGTTGGCATTGGTGGCGGGATGCAGGATAAGCTTGGGAGTTACTTAAAACAGCAATTGAGTTATCGTGCGGGAATTTATTGCATCGGAGCCGCGCCCGGTTTTGTCACCGGCGACGAAATCGTCATCCCGATGTGGGCCGATCGATTTTTTGTCGGCTGGATCTTCCGCCTTTTTGCGCAACCGCGCACCTTACTGCCACGATTCTGGAGCGCACGCCGATTGCCAGGATTGATTTTGCGCTACGGGCGTGAGCGACCAACAACGCGAACATTTAAAACACTAAAAGGCTGAAACGTGAAGCGAGACCACGGAAATCCACTCCTGATAACAGACGACTGTTAATGGATAGTCAGCAACGAACATCCTCGGCCTTAACGCTTCCCATTGCGATTCTGCGGGGTGTCTGTTCGTCGATCGCAGATTGGTTGTCGCAGCGGAGGCAGAGCGATTCCGGCGAATCAAACGCTGGATGGGATTACCAACTCAGGCGATCGACTACTGTCTGCGCGAGGCGGGGCTAACGATAAATGAGCTCGATCATATCGCCGTCAATCGCAACTCATCGCTGGTAAATGCAACCCGGGCTATGAACACAAGCTCCAGACGGAGCCTGGTCGGCTTCGAATTGGTAGTGCCGTGCTACCGGCCTGGCTTCTTATCCGGAGTGGACAAAGCAGCTGCAACGACGGGAGCCCTATGGGGACGACATTCTTATATGGCAAGAGATGGGGCATCGCACCGGAGACAAAATCGCGGCGCGATGTTTTGCTCGATCTGCGTCAGCGAACCTGATTATGCTTACATCCTGCGGCGTTGCTGGTAGCACTGCTGTTTATGATTTCACTTACGGCACTGGTATTAACCTATAATGAGCAAGAGAACATTCGGCGCAATCTCGACGCGCTGCTTTGGGTGCCGAAGGTCATCGTCGTGGATAGCTTTAGTAACGATCGAACGCTCGAAATCGTCCGGTCGTTTCCGAATGTTCAAGTGGTTCAGCGCGTATTCGATTCGCATGCCAATCAATGGAATGCAGGTCTTGATCGGATCGATACGGAATGGGTATTGACGTTGGACGCAGATTATGTGCTGACGGCGGAGTTGCAGGAGGAGATCAAGAAATTGGAGCCGGCCTCCGATATTACGCTGTATTGGGGGGAGTTCGATTACTGCGTCTTCGGGCGGCCGCTGCGCGCGTCGATTTATCCGCCGCGGGTAGTTCTTTTCCGGGCGAAACGCGCGCGTTACGTGGATGAAGGATATATCCAACAACTGCGAGTGAAAGGTAAGCTGGCCAAGCTCAAGGGAAAGATCTGGCACGACGATCGCAAACCGTTGAGTCGCTGGTTTCAATCGCAGGTGCGTTATTCGGAGATTGAAGCGACGTATCTGCTCGGAGCAAAGAGCGAGGAGTTAAGCCGGCTCGATCGGTTACGCAAAAATTGGTTGATGGTCGCGCCGATGGCGATGCCAATCTATTTGTTGTTAGTGCACGGACTGATCTTTGATGGCTCGAATGGCTGGTACTATGCGTTCCAGCGGACAGTTGCGGAGATGATGCTTTCACTTCGCCTTTTGGAAACGAAGTTGCGAGGCTGAGATTTCGCAGAGGACTACAAGACAACGGGCGACAGGATCACGGGAATAACGGGATGGCAGGATAACGGGAGAACGAGAGAAATCGAGGCGACGAGCCACGGGACGACTAAACGCCGCGGTCGCAAGTGATTCGATGCTCCGCGCGCCCGGGGTAGCACACAATAGATCGAGGTTAGTACAGCGCGTACGGGAGTCGAACCCGTGCACCAGCCTTGAGAGGGCTGTGTCCTAACCACTAGACGAACGCGCCAATTCGGGAGCGTTAGAATAGCTGGGCGCGCACCGTCGGCAAGCGCCTCATTACTTTCGCCTTGGCGCTGCGTTCCGCTTCATCAGGGCTTGAAGGTAACGTTATTGCGGCAAAGGCGGTTCTGGTGGGTGCAGGCGCGGTTTGGGCTTCGGTGAAGCAGTGGCAGCGGGAGCAGGGGAGGGGCGGACGCGGTTTTGTGCCAGCAACGCCAAATGCTGCGTTTTGTGCGTGTCGATATAGCTCTTAAGTTCCTGGGAGCCTGCTTCGGAGCGCATCCGATCGTAAAACGTCGTATAATAGGCGCGCAGTCGTTGACGTTTTTCCAAGTCAGTCTTTGCCTTGCCCGCCCTGGCCCGCGCCTCGACCAAGTCACGATCATTAATAATGCGATTGGAAAGCTCCCGCCATTGTGCATGCAGGTGCGCTTCATCCACCGCTTTTCCAAGCGAAGTTTGCTTGAACGCTTGATCCAACTCTTCGATAGCAGGAATACGCGGTGCGGGTCCTTCGTTCTGCGGCGGTGCTGGTGAAATCTGCGGGGCGGGACTTTCTTGCGGATTGGTTGAACTAGAAACCGCCGCCTGCGCAAATAGAGACGTGGTTGCAATTCGCATTGCAACGGCGATTAGAAAAAATCTCACCATCGTTTCACTAACTGTTGCGCTAACTGCGACTCGTCGTCGCAGCGACCGCTCCATCAACTTAATCGGGGTGACAGGATTTGAACCTGCGACCTGTCGCCGCGGCGACCGCTCCAGCTCAAGGCGATCGAGATCGTCACGCCCACGTCCAGTCTTGTAATAGAGTTCTCTTTGCACCGCTTCACGGCGGGTTGCGAAGCTTTCGCCGTGAAGCAGGCTCCAGAGAGCTCCGTGCTTGGTCGCTTTCATTTGACCGGCATTGTGGCGATAGAAACGGTGAAGGAGATTTTCGCACGAGCCAACATAGCGGCGACCGGTTTTTTGACTCCGCAGAACGTAACAGTAAAACACAGCGATAGAAATACACTCGGGGCGACAGGATTTGAACCTGCGACCTCGTGGTCCCAAACCACGCGCTCTACCAAGCTAAGCTACGCCCCGTTTTGTGAAACGATGCTTACCATTACGAACCCAACCTCGCATCCGGAAAATTCTCGTTCGCAAAGACGAGAAATGACAAAGCACGAACGACGAATGACGAAGCACGAAAATAGTATCAGCGTTCTGATGCAGTTTTTTGTCATCCGTCACTGGTCCTTCCGAGGATGGTGTTGCTGTAAGGGGAGCTTTTTCAGGCGCTGTCATCCCGAGTCGCGCAGACGGCGAGGAATCCCACGTCAACTCAGGCGATCATCAAACCCTGGCTCGCGTAAGGCTAAAAGCTTGGGTGAGATCCCTCGCTTAGGCTCGGGATGACGACCGGGTGGCATTGGCAGTCGCAAATTTCTCAGCCGCAAGATGCGATCGTGACGAAATCCGAATTGCGAATGCCAAAACCAGTCCGAAGCATCAAATGACGAATAATCGATGATGCGAATCAGACTTTAGTCGTTCCTTCGTCATTTCAACGCCAGTCCGGCTCGGATCATTCGTGCTTCGTCATTACCCCGGCTCATAGCCAAGATTTGGGGCCAGGCGTTTTTCGATCTCGGTAACCGACGAGCGTGTGCGCGCGGCATAGTCTTCTACCTGGTCGCGCGCGATTTTACCGACCCCGAAATATTTCGCTTCCGGATGCGAAAAATAAAGTCCGCTCACACTCGCACCTGGATGCATCGCGAACGATTCCGTGAGCTTGATGCCGCAGTTTTTCTCCGCCTCGAGCAAACTGAACAGCGTACGTTTCTCCGTATGATCGGGACACGCCGGATAACCGGCGGCGGGTCGAATTCCGCGATATCTTTCGCGAAGCAAATCCTCCAGCACCAGGTTTTCGCTCCGCCCAAATCCCCACGCCTCGCGCGCAAGTTGGTGGGCATATTCGGCGAACGCTTCCGCTAATCGATCCGCCAGCGCTTTCAACATGATCGCGCTGTAATCATCGTGGGCGGCCTTAAATTCTGCCGCGACTTCATCCGCGCCGATGCCCCCGGTTACAGCAAAGCCTCCGATATAATCCTGTAGCGGCGGTCTATGACCGGCTTCCAGTTGGGTTTTGGGCGCAATGTAATCGGCCAGGCAAAGATTGAATTGTCCGCTTGGTTTCCGCATTTGCTGTCGCAAGAAATGCAAAGTCGTGAGCCGGGTTGATCGTGAATCGTCGGTAAAAAGCTCAACGTCATCGCCGACCGCGTTTGCCGGCCAAAACCCAATGACACCGCGCGCCTGGAGGAGTCTCTCCTCTACAATTTTTGTGAGCAATCTTTGCGCATCATCAAAAAGTTCGCGCGCCTGTTTACCGAAGGTCGCGTCATCCAAAATGGCGGGGTAACGGCCGCGCAACTCCCAGGTGTGAAAAAATGGCGACCAATCGATGAATGGAATAAGCGTTTTCAGCGAGATCTGCTGAGGAGCACGGGCTGCTAGCCTGTCCGTCTCGGCAACTTGCCGGGGCGTTGATGTTGCCGGCAAGCTGCCGGCAACTGCAGGCTGGCAGCCTGCGCTCCCCGGATCACTGCAAAACACCCGCATTCCCAAAAACTCTGGTGTCGGCGGAGCGTAATTTTCCCAATCAATCTTCGGTGCATTCGCACGCGCGTCCGCGATCGTGAGGAAGTCGCGCCGGCCGACCTTTTCCGAATGTTCCACCCGTAATCGCTCGTATTCGGCCCGGGTTTCTTGATCAAAAGATTTCGCCGAGTCCGGATTGATCAGCTTATTGACTACGCCGACCGCGCGCGAAGCATCGAGCACATGCACGGTGCTCGATTGATAATGCGGTGCGATTTTTACCGCGGTATGCGCGCGACTGGTGGTTGCTCCACCAATCAAGAGTGGGACGCGAAATTTTTCCCGTTCCATTTCCTGCGCGACATGCACCATTTCATCAAGCGAAGGGGTAATGAGGCCGCTCAGGCCAATCGCGTCTGCACTTATCGCGCGCGCGGTTTCCAAAATTTTAGCCGCCGGCACCATCACCCCGAGGTCGATCACTTCGTAGTTGTTACATTGCAGCACGACGCCGACGATATTTTTGCCGATGTCGTGGACGTCGCCTTTGACCGTGGCCATGACGATGCGCGCCTGAGGTTTCGCGCCCGCCGTTTTTTCCGCTTCCATGAACGGCATCAAATACGCCACCGCTTTTTTCATCACCCGCGCTGACTTCACCACCTGCGGCAAGAACATTTTGCCGGCGCCAAACAAATCGCCCACCACGCTCATTCCAGCCATGAGCGGCCCTTCGATTACTTGGAGCGGTTTGGAAAATTTACGACGCGCTTCTTCGGTATCGCTTTCGATGAAATCGACCACCCCCTGCACCAGCGCGTGTTTGAGCCGCTCCTCCACCGGAGCAGAGCGCCAGGCTTTTTCCTGCACTGGCTCTTTCACTTTCGCTTGCACGCGCTCGGCAAAATCAACCAGCCGCTCCGTCGCATCGGCGCGTCGGTTCAGGAGCACGTCCTCCACTCGTTCGCGCAGCTCCGGTTCGATCTCTTCGTAAACCGCAAGCTGACCTGCATTCACAATTCCCATGTCCAAGCCAGCGCGAATCGCATGATATAAAAACGCCGCGTGCATCGCTTCGCGGACGGCGTTGTTGCCGCGAAAGGAGAACGAAATGTTACTGATGCCGCCACTCACTCTTGCGCCGGGCAAATTCTCTTTGATCCAGCGCGTTGCTGCGATGAAATCGACGGCGTAATTGCGGTGCTCCTCCAGTCCGGTGGCAACGGTAAGGACGTTAGGATCGAAAATGATGTCGCTGGCGGAGAAATCGAGGCGCTGCCTCAGTAAATCGTAAGCGCGCCGGCAGATTTCGATTCTGCGCTCAAGATTATCGGCCTGCCCGCGCTCATCGAAAGCCATCACGATTACCGCAGCGCCATACCGGCGGACCAATTGGGCCTGCCGCAGGAATTCTTCCTCGCCGTTCTTGAGCGAGATCGAATTGACCACGCTTTTCCCCTGAGCGCATTTCAATCCAGCTTCGATGACGCTCCATTTCGAGCTATCGATCATAACCGGGACACGCGCGATTTCCGGTTCGCTGCCAATGAGATTTAGGAAACGCGTCATCGTCTCCTCCGAATCCAGCATTCCTTCGTCGACATTAACGTCGATAATATTTGCTCCATTCGCGACCTGCTGGCGCGCAATTGTGACTGCGCCCTCGAAATCGCCGCCTAGAATCAGTTTCGAAAACTTTGGCGAACCGGTGATATTCGTGCGCTCACCGATGACGGCGAATCCAAAGTCGCGCGTGATGTTTAGTGGCTCGAGCCCGGAGAGCTGAAGCGAAATTGCGGATTGCGGATCGCGGATTTCAGATTGATCCAGGGCTCGATCGCCGTCTCCCGGGCGCGCACGCGCATTCGGTGTCAATACTCGCGGCGGCAGCTCGCGCGCCTGTTTCGCGAACGCTGCGATGTGTGCCGGGGTTGTTCCGCAACAGCCGCCGACCATGTTTAACCAGCCGTTGCGAGCCCATTGCAAAACTTTCGGGGCGAAGGTTTCCGGTGTTTCCGGAAACCCGGTTTCGGAAAGCGGATCGGGAAGTCCGGCATTCGGATAAGCGCTAACGAATGTTGGTGCGACCCGTGCCAGCTCTTCGATGAAGGAATTCATTTCATCAGGGCCGAGCGCGCAATTCAATCCCACCATCAGCGGATCGGCATGCGCGATGGAAGTGAGAAATGCTTCGAGCGTTTGTCCACTGAGAGTGCGGCCGGAACGGTCCGTTATCGTTCCAGAAACGATCAGCGGAATGGGGTTTTTCTCGGATGCTTCTAAAATCGCGAACAACGCTGCCTTGGCATTGAGCGTGTCGAAGATCGTTTCAACCATTAACAAGTCCACGCCACCTGCAAGCAAGGCATCGATTTGATCGCGATAACTCTGCTTAATTTGATCGAAAGTAACGGCGCGAAATCCGGGATCGTTAACATCGGAAGAAAGTGATGCGGTAACGGGGAGGGGACCAAGCGCACCGGCGACAAAACGTTGTTCACCGGTTTCGTTGCCGACGCGATCGGCCGCTTCTCGGGCCATGCCAGCGGCAACGCTATTTATCTCGCGGATCGTATCGCGCAGGCCGACGTCATAAACGACTTGCTCGAAAAAATCCGGATCTTTGCGGCCATTGTTTGGTTTGCCGGCAAAAAGAAATTCGTGCAGACCGATCGTGGTCGCACTGAAAGTATTGGTTTCAATCACGTCGGCGCCGGTGCGGAGATATTCTTCGTGGACGCGCTCGACCGCCGCCGGTTTCGTTAGCAGCAAAAGTTCGATTGCACCTTTGAGGTCCTTGCCTTTCCAATCGCGAAAACGTTCGCCGCGATAGTCCGCTTCGGTCAGGCCGAGGCGCTGCAAAGTTGTGCCCATGGCACCGTCGAGGACGACGATGCGTTTCTGCAAAAGCGCGGCAAAAGGATGGGAGGCATTCGGCACAGGAAGAAAGAAACCAGCTTTCGTGGCCGCTTCAAGGAACAAATTGACGCATCATGATATGTAGATGCGTTGTTACTCATACTCCTGCGCGTAATCGTACTCGAATTTGAACTTCACGGGCGCCGCGGGCTCCCTCAGTCCGAGCCGGACTGGCGTTTCGCTCGGGATGACCGGTTTGGCGGGCGACTACAACGTTCTCGTCCTCAGTTTTTGCAAAAACGATTCGCCACTCGACGCCAGTCTCTCTTCCAGGCGTTTCGTGCAATCGCAATCGCAGCACGCCCAAGGCTCGGTCCCATTTTCGTGACGACAATTACGGCGCGAATGCGCGTCTTTCACCGACAAGAGATCAAAATATTTCTCCCAATAGGGGCGCTCTTCTTCCAGTGGCGGGTCACAAAAACAAGTCTCCACCCAATGCGCCTCACCCTTGGCATTCACGCGCGCCATCTGCATGTCGTACAAGTACTCGTCGCCCGCGATTGAACCGCGACCAAGAGTGCAATCTGCGATCGCCTTAGCCAACGCGCCTGCGCGTCCTGATTTCACTCGGCCCTTCACCAGATAACGCATTCCAGAATTTACCCGCCACACTCGTGCTTTCCACCTCGGCGTGATTTCACGTCGTATTTTGCCTACAGCGGCTTGATGAAATGGCCATGATAAACGTCGTCTCGTTTGCCGACCCCAGCTGTCGCGGAACTCGTTGAACCGCAGAGGGATTTGATGTGACCTGAGAACGAATCACTTTTTCATTTACAATACGGGGAAGATTTACCATAATCACCAGCGCTCGTAATAATGTCCCCAGTTTTGAGCACAGGTACAAAAACTGCACAGCGAATCGATTCCAATCCCTCGTAGCGGCAGTCGTCGCCGCTAGGACAGCGCAATCCCGGGGAGCTTATGGAGTTAACGATAATTAAATGAGAATAACGCTAATTGGGTGGCTGGAAAAGAATAACAAAGCTTTCGTCGCGCTTCTCGCCGCTGGCGCCACGCTGGCGATGGTAACGCTGATCGATGCTTCAAGTTCTAGCCAGGTCGAACAACTTGGTCCACTTGCCGTTCCGCGTACGGGACACGCTGCAACTGGGCTGGCCGATGGCCGCGTCCTCATCACCGGTGGGCGCGACAGCGTCGGGACTATTGTGGCCACCGCAGAAGTCGTTGATCCCGCGAACCAAACGTCGACCGCCATCGGCATGCTCAACACCGCCCGCATCGATCACACGGCCACGCTCCTGGCTGATGGCCGAGTTCTTATTGCTGGCGGCACCGGTGCGAGCGGGGCGCTAGCGTCCGCCGAGATCTTTGACCCGGCAAACCTTGGCGCGGGTTTTCGAATGCTCTCTGCCACGATGGGCGCCGCGCGCGCGCGACACACCGCTACCCGGCTCCATGATGGCAGAGTAATCATTGCCGGCGGCGACGTTGATGGCACCGCGGAGATATTTGAGCCGACGGCAGAATCATTTTCTTCGACGCTGTTGGCCATGGCCGCGCCGCGAATTGGCCATACCGCTACTTTATTTTCCGACGACAGCGTTTTGCTCGCCGGCGGTAACACCGACTCGATGGAGTATTTCAGCGCTACGGATCAAAAGTTTACGCTCGATCTCCAAAAGATGACGGCGGTTCGCACCGGGCAGGAGGCGATCGCGCTTGACGATACCCACCTGCTTTTCTTCGGCGGCGATTCCGGCAACACCATCGACGAGTTCAATTCTTCATCGGACACGATCACGCTCAAGGGAACGATGGACGCGCCCGCATCCAGCGCCACGCTTTTGGCCAACGGCAAAATTCTGGTGCTGCGCTCGGATGTAGCCGGCCTCTATGCGCCGGACGCGGTCGATCAGAGCTCAGCCTTCATTCCGTTTGATGAGACATCGGTTCCCGGCAGCACGACGTTGCGGCGCAAAGGGCAAACCGCGACAGAACTTTCCGGGGACAAAAAGATCATAATCGCTGGCGGCGAGAACGCACAGAACCAGCCGATGTTGCAAATTGCCGCTTTCAATCCGGCGCGTATCTGGACTGATAAAGACGATTATCAGCCCACTGACCCGGTTATCCTGAGCGGATCCGGTTGGAAAGCGAACGAAAACATTTATCTCTTCGCCGTCGATTCCGAGACGAACCAGTGGACTTACGAAAGCACGATTACCGCGGACGGGAACGGGGAATTCTCTGTCGATCCCTACTTCATAGTTCAACTACGGCAACTAGGCACCCTGTTTCACGTCACTGCGATGGGTGCTCAGTCGAGCATGCAGGCAGAAGTAGAGTTCACGGATGCCGTAAACCTTAACTCTATCACTGTGGGAGCACAGACCGGGACGGCCGTTGCCGCCGTTGCTAGCTCAGTCACCTATCAAATTACCGCTAGTTACAGCGGAAGTGGCACCAATAACGACGATCCAGTAACCTTGAGTTTTCTTGGATGGACCGGCGCTACCCCAGCTGGTGTCACCGCGTCCTTTTCCCCCACCACTGTTGCTCAGGGGTCCCCAAATTCGACACTGACTCTGCAGACATCCTCCTCGACGATAGTGGCCGGTACCTACACATTTACTGTTCGAGGCACAACGGCAGGCGGGCAGCGTAAAGACGGTACGGGAACCCTTACTATTGCAGCGGGAACGGCGACGAAGCTGGCGTTAAGCGGTTCTACTAGCAGCTTAGCATCGGGCAGCACCCGCGTTTTGACGGCAACCATCCAAGACGCAAACGGAAACACTGTCACTTCGGGTCCGAACAGCACGCTCAGCGTGATGTTCGCCAAGACTGCTGGCGTGGGGACCGTGACCGGCCTCGGCTCGACGAACGCTGTGGCTGGCGTTGCAGCGTTGACCGTGACCGGAAATCAGCTGGGCGCGGTTACGATCAGTGCTTCAGGAAGCGCGTTGTCAGCCGGAGCTGGGAATCCGATTACGTTTAACGTAGTGGCGGGTGCTGCCAACAAGCTGCTGTTGAGCGGTTCTACCGCCGACCTGGCGGCAGGCGCCACGCGACAACTCACCGCAACGATCCAAGACGTCAACGGCAACACGATTACCACAGGGGCGGACAGTACACTGAGTGTGACCTTTGCCAAGACCGCGGGTACCGGGACGGTAACAGGTCTTGGATCAGCTACTGCGTCAGGGGGTGCAGCGACGTTAACGGTAACTGGAAATCAGCCTGGTGCCATAACGATCACTGCTTCGGCTACCGGATCAGCTGGTGCGTTGACTCCTGGGACCGGTAATCCAATCACGTTCAACGTTGTTACTGGCACTGCTAGCAAGATCGCGCTCAGCGGTTCCACAGCCAACCTGACAGCAGGCACTACGCGGACACTGACTGCAACGATTCAAGACAGCGCCGGCAATACGATTACCACCGGTGCTGACAGTACATTAAGTGTGACGTTCGCAAAGACGACAGGCACTGGCAGCGTGACGGGCGTCGGCTCGGTCAATGCCGTAGCGGGCGTAGCAAACATAACAATTACTGGCGCCACCGCCGGTTCCGTGACGATCGGGGCGTCAGGCGGTTCATTAGCAGCAGGAACAGGAAACCCGATCACATTTACTGTCGTTGCCAACACAACGGTCGACCACTTTGCATTCGCTACAATCAGCAGTCCGCAGACGGCCGGAACCGCATTCAATATCACTATCACGGCTCAGGACGTGGGTAACAACACGGTCACCGGTTACAGCGGCAACGGCTTCAAGGTAAAGCTTACCTCTACTGGAGCTCTTTTCGGCGCGCCAGTCACGACTCCGGCGTTTACCAACGGTGTCCTTACTAACCAAAGCGTCACCATCACCAATACCGGGAACTTCACCATCACCGCAACTGACAACGGCGGCGGCACCGCAACCGGGACGAGCAACTCGTTCCAGGTAAACGCAGGCGCAGCCAGCAAACTGGCGTTTATTCAGCAACCGACCACCACGACCGCGGGCCAGACCATCACACCGGCCGTCGCAGTTCAGATTCAGGACGCCAATGGTAACCTAACCAACAGCACGGCCTCGGTGGCGCTCGCGATCGCTAACAATCCAAGCAGCGGAACATTGAGCGGCACAACATCAGTAGCGGCAGTAAGCGGCGTTGCCACGTTCGGCGATCTTTCAATCAACAAAGCCGGGGCGGGTTAT
>Ga0209473_1001244_pt1 | contig 14310 bp, 14 predicted proteins | sample GraSoiAngelo_133_FD_185890 | JGI IMG/M metagenome (GOLD analysis project Ga0209473, IMG submission 185890) | Grasslands soil microbial communities from the Angelo Coastal Reserve, California, USA - 14_0929_05_20cm (SPAdes) (version 2) | ecosystem: Environmental > Terrestrial > Soil > Grasslands ...
TCCTCGGAAACCTCGTGCCGCGCGGCGAAATAATCCCCCAAAATGGGCAGCGCCAGCAGAGCGAAACCCACAAAAACTGTGGTCGTTAACCATGTCGTGGTCGCATTTGCGAACACATTGGAGATCACCGCGATGGCGGCGAAGAATAAAAAGCAAACGAGCCCGATGATGAGCGTACTCGGCGGATGTTGCAATCGCCGGGTATAACCGGCAGCTCTGAGGTGTCGACGGCTCCGCGCCACCCAGCCCATAATAAGACTCATGATTATTGCCCAAAGCGTCCATTGCAGCCAGGAATCGCTCCGGGACGCCAAGGTTGTCAGCAGAGGAACATGCATCCAGTCAAACGTAGCAGTTTCTCGACCACTGGTTTCTGTTCTCTGTTCTCTGACTTCTTTGACTTCCGATACCTGAATCTGCAAGTTGAGGGCCGATTCTGTTTATGAATCTATGAACGAGGAAGAGGAAGAGGATCAGGGAAGCTCTGCATTGGATGAAGTAATGGTCGCTCGGATTGAAATCGATGGAATCGGTGTCGCCGCCAATGAAAAGGAAATGACCGACTCCGTGGCAGCTTTGCCCGGAGTTCGCGAGGTCAAGATCGAGAACGGGGCGATGTATGTGACTTACGATCCGCTGGACACGACTGAAAAGAAGATCGAGAAAGCGGTGCGGGCGAGCGGAAATACGGTGAAAGCTGCAACCACAGACACCGAAACTCCGCATCCCTGAAGCGAACTGGACAGGACAACGTTCGCACAAGTGCCTTGACCTCTGACCTCTGACTTCTGATCTCTGATCTTCACCGAGCTACTGCTGGAAACTAGTTGCTGAAGGACTCGGGCAACGACGGGTCTCGGTGGTAGTGCTGGGCGCCAACCCGCTAGCGCGCAAGGTCCAACATTCGCCGAGCGTCGAGCAGTAGCAGATTTCGACCGACACGCGTAAACGCTCCTTATTCAGTTTCACCCAGAGCGGGTTCGATTTGTCAAAATTAAGCGGATTGTTTTCGGGATCCCGCGGAGTGAAGACGGTTCTCGATTCGCCTGCGGCAAACACATGAAAACTCATGTCGCTCTCCGAAGCCAAATACCCAGGTCCCAGTATTCTCTCGACTGCTTCCCTCCAATTCCTTACCGGCTGGCCATCTACCATTACAATGACATGCCGGATAATCGCAGGACCGACTCCTTTGTTGGCGAGGGTAAAGTGAATGTCGGGCGTATTGCTGCTGTCGAATTCGAGAATGGGCCAGACCGCGGCACGCACTTGCTGGCGCTGCACGTAAGCGGTGTAACCGGACACACACAGAGCGCAAAGTCCGACCAGGGTCGCTATGATTGCGTCATATCGGCTGGCTCGACGCGTTTCCTGGTTGTTCGCCACGAGCCGACGCTAGTTCTTTTGAGATAATTGCCAAGCCGTTGTCATTTCGGTAACGATAGATTTTCAGCATTTGAAACTCATCGATTCGTTTTCCTCGCCTCGCTCACTGCCTGCCTTGCTTGTTACTTCTTAATTCTTAATTCCTACTTAGTTTCCATGTTTGTTGGACATTATAGTGTCGCTTTCGCGGTCAGGACGGAGCAGAACAAAATTCCGCTGTGGGTTTTGTTCGTTGCCGTTCAGTTTCTCGATTATATCTGGGCAACGCTCGTCCTGCTCGGCATTGAGAAACTGCGCGTCATTAAAGGCTTCACCGCTGGCAGCATGCTCGACTCCTATTTTCACCCATATTCACATAGCCTCATCGCAGCGGTTCTTTGGAGCGGCGTGGCCGGCCTCTGTCACAAGCCATTTTGCCGTTGGCTTGGCTGTGGCTACACAAAATCAGCTGCGCTGGTCGTCGGCGCCACAGTCTTCTCGCACTGGATTCTCGATCTCATCGCGCATCCGCACGATCTCCCGGTTTACGATAACACTGCCAAAGTTGGTTTTGGTTTGTGGAACTATCGCGACCCGGAGTTTGCCTTGGAGATCGCGTTGCTTGCGCTGGGCATCGCGCTCTATCTGGCACGCAATGTAATGCCGGCAATCCGCAAGGGGGCGGTGATCGCTTTCGGAATCGCTCTCGTAGTTATTCAGATAGGCGACACTTACGTGCCTCGCACGCCTCTGAGCGATAAGGCAACCGCGCTGGGAGTTTGGATCTTCTACACCCTTTTCGTCCTTATCGCATTGGCGGTGGAAAAGGTCGGTCGTCGGCTAGAAACTAACGCGCCGCCACGCTCGTAATACTCCAACATTGAAAAGATCAAGGTCCTCGCGATCGCTGATTGTGATTGACCTTGCTCCTGAATTTGTCCCCGTACCTAATCAATTCATTCCACCGCGATTGTGTCACCGCTCTTCCCGAGTTAGTCACGCCTTGGAATCCCATCGTCGCCAAAGGAGAAGGAAAGTGACGTAGTGCGTCACAAGCAACAGCGGCACCCAGAACGCCGGGATCCAGTAAGCCGGTCCCATCGCGATCGGCGCGTTGTGGATGGTAGCGAGCGTAATCGCAGTGAGCAGATCGAGCGTTCCGAAAATATTAAAGGACCAGACTAACGGCTTGGCCAGAACCGATCCGCGCAACACCAGCGGAATCGCTACAAGAGCGAGCGCCGCCGTTAATAGGTCGCCGAACGCTGCAGGATATGCGAACTGCGGCGGCAAGCCTGGGAAAGTCGCGCCCCGAGTCAGGAACATCATTCCAAGGTGTCGGGTGGAATGCAAAAGCAGTATCGGAACAAGAATCTGTTGGGGCCGAACGCGCGTAAGCAAAGGCAGCAAATACAGCCGCACCGCGACATAGAAAATCGCAGTGTTCGCGATAAGATTCAGCGGCAAAATACGATCGAAGATCACGTTAGCTCTCATTACGCTGCCGAATAATGAGCTCGTCAATTTCCAGGCGGCCGATTCTGGCGCGACCAATCGCCAATCGACCAATCGCCAACGCACCAAGTGCCAGTGCGCCGATCGCGAACGCGCCCATCGCAAGCGCGCCCAGTGAAAGCGCGCCAATCGCTTGTGCCCGCGATATTCTGCTCATGTGTCGAGTAGCACGCGCTCGCAATATTTTCATAATGTTATTTCGCGCCAGAACTGCTCAGGCAAGTTAAAATTATGTGATTCTATCGAACGTCGATTAAGCCGCCTCAACCGCTGCGTCAGAGTTTCAGCTTTGCGCTTTTCAGCATTTCCGTTAGACCTGCCCCTCTATGAACTACGTCTTCGCATTTGCTCTCGGCATCGGGTTCGCGGCGGGTTTGCGCGCACTAACTCCGCCGGCGGTGGTCGCGTGGGCTGCTCACCTGGGCTGGTTGAATCTCACCAATTCCCCACTTGCCTTCATGGCATCGACAATCGCCGTTGTGATCTTTTCGCTCCTGGCCATTTTCGAACTCGTCAACGATCCGCTGCCTCGGACGCCGAAACGAACAGCACCTTTCCCGCTCGCGGCCCGCATTCTCATGGGCGCCCTTTGCGGCGCATGCCTGTATTGGGTGGTCAATAATCAGGGTTTGGGACTCGGCGCGATTCTCGGTGCGATCGGCGGAGTGATCGGAGCGTTTGCCGGTTACGAAATCCGAAGAAAACTGGTCGCGGCGTTGAACATCAAAGATATTTTCATCGCCCTACTGGAAGACTTAGTTGCGATCGGACTCGCCTCTTTCTTTGTCACACGCTGACGCGACTTGGATTCTAATTAAGCGCGGAATAGCTCGTTGGATTCATAAAGTAATTGTCGATCTCGTCCACCAACGGCCCGTTCTTCTCAGACTCGGCCTTCACTTTCTGCCATTCCGGATCGTCATGGAACGCGTCCCAATTCTTCTTCGCTTCCTCGCGGCCCGGATGCTCCAAAACGTAGACGAACAAGTTTTGCCCGGCATCTTCCGGCACCCAATAGCCGATGCTCTTCATGTTGTGCCGCCTGAAGATCGCGTCGGTGTGATTACCAAAGCGAGCTTTAAGAGCATCCATTTTGCCCTCATTGACGTGATACATGCGCAGTTCGTACACGTGGTATGGCGATTCCGCATTGGCTCCGCGGAGCGTATTCAAGCCGAGCGTTACCGCCGCGCCACAAAGAAAAGATACAATATAGGACGCTTTCATTCCGCCCAAGATATACAGCAATTTCATCGGCGTCGAAGGCAGGCCCTCTGCCAGCGTGAGTTGCGATTTCTGATCTCTGAACTTCGTTCCGTCCCTTGTCACCGCCCCGAGGCCGCGTAGCGCAGCTTTACGCGGTTGACAAAATCTTCGCTCTCACCTGAGCTTTTGTTTTCTCTCGCCGAGACATGGAAACGCCGCTGACGCCACTCGAATTCGCTCGCCGCGCGCGAAAACTTTATCCGGAACAGATCGCCGTGATCGATGGCGAGTCGCGCTGGAGCTACGCCCAGTTCCTCGATCGGTGCGATCGCTGGTCGGCGGTTTTGCAGAGGCTCGGCGTTGGCGCCGGCGATCGTGTGGCCTATCTCGCGCCCAATACTCATGCGCAGTTGGAGTCGTTCTACTCCGTACCACAACTAGGCGCTGTCCTGGTGCCATTGAACTTTCGCCTGACCGCAGACGACTTTCTTTACCTGATCAATCACAGCGGCGCCCGTATGATCTGCGCACATCGCGATTACCTCGAGCCAATCAATAACATTCGCTCCGGCCTTCCCTGCGTTGAACACTTCGTCGCTTTAACGGGAGAAGCTAACGACTGGCTAAACTATGAAGCACTTCTTCAGGCGAGCTCAGCTGAATTTGTTCGCCCGAAGATTCATGAAACCGATCTACTGACGATTAATTATACCAGCGGCACCACCTCGCGTCCGAAGGGGGTGATGATTACGCATCGCAACGCCTGGATGAATTCCATCGGCACGCTGGTTCACCAGCCCATGACCTGCGCCGATCGCTATCTCTGGACGTTGCCGATGTTTCACGCGAACGGCTGGACCTTCGTCTGGACGGTTACCGCCGTCGGCGCGACCCATGTTTGTCTGCCTAAAATCGAACCGCGCGCGATCTTCGAATTGATGGCGAGAGAGGAGATAACCATGCTCTGCGCCGCGCCGACGGTCTTAATCTCGTTAGCCAATGCGCCGGAGGACGTTCGTCACCTTGCGCCGAAGGGCATTCGAGTTGTCACCGCCGGGGCGCCGCCCGCCGCTTCCACCATTCAAAGACTGGAAGAAGAGTTCGGCTGGATAATTACACACGTTTACGGCCTGACCGAGACAACCCCGTTTATTACCGTCTGCGAGCATCGGCCGGAGCACGAACGGCTTTCAGTCCGCGAACGAGCGGCGATCAAAGCTCGTCAGGGCGTCGAGCTGATTACGTCTGGAGAACTCTGTGTGATTGGCGCCGACGGCAGCGAGGTGGCACGCGATGGAATCACCCAGGGCGAAATCGTCGCGCGCGGCAACGTGGTCATGGCCGGATACTATAACGACAAAATAGCGACCGAGCGTGCACTGCACGGCGGTTGGTTTCACACCGGCGACGCTGCGGTCGTGCACCCGGATGGCTACATCGAAATCCGCGACCGCTTGAAAGATGTGATAATCAGCGGCGGCGAAAACATTTCTTCGATCGAGGTCGAAGGCGTTCTCTTGCGGCACCCGGCCGTGCAGGAAGTGGCGATTGTTGGTTTGCCGCACGAACGCTGGGGCGAAGCGCCGCACGCCTTTATCGTTCTAAGACAGGGCGCGCAGACCGACGAGGTTGAGCTGCGCGAATTTGCGCGGGCCAACCTCGCTCACTTCAAAGCGCCGCATAGCGTAACTTTCGTGAAAGAACTACCCAAGACTGCGACCGGAAAAATCCAGAAATACATTTTGAGAGGTCGATCGACTGCTATCGCTCCGCAGTGAGGTGAAAGCGTTTAAGTAGCTCGTAACGGCTAATAGGAACCCTGAATATTGTAGACGACAGTAACCCGAGCGGAGGTATGCCGATGGCGACTAAATATGATGCGATCATTATTGGCACTGGCCAGGCAGGACCGTCTCTTGCGGTTCGACTAGCAGGCACAGGAATGAAGGTGGCGATTATCGAGCGCAAGCGGTTCGGCGGCACCTGTGTCAACAACGGCTGCATCCCAACGAAGACGCTAGTGGCAAGCGCACGCGCAGCTCATGTCGCGCGCCGGGCCGGCGATTATGGCGTAGCGATCGGCAGCGCGATCGCCGTTGACATGAAAAAGGTCAAAACGCGTAAAGACGCCGTGGTCCGTAAGAGTAGCGAGGGCCTGGAGAAGTGGCTAAAGAACACTCAGAACCTGACTGTTTATGAAGGGCACGCGCGCTTTGCCGATGCGCATCGGGTTCGTGTCAGCGACGAACTTCTCGAGGCAGACAAATTCTTTATCAACGTTGGTGGACGTGCGTCTATTCCTCCGCTCCGTGGCATCGATCAGGTGAGCTATTTGGACAATTCAACGATGATGGAGGTGGACTTCCTACCCGAGCACCTGATCGTCATTGGCGGCAGCTATCTAGGGTTAGAGTTTGCTCAGATGTATCGCCGCTTCGGCAGTGAGGTGACCGTTGTGGAGAGGGGGCCTCGACTGATCCACCCTGAAGACGAAGACATTTCCGAAAACATCAAAACGATTCTCGAAGGCGAAGGTATCAAGATCCGTCTGGACGCTGAATGCATCGGCTTTGAAAAACGCGGCGACAAAGTGGCTGTGCAGGTTGATTGCAGCGGCGGCGATAAGACGGTCATTGGCTCGCATACGCTTCTCGCAGTCGGTCGTGTGCCGAATACCAGCGACCTCGGTGTGGAAAACGCCGGGATTAAATTTGATGAGCGCGGTTACATCCGGGTTGATGATCAACTTCGCAGCAATGTGCCCGGCATTTATGCGCTGGGCGATTGCAACGGACGCGGAGCCTTCACTCATACCGCATACAACGATTATGAAATTGTCGCCGCTAATCTTTTAGACGGCGACCAGCGCCGCGTGAGCGACCGGATCACGGCTTACGCCCTTTATATTGATCCGCCATTGGGCAGAGCAGGAATGACTGAGGCGGAAGTACGAAAGTCCGGACGGAAAGCTTTGATTGGAAAGCGTCCGATGACGCAAGTCGGCCGCGCGCGGGAGAAAGGCGAGACGGACGGTTTCATGAAAATTTTGGTGGATGCCGAAACGAAAAAGATCCTTGGAGCGTCGCTCCTTGGAATCGAGTGCGACGAGGTAATTCACTCGATCCTCGACGTGATGTACGCCAACGCTCCATACACGGTGATTCAGCGCGCCATGCACATTCATCCGACTGTCACAGAATTGATCCCGACCATGCTCGGTGAGTTGAAGCCGTTGGAGTGAACGAGCTCTAAAAACTCGCGCGTTTGCGCGGGCGAAGCTCGCGCACTTCAAGGCGCCGCACAGCGTGACCTTCGTCAACGAGCTACCCAAAACTGCGACCGGCAAGATTCAGAAATATATTTTGAGAGGTCGAGCAAGCGCTATCGCTCCGCAGTAAGGGTATGGCAGGCAACAGGGGCTAGTCTTCACTTTTGCGCCTCGTACGAAAGGGGAGCAAGGCTCAACTCCTCCAGCGCTCATCGATGCGCCCAACTACGGAGCCAGTAGTTTCTTAAGCTGCTGCACTGCGGGCGCGATCTGCGATAGGTTGGTATTTCCAAAGCCGAGGATAAACCCCTGTTGTCGCACCCCTCCCAAATACAATCCCGATAACGCAGATACCCATAGCGATTCTTTCGCAGCCTTTGACGCGATCTTCGCGTCATTTTGCAAGCGCCGAACCAGGATCGCGAGATGCATTCCTGCTTCATCTCCGAGTACGGTCGCACCCAGAACACGCCGGCGTTCCGCATAGATCGGGCGCATACGTCGAATGTGGCGCGCGAAATGACCTTCGCGGATGAATTCAGCCGTTACTGCCTGAGCAATATCAGCCGGACAGATATCCATCGTCTCGCGCATTGCGGCGAAGCGCTCGACCAGATCTGGAGGAATGACAAGATATCCTAGTCGCAAAGATGGAAACATCACCTTGCTGAAGCTGCCGATGTAGATCACACGACCATTTGTATCCAAGCCCTGCAAGGAAGCGATTGGCATGGTGTCGTAGCGATATTCGCTGTCATAATCGTCTTCGATAATCCACGCGCCGGCGCTTCGGGTCCACTCGAGTAACTGCAGCCGGCGCGAGGCACTCATCGTTACTCCCAGCGGATACTGATGCGACGGTGCAACAAACACGCCGCGCGCTTTGCGAGCCAGCTTAACTCCGGCGCTGACGTCCAGGCCTTCGTCGTCCACCGGAACCGGCATTGCGCGACATCCTCTGGCTTGTAGAACTCGATGCACCAGCCAGTAACCCGGCTCTTCTATCCAGGCTGAACTACCAACGTCGAGTAGCACGCGCGTCGCCAGATCCAGCGCTTGCTGCGACCCGCTCACGACCATGATTTGCTCCGGTTCGCAACGCACGCCGCGAGAGGTACGAAGGTATGTAGCGATAACTTCGCGCAAATCCGCTCGCCCCAGCGCGTCACCATATTGGAGTGCCTTCACGCGCATACTGCGCGAGTAGCGCGCAACAAGTCGCAGCCAGATTTCGATCGGAAATCTGTGCAAATCGGGCTGACCTACCTGGAAAGCGCCCAGACTTGCCGCCCACGACGGTCGCTCATAGCGCGGAAGACGAGCGGCCTCCTTTGCGACACGACGATTCGCGAGAGTAATCGGCGACGCGACGTTGGCAGACCGTCCCTTCGCCGCCCCCGGCAGCGAGCTTGCCACGAAAGTGCCGGCACCTGCGCGGCTCTCGAAATAGCCTTCCGCGATTAGCTGCGCATAGGCATTCAGTACCGGCAATCGCGAGACCCGAAGCTCGCGCGCCAGTTCGCGACTGGATGGTACCAGCCGCGCAGGACGAAGCTGACCATCAATGATTCGCGTCCGAAACGAGTCGTAGATTTGCTGATAGAGCGGTTTCGCGGCACAGCGATCCACGCTAATCACGTTCGGCACGCCGCGCAGATGGATTTTGAAACTGGTCATGTCGAATTCGCAGAAAGCGGATATTTAAACTAACCACTAAGGCTGTATCAATACAACATGATGAAGATCACTCGATCGCTCTCGACCTCTTTCCTGGCCTTGCTTTTCGCTCTGCTGACGCAACCCGGGTGGGCGGAAACCGCTTCGTCGCAGGGACCAGCAATCGCTCGCGATGGGCGGCACGACTTCGATTTCAGCATTGGAAGTTGGAAGACACATGTGCGCCGCTTACTCAAGCCGCTGAGCGGCTCAACTGAATGGGTCGAGGGTACCGGAACGGTATCTACACGCAAGGTCTGGAATGGTTGCGCGGACCTCGAAGAGCTCGCAATGGACACGCCCGCCGACCGTCTCGAAGGTCTGGCGTTGCGGCTCTACAACCCGAAGACCCATCAATGGCGTCTTTACTGGGTCAACGCGAAGAAAGGCGTGCTCACGAGTCCACCGTCATTCGGTAAGTTCAAAGAAGGTCGCGGCGAGTTCTACGACCAGGAGACACTAAACGGAAAAAACATTCTCGTTAGGGAACTCTTCTCCGATATAACGCCAAACTCCTATCACTTTGAGCAGGCATTCTCCGAGGACCTCGGCAAGACATGGGAGCCAAACCTCATCGTTGATCTTACCCGCACCGGGGTCGAGCCGACCGCCGCATCACTGAGCGAAGACCGGAATCGCGACTTTGATTTCAACTACGGCCATTGGAAGGCCCACGTCTCAAGGCTCGATGGTCAGCTGGTGGGGTCGACTAAGTGGCTGGAATATGATGGCGTCTCCGATGTCACTCCGGTCTGGAACGGCCGCGCCAACCTTATCGAAGTGCAGGTGGAAGGACCAGCCGGGCGCCTGGAAGGTTTGGGTTTGCGCCTTTATGATCCAGAAAACCATCAATGGAACCTGAATTGGGCCACCAGCCGCGACGGCATTATCGGTGTGCCGCCGACAGTCGGCGGTTTCAAAGACGGCCGGGGCGACTTTCTCGACCAGGAGTTACTCGACGGGCGAGATATTTTTGTTCGCAACACCTATACCGACATCACACCGGATGGCGCGCGCTTCGAACAGGCGTTCTCGCCAGATGCGGGCAAGACGTGGGAGAAAAACTGGGTAATTACCTTCGCGCGCGACAAGTAATCCCAATGCAACCTTATTCATGCTTTGCACGATGCAACTGCCACCGGGTGGGCCTCTCCGAATTCGACGTTGGATATTAGTGCCTGTGCGGCGCGTACCGTTGAATTGTTTGCTACCTTTCTACTTTAGCCTTTCTACTTCCTACTTCTCTCGCATGCGAGCCCAGTGGTGCTGGATGACAACGACCTGCGTGTAAACGATCCAGGCCAGCATCAGCGTCGATAGCAGCGCTACCAGATTGAATGCGAAGAGCAGTCGCGACTTTCGTTTGTCGAGCCGGCCCTGCAGCGCGTCCACCTCCGCGCGTACTGACTGAACATTCGCCTGCACCTCACTTAGTCGGGTGTCAATGCGCTGCGTGAGCCCTTTGAGCGTCGCAATGGTTTCAGGAGCGATTTCGCTCTTCTGCTCCGCCACCAGCGCCCGCAGCGTGCTGCGCAGTTGCGTCCCATTTGCGGACATTTCTTCGAGCCGGTCAAAGGTTTCGTCCAGCGTTGCCAACCGCGGCGCACGCTCGGCCATCATCGGCAATGAGCTTACCAGGCTGACCGCGTTCCTCACGTTGCCCACCGCATCCCGCACCGGCCCGAGCGCCTGCTGCATTCGCGCGATGCGCGGTGCCAGGCTAGTCTCCAAGCGCTCGTTCAGCGCATTGAGCACGGGACTGTTCGACACCGCTTGTGCGCCGACACCGCTGATGGTCTCGGCCGCCTCCTGCACTTCCGTCCGACTGATCCCGATGAAGTCGTCCACTCGCCCTACTCCAGCGTCGACCACCCCGACGCCCATCTCGATAACGCCAAACCCCTTCAGCGCCACGTCGCTAGCCTTACGATTAACGAACCACGCGCCGAAGATGCCGACGAGGCTCAGAACAATGAACAGCACCGCAAAGGCAACAGCAGCAAAGCGAGCCGTCTTCTCGAGGATTTTCATACTGGGTTCCTCTGCGACCGACTCCATACTGTCTCGCAAGTAAACGAACTGCCAGTCAAAACGCGGCAATTCCTTCGCGGGATGTTAACAGCCCCCAGTCCGATCGAAGACTCGCCGTGGCGAGGAGAGCTCAGATCCACCGCGCTGTTCATCCGTCGGCTCTCCAATTCCTAATTCTTACTTCCTAATTTTTACTTTCGTCTGCGCCAAAGCGCAGGAACAGCATTTGCTTCATGCACGATTACTCCCGCGAGTAAAAGCGGGTTCAACGGCAATCAAAATAACTATATATATATATGTTTGGATCTAACCCAAAAACTAGCTCAGCAACCCCAGTCTCCAAAGACCCAGTCTCCAAAGAAACTCATCAATCCGCTTACGGTTCCGCTCCCAACAGGATATCCAGCGGCGTTTCGATCACGGGAGACGTAAAATTCAGCAGCGAATTGGTGATCGATGGCGAGGTGGAAGGAAACATTACATCAAGCGGGAAGTTAAGCATTGGCACCAACGCCACGGTGGTCGGCGACATCCGGGCCGGATTGGTCACTATCCAGGGCTTGGTGGAGGGAAATGTCCTCGCGACGGAACGCTGCGCATTGCAAGCCGGTGCCAGTCTACACGGCGACATCGAATCGCCGCGCCTGGCCATGGACGAAAACGCCAGCCTCGTCGGCCGCGCCACCATAGCGGCGAAGAGCACCTAACTAAAGGGCGCAGTTCCCGTTCGCCGACATTCGCTCGCATCTAACCCTCGTTAGATGGTTCCGGGGTCCCGAGGAATTCTGCAATGATAGGAACGAGCATATTGGTTTTCGAAGTGATTTCCATGTGAGTGACGCCGGGTAAAATGGCGAGTTGAGCGTGCTGCAGCAGGCGGAACAACGCGACGGCGCCTTCGGGCAACATCACATCGCGATCGCTCCCCAGCACCAGGGTCGACGCAGTGATCGCCCGCATTGCACGGTCTGGCACGTCTTTGAAATCTCGCATGCGATTGCGGCATTTGTAGAAGAATGACTCCAGATTTTCAGGATGTGGCGCGACCTTGAGGTATGCCTCCCGTAGCACCGTTGGCATGGAGTCAGGTTGCGCCGTTTTCATCGAGTTCCAGAATTGCGCCGGAGCCCAGGCCCGCTTCATGATCGCAGTGCAAACTATCATCCGCCGCACCAAAGTTGGGTATCGCATCGCCGCATGCAGCGCGATGGAGCCGCCGTTACTGAAACCGAAAAGATCGGCGCGAGCGGTGTGTAAATAATCAAGGAGCGCAGCGGTATCGTCGGCTGAATCCTCAAAGCCGAACGGTCGGTCATCGATGTCGGCAGTGTAGCCAAAACCACGCTGCTCGAAAGCAATCACCTGACGATCGCGTGCGAGCGATGACAGAATGCGACCAAACGAGGTTTCAATGGTGTCACCGCCACCATGTAATAGTACTAGCGGCAGAACGTCAGGGCGAGATGGTCCATATACTTCAAAGTAGATTTTCAAGCCGTTTACAGGCGTAGCCGGTCCGGTCCAGCTTGCCGGAAGTCGTTTCATTCATTTCGGATTTTTCAGCTAAGTTAAGCGATCGATCGGCTTGTGCTACGATGTTAGTCTTGACCCCTTCAAGCGATCACGCCTTACAGAGTATCGTCGCCTCTCGACGCCTGCACCCCGGGTTTATTGCCTTAAAAAATGGCTGAACGACCCAAAGACCTGATCTATGCCCAGGATGAAAAACCGCCAGCGGTACCGTTGATCACAATCGGCTTTCAACATGTCGCGGCGATCTGTCCGTACTTGGTCATGGTGGCGCTGGTGGCGGAAGCGGCAAAGCTCCCGCAAGAAGCTGCGCGCAATGCCATCGGTCTAGCGATGATCGCAGTGGCGTTTCTGACCGTCTTGCAAAGTTTGCGTCTGGGGCCAATCGGCTCGGGCTACCTCTGCCCTCCCGTGGTTTCTGCAATTTATCTGCCGTCGGCCATGGTGACCGCGTCGGTTTTTGGATTTCCTGTGGTATGCGGCATGGTGATCTTCGCCGGCGGATGCGAGGTCGCGGTAGGCGGGCTGCTCAACCGCCTTCGCAAATTCTTTCCAGCCGTAGTTTCCGGCGTGGTGATTATTGCGGTAGGAATTGAGTTGGGCAAAATCGGACTTGGCGTCCTCTTCGATCCCAAGGTCCTGCACGATGCGCGCGTCAACGATATGTTTCTCACGGCGCTGCTTGTACTTCTGACCATGATCGCCCTTGCCGTGTGGGCAAATGGGCTACCCAAGCTGCTCTGCGTGCTGATCGGAATTCTCCTCGGTTACGGCGTCGCGGCCCTCCTGCAAGTTTTTCCCAAAGATTTCTCTACTGAATTGGCCCGCAGTCCTATCTTTGCCCTGCCGGATCCACGATTTCTCTCCTATGGCTTTGAACCGTCCTTGATGTTGCCTTTTGCCATTGCCGGGCTCGCCTCCGGTCTGCGCGCCGTCGGAGTATTGACTACATGCCAGCAGATAAACGATGCGGCATGGCGCCGTCCTGACATGGAAAGCATCTCCGGAGGTGTGATCGCCGACGGGATCGGCTGTGCAGTTGGTGGCGCGTTGGCCGCTGCCGGAATGAGCGCTAGTCCAAGCCTGGTCGGCACCGAGAAAATCACCGGCGTCACGAGCCGGATCGTCGCGTGCCCCATCGCCGGCTGGCTGGTGGCCCTTTCGTGCCTGCCGCGGTTCGCGAGCCTGATTATCAATATGCCCCGGCCCGTGATGGCAGCGGCGTTATTTTTCAACGGATCACTGATGTTTGTCGCCGGGATCCAGCTCATAGTAAGCCGACCCATCACCCTGCGCGCCACGTTGATTGTCGGTCTCTCTTTGTTATCCGCGTTGTCGGTTCTGTTTTTTCCGGAATTCTATAAGTCTTTGCCATCCTGGACGCGCCAGATTACGGGATCTGAAATTACCGTGGCGGTGGTGGTTTCCACTGCGCTCAATGCGCTTTTTTTGTTGGGAACCTGGCGCTATGGCCAGTTGCGCCTGGGTGCCGACGGAACCCCGCTGACCGCGGCCTCTTTCAACTCGTTTTTTGGCCAGCAAGCGTCCGAGTGGAACATTCCTGCGGCGGACGTCCGGCACGTGCGCGAAGTCGTGGATCAGGCTATAGAGCACGTGGCCGCCAAGACCCAGGGGCCGGTGCGTATTCAGGTCGGGAGCGACAGCTTTGACATCAGGGT